>Ga0302195_10000869_pt1 | contig 23878 bp, 13 predicted proteins | sample II_Bog_N1_2_FD_198778 | JGI IMG/M metagenome (GOLD analysis project Ga0302195, IMG submission 198778) | Peat permafrost microbial communities from Stordalen Mire near Abisko, Sweden - II_Bog_N1_2 | ecosystem: Environmental > Terrestrial > Soil > Wetlands > Peat | place: Sweden: Abisko...
CGTCTCGCCCCGTTCCAGACGCTCGAACAACTGCCCGGCGGCCACGCGGCCCATCTCCTGGGCCGGCTGGCGCACCACCGTCAGCGGCGGCGAAGTCAGCTCCGCCAAGTCAAAGTCGTCGAAGCCGGCCAGCGCCGCCGAGGCCGGGATGTGCACCCCCAACTGCAGCAGCGCCGCAAAAACGTAGCGCGTGGCCAGGGTGTTGGAGGTGAAGTAGGCTGTCGGCGGCTTCTTCTGTTTGAGCCGCGCGCGGATGGCCTCCAGCGTGGACTCCATGGTCTCGCACTGGAAGTAGGCGTCCGGCTCCAGGCCGGCTTCCGTCATGGCTTTGCGGTAGCCCAGGAAGCGCGCGTTGATGGTGTACAGGCTGCGGCTCAGGCCCATGAAGGTAATGGCCTTGTGGCCGTGTTCGATGAGGTGCTGCACCATGCGCTTCGAGCCGGACTGGTTGTGCACCAGCACCGTGTCGAAGGCCGGATCGGCGAGCGGACGGTCAAAGGCCACCAGCGGCGTTTTGCCCAGCAGCGCGCGGTTGAGCCGCGACTCGCCCTGGTTGGCCGGGATCACCAGCAGTCCGTCCACGTGCCGCTGCAACATCTGCGAAGCTTCGGCGTATTCCGTGTCCGGGTCCTCGTTGGAGGTGGTCATGGTGACCGAGTAGCCGCGCTGCCGGGCCACCGTCGTGACCGCGTGGCCGCACATGGCGAAGAATGGATCGTAGAGATAGGGCAGGATCAGGCCGATGCTGCGGGTGCGTTGTCCGCGCAGCGCCCGCGCCAGCTCATTGGGCCGGTAGTTCAGTTGGTCGATCGCGGTCTGTACGCGCAGGGCCGCCTCTTCAGACACGTTGGCCGACGCGTTCAGCACGCGGGAGACGGTCATGGTGCCCACGCCTGCCAGGCGGGCCACATCGCTCATGGTGGGTTTGCGTTGCACGGTCAAACCTCAGTTGCCTCTGAAGGAGTCTTCTCGCCATCCTATCGCTTCAGGCGCAGAACAAGCGACGCATATTGCCCGGAAGCGGGTGTGCAAGGCCGCGGACCGCCTCAATCACTCCATGTTAACCTTATCAGCGAATTCTTGAATTGATTGAGGCAGGGTTGCAAGCGGCTCTGCCCATGGCTTTGGAGGTGCTTCGATGCGAGGAATGGTTGCCTGGGGAGTAGCGTGCTGCGTGTTGGCGGGGTTGGCGCTGGGCGTGGGATGCGGAGTGGCGCGGGCGCAGGCCCGGCTGGCGCAGAATGTGGTGGTGGCGCTGGATCACGGCTGGCAATTCCGGCAGATCGCCGCCGCCGCCGAACAAAATCAGAACGGCTGGTTGCCCGCCACCGTCCCCGGCGACGTGCACCTGGACCTGCTCGCCAACAAGAAGATTCCCGACCCCTTCTTCCGCGACAACGAGGCCAAGCTCCAGTGGATTGAGAACGCGAGCTGGGAGTACCAAACGAACTTCGAGGCCACTCCGGACCTGCTGGCGCGCTCCAATGTCGACCTGGTCTTCGACGGCCTGGACGCGGCGGCAGAAGTGTATGTGAACGGCACGCTGGTGCTCACCGCCAACAATATGTTCCGCACATGGCGGGTGCCGGTGAAGGGCAACCTGCACGCCGGCAAGAACCTGCTGCGCGTGGTCTTCCCCTCGCCCATCAAGATCGCCGCGGAAGTTGCCGCCGCCGATCCCTGGCAGCCCAAAACCAAGACCGCGGAAAAGACCTACATCCGCAAGGCGGCCTACGAGTACGGTTGGGACTGGGGGCCGCGCTTTGTCACCAGCGGCATCTGGCGGCCGGTGCGCCTCGAAGCCTGGGACAAGGTCCGCATCGCCGACTTCGCCATCCGCCAGCGCGACGTGAGCAAGAACGTGGCTCACCTCGATGCGGAAGTGGAGATTGAGGCGGCCGGCGCCGGTTCCACGCGGGTCCGCGTGCAATATACGGCCGACGGCAAGCCCATCACCCTGGTCAGCACCGTGGCCGTCCATGCCGGGCGCAACGTGATCGACCTGCCGATCGAGATTCGCCAGCCCAGATTGTGGTATCCGGCCGGATACGGCGAGCAGCCGCTCTACGAATTCACCGCCCAGGTGGGCGCCGCCGGGCAGGCCAGCGACGAGCGCAAGGTCAAGGCCGGCCTCCGCTCCATCGTGTTGCACCGCCAGTTGGACAAGTGGGGGCGCAGCTTTGAGTTTGTGGTCAACGGCATCCCGGTCTTCGCCAAGGGCGCGGACGTGATCCCCTTCGACAGCTTTCCCAATCGCGTCACCACCGCCGACTACCGCCGCATTCTGGAGTCGGCGCGCGACGCCAACATGAACATGATTCGCCATTGGGGCGGCGGCTACTACGAGACCGAGGAGTTCTACTCCATCTGCGACGAGCTGGGCATCATGGTCTGGCAGGACTTCCAGTTCGGCAACGACTGGCAGCCCGGCACCTATGCCTTCAAACTCAACATCGAAGCCGAGGCCGAGGACCAGGTGCGCCGCCTGCGCAATCACCCCAGCATCGTCCTGTGGTGCGGCAACAACGAGACCGAAAGCGCAATGAGCTGGGCTCCGCGCCCCGCCCTGCCGCCCGAGGTGCGCTACCAGATGTGGCAGGACTACCTCACCGAGTTCAGCGGCATCCTGCCCCGCGTGGTGGCCCGCCTGGAGCCCGAGATTCCTTACTGGCCCAGCTCGCCCAGCGCCGACTATGAGGCCCTCAGCGACCACTTCCAGAGCGGCGACGCCCACATCTGGGACGTATGGCACGGGCGCGTGCCCTTCTCCACCTACGAAACGCATCATGCGCGCTTTGTCACCGAATACGGCTTCCAGTCGTTTCCCGAGATGAAGACCATCGAGGCCTTCACGGAGCCCGAGGACCGCACCGGCATCTTTACCCCGGTGATGCTGGCCCACCAGAAGAACAACGAAGGCAACTCGATCATTCACGACTATCTGCTAAAGGACTATCCAGAGCCCAAAGACTTTGCCAGCTTCCTCTACGTGAGCCAGGTATTGCAGGCCGAGGGCATCAAGATCGGCGCGGAGCATTTCCGCCGCTCGCGCCCGGAGACCATGGGCTCCATCTTCTGGCAGTTGAACGACTGCTGGCCGGTGGCTTCGTGGTCCTCCATCGACTACTACGGCCGCTGGAAGGCGCTGCAATACTACGCCAAGCGCTTCTATGCGCCCATCCTGGTTTCGCCGCACGTCGAGGATGGCGCCCTCAAGGTCTATATCGTCTCCGACAAGACCGCGGCCACCACGGCCACGCTGCGCGTGCGGCTCATGGACTTCAGCGGCAAGCTGCTGCTGAAGGATTCGCACATCGTAAAGGTGGCTCCGCTCAGCAGCCAGGTCTATCTCGACTGGCCCCTCAAGAAGCTCACTGATGCCGGAGCCTCCGATACTTCCCGCGTGTTTGTCGTCGCCGACCTCAGTGCCGGGGGAACGGAGATTTCGCGCAACCTGGCGTATCTGGCCCCGGTAAAGCAGATTCACCTCAGGCCGGCTGTGCTCCAGGTGGAGACTGCGGGTGCGGACGGGAGTTACAAGATTCAGATAACTTCCGCGGTGTTGGCGCGCAGCGTGTATCTCTCCTTCGGCAGTCTGGACGTGAAAGTCTCGGACAACTACTTTGACCTGCTGCCCGGAGAGACGGTGGAGATCACGGCCAAGAGTGCCGCTTCCCTAGAGGCAGTCAAGGCGCAGTTGAAAGTGATTTCGCTGACCGACGCCTTTGCCGGCGATGGCCAGCCCGCCATGCTGGGCGCGGCCCGGTAGTTCTCTGACCTCTTGAATCTGTACCCATGCTGGGTGCCCCAGGTCCCGATTTTGGGACCTGGGAAAGCATAAGCTCAAAGCACGAAATCACGCAGCCAGGCCTGCTACCGTGACCGCATGGTTGTGTAATGGTCGGAATGGATCGCCGGTCTCCAGACCGGCTGTCGTGTGGGCGTCCACGCCGCATTGGTCCTGGATCCATTACCAAATCACACAGACTGGGTACTAGGACTTTGACAGCGTGAATTGGTACCAACTCCGTGCCCCATCCATTCGCCTCTTTTCTGGCGAATGGGTGGGAAAACACAAATCCAAAAGGCACGAAATCATGCTGTCAAAAACCTAGGGTGGGTGAGCAGGCATCTTGCAAGTTGTCTTTGGTTTGTTGAACTTGCGATTCAGTTTCTTCTTAGGGAACCTCTGAATAAGTCGCCGTTTTGAAAGGGCATGGATTCACAGGTTGCGGAAAATCCCGTTCCTGCGGTAGGTCCGGGCTTCAGCCCGGATATAAGCCGCGCAGAATCAAAGTGGGCTTTAGCCCCTGAGGGAACGTGGTTCGGGCCTCTGACACTTGATCAGAGGTTCCTTAGGGCACGACCAGAGCGTTTTCGATGCCGGCGCGAACAATCATCTGGGTGCCCCATCCATGAATCGTTCTTTGATTCATGGGTGGGAGAGCATGAATTCAAATCTCCACTGGAAACACTTGAACAGAAAGCGCTCCAGAGTCGTGTCCTGACACAAACGGACTCGTGTAACGGACTGCTAGGTCAAAGCAACAGGGCCGCAGCAATATGCTCCGGCCCGCGTGTTTTCTGCTTCATTTCCGATTGCTCAGAACGAGAACGCGGCCTGAAAGAAGATGCGCCGCGCGGCAGATCCGGACGAGAAGATTCCCCCCGCCAGGCTGGTTGACTCGCCAAAGCGGCTCGAGCCGGGGATCACCGTTCCCACCGGCGTTCCATAGTCGATGTCGTTGAACAGGTTCAACGCCTGGGCGCTGAAATTCAGGCTGTATTTGCGGCCGGTGCTGGCGCCGCCCGGCCCGCCGCGGGGGCCACCGCCACCACCGCCAAAGCCGCCCGGACCAAAGCCTCCACCCGGACCACCGCCACCGGGACCGCCGCGGCCGCCTCCCGGACCGCCGCCTGGAGGCGGTCCGCCATCCTGGCCGGTAGCTGCCGCCAGCTTGGGACCGATGCCAAAGGAGCGGCTGACGCGCAGGTTCAAGGCCACCGCCGCGGGTCCGTTGCCCATGTTGACGGGGATGGGCGTGTAAGCCCCTGTCGGCAGGGTGTTGAAGCAGCCGTAGGAAGTCTGCACATATTGCGACGGCGTGGAGGTGCACTCCGCGGCGTCCGCCAGGGCCGGGCGGTCGTTGAAGAAGTTGTCGCCGGTCAGGTCGTTGGCGGTGGTGATGTTGAACGGGCGGCCGGCCTGCGCAATCAGGAAGGGATTGAAGCTGATGCCCCACGGACCGGTGTAGTTGGCCATCATGAAAATCATGTTGCGGGAGACGAATCCCGCGCGGCCGTAGTCCTGGCTGAGGTTATAGGCGTTCGAAGCCGTGCCCGTGTCCGCGTTGGCCCAGGAGACGTTATAGAAGCCCATGACGCTCAACTTGGGCGAGAGCTGCGCGCGGACGTTGAAGATCAGCTGGTTCTGCTTGAAAACCGCCTCGGGATAGTACTCGTTTACGATGCCATCGGAGGGGTCGGGGCGCATGCCCGTCAAGGTCGCGCTGCCGAATTCGTAGGTACCGGGCAGGTAGGCGTTGGAGTCGCGCGTGGCCATCTGGTGCACGCCAAAGGAGTGCAGATAAGTGAAGGTTAGCGACGTGCCCTTGGTGAGTTGCCGTTCCAGGCTGCTGCCGAACTGCTGCGTGTAGGGCGCGTGGAAACCCGGCGCGACGCGCACAATGGTGCTGTTCGTCGAACTGGGCACGCCGCAGGTGGCGAGATCGATGTCGCTCAGGCTGGCAGCGGTAAAACAGGTCGGGTTGGTAATGTTGAACTGCTTCTGGCTGTCCGCGCTCCCGTTGATCCGGTTGGCCGTGAGCAGTTCGCCCAGCGACAGCCGGTCATAGAAGACACCGTAGCCGCCGCGCAGCACGGTTTTGGCCTGCTTCTTGTCCTTGTGGCCGTCCAGCGCGTAGGCAAAGGCCACGCGCGGCGCCCAGTCGTCGTGATCCGAGATGTGATTCTGCGACTCCCAGCGCAGACCGCCGGAAACGGTCAGGTTGCGATTGGCCTTCCAGTCGTCCTGCAAAAACAGGGCGGCGTCAAAAACGTTGGCTTTGAAAGCCTCGGCGCCGGTGGTGTAGCTCAGTCTGCTGGGCAGCGCGCCCGTGCCGTTCAAGGCGCCCACGTAGTCCGCCACGGAGGCAAAGGTGAAGCTGCCGTTGAAGTTGGCATTGGTCGAGTTGGCTTCGCGGTTGTCGCGCAGGCGCATGCCGAACTTGATGGCTTGCTTGCCCACTGACATCGTGGTCAGGTTCTGCAGCTCCAGGTGATCCTGATGATCGTTGGAGCGCTGCTGGGAATTGCCGCCCCCGGTGAAGGCGCCCGGCACGCTGACCAGCGGCGCGGTGCTGACAGGCGTCGCGGAAGAGCTCTCGCGCAGATACTGAAAGCGCGTCTCGTTCACCACTTTGTCGTTGATGATGGTGGAGTTGCTCAACTGAAGCGTGTGTTCAATCGAGGACGAACTGCTTGCCTGGGTGGGCAATTCTGTCGAGCTGATGCCGCCGCTCTGGCTGTTGCGGAAGAACTGGTAGCGCATCGTCAGCGTATTCTTCGCGCCCAATTGCAGGTCCACGCGCGGAGAAATGTTGGTGCGGGTTTGCGGGCTGAAGATGGCACCGGTCAAATCCGGGTTCTCGCTCCAGGTGTTGGTGCTTGGGTCCAGGACCGCGGTGTCGGCCTTGTAGACGCTGGCGTTCTGGTTGTTGCGCTGCTCCGCGCTGATAAAGAACGAAGCCTTCTTCGACAGCGATCCATTCAGCGTGCCGTTGATCTGGTAGCTGTGATAGGCAGGGAGGACCCCGGTGAACGGGTTGCCGGTGTTGAAGATGTCGTCGTTGCCCTGGCCAAAGAAGCGGCCGTGCAGCTTGTCGGTGCCGGGCTTGGTGAGAATCTCGATGCGTCCGTAACCCAGCCGGTCAAATTCCGCCGAAAAGGGATTCTGGTTGATCCGAATCTCGCGGATGGCCGACTTGGGCGGCAGTTGTCCGCCGGTGAAGCCGTCAATGTAGATCTGCCCGCCGTTGGGTCCCGCCGAGGGACCGGCCAGCGCCGACAGCTCGCTCGAGAGTTCGTCCGGATCGTCCGACAGCGCATCCAGGTCCTTACCCTTCAGCACAATGGCGTTGGCGTTGCCGCCGGCTTCCACGCTCACCGCCGGCGACTCGTCGGTTACCACCACGCTCTGCTCCGCGACCTCGATGGCCATCGAGATGTCCACGCGCTTCACCTGTCCCGCCGCCAGGGGAATGGCTGGCGAGGCAAAGGGCGCAAAGCCCTCAACGGTGGCTTGCACGGTGTAGCTGGCGGGCGCCAGGTCGCTCACCACATACCCGCCTCCCGCGTTGGCCGTGACCGTGCGCACACTCGCTTCTCCTGCGGTCGACACGGTAATGGTGGCGCCGGGAATCAGCGCCCCGGTGGGGTCGGTGATGCGGCCATGAATGGTGGCTGTGGCCCCCGCAGCCGGCGCCTGAGCGGGCACCGCCGCGGGCGTTTGCCCCTGCGCCTGCGCCGCCCCGGCCACCCCGAGCGCCAAGCCTAAAGTGATGCCAATAAGACTATGCAATTTTGAATACACGTGTCCCTCGCTTGTTGCCAATGAATATGGGTTTGCGTTTACTGGGCCGCTTCTGCCGCGCCGGCGCTGCTGCCCATGCTCCAGTTCGAGAGCAGGTTCTGGCTGGCTTCAGGCGCTTCCAGCAGCGGTTCCACTCCGGCCAGCAGCGTAATGCCCGTCACCTCCGAGCTGCCTTCCGTCGAAACCAGCATCACCGCATCGCCCTTCTTCAAGTCGGCCAGTTGAATGGCCGGCGCGCGGCTCAGCATCTGTTGGGAATCGCCGCCTCCGGGTCCGCCGCGCTGGCCTCCCCATTGCCCGCGGTTGGCGCCTCCGCCGCTCCATTGACCGCCCCCCTGGCCTCCGCCAGCCCCTTGGCCGGCGCCTCCAGCCGCGGGCGTTGTTCCCTTGAGCCGTGCCGCCAGCATGCGCGCCATCATGTCGGGCAAACGGCGCATCTGCGCTTCCGGAGTGATGTGAATGGTGACCTGCTTCTTGGTGGCCAGATCCTTCACCGTCAGCGTGGAAGCGGCCGTATCCACACTGGTGACCAGCCCGGAAATGTTGCGGAAGGTGCCTGAGACCACTTCGTCCGCCGCGATCTCGGTCCCTTCAGGGTTTTTGATGCCCCGGGCCCGCAACTGGTCGCCTGCGTGAATCGCATCCAGGGGCGCGGGCTGGGCCGTATCGAAGCGCACTGAAGCCGGCGCGTAGCGCTTGAGCATGGTTGTCTTGGTGGTCCGCACCGTGATGGTTTTGGCCGTCGCGCCCGAGCCGCTGTTGAGCACAATCACGCCGCTGGCCGCGTCCACGCTCTTCACCAGCCCGCCCACGCCGTGCATCTGCCAGTCTTCCCGGTCCTTCTGCTGCTTCAGGGCTATTTCCTCCTGCTTGACAGCCACAATTTGCAACGCCTGGGCGGTGGGGCCGGGCGCGTCCGGATCGAGCCTGACCAGCACCCGGTCCCCGCTGGCCAGATCGCTGTACTGGATGGTCTCCGCCTTGCTCAGATCCCGTTGCCCAGGAGCGATGCGCTTGATCACGGCTGTTGTCGGAACCTGAACCTGGCGGTCGCCCTGGGTGTCGGTCTTCACCGTGAGCATGTCGCCGCTGATGGCCGTAATTGTGCCCAGAAAGCGGGAGGGCGCCTGGGCGCGCAGCAACGGCGCCCCTGCGAGGAAAACCACCAGCAGCGCCGCCAGTGCCATCGAGGCCGGGATGCGATCTTTCATTCTGTTCTTCATAAACCAATTCTCCACGGGGTCAATCCTGTTTCTGTCCGGGGCGGGAAAGTCGTTTCTATTGCGGTAGACGAAGCAACGCGGCAAAAGGTTGAGCCCACAGTTCCACACTATGCGCGCATTGCTGAAGAATCCCTGAACATGGGCGCAAAATCGTATCTATTTCATTCCTTGGGTCCGGCGAACCTTAAGTGGAGCTTAAGACAGTTTGTTGAACCACTGCCGCGCGATCGGCAGCTACTCCGTGCCCCATCCTTGCGACTTTCTTCTGTCGCAAGGGTGGGAAAACAAGAAGCTCGACCGGACGTTCTGTGGCGATCGGGTGCCCGGGAAACCATTCACCTTCACCGGCAAAGTTGGCCCCAGCGCAGCTACTCCGTGCCCCATCCTTGCGACTTTCGGGTACCTGGGAAACCACAACAGCTGGGTGCCCCATCCTTGCCGCGTTCTTGTTCTTGCGGCAAGGGTGGGAAAACAGGAGTCAGAAGCGGCCTTGTCACCTCGTCGAATTTCTATTGAGTCAGCCGCGCCGTCTCCAGAAAGGTATAACTCCCCGAAGGCGCGGGAACTACGTCGGTCAGACGCCGGTTATGCACCACGATCGTATCCAGATACCAGAGATTGATGGCCGGCACATCGCGGGCCAGAATCTGCTGCGCCTCCACGTAGTCCGCGCGCTGCTGCATTCTGTCCGGGCTGGCCGCCGCATCGTCCAGCAGCGTGTCCAGCCGCGGGTTCGAGTAGTGGCCGCGGTTGGCCCCCTTGGGTGAGAAGCGCGCGGTCGAGAAGGCGTAACTGAAGATGTCCGGCTGCTCGTTGCCCCCGATCCAGTGCAGCGAATACATCTGGAAGGCGCCCCGCGTCACGTCGGAATAGAACGTGGCGAACTCGTAGCTGCGCAGATCCAGCGCAATCCCCACCCTGGCCAATTGCTGTTGCAGCGCGGCCGCCAGCAGGCGCGTGCCCGCGTCGGTGCTGGTCTTCATCGTCAAATGAAAGCGAACGCCATCGCGCGCGGGCGTCCGGCTGGCCTCATCCAGCAGCCGCGCCGCCCGCTGCGGATCGTAGTCGTAGCGCGCCACGTCGCCGGTCCAGGCCCAGTGGCTGGCGGGCAGCAGGCTCAGCGCGGGCTGGGCATGGCCGCCCAGGAGCGTCTTGATAATCAAATCGCGGTCGATGGCGCAGGCAATCCCCTGGCGCACCCGCACATCCTTCAGAAGCGGGTCGCGCAGATTGAAGGCCAGATACTGAATCTCTGTGCCGCCCGTCTCTTCCATGCGCAGATCGGGGCGCGCCGCCAGTGCCGGCAGGGAATCCATGGGCAGGGAATTAATGGCCACATCCGCCGAACCCTTCTCCAGTTCAAGCGACTCGGTAATGGCGTCGGGCACCACCGCGAAACGCACCCGCTCGATTTGTGGAACCGCGGCCCAACTCAGCGGATTGCGCTCCACCACCACATCCTGATCGATGCGCTGGCTCACAAAACGGAACGGTCCCGTGCCCACCGGATGCTGCCAGAAGGCGCGTCCGCTGCCCTCGGGAACAATGCCGATTGCTCCGGTCGAGAGATTCCTCAGCAGAAAATTGTCCGCGCGATTGAGATGAAAAACCACCGTGCTCGCGTCCCTGGCTTCCACCGAATCCACGGCGGCGTAGGCCGCGGCCTTGGGTGAGATCACCGCGCCCGTGCGCATCGAGTTGATGGTCCAGGCCACATCGCGCGCGGCCAGCAAGCGGCCGTCGTGGAAGCGAACCCCGGCGCGCAGATGGAAGACCAGCGTCAGCGGATCGGGCTGCTCCCAGCGCTCGGCCAGGGCGGGCGTGAATTGGAAGCGGGCGTCGTGCGCCACCAGCCCGTCGAACAGCAACGCGTCGATGCGCTGCGACTGGGCATCGGTGCCCACGCGCGGATCCAGATTGGCCGGGCTGCTCTCAATCAGGAACACGACTGTGGCCGGGTCCCTGGGCCGCGCGTGGCAGCCGGCCAGCGCGAGCAGGGCCGCCAGTCCAAGCAACCAAATCCCCGTGCCCCATCCTTGCCGGGTGCCCCAGGTCTCGCTTTTGAGACCTGGGAGAACATGACCCCCAAAAATCTGAGTGCCCCATCCTTTCCGCGTCTCTTTGCGGAAAGGGTGGGAAAACAAGAAGCTCGATCGGATGAGCCGGGTGCCCCAGAGCCTGCCCTGAGCTTGCGGAAGGGTCTCGCACTTGAGACCTGGGAAACCGCTCACCTCCACCGGCAAAGTTGGCCCCACCGCAGGTGGCTGGGTGCCCCATCCTTTCCGCGTCTTTCTGCGGAAAGGGTGGGAAAACAAGAAGCCGGGTGCCCCAGAGCCTGCCCTGAGCTTGCCGATGGGTCTCGCTTTTGAGACCAGGGAAACCACAACAGCCGGGTGCCCCACCCTCGCCACGTCTTTGTTTTTGTGGCTAGGGTGGGAGACCAAGAATCTCGGCCAGATGAGGCTAAACATACGTCACCTGGCCCAGAATCGCCGCCCGCCTGGCCCCGGTGGCCGCGGGCACATTCCCGGGCAAACGATGCCAGGTTTGCCACGCCAGCAGCGCAAAGGCCGCGGCCTCCTTGGCCTCGACAGGAAGGCCGAACTCCTGGCTTGCCGCCAGCTCGCAGCCCAGTGGTTCCAGCCGCTGCGCCAGCAGGTCCATCAGCGTGGGATTGCGCGCGCCTCCGCCGGAAACGATGTAGTCCACGCCGGTCATTCCTGGCCGCTTCATCTTTGCCCGAACGAACTGTTTGTAGCTCGCGGCAATGCTCTCGGCAGTCAGCGCCGTAGCCGTGGCCAGTGCATCTTCGGGCCGGTGACTGTGCTTATGGCACGCCGTCAGAAACTTGGCCGCATACGCGCGCCCGAACTGCTCGCGGCCCGCGGTGCGCGGCGGCTTGAGCCGGAAATAGGGATTGCGCAACGCCGCTGTCAGCACCGGCGTCAGCACCGCGCCTTCGGCGGCCAAGGCTCCGTTGCGATCAAAGGGTTTGGCAAAGAGCTGCTGGGCCAGCGCGTCGATCACCATGTTGCCCGGCCCGTTGTCGAAAGCGACCACTTGGCTGGCCGCAGCCCCGGCGGGGATAGCGGTCAGGTTGGCGATGCCGCCGATATTCTGCAGCACGCGCCCGCGTTTCAAATCGGCAAACAGCACATAGTCCAGCAGCGGCACCAGCGGCGCGCCCTGGCCGCCGGCCACCATGTCCGCTGGACGGAAGTTCGAGACCACCGGAACGCCGACGGCCGCGGCAAGGACCGCCGCCTCGCCCAGCTGCCAGGTGCAGGCGAAGCGCCGTCCCGCGTAGGTAACGGGCCGCGCCTGGTGGTAGAGCGTCTGGCCGTGGCAGCCGATCAGGTCCAGCTTCACCGCGTGCCGCTCAAGCGTGGCCTCGACGGCCTCGGCGTAGGCCAGCCCCAGCCGCCAGTTGAGCCGCGCCAGCTCCGCCGTTGAGGTGGCCGTTGCGTTCATGGCCGCCAGCACCGCGCGCCGCAGCGCGGCCGGAAACCGAAAGCCTTCGTGCGCCAGCAGCGTGAGTTTCGGCCGCTGCCTGCCGGGAGCAATGCGTACCACGGCCACGTCGATTCCGTCTGCCGAGGTGCCGCCCATGATGCCCGCCACCGTCATGGTCTTCGCGCTCATGCCGGCTGGCCCTCTGCGGCGGGTTGCGCCTTCGCGATCGTTTCGGCAAAGCGCAGAATCCTGGTCTGCAGCGCCTCGAATTGTTTCTCTGTCAGCGCCCGCGGAACTCCACCCGCCAGCAGCCTGGCCCGCTGCCGCGCCGTCTGCCTGGCCCTCGTCACAAGCAGCGCGCGGAAGGCCGCCGACCGCTCGCCCTCGGCCAGCAGTGCTTCGTAGGCACGCAGAATCAGCTCCGGGCTGTGGCAAATCTCAAGCAAATCCATGCCCGCGCGCACCGCCGCCACCGCGGCCTCTTCTATGGGCAGAAACTTCAAGATTCCGCCCATCTCCAGATCGTCAGAGAAGACGATGCCCCGGTAGCCGATGCGCTTGCGCAGCACCGTGGTAATCCAGAAGGGCGAGGCGCTGGCGGGCCGATCCTTGCCCGGCGTCTCGGGATACGCCGCGTGATTCACCATGATCATCGGCAGCTCCTCGCGCAACTCGCGATAGGGAACCAGGTCCTGCCGGTTCATCGCGCGCAGCGTGCGGTGAATCTCCGGCGTCTCCAGGTGCGAGTCGAGCGTGCCTGCGCCCAGGCCGGGAAAATGCTTGCCGCAGCCCACCACACCCTGCGCCTTGAGCCCCGCCAGAAACGCGCGCCCATAGGCCACCACGCCCGCCGCCGTCTCCGCTGCGGTGCGCGTGCCCATCACCTGTGCCGAGGCCGCCAGCCCCAGGTCCAGCACTGGCGCCAGCGTGGTGTTGAAGCCGAAGGCCTGCACCGCCCGCGCTACCAGTTCGCCGTGCTCGCGCGCCAAACTCATTGGGTGCCCCAGGTCCCGATTCTGGGACCTGGGAACCGCAGAATTCCGCGCCGCCCTTGCCACCGCCTGCGCCGAAGGCATGGCCGCCAGCGCGTCGCGCAGCCGGTCCACCGTCCCGCCTTCCACGTCCACGCAGCGAAAACTGTGCGCCGCGCCCAGCGCCGTCGCGTCCTTCAGCAGAGCCCGCGCCTGTTGCGCGTCGGCAATGTTGCGGCGGAACAGAATGATCCCCGCCGGACGCACCAGCTTGAGCCACGCACGTTCCAACCCCGTCAACTCCGTGCCCCCCAGCCCCACCACCAGCAAACTTCCCGCAGTCTGGCGCAAATTCGTCATCTCTCGCTCCAACCCTGATCCCTGTTCCCTGATCCCTGTTCCCTCGTTTTCATGCCTTCTCCTTGAGCTCTTGTTGCAGCTCTTCCAGCAGATTCAGCGCCTGCAAGGGGGTAAGCGAGTTCACGTCCGTGGCTTCGATGCGGTCCACAATGCGTTGCGAGAGCGGCGTAAAAATCGTCAATTGCAGCGGCTCCGGCGCGGTTTCCACCTGCACGCTCTGCCGCTCCTGCTTTTCGTGCTGCTTGAGCACCCGCTTGGCGCGCTCAATCACCACCGCCGGCAGCCCCGCCAGCCGCGCTACTTCAATGCCATAACTCTTGCTGGCCGCGCCCGGCTCAATGTTATGCAGAAACACAATGCCGTCCGCCGCTTCCTTCACGCCCACACGCAGATTCCTCACCCGCGGCAGCTTTTCGGCCAGCATGGTCAGCTCGTGGTAGTGCGTGGCAAACAGCGTCCTCGCGCCGGTCTCGGCGTGCAGATATTCCACTGTGGCCCAGGCCAGCGAGAGCCCGTCGAAGGTCGCCGTGCCGCGGCCCATCTCATCCAGCAGGATCAGCGAGCGGTTGGTCGCCGTATTCAGAATGGTGGCCGTCTCCGTCATCTCTACCATGAATGTGGAGCGGCCGCGCGCCACGTTGTCGCTGGCCCCGATGCGCGTATAAATGCGGTCCACCAGGCCGAAGCGCAAACTCTCCGCCGGCACAAAGCTGCCCATCTGCGCCAGCAGCACCAGCATCGCCGCCTGGCGCAGGTAAGTGCTCTTGCCGCCCATGTTCGGGCCGGTGATCAGCAGCAAGCTGGGCCCGTCGCTGCCCGCGTCCAGAAACAGATCGTTGGCAATGAAGCGGCCCTCCCGCGTCTCCTGCATCCACTGTTCAATCACCGGATGCCGCCCGGCCACGGCCTCGATCACCGGCTCGTCAACAATGGTGGGCCGCACGTAGCGCCGCATTACCGCCAGGTGCGCAAAGTTGGCCAGCAGGTCCGCCTCGGCCACCACCGCGGAACTGCGCCGAATGCGCCCCGCGGCCTCCAGCACCGTCGAGCGCAACCGCGCAAAGATTCGCCTTTCGATTTCGATCGAGCGGTCGTGCGCGGTGAGTATCTTCACCTCGTACTGCTTCAGCTCCGGGGTGGTAAACCGCTCCGCATTCACCAGCGTCTGCTTGCGCTCATAGTCTGCCGGCGCCAGGGCGATGTTGGCCTTGGTGATCTCGATGTAATAGCCAAATACCGAGTTATACCTGACCTTCAGCGAGTTGATCCCGGTGCGCTCCCGCTCGCGCTCTTCGATGGCAGCAATCGCCTGCCGTCCCGTTTTCGACACGCCGCGCAGATCGTCCAGTTCCGCATCCACGCCCGCGGCAATCGCGCCGCCATCCGCCAGCGTCAGCGGAGGCTCCTCCACCAGCGTGGCGGCAATGCGCGCCGTCACGTCTTCCAGCGTATCCAGCCGCGCGGCCAGCTCCCGCCAGCGCGCTGCCTGCATGGCATCGAGAGCTGTCTTCAACCCCGGCAGCCGGCTCAGGCTGGCGGCCAGTGCGCGCACATCGCGCGGGCCCGCCGAGTCCAATGAAAGCCTGGCCAGCAGCCGCTCCAAATCCAGCAGCCCGCCAAACGCCCGCCGTATCTCCTCGCGCTTCAGCAGATCGCCGTGCGCCTCGCCCACCGCCTCATAGCGGGCTTCCAGCGCCTCCGCATCCACCAGCGGGCGCAGAATCGTCGCCCGCAGCAGGCGCTTGCCCATGGGAGTCTGGCAGGCGTCCAGCGTGTAGAAGAGCGTGGCCCGGTTGTCCTGGCCCATGAACAGCGGCTCAATCAGCTCCAGGTTGCGCACCGTCACCTGGTCCAGCTCCAGCGCCGTGGAGTGCTCCTCGAACTTGAGCGAATCCACGTGCAGCGCCTCGTTCTTCTGCGTGGTGCGCACATAGTGCAGCACTGCCCCGGCCGCAATGGCCGCCGCCGGATGCCGGTCCAGCCCAAAGCCTTCCAGCGAGCGCACATTCAGTTGCCGTTCCAGCAGCGGCACGGCAAAGTCGCTGCTCCACACCCAATCCTCGACCCTGGTGCGCGCCGGAATCCGCTCCAGCAGCGCGGGCATCTCGGCGCTCGCGGCCAGCAGCACCTCGCTGGGGTTGGCCAGCAGAATTTCGTCCACCGCCTGTTGCCGCGCTGCCGGCCCGTGAAACTCCGCCGTGCGAAACTCCCCGGTCGAGACATCCAGAAGAGCCACCGCGCAGACCATTGCATTCTGGTAGGCCGGGGCTTTAACCCCGGCATTCGCGCCGTCCAAATCACCGCGGGCTTGAGCCCCGGCAAATTCTCCTGCCTGCAAACATCCCTTGAAGGGTACGGCTTCGTAGGCCGGGGCTTTAGCCCCGGTATTCACGGCGCCCAAATCATCGCGGGCTTGAGCCCCGGCAAATTCTCCCGCTTGCAAAGATCCTCTGAAGGGTACGGCCTGGTAGGCCGGGGCTTTAGCCCCGGCAATCCCGGCATTCCAGGAAGAGCGGGCTTTAGCCCCTGAGGCAATCTTTCCGGAGCTTCCACCCGCCCCGGTCTCAAACAGCGCCGCCAGAAAGTTGTTCTGCTCCTGGCCCAGCGCGGCGTCCAGCGCGGTCCCCGGCGTCAGCACCCGCGTCACCTCGCGGCGCACAATCTTCTTGGTGAGCTTGGGGTCTTCCATCTGGTCGCAGATGGCGATGCGGTAGCCCATGCGCAACAGCCGCGTCAGGTAGCTGTCCACGGCGTGATAGGGAACCCCGCACATGGGCTGCAAGCGCTCCCGGTCCCGCGCCGTCAGCGTCAACTGCAGCTCGCGGCTCACCGTCACCGCGTCGTCGTAGAACAGCTCGTAGAAGTCGCCCATCCTGAAGAACAGCAGGGCGTCGGGATTCTCCCGCTTGGCCGCCGTCCACTGCCGCATGAAGGGCGTCAACTCATGCGCAGCCTTGTCGAGGGGAGCCGTGGTCGGCGTCAATTCGTCAAGAGCTTCGTCCATAGGGGGAAACTGCGCAGCCGCGGATTGTTTGTCGTCCCTGATCACGTTGCCTTTAAGAGTAACGCGGCGGAACCGAGCCCTGCTCGCCCGGTGCCCCAGGTCTCGCTTGTGAGACCTGGGAAACCACAACAGTTGGGTGCCCCATCCATGCCGCGTCGTGTGCGGCATGGGCGGGAAAGCATACAGCCCGTTCTCCGCCCGCCCGTAGCCGCACCAACCGGGTGCCCCATCCATGCCGCGGCTTTTCGAGGAAAAATGCGGCATGGGTGGGAAAACATACAGCCCGCTCTCCGCCCGCCCGCAGCCGCACCAACTGGGTGGGAAAGCAACCCGCCAGCGGCTGCCTGTTCCTACTCCATCCGCGCAATCGCATCAACGCTTCTCGTCGCCGGGTCAGGGCATTCTTGCCTTCTGAGCGGGCTGGTCTTGGCGCGCCTCCCGGAGGGAGGCGTCGAGAATAGCCCAGGGCGAAGCCCTGGGAATCCGTATCAGATGAATGAGTCCGCCCCGGAGGGGCGGATCGAATCACGAAGGTGAAGCCGCGCTCCGTCGCCGGGTGCCCCAGGTCCCGTTCTTAAGACCTGGGAGAACAGATGCCGGGTTCCCGATCCGCAGGGAGGCGGGGGTTTCAACCCCCGCACAGGACCCCAAGATCGGCGCGGGCTTCAGCCCCGGAGGGCTTGTCTGCCCCACAACGCGCATTCCCTCGGCGGAGAAAGCTGGCCCCCATAAATTCCTCTCGCGGCGCGGCTGAAGCTGCCCCCATCCGCAGCGTAGAATTCTCCCGAAACCAACCGCCGCAGAAATCACGAGTCTGCCGTTTGAAGAGGGAACCGAATGAAGAAGAACCTGCTTGTCCTGGGAATGCTGCTTGCCACCAGCCTGTCCGTCTTTGCCGCCGCCGATCACGCCGCCAAGCCCGCCAAACCGGTCAGCGCCAAAAAATTCGATGCCCTGGCCAATGCCGCCCTGGAAGCCATGAAGCAGCGCGCCGCCGAACTCAAGGTGACCGGGGTCGCGGTGGTCTCCTACGCCCAGGGTGACACCATCCAGGGCTGGACCTCGAAGATGGCGGTGGTGGGCCGCATGAAGGACCCGCAAACGGCCACCGAGAAGGGCAATAATCTGCTCGGCATAGCTTACGCCAAGTCCGCCGAGATGGCCGACACCCTGCAGAACAGCGGCACCGCCAAGCGCCCGCCCATGACCGGCGAGTTCGGCTGGCAGGGCGGCGTGATGGCCAGGACAAAGACCGGCTACGCGATTGTGGCCTTCAGCGGGGGCAAGTCCGAGGACGACGTCCAGGTCTCCCAAGCCGGCCAGGAGGTTCTGAAGGGCGCCTTGTAGCAGCCGGCGGAGAATTCCGCTTTGTAACCGGGCACGACTTCTCAAGGCTGAAAAACTCAATCCGGAGGGAGGCGGGAGTTTCACAGGCCGGGGAAAACCCGTTGGTGCGGTAGGTCCGGGCTTCAACCAGGACATAAGACCGACAGACTCAACGCGGTCTTTAGGCTGGAAAACTCCGTTCGTGCGGTAGGTCCGGGCTTCAACCAGGACATAAGACCGACAAAATCAACGCGGTCTTTAGGCTGGAAAACTCCGTTCGTGCGGTAGGCCCGGGCTTCAGCCTGGACATAAGACCGACAGAATGAACGCTGCTTTTAGGCCGGAAAACCCCGTTCTTGCGGTAGGTCCGGGCTTTAGCCCGGACATAAGACCGACAGAATGAACGCTGCTTTTAGGCCGGAAAACCCCGTTCTTGCGGTAGGTCCGGGCTTTAGCCCGGACATAAGACCGACAGAATGAACGCTGCTTTTAGGCCGGAAAACCCCGTTCTTGCGGTAGGTCCGGGCTTTAGCCCGGACATAAGCCCAACGGAATCAACGCGGGCTTTAGCCCCTGAGGTATGCATTTCGGGCATTTCGCGCAAAGGTCGCCCACTTTAAGCAGCCTGTTCTGCTCCGAGTGCTCGATCGTCGCAATCTCTGTGCAATGAACTGGCATCTTACGCGCAATATCGCCGAATGTGCGCATTTGTACCACTTTTTTCCGCTTCGGGTGCATTCAAATGTGCACCTTTCTCGCCCCAACTGGCGCCCGTTGTTGACCAGAAAGCCAACAGAAGAACGGCCCGCCGCCGCAACAACAATCTGCCCCAGGGGACCCTGCGGGTGATTTGCGTCACAGTATACTGTTCATTCACGCCTTTAAGGTAAAGACCGAAATGTATCTCCTCTGGCTTCGAGTCGCGGCTATTCTTTACGCGGCAGCAAGTATCGCCGTCTTTCCGGCCGTCCTCTACGGCCTGCTCCGGTGGCGCAAGATTTGCGTCCATCTGGCAGGGATGGCCCTGTTTTTCCACTTCGTCTCGGTCGTCGAGATGCTGGTGCAGGCCCATCGCTGGATGCCCCTCGGCGTCCGCGAGATGGAGTCGATGCTGGGCCTGACGGTGGCCGCCCTGTTCTTCCTGGTTTGGTGGCTCTATGAAGCCGTGTCCCTGGGCATCTTTGCCCTGCCGGCCACCTTCTTCCTGGTCTTTATTCCGGCCCTGGGCCCGGACCGTTACACTTTCCCCTCGCAGGGCGTACGGACAAGCTGGCTGGTGGCCCACATCGCCGCTCTGCTCATCTCCTATGCCGCGCTCTGCTTCAGCATGCTGGCCTCGATTCTCTACCTGGTCCAGGAACGGCGCATCAAGAGCAAGCCCAAGGTGGGCGAGGACTCCTGGTGGGCGCCGCTCGACTGGCTGCCGCCGCTCGACACCCTGGAGCGCATTGCCCACGCCACCCTCGAATTCGGCTTTCCCTGCATGACCGTCGGCTTGGTCATCGGTTCCGTACTGGCCCAGGAAACGCCGCTGGGCGCGTCCTATTTTCTCGACCCCAAGATCATTGCGGCATTTATCAGTTGGGGCGTGTACGTCCTGCTCCTGCTGGTCCGGCGCAGCGCGGGGCTGCGCGGGCGCAAGGCCGCGTATCTCTCCGGCGCGATGTTTGCGGTGATGGTTGCGGTATGGGCCGCCAACCTCTATAGCCATGTGCACAGGTACGGTCCCCAATGACCCTGGCGATCATCGGAGTGAATTACAAGACGGCGCCCATCGCGGTGCGCGAGCGCATCGCCATCTCCCGCGAGGATTTGCCTGAAACCACCCGCGCCCTGGCCGCCGTGCCCGGCGTGAGCGAGTGCATGATTGTCTCTACATGCAATCGCGTCGAACTACTGGCGGCCGTCGAATCCCGTGAAATTGATTTGACCGCATTTCTGCACCAACACTTCGGCCTGGATCCCGCGCTGCTGGCGCCGCATCTTTATGTGCAGCGCGACCACGAGGCGGTGCGCCATCTCTTCCGCGTGGCCGCCAGCCTGGATTCCATGGTGGTGGGCGAACCGCAGATTCTGGGCCAGGTGAAGGAAGCTTTCGCCGTGGCCCGCGCCAGCGGCACCGTGGCCGGCCAACTGGAGCATCTGCTGCAAAGCGCCTTTGCTGCCGCCAAAAAGGTCCGTACCGAAACCGAAATCGGCTCCAATTCCGTCTCCATCGCCTCCGTGGCCGTGGACCTGGCGCGCAAGATCTTCGGTTCGCTCCAGGGACGCACCGTCTTCCTGGTAGGCGCGGGCAAGATGAGCGAACTGGCCGCACGCCACCTGGTGCAGCAGGGGGCCGGGACCATTCTGGTGACCAACCGCACCCTGGCGCGCGCCCGCAGCATGGCCGAGCCCTTCAAGGGCCGCGTGATTCCCTTTGAAGAGATTTATGAGGCCGCCAGCGAGGCGGACATCGTCATCAGCTCCACCGGCGCGCCCCATCCCATGTTCCGCCCCGAGCACGGCCAGGCCTTCCTGCATCGCCGCCGCAACCGGCCCATGTTCTTCATCGACATTGCCGTGCCCCGCGATGTGGACCCGGCGATGAACAAGCTGGAGGGCATCTTTGTCTACGACATCGACGACCTGCAGCAGGTGGCCTCGGCGCACATGGCCGAGCGCAGCCGCGAGGCCAGCGACGCCGAAACGCTGATCGAGCGCGAAGTGGAGCGGTTCCACGAGCGCCAGTTGACCGTGAATGTGGCGCCCGCGATTGTCGCATTGCAGCGCCAGGCCGAAGAAATTCGCGCCTCTGAGTTGCGCCGCGTGCAGTCGCGACTAGGCTCGCTCAACGCAGAACAGATCGCTGCTGTTGAAGCCCTCACCCGCGGCCTGGTGAACAAATTCCTTCACCCGACAATGCAATCGCTGAAAAAGGCTGCCCGCGACCAGGACTCCGCACGCCTCGATGCGCTCTGCGATACCTGGGCGCTCCCCACCAGCGCGGAGCGGCTGCCGGAGGCGGAGGCTGTTTCTCCTGCCGCCCACACAGAAGTTTCAGAAGCAGAGAAGACCGAGGATGTACAGATGAAGGAAGCCCCTCAGGAGAGCCGCCGATGAACCTGCGCATTGGAAGCCGTGGTTCGCAACTGGCCCTGTGGCAGGCCAACCATATTGCCGCCTTGCTCCGCGCCCAGGGACACGGCGTCGAGATCGAGATCATCAAGACCACCGGAGACCGGCTGCAGGAAGTCACCTTTGCCCAGGTGGGTTCCAAAGGCATGTTTACCAAGGAAATTGAGGAGGCGCTGGCCGCAGGTCGTGTGGACTTGGCCGTGCACTCGCTCAAGGATTTGCCCACCGACCTACCCGAGCTGTTTGCGCTGGCGGCTACTCCGCCGCGGGTCGATCCGCGGGATGTGTTTGTGTCGGTGAAGTACGAGAACCTGGCGGCGCTGCCGCAGGGGGCACGGGTGGGCACCAGCAGCCAGCGGCGGCGGGCTCAATTGATGGCTCTGCGGCCGGACATTGAGGCGGTCGAATTCCGCGGCAACGTGGATACCCGCCTGCGCAAGCTGGCCGAGGGCCAGGTGGATGCGATTCTGCTGGCCGCCGCCGGGCTGGACCGGCTGGAAAAGACCGAATGGGTGCGCGAGCGTCTGGAACCGAAGGACTTTTGCCCGGCGGCCGGGCAAGGGTCGCTGGGCATCGAGACGCGCAAAGGCGACGCGGTAACCCTGGCTGCCTTGGGCTTTCTGGACGATGCGGCCACCCGGTTTGCGGTGACCGCCGAACGGGCGGCTCTGTCGGCTCTGGGCGGCGGCTGCCAGGTGCCCATCGGCATTCATTGCCGACCGGGAAGGGAAGAAGCGGCAGGTAGCGGAGAGGTTCCCTGGGACGAGATCTTTGCGGTGGTAGCAGCGCCGGAGACGGGGGCTGCCGTGCGCGTCTTTCATCGTGCGCCACGGGGCGACGGCGGGCCGAGGGCACTGGGCCTTCTGGTGGCGCAAATGCTGATCGAGGCGGGTGCGGGGCCGCTGCTTGAGGCTGCCGGCGGAGTTTCGCGGTGAGATCGCTGCCGCTGGCTGGACGCCGGGTCCTGGTGACCCGGGCCGTGCACCAAGCCGGCAAGCTGAGCGATGGCTTGCGGGCGCTGGGAGCCGAGCCGGTCGAGGTCCCGGTGCTCGAAATCCGGCCTCCCGCAGACTTGGAGCCACTCGACACAGCCCTCAGTCAATTCGACACATACGATTGGCTCATCCTGACCAGCGCCAACACCGTGAAAGCACTTGCCGAGCGGGCTACCGCGTTGGGAACCAGGTTGATTCAGCCCGCATCAATGAAGGTGGCTGCGGTTGGCGAAGGGACGGCTGCCGCAGCGCGGAAGGCTGGCCTTGCCGTTACGTTTGTCCCAGCATCATACGTGGCCGAAAGTTTGGTGGAAGAGCTGACGCGCCAAAGTCCCTGCCAGCGGATTCTGCTGGCGCGCGCCGCGGTGGCGCGGGATGTGATCCCGGATGCATTGCGGAAGGCTGGCGCCGAAGTGGATGTAGTGGACGCCTATCTGAATGGCTTGCCCGAAGCTGCGCCGGAGCTGCTGCGCCGGGCGCTCGCGGCTGGAATCGATGCCGCCACCTTCACCAGTTCCTCCAGCGCAACTCATCTGGCCGAGGCGGCCCGCCAGGCGGGAGTTGCCTGGCCGCTTGCCGGCGTGCCGGCTGTCTCGATTGGGCCGATTACCAGCCAGACCCTGCGCGAACTGGGCTGGGAGCCGGCCGTGGAGGCAAATCCTTTTGATATTCCGGGACTGATTGCCGCGGTACTTCAGGCGCTTGCCTGAGAGCCGCAACGGAAGGCCAGTCCCAGACCGGCTGACCCGCAAACTCGCCGACCGGCTTGACTTGCTATTTCTTCATGACTGCCAGGTCTTGTCCTTGGAGCGGCAGAGGGGCTCCAGGTTGCAGCGGTCGCATTTTGGTTTGCGGGCGTCGCAGACCTGGCGGCCGTGGTGGATGATCTGGTGGGAGAAGTCGATCCAGCGACTCTGTGGAAGGATCTGCATCAATTCCTGTTCAACCTTCGGCGCGGTGTCGCTTTTAGCCAACCCAAGGCGTCGGGCGATGCGGAAAACGTGCGTATCCACGACCACGCCTTCAGCCTTGCCAAAGCAGACGCCGAGAACGACATTGGCCGTCTTGCGGGCCGCGCCGGGAATGGTGATCAGCTCAGCCAGCGTTTGCGGAACCTGACCGCCGAACTCCTCGACCACCTTGCGGGCGGCGCCCTGGATGGATTTGGCCTTGTTGTGAAAGAAGCCGGTGGTGCGGATCAGCTCTTCGAGTTCTGGCAGTGTCGCCTTGGCCATGGCTGCCGGGGTAGGGAAGCGGCGGAATAGCTCCGGGGTCACCATGTTGACGCGCAGGTCGGTGCATTGGGCGGAGAGAATCGTGGCCACCAGCAGTTCCCAGGGGGAGCTATGGGCGAGAGCGCATTCCACGGCGGGATAGGCTTCGTCCAGGCCCTTGAGGATGGCAGCAATGCGGTCGGGGGCCAAATCGCGAGGGACCGAGCGGGTTGCTCTTCCGGGTGCGTCCTTTGCGGGTTTTGTGCTTTTGGTCGCCATTTTTGGTTTGACGGGTCTTCAGCTTGCGGAACCTGGGAGAATTCTGTTGGGGGTTGGCGAGGAGTCAAGTCTCAGGGGCTAAAGGGTGAGGAGATCCCCCGGCTCTGCCGGGGTGGCAGTAGAACTTTGAGAATTCCGGGAGTATGTTCTCCCTCGAATTGCCTGTGCTGCGGCAGTGAAGACAGCAGTACGAGGCTTTTGCTTTTGTTCTTGCTTTTGCTTCGGACGGTTGCGAAAAGGCCCCTTTGAGGGGCCAGCAACCGTAAAGCCACCGGCTCTGCCGGTGGATACTTACAGTCCAGAAGTAGGTCATGGCATTGGAAGCCTTCATGGGGCACTATGGAT
>Ga0302195_10000884_pt1 | contig 23685 bp, 20 predicted proteins | sample II_Bog_N1_2_FD_198778 | JGI IMG/M metagenome (GOLD analysis project Ga0302195, IMG submission 198778) | Peat permafrost microbial communities from Stordalen Mire near Abisko, Sweden - II_Bog_N1_2 | ecosystem: Environmental > Terrestrial > Soil > Wetlands > Peat | place: Sweden: Abisko...
GACCAGCAAACGCACGCCCTGCCCAAGACGGCCAAGATAGCGCGGGGCAAGCCGCAGCCAGCGGCGCGCCGCCCAGTCTTCATGCTGAAGCAAACCCAAAGCGAGGTTATCGAGTTTGGGCAGCCATTGAGCGGGCGCGGCGGCCACTCGCCAGGTCAGCACGGTCTCGTCGTTCTCACGATCAGGAACCTGAATCTGCCGCGCGCCCTGCCTGAGAAACGGCGCATATTCCGCTGCGCCCGAACGCAGCAGATCGGGCAGAACGCCGCGCTCCAGCATCTCGCGCTCGACGGCTTCAGGAGCGTCCGCCACGCAAACGGCCACCGTCTCGCACTTGCGGATTTCATTTTTGAGGATACGCAGAGCCTCGTCCAGAGAGGTAACGAGAAAGTCCGCAACACCGTCACGAATGGCCTGCCTCTGCGCGGCTGCGTCGGCGGTTGCAGCCAGCGATGCCGCGCCGCCAATGTTGCCCGCCACCAGCAGCGCGCGGCCCTCCCCATCGAGTTCCCCGGCGTACAACAGCAAGCCGCCCAGGGTCCGCTCCTGGTCCGGAGGGGTCCCGGCGTCCGCATCTGCCATCAGGGTCGCATAGAGCCGCTCCACCTGGACAAGGAAGTTGAATGCAGCCAGCTCGATGAGATTGAGCGCCAAGGGAAGATTCTCTCCGCAATCCAGTTTGAGCCTCCGGCGTCAGGTTGATATTGAACGCGCGTTCACGATTGATACGGCCCGATCACTCATTCTACCCGTGAAGAGGTCCATGTAATACCGGCAAATCGCGCTGCCATCGGTGTGAGCGCACGCGAAATTTGAGTCCATTGAAAATGGGTATCCCCGGTCTCTCGATGAGAGACCGGGGATACCCTGTAGTTGGCCGCCGCGCTCCTTGCGAAGACGTTGGCATTGAGCATGTTGTTGGGTTAGGGGACCGATGGTCCTTTCTTCTCAGCCCGCTTTTGCGCCAGCGGCAGGATGGCCTTGAAGAAGTCTGCAGCCGAGTAGGCGCTTTCTGCCTGGAGAGGCGCGGGAGCTGGATCGAGTGGATAGAGGATATCTGCCCCTCCAGCGTCGGGCTTGAGCCACAAAGCCATCAGTGCGATGGCCGAGAAACGCAGCAAGCGCATCTCAAATGAACCCGCGCTGACGGCGGGAAGCTCGGAGACCTGCGTAATAGCCTTTGCAGTGGCTTCAACATAGGGCCCGTAGTTGATATTGGCGAGCAGGGTTGCGGCGCCGGTGGCATCGGTATGCACTTCACCCGCGGCAATGTTGGCGTTGCCGCTGTGGACGAGATAGCGGAAGCCGGTCGCGGTGGCAGAGGCAAGGCCACCCCCTTTGGCGACAGCGTCGGCGCGCAGATCGTAAACTGCATGGGGCTGGAATAGCTGGAGAGCGGCGAAGTCGATCGAGTCCCGAGAGCGGGCTGGTTCGCGTGGCGACTTGGTCGAGTCCCCGGTGGACGAGCGAACTTCCATTGATTGGTTCTGCTGCAAAATGGATCGGCATGTCTTCTCCTTAGTCCTACTTTGTAAAGTAGGACTCGTACCACGAAGCGCCGCCGTTGTAGCTGGCGGGGAATGAGTTGAAGTCCTGGGTCGATGGGCCATACCAGGGGTCCTGTATATCGATGGTTGGGGTCGCGGAGACACGGTTATCGTATCCATCGGTCGCGGGATTGTGGCCGCCGCCGCCAGTCCACTGGATGTTGATGGACACGGGGTGACCCGATTCAACCTGGTTGACAATGGTTTGCAGCGTGGGCTTGCCCAAGGCCGTGGAAGCCAGATGGCCGGTGGTGGTGAGCGCCTGATCTGGATAACCGGGCTGGTTGCAGGCGCTGCTGCCGCCATTGGTGCAGCATGTGGTCTGGCCAAACTTGTTGTTGACCAGGGAGCACTGGGTCCACGGAGACGAGGGGCTGTAGTAGAGCGTGATGCTCACCGAGGTGGCCGACCAGCACCACTCTGTCTGCTGCTGATGCTGCTCGTTCAGGCCAAGATAGACAACGGGAGTGATCAGAATGCCGCCGAGACTGCCCCAGGGCGCCCATGGTCCGGAGTGCGGCAGGGTTTGCCAGATGATGCAGAGATCGTTGGCAGGACCGCGGGCAAAGACTTCCATGCAGCCGTCCAGGTTCGGCGCGGCGACCGGATCGCTGGTGATGATTCCACCAAGCGAAGACCAGGCGGACCAAGGACCTGCGTGGGGCGCATCCTGCCAGATGTGCCACAACGCGTCGTCGCTTCCTCGAGCAAATACTTCAATCCGGCCATCTGTGTTCAGCGCGGCATCAGGCTCGCTGGTGATGATGCCGCCCAGGGAAGACCAGGCAGACCAGGGCGCAGCGTGCGGAACCGTTTGCCAGATGTGCCACAGGGCGTAGTCGGTGCCGCGGGCGAAGATTTCAAGACGGCCATCTGTGTTCACCGCGACTGAGGGTGTGCTGGTGATGATGCCACCCAGGGAAGACCAGGCAGACCAGGGTGCTGCGTGCGGAACCGTTTGCCAGATGTGCCACAGGGCATTGTCTGTTCCGCGGGCAAACACTTCGAGCCGGCCATCCGTGTTCACGGCGACCTCTGCATCGCTGGTGATGACTCCGCCCAGAGACGACCAGGCGGACCAGGGCGCTGAATGCGGCGCGGTTTGCCAGATGTGCCACAGGGCGTCGTCTGTTCCGCGGGCAAACACTTCGAGCCGGCCGTCTGTATTCACGGCGACGGTTGGATCGCTGGTGATGCTTCCACCGAGTGAACTCCAGGCGGACCAGGGGCCAGAGTGCGGGGCGGTTTGCCAAATGTGCCACAGTGCGCCGTCGGATCCACGGGCAAAGGCTTCAAGCCGGCCATCGGTGTTCACAGCTACGGCGGGAATGCTGGTGATGACCCCACCCAGGGAACTCCAGGCTGACCAGGGTGATGTGTTCGGCGCGGATTGCCAGATGTGCCACAGGGCAAAGTCCGTGCCAACGCCAAAAATCTCAAGACGTCCGTCGGTGTTGCGCGCCGCGGCAAATGCGGCGCTCAATGCGACTTGTGGTGAGGTACTCATTGTTTCCTCCAAACTCGGATGTCCCTCGCGGGAATTTCGATTTTCAGGAACTGCTATTTCAGCGCTGATTCGCCAGCATCAATTGCAAGCCGCATGGAAAGGCCGAAGCTACTTCGCCGTGAAAAAGGCGCAGCATCCCCGAGCCGAGCGAATCGGCTGTCTGAGTGAGATCGTCGTTGTCGATAACTCCGGCACAACTCCGGCCCCATTCATTTTTGAGCGATTGGGGAGAGGTGCGATGAGGCAGGTTGCTTGCCGGATCGGATGACGTGCAATCCGCTATGCTTGTTTGCCGGTTGAAAAAACCGGCAAGGGGGAAGCGAACTCAATGTCCCACAATTCGACCCGGCGTGTCAAGGACTTTATAAATAGATTTCATAAAATGGAAGAATATACCCTTTTGAAATAGCGGGGTAACCTGTTTTTGTTGATTACTTCCTATATAGCTCTCTATTGATTTCTTAGTACATAGGTTCAGCGCTGGTCTCCCTTGTTATCTGGTCATCGCAAAAAACTAGAGCTTGCTCAGACGGGCGCAGGCTTCATCCAGGTCGTGGTCTTTCTTTGCAAAACAGAATCTCAATAAAGATTCGCCGCGGCCGGGACGGAAAAAGGCTGAGCCTGCAACAGCAGCTACCCCGGTTGTCGCCAGCAAATGGCGCGCCTTTTCTGCTGCCTTTTTGCCGGGGAGCCGGGTAGCGTCGGCTAACACATAATAAGCTCCTGCTGGGGTCGTTGGAGTTAGTCCGGCATCAGTAAGTGCGGATAGGATGCGGGCGCGCTTAGATTGGTGGTCGGCAGCTAACTCGATATAGAAGGAGGGAGGAAGTTTCTCAAGGCCGGCGGCGGCTCCATGCTGAAAGGCGGAGGGAGCGCAGACATAAGTCAGGTCGTGAAAATAAGACATCGAGGACATCCATTTCGCATCCGCGGTTGCATAACCAAGACGCCAGCCTGTTATTGAAAAAGTCTTGCTGAAACCGGAAAGAACAATGGTCCGCTCCTTCATTCCCGGTAAAGTGGCGGGCGCAATATGGTGCGCGCCATCGTAGACGAAGTACTCGTAAATCTCATCCGTAATGAGAAACAGGTCGTGTTCCAAAACAACAGCCGCAATGGATTCAAGCTCGGCGCGGCTAAAGACTTTGCCGCTGGGGTTGGCGGGGGTGTTCAGCAGGATGGCGCGGGTCCTGGGCGTCACGGCTGCGCGAAGAGCTGTGGCGTCGAGGGCAAAGTCCGGCTCGGCCAGCGGGACAAAAACGGCATTGACGCGCAGTGATCGCAGGGTAGCGACATGATAGCCATAGAACGGCTCAAAAAGAAGCACCTCATCGCCGGGGTTGAGCAGCGCCATGGCGGCGGCGTGCAGACCGCCAGTTGCACCCGATGAAACCAGAACCTCGGTTTCCGGATCATAGTCCAGGCTGTAGTCGCGTTGCTGCTTGGCGGCGATGGCGTTGCGCAGCCGGGCGATGCCGTCGAGACGGGTGTAGATGTTGTAGCCGTCGTGGATCGCTTGGATGGCGGCCTCCTGCACAGGCGCGGGGACAGGGGTGTCGCAGACTCCCTGAGCCAGGTTGATTCCGCCAATGCGGTCGCACTCCGTGGTCATGGCGCGGATCTCAGACTGTACGGCGGCGGGAGCGAGATGGCTGAGGGCGAGGCGGGAGGCTGCGGCGGGTGCAATGGGCATAGGGAAGTTCCTTATGAATTCATCTTACATATTGGGGTGAGGGGACGGCGAGACAGGCGAATGGGTTTGGGGGGCGTAGAATCGACCTTTTATGCATGAACTTTCGATCGTTTCGAGCATTGTGGATACGGTGACAGAGTCGCTGGCGGCTTACCCCGGCGCGCGCGTGCTGGAAGTGCGCCTGCGGGTGGGCGCGTTGGCCAGCGTGGTGGTGGAGTCGCTGGAGTTCTGCTGGGGGATTGCGGCGGAGGGCACTGCGATGGAGGGCTCGAAGCTGGTGGTGAACGTGCTGCCCGTGGTGATGCACTGTGTGCATTGCCGGGCCGATGTGGAGCTGGAGGGCGTGCAGAGCTTCCGCTGCCCGAAGTGCGGCGAGCCGTGCAGCGACCTGCGCCAGGGGCGGGAGCTGGAGATTGATTCGATCGAGATTGAGGACGGCGAGGAGACGACATGACGACCAGGATTGTAGAGCTGCGGCGGGGAATTCTGAAGAAGAACGACGAACTGGCGGCAGGTCTGCGGGCCAGCTACGTAGCGGCAGGCGTGCTGGTGCTGAATCTGGTGTCGAGCCCTGGGACAGGCAAGACGGCGTTTCTTGAGCTGACCCTGAAGTCGCTGCGGGTGCGCGGGGCGCGGGTTGCGGCGCTGGTCGGCGACCTGGAGACGGATAACGATGCGCGGCGGCTGGCGGCCAGCGGCGCTCCGGTGCGCCAGATCAATACGCATGGAATCTGCCACCTGGACGCGGAGATGATCTCCAAGCACCTGCTCGGCTGGGAGGGTGTGGAGCTTGCTGGACTGGACTACCTGTTTATTGAGAATGTGGGCAATCTGGTTTGCCCGTCGAGCTATGACCTGGGCGAAAAGATTCGCGTGGCCCTGCTGAGCGTGACCGAGGGCGAAGACAAGCCGCTGAAGTATCCCACGCTCTTTAACTCCGCCGACGCCGCGGTGATTACCAAGATGGATATCGCTGAGCCATGCGGCTTTGATCGGGAGTTGGCGCTCAGGAATATCAACGAGATCCGGCCGGGAATTCGCATTTTCGAGACTTCGGCCAAAACCGGCGCGGGGATGGAGGAATGGCTTGGGTATCTGGCCGCTGAGAGGGAAAAGAAAGGATCGTAGTCGGGAGGAACGAGCGCGATGGTAGTGAAAAAGGCGAGCCCAGAGGCAGGCAAGGCAGAGGTGGAGGCCTACTTGGAGCGGGTGCCCGAGCCGGCGCGGGGCACTTTGAAGAAGATGCGGGCAATGATCCGGGCTGCTGCGCCCAAGGAAGCGACGGAGGCGATCAGCTACAAGATCCCCAGCTTTCAATACAAGGGAGCGCTGGTTTGGTATGCGGTGTTCAAAAATCATTGCAGCTTTTTCCCCATGAATTTGTCGCTGTTTGACGAATTCGGAGAGGAATTGAAGAAATACAAGACATCAAAGGGGACGATTCAGTTTCCTGTGGACGAGCCGCTGCCCAAGGCGCTGGTGACGAGGATCGTAAAGGCGCGGGCGGCGGCGAATGAGGCTAAGGCCCAGGTCGGCCTTCGAGTGATTTAGATCACACTATACGGGCGCTCCCGCGCGGTATAACGTAGTTGCCATGTGCTTAGCGATTCCTGGAAAAGTGGAAGAGATTACCACCGAAGGCGGGCTTCGGGTGGGTCGTGTGAACTTTGGCGGGGTGGTCAAGCGGGTTTGCCTTGACTACGTGCCGGAGGTCGAGGTGGGCGACTATACGATTGTTCACGTGGGGTTTGCGCTGTCGAAGATCGATGAGGAGACGGCGGAGAAGACGCTGGCCGACTTCCGCGCCATGGGCGTGCTGGACGAAGAGCTGGGCAGCGAGGAAGAGGCGTTTGCCCGAGCGGCAGCGACGCCGCAATCGGCTTGTCCTGACGGAAGTTGTGCGGTAAAACCGCCGAAAACTGTGGTGAATTAAGTTTCGTGGTTTCCCACCCTAGCGACAAAAACAAGAACGTCGCGAGGGTGGGGCACCCAGAGTCGCTGACCGCATTGGAGCTACGCGCGGGAATGAAGTATCTAACCGAGTTTCGGAACGGCGAGATCGCCCAGCGGATGGCGCGGGAGATTCGCGTCATTACGACGCGGCCGTGGAAGATTATGGAGGTTTGCGGCGGACAGACGCACTCCATCATCAAAAACGGCATTGACCAGATGCTGCCCAGCGAGATCGAGATGATCCACGGCCCCGGCTGCCCGGTCTGCGTTACGCCGCTGGAGCTGATTGACAAGGCGCTGGCGATTGCCGCGCAGCCTGGGGTGATCTTCTGCTCGTTTGGCGACATGCTGCGTGTTCCCGGCACCGACGCCGACCTTTTCCAGATCAAAGGCGCGGGCGGGGATGTGCGCGTCGTCTATTCACCGCTGGATGCGGTGGATCTGGCGATGAAGAATCCCGAAAAGCAGGTAGTATTTTTCGGCGTTGGGTTTGAGACCACAGCGCCGGCCAACGCCATGAGCGTGCATGTGGCCAAACGGCGCGGGCTGAAGAACTTTTCGCTGCTGGTCTCGCACGTTCTGGTGCCTCCGGCGATTGAGGCCATCATGGGGTCGCCGGGAAACAAGGTGCAAGGCTTCCTGCTGGCCGGCCATGTGTGCAGCGTAATGGGCTATTGGGAGTATCCGCCGCTGGCTGCGAAGTACGGGATTCCGCTGGTTGTCACCGGCTTTGAGCCGCTGGACTTGCTGGATGGAATTCGCCGCGCGGTGGTGCAATTGGAGGCCGGGCGGCACGAAGTCGAAAACGCCTACGAGCGCATCGTCACCTTTGACGGCAACCGGGCGGCGCAGAAGCTGCTCGCCGAGGTCTTCGAGGTGACGGACCGGGCGTGGCGGGGGATCGGCGTGATTCCCAACAGCGGCTGGCGGTTGAGCGCGGCCTATCGTGCATTCGACGCCGAGGACCGGTTTCAGATTTCAGGGATTCATACGCAGGAGTCGCCGCTGTGCCGTGCGGGAGACGTACTGCGCGGGGCCATCAAGCCGGCAGAGTGCTCGGCCTTTGGCAAGGAATGCACGCCGCGGCATCCGCTGGGGGCGACGATGGTTTCAAGCGAGGGCGCTTGCGCGGCCTACTTCAACTATGGCCGGTTCTTGTCGATAGAGGAATTGGCAGGCGCGGGGACCGGGCTGACGGGAGTGGTGCATGGCTGAGAGCGCGAAGACGGCTTTGTTGGATTTGCCGAAGGGTACGCCGGATTTCTCGGGTTGGAGCTGTCCGCTGCCGCTGGTTGGTTACCCGACCATTGTGATGGGTCATGGCGGCGGCGGCAAGCTGGGCAACGAGCTGGTCGAGCACATGTTCCTGCCGGCCTTCCGCAACCCGGCGCTGGAGAATCTGGGCGATGCGGCAGTGCTCGATCTGCTGAACGGCCGGCTGGCCATGAGTACCGATTCGTTTGTGGTGCAGCCCTTGTTTTTCCCCGGCGGTTCCATCGGCGAATTGGCGGTAAACGGGACGGTGAACGACTTAGCCGTTTCCGGCGCGGAGCCAAAGTTTCTCAGCGCCGGGTTCATCCTGGAAGAGGGTTTCCCGCTGGCGCAGTTGGCGGCGATTGTCCAGGCCATGGCGAACGCCGCGCACACGGCCGGCGTGCAGATTGTTACCGGCGACACCAAGGTCGTCGAGCGCGGGCACGGGGACGGTTGCTACATCAATACAGCCGGGATTGGCGTGCTGCGGCCGGGGATTCGATTGGGGCCCAATCGGGCAAAGCCGGGCGACGCGATTCTGGTTTCCGGCACCATCGGCGACCACGGCATGGCCATCATGAGCGTGCGCGAGGGGCTGGAGTTCGAGAGCCAGATTCGCTCCGACTGCGTTGCGCTCAACGGGATGATCGCCGAGGTGCTGGACGCTGCCGGCGCGTCGGTTCACGCCATGCGCGACCCCACGCGGGGTGGGCTGGCGTCGACGCTGAATGAGATTGCGCAGGCCTCCGGCGTGGGGATCGTGATCGACGAAGCGAGCCTACCGGTGCGGGTTGAGGTGCAGTCGGCTTGTGAGCTGCTCGGGCTCGACCCGGTCTACGTGGCCAACGAGGGCAAGGCGGTGTTTTTTGTGGTGCCTGAGGCGGCAGAGAAAGTGCTGGCAGTGCTGCGGGCGCATCCGCTGGGCCGCGAGGCCGCGCGCATCGGCCAGGTGACAGCCGAGCATCCCAAGATGCTTGTGGCGCGGACCGCGATGGGCGCGAACCGGGTGATTGCGCAACAGATTGGGGAGCAGTTGCCGCGGATTTGCTGAGTGGCTGCGGAGTTAGCCTCGGAAAAAAACAAGATTCCGCATGTTTACCACCAACTATTTCTTTAGTGGTGGAATCTCGAATGGTTCCGACACCGCAGCGTGCTCAGGCGGATGATCGGGGGCGTCAAAGTTCATTTCATGAGTTCTGGCCTCATTCTCGCTCGGAAAGTAGTCCAATCGGAACCGGAACTTCCCTTCAAACCGAGGGTTGCGCTCCCTGCAGACCGATGGTAAGGGAATTGCAAGCACCGGCTCCAAAGTTAATGACTCAGCCGACCTCAGTCTGATAACACCATCAGGTGTTGTATCGAGGCAGGGTGCCACGATGTGCCAGCCTTTTTCTGCTTGCCACTGCTCGATATAGAGGGGTTCAGGAATAGGCGAATCGAACTTGCTTCCCTCTACGAACACAGACTCACGCGATTCATTTACCAACTTCAGTCGAAAATGAACTTCTGCTTGGTTTACTCTTTCGATCTGTACAATATCTACTCTTACCTTTGCAGGCTCGTATTGGGCAGATTTGAGATTTTGCGAGCCTAGCCACAAGAAGACGATGAGACTCCACACTATAAGTAAGGTCGATACGGTCCGGCCTTTCATCTTCCCTCTCCTATTCGAGCTTTCTGCCATTCAAACACCTTTCGAGCCGGTTCCCAAGGCGAGAGATCCGCGACGGCAACAGGGTTCTGATCATGACGAGACCATCATAGTCCGAGAGGTCGCCTCAGGCTGGCAAGGCGATCCAAACTTCCGGTGTCTCTAATTGCACAGCGCGGGTAGCTGGGTGGGTGGGAGACTCTTAATGCAAGGGCTTGCAGGTGTTTGGCAGGAATGACGAGCGCTTGCGCAAAAAAGGAGAAGACCATGGCAGAGAGCAGCGATAGGGTTTTAGCGGACCTCCACACCAGGGCGGCCTACGCCCACATGGCAGCGGCCCACGACCATAGCACGGGCGATCACGCATCGGCGCAAGAGCTGGCCCAACTGGCTCTGGGAGACTCAGTAAGGGCTGTCAAGTTTACGGAAGAGGTTGCCAGGGACACGCCGCGATCCATGCAGGTTTAGGCGCGCGCTTTGCGGTCATGGCACGCGAATCGCCCAGCGCGATTCAAGCGTTGGCATGGTTGTCCCCTCGCAGCGGGGATGGAACACGAAGTGAAGGAGAACGGAAATGATGTTAATCATCCTTATTGTTGTTTTGGTGCTGGTATTCGGCGGGGGCGGAGGCTACTACGGCTATAATCGCTGGGGCTACGCCGGCGGCGGTGGCATAGGCCTTGGCACCATTCTGTTGATCTTGCTGGTGCTCTATCTTTTTGGATTTTTCCACTAGAGCGCGGCGCATTGCGAGGTTTGCGGCTTCCCCGTTCGGCGAGAATTGGGAAGTCCGGCCTCTGGCTCGGCATGTCTGAAAGACGATAGCGGAGCTTAGATTAGAAATACTTGATCCCGGCCCTGAAAAATGCGGCGAAGGTCTGCCCTTTGCGCAGCCGAAGGTGCTGTGCGCCTGGCGAGTGCAATTCATTTTAAGTACGGTAGTAAGCCAATTCCCTTAACAATCCGGCTGGCTCGGCTCGGGGGCGTGACCTTCCGGGCCGATGGATGAGAAGACGCTCATGCTGCGAGAGGCTCTCGCCAGCCTGTAGCGGATTTTTTGTCTGGAAAGGCCAGCCATGCCGCGCTTTGTGAGGGTTCGCTTATTTTGTGCGGGACTTCTGATGCTGGGCGCGGGGTATGCCGCGGGAATGGGGCAGGCCGCAGCCAGCCGCACAGCGCCGAGCCGGATTGCCGGACCCATCGACGAGGCGCGGGTGGTCACTCTTGAGGGGAACGTGCATCCGCTGGCGCGGGCGGAGTTCGACCGGGGGACGCTGGACGCCGACACTGCGCTGGGGCAAATGATGCTGCTGCTGGAGCCTTCGGCCGGGCAGCAGGCTGAGCTGGATGTGCTGGTGGCGGCCCAGCACGATCCGCATTCGCCGCTCTATCGCAGGTGGCTGACGCCGACCCAGTATGGGGCGCGGTTTGGGGCGAGCGCCCAGGATGCGGCGCGGGTTGCGGCGTGGCTTACCGGGCATGGATTCACAGTTGAGAAGATTCCGGCGAGCAACCGGCTGATTCTCTTTTCAGGGACGGCGGGGCAGGTTGCGGAGGCGTTTCATACCGAGATGCACCGCTATCGGGTGGATGGGGTGGAGCATATCGCCAACGCGCAGGATCCGCAGATTCCAGCGGCGCTGGCCGGGGTGGTGGCGGGGGTGGTTTCGCTGCACGATTTTCGGCGCAGATCGGCGATCAAGACGCGCACAGCGCTGAGTGCGGGGGCTTTGCAGGCCGCGGGCATCGGCGCACGGGTGAACGAATGTGCCGAAGGGCCAGCTGCGGGGACTGAATATCTGGTCGATTCCGCGGGCTTTTGCGTCTGGGTCAATACTCCGGCTTCCTCTTCCCCAGCCGCAGCTCGGACCGATTCTTCCGCTGGCTCCGGAGGGCCGCAGCCGCTCTACACCAGCGGGAGCACGCACTATTTGTTTCCGGCCGATTGGGCAGCGATCTACGATCTAACTCCGCTATATGCCGCTGGGACGACGGGAGCGGGGAGTTCGATTGCGATTGTGGGGCGCAGCAACATCCAGGTGAGCGACGTAACGGCGTTTCGCGCGAAGGCCGGCCTGGTGGCGAACAATCCCACGGTGATTCTGGCCGGGACCGATCCGGGTCTGGTTTCAGGGGATCAGGATGAAGCGACGCTGGACGTGGAGTGGAGCGGGGCGGTTGCGCCGGCGGCGGCATTGAAGTTGGTGGTGGGCGCATCGGCGGGGGCGACCGACGGCGTGGACTTGTCGGCGCAGTACATTGTGAACCACGCGACTGCGCCGGTGATGAGTACCAGCTATGGCAGTTGCGAACAGGAGATGGGCACGGCGGAACTGGCCTTCTATAACAGCCTGTGGGAGCAGGCGGCGAGCCAGGGGATGAGTTCGTTTGTGGCCTCGGGAGACGCGGGCGCGGCGGGCTGTTACGAGGGCTCGTCTGCCTCTGGATCGGGGACCGCGGTAAATGGGCTGTGCAGTTCGCCGTATTCCACGTGCGTGGGCGGGACAGAGTTCAATGAGGGGCCGAATCCCGCGCAGTACTGGGCCTCGGCCAACCCGGCAAATTATGGCACGGCGCTCAGTTACATTCCAGAGGAGGTTTGGAACGAGAGCGGGTTGGATGGCGGGACGGGGCTGTGGGCCTCGGGCGGCGGGGCCAGCGTGGTGTATGCGCAGCCGTCGTGGCAAAAAGCGGTAAGCGGAACCAGCGCGGCCAATGGAATGCGGGCCGTGCCGGATGTTGCTGTTTCGGCGGCGGCACACGATGGATATGTCGCTTATGAGAACGGTTCCTACTATGTGGACTCGGGAACTTCCGCGGCGTCGCCTTCCTTTGCGGGGGTGATGGCGCTGGTGGTGGAGAAGCTGGGCGGAACGGGGGTGGGCAACGCAAATCCGGAGTTGTATGCGTTGTTGAATGCCGCGCGCAATCCCTTCCACGCAACGGGAACGGGAAACAACAGCGTTCCGGGCGTGACGGGGTACGCGGCAACTGGCGCCGAATATAACCTGGCCACCGGCCTTGGTTCGGTGGATGGGGCCTTGCTGGTGAACGAGTGGGGCGTGGGCAGCACGACAGGGCCGGACTTCGCGCTGACGGCTTCGGCGGCGGGCGGAACGGTGCAGGCGGGTAAGACGGGAACGTTCACGGTGAGCGTGGCGGAGAGCGGCGCGGGGCAGAGCTTGGTCACGCTGACAGTGGCGGAGCCAAACGGCGTGACGGTTGCCGTGCAGCCGGGGTCGATTGTGCCGGGAACCCCAGCGGCTGTAACCATTGCAGTGAGCGCGACGGCGGCGGCGGGTACGCAGATCCTGATGCTGACTGGGCGGGACGCTTCAGGAATGCAGACGCTGACATACGCATTGACGGTGACGCCCGCGCCGGCGATCACGGTGGCCGTCTTGCCCGCGGCGCTGCCGGCCGGGACGGTGGGAGCCTCGTATCCACAAGCGGCCATCGTATCCGTGGGTGGAACCGCGCCGTATACCTATGCAGTGAGCAGCGGCGCATTGCCTACAGGGTTAGTTCTCAGCACGGCTGGCGTCCTGTCGGGAACGCCGGGGGCGGCAGGCTCTTTCACCTTCACAGTGACGGCAACCGACAGCAGCATGGGAACCGGGCCGCACACTGGCAGCCAAAGCTATACGCTCAGCATCAACCCGTCCGCAACAACGGACTTCACCATCGGCGTTGCCAGCGGGACGAACAGTTCGGCGGCGGTGCAGCCTGGTGGCACAGTCGGGGAGACCGTCACCGTCAGTCCGGCGAACGGAGCCGGAACATTTGCGAATGCGATTGCATTCTCGGCCAGCGGCCTGCCTGCGGGAGCAACGGCAAGCTTTTCGCCGGCCAGTGTTCCTGCCGGTTCCGGAGCCGCTACGGTGGCGTTGAACATCCAGTTGCCGGTGGCCTCGGCGGCGCGCGGCCTCGGCGGCGGCTTTTGGGGCAGGCTGGCCCCGATCTCGCTGGCGCTGCTGCTGTTACCTCTTGCAGGCAGGCTGCGGCGCGGGGGCAGGCGACTGGCTTCTGTTTTGCTGTTGGCCATTGCGGGTATGGCCGGGCTCAGCGGTTGCAGCGCCATGAGCGGCTCCCTTGCCCGCTCCACTCAAACCTACACCGTAACGGTGACCGGAACCTCGGGCTCCCTGTCGCACTCCGCAACCATTGCGCTGACGGTCGAGTAGCAAAGAATCCGCTCAGTCAAACAGCGCGAAACCCTTGGCGATGCGGTCCTCGATTTCAGTCATGGTGTCGGGAAGGTTTTGGCTGATTTCCAGCACGGTGGCGGGAGGCGTGTGCAGCTCCTTGAGGTATTTGACAGCGACAGGCCAGTCGATTGTGCCGTCGCCGGGCCAAAGGTGTTCGTCTTTCATCCCGTGGTTGTCGTGGACATGGACAGAGGCGATGCGGGCGCCCAGGGTGGCGACGGCTTCCGCAATGCCCACTGTGACGTGCGCGTGGCCAAGGTCAAGGCAGACGCCGACCTGATCCAGGTGGCCCATATCGAGAATTGTGATCAGGTGTTCCGGGGTGGTGGACTCGCTGATGAGATTTTCCACGAGTAGGCGCACGCCCAGCGGGTGGGCAAAGGCGCCCAGATGTTCGAGCGCGGCAATGGCGTGCTCAATGCTGCGCAATGACCATCCGTCTTCGCGTTCGCCAAGGTGGAGGATCAAATTCTTGAAGGGAATTTGCTCGGCCGATTCCAGGGCGCGCTTGATCTCGTCCATGGCGTCGATACGGCGGCCCTTGTCAGGGTGCAAGACGTTGACGGCCGGCGCACCGGCGCGTCCCATTTCGCGGTCAGGGAAGAGCGGGGCGTGCATGGAAAAAGGCACAAGCGCGTTGGAACGAAACCAATTCGCAAGTTCGGCGATATGTTCGCGGCTTGTGTAGTCGAAGTGTTGGCGGGCGGCAAATATCTCGACTGCTTGCGCACCGGACCGGGCAGCCAGCTCCAGCAGGCCTGGGTGCAGGCGCTGTTTGAGAAACAGGTGCGTTGACAAGGCTCGCAGCATGGACAAGGACTCCCCCGAGTCGGATCGCTCTGACGAACAGATTGACCGCTAATCCGATTGTCTCATTCTCGCAACAGGCTCAGCGTACGACGAAACGGGTACTGCGCAAGATAGTCCAGGGAAGCGAAGGACGATGGATTCGAGGTACAAGCCCGCGGACCGGGGAGATCGCAGACTTGCACCTCGTGAACGCACATCTGGAAAACGATGATGGGCAACTGGAACGCTCCCAGAGACGTTGGCGCATACCTCGCAACGGTTCCGAGGAGGCAAGTGAGGTTGAGGGCCCCTGTGCGGAGCGGCGAAATTGCCGCCCGTTCAAGCCGCTGCGTGCGCATTCTTCGAGCGCTCAGTGGCCGCACGAAAAATAGCGTACAACCAAACGCGAGCGCTGAATGGTCAATATTGAACAGATTGCGAAAAATACTTGTGCACAAATTGCCCAACGCTCAGGCGCTGGTATCGTCATCGAAACTGGACGACCCGCCAAACGAGGCCGTCTGGGCGTACATGCCGGGAGCGCAAACGATGTGCTTAAGTCCGCCGCGATCGAACCAGATGAGGCTGCAATCTTCGCAGGAGTCGACGACCACGTTGCCGGGACCGGCGTAGAAGTGAGTATCCATGCGATGGTGGCATTGAGGGCATTCGATCTTGCGCTGCAAATCGCTGCCGTCGGCTGCGGGCTGAGGCGCTGTTTCGCTCTGCCCTTCCCGCAACTCGTCGATGAGTGTTGGCAGTGCCTGCATGGGAATCATCATGCCCTGGCACTTGGTGCAATAGAGGATGCGTACTTTGGCAATCGCCGCGTTGACCAGAGGGAGGTTGCAGATGGGGCAGGCCTGCGCGGATACGTCGCCCAGAACGCGAACGCCGCCATCGCTTCTTTCCGGTAGAAAAACGTTGCGGCAATACTCACACTTGTAGCTGTCCTCATCCGGCTTGAGCCGCATGGGAGCGCCGCAGGAAGGACAGTTCATTGCGGTTTCCCACATTCCGCGCAGAACTTCGCGCTAAGAGGCAAGGAATGTCCGCACTCGATGCAGAACTTGGAGGCCTGCGAGGCGGCTGGGCTTGCCGCGGTTGAAGGAACGCCGATCAGAGCTGGTGCTGCAGCGGGCGGCGCGACGGGGGTGACTGACCTGAGTGACGACTGCAAGACCTGCGCGACCGCTGCGCCAGCTCCGAGGCCCATGCCCATGCCGGCCGCCCCGCTTGAGTTGGCCGCGGAGAGGTCCAGAGACTCTGCCGCCGCGTACAGCGTGTAGCGGCCCAGATCCCCCACCATGTTCATGCCAATGCGCTGGTCAAAGACTTTTTGCAACTCGTCGGGCAGCGAGATGTTCTCCACCACAAACTGGTCCAGCGCCAAGCCGAGAGCGGCAAAGGCCGGCTTCATCTGCTCCACGATCTTCTCGCCGAGAACGGCCTGATTGGCCGCCATATCGAGGAAGGAGAGATCGCTGTTGGCAAAGATCCCGGTCATGTGGGCGACGATCAAATCGCGCAACTGGTCTTCCATATCTAAGGCCAAATAATGGTCGCGCGTGCCGCTGATCTGAGTGAAAAATGCGCGCGGATCGGCGATGCGATAGGAGTAGATGCCATAGCAGCGAAGCCGCACCGCGCCGAATTCCTTGTCGCGGACGGTGATGGGCGTGGCTGTGCCCCACTTCTGGTCGATTTGAAGCCGGGTTGAAAAAAAGTAGACCTCTGATTTGAACGGAGACTCAAAAGCCTTGCCCCAGTTCATCAGATCGGTGAGCAGGGGAAGATTGCGCGTATTGAGCGTGTGCAGGCCGGGGCCAAAGACGTCGGCAATCTTGCCTTCGTTGACAAAGGCGGCCATCTGCGACTCGCTCACGGTAAGCTGCCCGCCGTTTTCAATCTCCAAATCCTGCATCGGAAAGCGATAGGCAAGAATGCCGTCTGCCGGTTCATTCCACTCGATGACGCTGATGAATTGCCTGGCCAGGAAATCTCTGAGACTCACGTGATTCTCCTGACGGAAACTTTACCACGCGTCATGGCTTGGACGCATGACACAAAAAGGGAATCTTGAAAAGCCAGAGGCCGGGAATCCGTTTGTCAAATTCGCATTCGGCTGCGCCCGCTAAAACTGAAATACAGCGTAAACAATGGAGGGGTATGATAGGCGACATGTCAATACAGCAAATCCGGGGCTCCTTGTTGGCATTCGCGCTCTTCTCGATGGCCGCGGGAGTTTGGCCTCAGAATATGATCGCGGGTTCATCGGGCAATGTGAGCGCCACTCAGATTGCTGAGCAGATGCGCAGCCATAACCAGGCGCAGACCGAAGCGCTGAAACACTATAAAACGCTGCGGCACTACCTGGTGGAGTACCGGGGCTTTTCCGCAACGATTGCGGCCAGGATGGACCTGGAAGTGAACTACGACTCTGTGACCGGCAAGACTTTTCGGATTGTGTCGCTGACCGGGTCCAATCTTCTTTGCAACAAGGTGCTGAAGCGCGCAATCGAGAGCGAGAAGGAGGCCGCGCAGGACAAGCGGTCGACGGCGCTTACGACCGACAATTACAGGTTTCAACTGGCCGGGAGCGAAAGCCTGGACGGACGCCCGGCCTACATTTTGGATGTGGAGCCATTGACTCCGAGCAAGTTTTTATATCGCGGCAAAGTCTGGGTGGACGCGGCGGACTTTATGGTGGTGAAGATGGAGACTGAGCCGGCCAAGAACCCCTCTTTCTGGATCTCGCGGGCGCTCATCCACTACACGGGTGCGCAGACTGACGGTTTCTGGCTGCCGCATGAGGTGCGTAGCGAGACCAAGGTAAGGATTGGCGGCACAGCGGTCATGACGATCGACTATGGCAGTTATCAGGTTGAGCCGAACGCTTCGCATGGGGCGGCGGGGTTTTAGAGCGGGCGAATGCCAACCATCCAGCGTTGAGGCTTCTCTGGCTCGCGATGCGCGCTGTGTTACCGTTGCAGTACGGAGTCCCTGAGCCGGGCCGGGGTTTCCGGGCCTTCGGCAAATGCCCGCGACGTGGCGGGAAACGGGGCGGCGCGCGTAACCCAAGAATGCAACAGCAGCCGGAATCGATATCGTCTTCATTGCCCGCGAGCCCGGCCCCCCAGCCAGGGCGGACGGATGGTCCGGCGTCTGCCCTGGAGATTGCGCTCGACCCAGCTTCACAACGGATTCCACGATGGCTCGAGCGGGGCGAACTGTTGTTGCGGGTGCTGCTGCGCATGTATATCGGCCTGGCCATCTGCTATGCGCCGTGGTGGCCCATGGTCTGGGACAGGAACCCTCTTTTTTTGCAATTCCCCACGCTCGCAATCTATGCCGCCAACGGCGCGGTCCGCGGCCTTGTTTCGGGACTGGGGCTTTTGAATATTTGGATCGCGTTCCAGGACGCGGTCCGGCACCGGGATGGATAAGCGATGAACGACGAACCAGAAATCGGGCAACAGGCAACGGGGCCGGCGCCGCTGACGCGGGCGCCGCTGGCGTATGAGAATCCCGCGTTTCTGAACAGCGCGGACGGGCGGCTGATCCGGATCGTGGCCGAGTATATCGAGCCGCTGGCGCGGTTCCGGCGCGAACAGATTCAGGACACGGTCGTGTTCTTCGGGTCGGCCCGATTTCGCGGGCGGGAAGAAGCCGATCACGCCCTCGAGCTGTTGGAGAATACCGGATCGACCCAGCCGGCGCCGAGTGGCGAGCAGCCGGCCAGCGCTCCCGAGATTGCAGCGGGCCAGGCCAGCGAATTGCAAGTAAAGCGTGCGGTCGCCGCAGTGGAGATGGCCCGCTACTACGAGGATGCGCGTCGGCTGGCCGGATTGCTCACAGGGTGGGCCAAGAGGATTCCGTCCAGGCGGCACCGCTTTGTGGTCACCTCCGGCGGCGGCCCGGGAATTATGGAGGCGGCCAACCGTGGGGCTTATGAGGCGGGCGGCAAGACCATCGGATTGAATATACGGCTGCCGTTCGAGCAGGCTCCGAACCCTTACATTACTCCCTCGCTGAACTTCGAGTTTCACTACTTTTTCATGCGCAAGCTCTGGTTTGCTTACCTCTCGAAAGCGCTGGTGGTTTTTCCCGGCGGATTTGGCACCTTGGATGAAATGTTCGAGATACTGACCTTGGCGCAGACCCAGAAGCTGGCCAAGAAGATCACTGTGGTCATTTACGGCTCGGATTATTGGAAGAAAGTGTTCAATCTGGACGCGCTGGTGGACACAGGAGCTATTTCGCCCAAGGACATTGAGCTGTTCCAGTTTGCCGATACACCGGAGCAGGCGTTCGAGCTGTTGCGTCGCGGGCTGACGGAGAATTACCTGTTGGCCGAGGTGGCGGAGGGAAAGCTCGCAGAGAGCCCGGAGATGACCCCCGGCGAGGATTTGATGGCGGGCTGGACGGTCGAGGATTTTCTCGGGCCCGATCTGGCCAAGACCAGCAAATAACCATAGATTCCGCGAACCAATGCCGTTAATTCTCGCTTGTAATTCATAAAGATTGCCATTACTCTTCATGAGCGAAGGAAAGCAATCCCCATCCTCGTTTCCTTGAGAGAGCGCCATTTTCCCCTACATCCGATCTTCCCCCCGGAGGTCATGGCCCAATGAACCGCTATTCGCTGATCTTTGCCGTGCTGGTTGCCTCCAGCTTCGCAGTGCAATCCCCGCCGTCACGCGACTCCAACCCGCCGGGACGCGAGACCGGGAAGGACGCGGTGGCGCAACTGCCAGCCCCGCTCAACCTGGGACCCGAGTCGTTCATCAATGCTTTTCTGGCCATGGCGCCGCATGGAAAGACCGGTAACCCGCAGGTTCTTTTCGTCACGGTCCCGCATCCGCTGGAGACCCATCTGGCTACCACATTCGACAACAACATCGATGCGCTGGAAGACGGGCTTCAGGATGCCGGATATCTCTTCAACAGCGCGCTGATTCCCTGGAATCCGCACGGCCCTCGCGATCAGTACGACGACGATGAGAAAGAGAGGCGCGCAAAGTCACAAGAGGACGACGCCCCAGGCGTTCTGCTTTTCCGGAATCGCGGATCCGGGCAGGATCGATATGGGGACGGCCTCATCGTATTTCTTCTCACGGAGAAGCCCACAGGCGGAATCGCGCGCGCGCAGGCTCAAAACGCGGCGGCAATCCTCGAGCACTGCGGCATTTCACTTGGAACGGAAATGCGCATCCTGGGACCGAACTACAGTGGATCGTTCGCGTCGCTTGTACCGATTGTTGGCGATTTGCTGAAAGCCGGAAAACAGACGCAGAGGGTCATCATACGCAGTGGCGGCGTGTCAGTGATTAGAGAAGCTCAATGGGCCGCAGATGCCCTTGCTGCAAAGGTCAAGGTCGACATTGGCAGCACAAACCACGAAAACCGTGAGCAAATTGAGCTGGTTGAATCCACGTTTGTCCACATGGGCATCGATCGTTGGCGGGTCGCACTTTTGAGCGAAGGCCAGTCCGTATATGGCAGTGCGCCGAGCAAGACAATGGACGGCATGTGGAGCATCGCGTTTCCCCGCGACATTTCCGCTCTTCGCGCCGGATACGAAAAGCAAGGCATCTTCGATAGCTCTGCAGCCGCACAGCCGTTGAAGCGATTCCTCAACCTCAGAAGCGAGGAACAGGGCGCGGGAGACACCGTGCGCAAATTTGGAGCGGATGCCACCACGCTGGCGCAGGAGTCTGTCCTGATTGCGATTTCGGAGTTTTTGAAAGTACACAAAATTGGCGCTGTGATCATCCGCGCAACGAACCCGGAGGATCGCCAGTTTCTGACCCAATTTTTGCACGCCAACAATAGCGGGGTGCGCGTTGCCATGCTAGGCGCCACGCGCGCATTCACGAGAGGCTCGACAGCGCAATTCCGCGGCGACCTGTTGGTCGGCAATTTTCCCATGCTGCCTCTGCTGCACGATTGGACGGGGAGAGAAGGCGATGGCGCCGAGCGTATCTATGCTGATGAACTGGCCCAGGGGACGTACTTTGCCACGCTCGATCTTTTCAAGGAACCGACCGAGCCCGTTTTGACGCCGCAGACACCCGGCGCAACGCCTCAGGTTCCTGGCAGGCAATACAAATGGTACCCGGAGTACTCCGAGCCCAACTGGGGAAGTAACTCAGCGTCCGAGCAGCGCCCGCCGATGTATGTTGTAGCGCTGGGGACCAATGCGACGTGGCCGGTTGTGGAGGACCCGGGGAAGCCAGTTCCAACAAGCGATTCCGGCCCGTCTGGCGTTGCGATGCCGTTCACACTTTTCGGGCGCGATCAGACCACAAAGACGCAGGCCCCCACGCCCTCGCGGCCAATCGATGTTGCGTTTTCATGGAAGATATTGTTCCTCATTGTGACGGTTTCTGCCGCCTTGTACTGCGCATTTTTCTGGTATGCCAATCCGGTAAGCCGGATTGCATTCGCCAGCTTTGCGCCTTCACTGGAATGGCGCTTCTGGCTGTTCAAAGTCACGATTCCAGCCGCGGTTGCGGGATGCGCTTTCCGGGTTCTTGCGTGGGCCGTTGCAATGCCATTCAACGCCTCGCCGCAGGCAGTCTGGTGGGGGGGGGCCGCGGAGTGGGCAACGGGGTTGGCTCCGTTCGCAATCGCGATTTCAGCGGCGGTGAGGGCGCTTCTCCGGGTAAGGCTCACAGGTAACGATGCAATCCCAGTGACATTCAATCCCAAATCGCCAGCGCGAATCAAGATGAATAGAGAGTGGCGGATTCCGATTCCATTTCTGCGAAAGTTTCGCGTTCAAGTTGAATTTCGGCGGATTGGTTGGGCCGCGGTTTCCTACCTGGCCTTGATATTCATCCTGATTGCGGTTTCGTTCATCCCGATTTGTGTGACTGGCCCCGTAGCGGGCGGAGATGTCAGCGCGATCCTCAATATCTATCGAGAGATGCACTGGGAGTCGGGGCTGTCCCTGGTTCCGACCGTGCTACTTTTTTTGTCGGCAATCCTGATCTGGGCCTCACAAGCGGGCAATGGAGCGGCACTTCTGGACGCAGCGCCATCGCTCCCCCATTTTTTCAACAAAGGGAGAATCTCGCAGAAACGCGCGGATGCCATCCAATCGATCGGCCGTCCGTTGCCGTTCAATTGGCAAGCGAGATGGCTGTGGGCCGTGTGGTTTGTTTTTGCGGGGTTAATGGTGTGGGCGCACTTCCATTTCCGTCCGTTTCGTGAAATCACAACGCTGGAGTCATACGCAGCGACTTGCCTGGTTCGGGGCACGGCGGGGGCGCTAGGCGCGCTGATATTCCTTGATGTGTGTCAGTTCTTTTGGCTATGGGCTGAGTTGCGCGGGTTGTTGCAGGCGCTCGACAGAGAGGAATTCAAGCGGAGCTTTGTGCCCATTCACGACTTCAACTGGCGCAATTTGTGGTCGGTTACGGGTACCTCGCTGAGCGATCGCAGAGCAATCCTCAGCGCCCAGGTCGACTGCGTATTCCATCTCCGGGGAGAGCATCGATTCGCGTGTCTGGCAACCCTCGTGGAAACGCTGCACAACAAATACAGCAAGACGGACCTTTCCGATATAGACAGCAAAACCTACAGGAACGACTTGAGGCACGGTTATCGCGCGATGGCCGTCGCAGCCGCCGCGGCATTGGGGCTGATTGCGAGGCGGAGGAAGGTAGCAGCGCAGAAGGACACCTTGCCCGACGCAGTAGCTATTCAGCCGGCCTTGGCATCCCAGAGCAAGGGAGATGGAGGGCGGTTCAGCGATGAGGCGGAAGAACTGGCACGGCTCCCCAAATGGCAGCAGACTGCCGAAAAGCTCATTTGCCTGATGTATATCGGGTTCATCCAGACGATCGTTGCGCGCCTGCACACTCTGCTGATCTCGGTGGCCTCCATGTTTTCACTGATCACCCTGGGGCTTGCCATTTACCCGTTTGTTCCGTTTTCTTCCCTGCTCGTTGCAGGCGTCGCGTTTTTGGTGCTGATCGGCTGCGCCTTTTTCAAAGTCTTCAGCGAAATGGATACGGATCCGATTTTGTCGCGGATCGTGAACGGGGACGATCGCACCCTTCAGGGGAATTTCTATATGCGGTTTGCCGAAGCGATAGCCCTGCCGCTGCTGGCGCTCGGCAGCTCGGTTCTGCCGGGTGGGGCGGGGCGTCTGCTGGAATTGGCGCAGTCGGTATTCAATCACGCGCAATAAGGTGAAGCGGCCATTCGGGGTCCGGTTTGGATGCGGTCCGATCGCCGACGCGCCAGGAGCCGATGGATGAGGCACGCGGTCGAGATTTTCTGGGGCCGGAGCTGGCCAAGACCAGCAAATGAATCCGTTGCTCGTTTTGTCCCGGAAATTCCTGGGGAATTGGAGATGAGGTCTTTCTTCTTTTGGTGTTATCTTTATCCAAAAGCGACTCAATGCCAATTGAAGAGCGATGCGCACGGCCTTTGTTCTTCATTTGCACTTGGCGCGGGTAGCGGGACTCTTATCAGGTCTTGATCGTGCAGGAAGAGCAATTCCATGCTAGTGAAAGCACTGGAACGAGGCGCATGTGCATTTCACCACGATGCGTCGGTATTCGAGCTTCGTGTTGAGACACCTATTCCCCCGGCCAACAACGATTGGACGCTGCCCGCTGCTCTTCCCCTGGCCATGGCACTGGGATGCGAGGTCCAGTTCGAGCCGAGTATCTCGCCGCTGCTGTTGCAATCGGTCCTCACCATCCAGAACATTTTCACGGCGTTCACCAGCAACAGGTGGAAGCGAGTGGACGTTGCCGCGCAGCCCGGCCCTGCAAGCGCTCAGCGCAATCAAAATGTTGGCCTGTTCTTTTCCGGCGGCGTTGACAGTTTGTACTCCCTGATCAAGAACCAGGACTCAATTACACATCTGGTACTTGTTCACGGATTCGATATCCGCCTGCACCAGACGGAACTGTTTTCTCTTACTGAGAAAGCGGCCCAGCGAGTAGCGGCACACTTCGGCAAAGAGCTTATCGTCGTTCGCACAAATCTGCGCGACTTCAGCAATCCTCATGCGGACTGGGGAATGTACCACGGCGCGGCCCTGGCCATGGTAGGACTCGCCT
>Ga0302195_10000904_pt1 | contig 23498 bp, 15 predicted proteins | sample II_Bog_N1_2_FD_198778 | JGI IMG/M metagenome (GOLD analysis project Ga0302195, IMG submission 198778) | Peat permafrost microbial communities from Stordalen Mire near Abisko, Sweden - II_Bog_N1_2 | ecosystem: Environmental > Terrestrial > Soil > Wetlands > Peat | place: Sweden: Abisko...
AGCCTTTTTTCTTCAGCGCGGACGCCGGAGCGCCACTTCCAGCGCTTTGGCGGTCTCTACGGAAGTCCCGCGGTCACCGGCGCCGCGCTTGCCGTCATGACCAGGCGCATCGGCATCCGCGCGGGCAGCGTAGTGCTTCCCTTGCAAAACCCGCTGCGGGTGGCCGAGGAATGGGCCATGATCGACAACTTCTCCAACGGGCGGGTGGCCATCGCCGCTGCCTCCGGATGGCACGTGAACGACTTTGTGCTCTCGCCCGGCACCTACGAGAACCGCTACGCCGATATGTATGAGAAGTTGGCGCAGATTCAGCAGCTGTGGCGTGGAGAAAAGATCTCCTTGCCGAACGGGGTAGGGGTTGCCACCGATGTGGGCATTCTGCCGGCGCCGATCCGCAAGGAATTGCCTATCTGGATTACGGGGTAGTCGGACGATACCTTCTTCGAAGCCGGGCGGCGCGGCTTCAACGTTCTGACGGCGAACTTCGCACTGCGTCACGATCTGAACGAGTTTGTCCGCAAGGTGAAGATCTATCGCGACGCGATTGTGGCGCACCACGACCGGCGCGGCCACGTGACGCTCATGGCGCATGCGTTTGTTGGCAAAGATCGCGAGGCGATACGGACCATTGCTGCGCCGGCGCTGGCACGCTACCTGCGGGTCAATCTCGAGATGCAGAAGGACAACTCCTCCGGCAAACGGGAGGCGGGCGGCTTTTCGCAACTCTACGACCGGGAGAGCGAGATCCTGATCCGGACGCAGGTGCGGAACGACCTGGAAGGCCCGTTGAGTTTTGTGGGCACTCTGGAACACTGCCGGGAGCAGGCGCAGAGTCTCAATGAAAGCGGGGCTGACGAGATTGCCTGCCTGATTGACCTCGGCATCGGCTACGAGGATGTGATGGCCAGCTTGAAGCGGCTGGCTGCCTTGGTCGAGGGCTAGCGAGAGCCTGTTATTAACTTTCCTGCCATCCACGCGAAAGCTGACAACAGGCCCTGGGAACGAGCGGCCCAGCGGCGGCGGCGCCACTGCCGGTGCGGTCGAACTTGTTGAAGTCGCTGCGCATCGGGCGCCCAGGATGTTACAACAGTTGTGAATGGCCAAGCGCATAAAACCAGGGGCCGAGCCCCAGCCGGGGCAAACCATCAGCTTGCGCACGCTGGGCGAATATCTGCATCTGTCGCCGGCGACCATCTCGCTGGTGCTCAACAACGCGCCCGGGGTGCGATCCATTCCCCAGGAGACGCGAGACCGGGTGACTGCGGCCGCCGCCAAGTTCGATTACCGGCCAAGCTTCTACGCGCGATCGCTGCGCATGCGGCAGACATTCTCCATCGGCGTTCTGGTGCCGGAGTTGAACGACCATTACGTGACCCAGGTGCTTTCGGGCGTGGAAGAGTTGCTGATCGAGGAAGGCTATTTCTATCTGACAGCAAGCCATCGGCGCAAGCCCGACCTGATTGAAGAGTATCCGCGGCTGCTGCTGGACCGCAGCGTGGAGGGGTTCATCGTGATCGATACGGTGCTGGAGCATGGCCTGAAGGCACCCACGGTGGCCGTGGCCGGGCACCGCAAGATCGAGGGCGTGACCAACGTGGTGCTGGACCAGCGGAGGGCGGCGGAACTGTCGCTGCGCCATCTGGTGCAGCTGGGGCACCGCAGGATTGCCTTCATGCGCGGGGGCAGCCACAGCTCCGACGCCGATGAGCGCTGGGCCTTGCAGATGGAGGTGGCCCGTGAACTGAAGCTCGACGTGCCCCCGGAGTTGACGGTGGATGTGAAGCTGCTGAGCTCCACGCCGGAGATGGGCTTTGGACCGGCGGTTGAACTGCTGAACCGCGGCGTCCAGTTTACGGCGCTGGTCTGCTACAACGATCTGTCGGCCATTGGCGCCATCCGGGCCTTGAAGGATCACGGCCTGCGCGTGCCGGAAGATGTGTCCGTGGTGGGCTTCGACGACATTGAGAGCGCGGTTTACCACAACCCCAGCCTGACCACTATCCGCCAGCCGCTCAGCCGCATGGGCGCCATTGCCGCGCGCACCCTGCTGGCGCGGATTCGCGGCCAGGAGTCGCTGACGGATGTGGTGCCGATTCTGCCCGAGCTGGTGATCCGCGAGTCGACCTGCCCGCCCGGCGCAAAACGCGGCAAGCGGAGCTGAGAGCCACCTGCGGTGGGGCAGACGCTCGCTTTTCGCTCGCATGGGCTTGGTGGCTTACCACTCTTGCGCCAGCAAGAAGGCACAAGGATGGGGCACCCGGCCAAACGTTCTGAGGTCCTCCAGCTTGCGCCAGAGGGCCTTCAGTTGACAGCCTCCAACCTACGCCGTTACCGTCCGCGTTGGCTTGGAGCCCCACAGCCCGTAGTAGGCGATGTAAAGATAGCAGATCACCGGGATGACGAATGAGTGTTGAATACCCACTTTGTCGGCCAACGCGCCAATGGCCAAAGGCACAATCGCTCCACCCACAATCGCCGTCATGATCAAACCCGAACCCTTGCTGGTCATCGGTCCCAGCCCGGCAATGCCCAGTGTGAAGATGTTGGGGAACATAACCGAGTTGAAGAATCCGCACAGCACCAGCGTGCCGATGGCGACCCATCCCGAGGTAAACATGGAAAGGGTGATCAGCGCGGCCGCGGCAAAGCCAAAAATGCCTAGCAGCTTTCCCGCCTTCACCCTGGTCATGATGCCGGCGCCCAGCAGACGGCCCACCAGAGCGCCCAACCAGTAGAGCGTGACCAGGAACGAGGCGGTCTTGGCCGTGCTCATGCCCTGGGAGCTGAAGTAGTTCACCGCGATCGAGGCCAGGCCCACTTCCACGCCCACATAGAAGAAGATGCCCACCGCGGCCAGCACCGTGTGCCGGTAGCTCCAGATGCTGCGGCTCAGAATCGGGTCGCCCGCCTTGCCGGGGCGGAATTGCTGCGTCTGTTCCACGTGGGGCAGGTGCATGAAGGCGACGGCCAACCCCAGCAGCAGCAATCCGGCGGCGATGAGAATGTAGGGCACCCGCACCGTATCGGCCACGGCGGCCTTGGTGGCCATCTTCGCCGGATCGGAGAGGATGTACGCGCCCGCAATCAGCGGAGCGATGGCTCCGCCGATGGAGTTGAAGGCCTGGGACAGGTTCAGGCGAATCGAGGCCGTGTCTTCCGGGCCCAAAATCGAAACGTAGGGGTTCACCGAGGTCTGCAGCGCGGTGACGCCCGCTCCCACGACGAACACCGCGGTCAGAAAGAGCGGAAAGCTGACCATCTTAGCGGCCGGCACAAACAGCAGGCAGCCGACAACCTGGATGAATAGCGCGACGACCATGGTGCGCTTGTAGCCGATGGTCTCAATCAGCTTCGAAGTCGGCGACGAAAACACCAGGTAGGCCAGAAAGAAGGCTGACTCGGCCAGCATCGCCCATGCGTAGGGCAAGGTGAAGATGGCCCGTAGGTGTGGCACCAGCGCCATGTTCAGGTTGGTGATGAACCCGAAGATGAAAAACAGAGCGGTCACCGTGATAAACGGGACCAGATATCCGGGCGATGTAAGCGCCGCCGATTGTTTGCCTTGAGCTGCCATAGTGAGTTATCTCCGCTTCCCAATAAAGTTACGCCCGGTAAGGGCTCGTTCGCATCCCGGCCCGCAGAGAGGCAGAGGATGGCGCCCGGACTCCGGGACGGTTGGTTTACCGTCGCCCAGGAACCCTGCCTTTGCTGCACACAACACTATACGGGAAGCCCCCCTGCGGGGAAGTGTTCGCTCAAACGTTTCATCGGGCGAAGATCGCGCGTTTCAGCCGAACTCTACCGCCGCCAGCCGAGTTCCGTTATCCTCAAGAGACAACGAGGAGACACACGTGGCCACTGCAACGCTGACCGGCGCAAGGCTGAAAAAAGTCCTGGCGGCTCTCAAAGAGAACTGGCACGCCGAAGTGGAGGCCTACCACACTTACCTGGCGCTTGCCGAGCGCGACACCGAGCCGGTGCGCGCCCAGGTGCTGCGCCACCTGGCCAATGCCGAGTGGGAGCACGCGTTGCTGTGGCACGGGCGGATCATCGAGCTGGGGGGCCCGGAGCCCGTCTATCATGGCAAGCCCGGCGGGGAGGCCGATTCGCTGGCCAATCGCGCCGGCGGCGTGCGCATGGCGCTCCGGCGGCTGGAGATTGAAGAGAGCCGCCACATTGCCACCTACGGCGAGCAGTTGAAGGCCCTCGGCGACGAGGGGTCGATCGCGATTCTGGATCACGTGATCGAGGACGAGAAGGACCACTACCGCGAGCTCGGTTCGCTGCTGCGCGGCCACTACACTCCGCCGGCGGGCGCGCCCAAGATCGACCCCAAGGCGGTGCTCGAAGAGCTGCTGGCCAAGCGGGCCAAGGGACGCAAGCAGCCGGGCGCGTGGATCGGCGACGCCATCTACGGCGTAAACGACGGCCTCGGCGCCATCTTCGGCATCGTCTCCGGCGTCTCCGGCGCTACAGCAGGCGACAGCAAATATGTCCTGCTGGCCGGGCTTTCGGGCATGATCGCGTCTGCTCTGAGCATGGGCTCGGGCGCGTACCTGGCGGCCAAGAGCGAGCGCGAAATCTACCAGGCTGAAGTAGCGCGGGAGCGCGAGGCCATCAAGATGAATGGCCCGGAAGCGCGCGAGCTGCTCTCGCTCTACTACCAGGTGAAGGGGCTGCCGGAAGTGGATGCGCTGCACATGGTGAACCACATTGCCAGCGACCCGGAGCAACTGCTGCGGGCGCTGGCCTCAGAGCGGCTGGGATCGTCGGAAGAAGCGCTGAGCAACCCGCTGGTTTCGGCCAGCTCCGGTGCGCTTTCAACGGCAATTGGCGCGAGTATTCCGATTATTCCATTCTTCTTCATGAGCGGCATCAGCGCGGTGATTGCGGCGGCGGTGATCTCGCTAGCGGCGCACTTTGCGGTGGGCGCGGCCAAGTCGCTGATCACGGTGCGGTCGTGGTGGTCGTCGGGGTTCGAGATGACGGTGGTCGGCGCGGTGGAAGGCGCGGTCACCTACGGTATTGGAATCCTGCTGGGCAAGGGCGGCGTGTAGGCGGGGCTAAGCAGGCTGCGGGAGCAACTCATCGGCAGGGGCAGGAAGTGTCAGGGCACGACTTCAGTCGTGCCGTAAGGCGCCTAGAGTCAATATGGGCTCTAGACTGCAATAGCTCTTCAGCCATGCGGCTGCGGGAGAAATGGAACAGCGCATGCTTTCTGGCGCTTTAGGCGTCGGGCACCCGCTTAAACGACTGCAGAAGGCAAAGCTATCTGGGAGTCCATTGAGGATGGCTGGTAAAAAGTCCTCCCAGGAATCCGAGTTGATACACCAGGAAGGAACCGAAGCAAAGACTCACCATCCCTGAGGCAGCTCCAAGAACCTTGCTCAGTTTGGCAAAACGGTCTGCGGCAAATGTGAGTGGAACGGCGATTGCGGCGGTCATGCACATCATTCCAATCATGGTTCCAACACCGAAGATGAGCAAGTAAGCAGTAGCCCAGGCGGGGTTGTGAATCGTTGACAGCACAAGAAGCGCCACGGCTGCCGAGCCGGCAAGTCCATGAACAAGACCGATGACCAAAGGCCTCATGCATTGATAGAGGCCGAATCGGCCTACCGATTGGTCGAGCCATCCCTGCACTCTTGTTTTGCCCTGGCCCCGCGGCGCGGCGCTGGATGAGATTGCGCCCCCGGCAATTGCCGGTGTGAAGTAGCTTGTCAGCTTCTGCATGACGCCAGAAAGGTTCAGAATACCTAGCAGAATGAGCATGACCGCGACGCTGAACTCCATGGAAAGCCCTAAACGCGGCGGGATCTCGACTCCGAACAGAATAATCAGCGCGCCGACGATGAAGATCGTGATGGTGTGCCCCAACCCCCAGACGGATCCGATGAACGCGGCATTGCGGATGCTCCGCTGCTTGCTGACGATAGTTGAAATGGCCACCACGTGATCGGCATCGGTAGAATGCCGCATTCCCAACACCAGGCCGAGCAGCGTGACGAAGAGGACCGGCCCAAGCCTCTCTTTGGAAGGCATGTGCAGGCCGAAGTGAACGGTGGAAAGAGCCTGCACCGCAAGGATCAGGCCTAGAACCGCGATGAATGCCGAAGAGGCAATCGGAAGCCAGCGCTTCGTGAGTGGACCGTCCATCGGAAGATGGCTCATGAAGCGGCGCGCGTACACCATCAACATGCCGAACCCGATCAGTACTGCTGCAAGTCCGACGCTGAAGGCCACAATCAGGAAGAAGCCCAGCCCGATCCTGTGCAGCGCAAATGCGCTGAGCAACACGACCAGGGCAGCCGGACAGGGGATGATTCCGCCAGTGATGCCCAAAGTGAAAAGCTGCGTCAAGCTCACAGATTGTGGCGGAATCGCACTGGCTGCGACCGCCTCATCTTCAACGTATTCGCCGCTGCGACGTTTCCAGAACATCCAGTGGCCATGGGATGCGCCCGGCGCATGAGAATGATCCGTGGCCGTGCCGGTCAATCGGCGCATGAGCATGTAGCACCCGAGCCCTGCAATCGTGATGCCAGAGAGAGCGCCGAGCCATGGATAGAGTTGCTCAGGCACAATGTAGCGCGAAGCGTACAAGGTGATCGCTCCAAGAGCAAATACGCCGGCCGTATGCGAGACGGTGACGATCAGGCCAAGAAGCACAGCATGACGAGCTGTTCCTTTTGAACCGACAAGGTAGGCAGCGACAATTGTCTTACCGTGACCAGGCTCCAGCGCATGCAGCCCGCCCAGGCCGATTGCGATGAACGCTGCCGTGAACAGGAACCACAAGCTCAGATGCTCGGTTTGAATCAGCTCAGTAAATTTGTTCCGTGGCGTCTGTTGCCGATTCGCCTGAAGATGCATGCTGGAAGCCGCCGGAGATGCAGTATGCGAAGGCGCAACAGCCGGTGCAATGCGCGAAGCGGAAGAATGCCTCGAGGCCGCCTTGGGTTGTCCATCGATGCGAATTGGCGCAGTTTCCCGCGCGTCGCTTGATACAGACGCGGAATTGGACGGATGCCGCGAATGGTCAATAGCCATTTGCGCCTGCAATGGCGCCAGCGCGACCGAAAGAGACGCTTCAAGCACCTGCGGCGGGCTGGTAAGCAAGTCCGTTGGGTAGTCGCTCAACTCCTCGCTTCGGTCCGCAGTTGGAACTGTGCTGCGCAGCAGCGATCCCGAGGGAGCAGCTGCCACCACCTCTTTCCAGCCGGCGTGGCCGGGATAGTTGTTGTCGGCATATTGAATGTTGCATTGCCGCCGATCCACCGTTGATGCCGCAGGTGGATACGCAGCCTCAAAAACAAAGCCCATTTTCATTGTCGGCAAACCGCCCGCACCCGCGGGAAAGATAGCTCCGCTGGAGATCAGGCGCAGTTGAACCGGCTTGCCATTCACATCGAGAACAAGACCACGTCCCAGTTCCGCGCCGCGGCCAGCAACGTAATTGATCACCGCGGAGGCGTTTGGATCAATCGCCGTTGCAGAGATTCCGGCGTTCTGCAGTTCCTGGTATGTCGGAATTTCCGCAAGATCGATGAAGTAACGGATGCGGATCAAGTCATTTTCGAGAGCGATCTTCGCGTAGTGGTTCACGCTGAAGTTACCCATGGGGTGAGCCAAGGCCGAGCGACTGAGGCTCACCAGGAAAAGCAGAGACAGAAATTGGCCAATCTTTTTAGCGAGCATCGTTATTCAAACCTCCCTTCGCTTCCAATTGCGGTTCCAGCGAGGCAACTTTCTCTCTGGCTGTATTTGCATAGACCAGATGAAAATGCGGGTTGATCTCCAGCGCCTCCTTCAGTTCGCTCAGAGCCTTTTCTCGTTTCCCCAGCCCCTCGGCAATCATCCCGGCATGGAACAACAAGAGCGAATCCCGCGTCCCGAACCGCATGGCTTTTTCACTTGCATTGGCGGCTTCGGTCAGCTTGCCATTCTTGTAGAGAGCCCACGCCAGCACATCCCAGGTATAAGCGTCGCGCCGGACTTCAAGCTCCTTCCGCGCAAGATCGAGAGCGTCGGCGAGCTTGATGTCGTGGTCGGCATAGAAGAGCGCCAGATCGCGATTGTGAAGGACCTGGTTGATGTGCCCAAGCAGTCCGATGTACTCAACCAGAGCGAATTGCTTCTGAGCCTCCTGGTGATTTCCCTGCCGTTCGTAGAGGTCCCCAAGCTCGGCAATAAAGGTCGGCATGGGTACAACGGCTATGGCTCTCTGGTAGAGCACAATTGCTTCCGCGTACCTGCCGTTGTTCGCCCTGAGCTTGCCTAGAGCTGCCAGAGCGCGATAGTCGCCCGAATGCGTGTTCAGTGCGGCGAGATAAGCCCCATCCGCGGACTCGGCATCGCCAGCCTGTGTATCGAACTCTCCCAGTTCGTAGTACAGCCAGGCCAGGTTCTCGCTCGGCAGTTGAGCCTCAACACCTTCAGTGACTGCTGTCTTCATCAGGTCAATCGCCCCGGCGGAGTCGCCCGCGATGAACTTGAGATAGGCAAGCCGGCTGTCTCGCCCGTATGCGGCGCGCGGAGAAAGCGTCATGTCGCGAGGTGTCAATCGGCCATAGGCCGCGGCAGCTTTGCCGTACTCGCCCATGTCCGCGTAGGCGTCGCCGACGATGGCGAAGGGCGATACGTCTCCGGTGCCGAGCGAGAGCGCCTTCTGCGCATAATTGAGCGCGTCGGTGAAGCGATGCTCTCCCATGCACACCGCGGCCATCGTTCCCAGGGCCGCATCTGCCGAGAAGTCAGAGGAATCGAGGTCGAGCGATTTGGCAAGAGCCGCTTCGGCCAACTGATAGTCGCTCACGTCGCCGGTCTCTCTGGCGCGCTGGAAATAGGCGGCGCCCAGGCCCGCAAACTGTCGAGCATCTTGCGGATTGCGCGCCAAGCTTATCTGAGCCGTATGAATGAGGCGGCTGGTGTCTGTCGCTTCGGGCGTCAGCAGAACTGCCGGCACGGGAGCGAACCCGGAAGCACGACTGGTCATTCCAGCGTAAGCGGAAACTGCCGGCCGATCTGCATAATCCGTTGCGGGCTGCGACGGGTGCGGCTCGGCGAACCCCAACAGATCGTTCACCGGCGCGTTTCGAGCCATATTCAACTCGCGATCGTTTGTTGCCCCTGCCAGGCTTGCGGACTTGAAAGCGTCCGCGGCAAACTCCGATGCAGGATTCGCCTGAACGGCGAGCTTGAAGTACCTGGCGGCGTCTTCGCTGCGATTGAGCTTCTGCGCGATGTGGCCGGCGTGATCGAAGATCTGCGCGCTTTGGATTCCAACCGCGATGGCCTTCTGTACCGCGGCATCCGCTTCCTGGAACTTCGCGGTGGCATCGAGCGCCCACGCGTATGCATCCAGCGTCCACACGTCTTGCCGCAATCGAATCTCCGCCTGCGCGAGCCTGAGCGCCTCAGGCGCGGTTTCCGGGCGTTCGGCATCCATCAGAATGAGGTCGCGCTTTGACTCGTCGGTGGCCCTGCCGGGATCGTTGGCAAGCTTCTCGAACTCAGCAATTGTGGAACTCGCTTCCCGCTTCTGCCCCGCAGCCTGCTGCGCGTTGGCCAGTTGATATAGAGCGTGCGGATCGCGATCGAGCGCCGTCGCCTGGGTCAACAGTTCAACCGCCTCGCCGGCTCGATTCTGGGCCATGCGAACACGCGCCAGATTCTCCATGGTATAAGGAGCCTTTGGAAACATTTGCTCAGCCTGTTGCAGGGCCTGCGCTGCCGCTTCAATCTGGCCCGAATCGATCAGAATAGACGCGATCTGATTTGCGATCCAGGCCTGTTCTTCCACTTCGACGGGCGATGTCTGTGCGCCGGCCAGGCTAAGAAACTCGATCGCCCCATGGTTATCGCCGTACAACACCCGCAACCTGGCCCCGACCAGAAGTGCTGGAGTGTTGTTGGGGCGCATATTCATCATCCACTGCGCGTTGCTCTCTGCTTCCGGATAATCTCCCAGCCCGATGTCCGCCTCGGCAAGATAACCGTAGGCCATCACATCGTCCGGTACCCGGTGATGAAGGGCCGATGCAAGCTCCCTTGCCTGAAGGAATTGATGCCGGCTCAGCATCAGCGCTACCTGGGTCCGTTGCAGCTGAAAGTCCGTTGAATCCAGTTTCAACCCTTGTGCGAGAGCGTCATCCGCCTGGTTCAAGTAGCTGGGATCTGCGGTCTCGCGGGCTCTGCGAATGCAGCCGATCGCCAGTTCGTTATAAGCCTGTACCTTCTTCGGATCGGCCTTAAGCTGCTGCGTGGCTGCTGCGATACGCTGCTGCGCGGGACTGTCCTCCTGAACTGGGCCGGGGCTGGCCAAAAGCGGCCGATCCACTTGTGCCGCAACCGCCCGCTGAACGCACCCCGTCGCTAAGACGAGCACGCCGGAGATGAGGATCATTCTTTGCAGAGAATTCATGAGCTGCCTCTTCGTGAGAGTCCTGGAAGTCGGTTCTCTGCGTGGAACGACTCTCCACGCAGAGAACCGGTTGATGGTCAGGTGACAACACCGGAATTGCCGGACTGTCACTGCACGGGGCAGGGCGAGGAACCGCCCTGGTTCAGCGGCGGGGAATCGGAATTCTGTGCACTGGTGGGATTCGGCTGGTCGCCACAGCCGGTTGGATCGCCCGGGCTGATGTGGCGGCTGTCGCGCCCGCTGTAGGCATAGTGGACGTAAGGGAACGTCTCCTGCGGAGGAACGTCAGGCGCGTTGACGCCGTCGCCGATCAGATTGTTGGGTGCAATGTCGAAGCCGGGGGACAGAATGCCGCCACCAACCACCCGCGCTGCAATATCGACCACGTCGTCGGTCAGCCGGCGGCCGTTGGGGAATCCTGCCGGGTCGCCAGCAATCAATCCCATGCGGCTTCGGCTGGAAGAAGGTGTCGGAGGAACGCCGGTGTTGAGCCGTAGCATGTCCGCGATTGGACCTGCTGGGGTGCCCTTCGGGGCAATTGGCGGCGCATAGATGACCAGGGGAAGCAGATCGGTGCGCGGCGGTGTGGGAATGTTGATCCCGTAAACAGCATTGAAGACCCTGGCCAGCAGCGGATCGAGGTCGTAATTGGCAAACTGGGCGTCGTTCACTGGTTGCGACATGCTCCAGAAGTCCTTGCTCCCAGTTCCAATCACCAGCTCATTGACAAGCGGGTTGCCCAAACGCTGAATTTGGGCAAGTTGGCCGGAGGACTCAACGGCGGCTGGAGAATGACGAATGGTGAACTGCGGCCTGGAGGTCGTGGCCCAGGCGCCGATGGTTCCTTTCGGGTCCGTCGAGGCATGGATGGCGCCATCGCTGGTCAGCAGGGTAATGGGAACCTCGATGGCGATTGTGTTGACGTTGAAGCCGGCCACGGCATTGGGGGCAAGGTTGAGGTAATTGTCCGCATCTTGCGCCTGGGTGAGAACCCCGCCGCCCGCGCCCGAACGGAAGTTGAGGCTATCGAACGCTGCGCCCAGGTCGATGAAGAACGGATCGGCAACCGTGCCGGCGAAGACACGAATATTGGTAGCGCCGTCAACTCCCTGGAGTGAATAGACCCCTTGCGCGGCCAGCGCATCGTAATTCGGCATGGTGCGCGGGCCTGCGTTGCTGGGAACAGCAATCAGCGGGTCCCCGTTTACATTGCTGAGAGGAACGGTACGGCCATGCCGGGTGTAAGACACCGAAAACGTCTGCTGCAAACTTAGTCCCGCGGCCCCGGCGCCTGTCAGAGAGGTAATCGCCGGCGGCACAATTGGTGTGCCCGGAGCCACCGGTGCCGGCGAATTAGCCGGCGCGTTGATGCCGCCGCCCGCTCCTACGAAGCCGGTGAATACCCCAGGGGCTAGAATGTTGGTTTGGAACTTGAACGAGAACACGATAGCGGGCATCGCGTTCTGAATATTGTCGATCTTGATCTGATACACGATCGATGGGTCGAACGGAAAGTAGTTCGGTCCATTGCTCGGTTGCAGAAACGGATCGACATTCATGATGAAGGTCACCCGATCTGGATGATCGTAGCTGACAAACGCGTAGAAATCGGTGATGTCAGCCGTGTGATCCAGCGCGGTAATGGGCGCTTCCCTGTGGCTTGAAGCAAATGCGCCCGGTGGAACGGCAATCAGCAGACTCAACACGAGTCCGATTGCAGACCTCAACTTTGACATGGGATTCTCCTTACGGGATTTGCTATGGTGGGGAACGGTGGAACCTGAACCAGGGAGCAGACCGGAACGGTTGGTGTACCAGGCATCCGCCGTTCGTTTCATTCAGTACGGCGCAATCGTGGCCTTGGATTGGTCTTGTGGCGCTAAATTTAAAAAACTTCTAGTCCGGAAATCTGGTTGCCCATTCCCTTGCGCACCTATTGCAATGAGGCTGCAGCACGAAAACGGCGCCGGGAAGGTTAGTACGGCATGAAGAACCACCACAGTGCATCGACCGTCTGCGCCTGGCGCTCTTTCCTATCTGTTTCTCCTCAAGTGTTACGATTAAATAAATGATGCTACAGATGTCGATTCAGGAATTGTTTCTGTTTTAGGTCGCTTCCTTGCTTAAAACTTGGAGGAATAAATGATTGCTGCGAAGTCGATTCGCGCTGTGATGAGTTCTAGTGCGCGGCTTTCGGCTTTGGCGGTCTTTTCATCGCCGCCGCCCCCTTGCAGCTCTGGGCTGTAACAGGCGGCAGCATCTCTGGTAGGCTTGCAGACTCCGCCGGAGCGGTCGTGACCGGTGCTGAGCTCAAGTTGGTCAACATCGCTCAGCAGACGGTCTATACGCGATGACAATGGAGCAGCCCGCATCGACGGGAACTGCCGGCTTGGCGAGCTCTCAGGCTATTACTTCATCGATGGCTATTACCTCGGCTCTTCTGCTACACCCGGAAACAACAGCCGCGGTTAGGGCGTCTTGGGTGCTGCGCTGTCAGCCGGGACAGGCGCGGGGACAGGTGTGTCCCTGGCTTTTTGCGGAGATGGTGGCGCGGGGGCTTCAGCCGGGGCCGGGGCTGGGGCTTTCTGGCGCTGATCGGCGGCTTTCTGCAGATCCTCTGCTTGCTTTGCTTTCTCGGCAGTTGCTTCTGCATCGGTAACGTAGCGGAACTCCTGCACGCGTCCGGGATATTCTTCGGTGGTGAAGACCCGGTTCTGCTTGTCGATGGCCACTCCCAGGATCGCCTTGAACTGGCCGGGCAGATTTCCGTGACCGGTGCCGATGTAGGTCAACAGCTGGCCTTCGCGATTGAAGACCTGAAGCCGGTCCTGCATCTCGTCGGCCACCCAGATGTGACCATCGGCATCGACGGCGATGCCCTTGGGTCGGGCGAAGGTTCCGGGGCCGTCGCCGTGCTTGCCGAAGAGGCTGATGAAGTTTCCGTCGGCATCGAAGATCTCGACGCGGTTGTTCAGGGTGTCGGTCACATACACATTGCCGTCGCTATCGAGAGCGATACCCTGGGGCGCGCCAAAGTCGCCCGGAGTCGTGAGGAAGTGGTTCTTGCCGCCGGTTCCGATGCGGCGCAGCAGTTTTAGCGTGTCGGCATCGTAGACGAGGACCTGGTCCTGCTGGGTGTCGACGACATAGAGGAATCGGTTCTCGGTGTCGATTGCGAGGCCGACCGGATCAACGAGCCCCTCGGTGACCTGGCCCTCCATCTCGTGCTTGGCGTTGAAGATGAGGACGCGGTGCATCTTGCCGTCGGACACGAAGAGGCGGTCGTCATCGTCGATGGCCAGGTCGTTGATCCAGCCGAAGTGGGCTTCATAGCCGTTGCGGATGAGCTGGGTATCGTGGTTTTCCGTGTTGAAGATGAAGATGGCGCCGACCTTTTGATCGGCCACGTAGACCAGCCCCTTGGAGTCGATGGCGATGCCGGTAGGCCCGATGAGCTGGAAGGGATAAGTCTTGAGATTGACCTTCTCCTGGTCAGACTGGCCACCGGCAAGACGGTCCATCCAGCTTGCTTTGGGCTTGGCAGTGGCGACGGGAGAGTAGTCGATTTTCTCTCCGGCAAAGTAGTCCACCCAGTGGATGCGCGCGGTGTTGGGCGGGCTTGGCCAAACCAGTTTGGTGGGGTCGAAGGAAAACTTGCGCGCGCCCGCCTGGGGCGCAGCCGCAGTGTCATCCTTCTTCTTTTTCTTGTCTGCATGTGCGGCAAACGGGAGGGCCACGCCCAGCGCCACGAGGAGGAGCAGGGCGAGAGGTCTGCGGGTGCGCGGCGTATTAAAGAAGAGGCGGAACATGGTGATCTCCGGTCAATTCGCAGGGGAAACGGTCTGCATCATGTTGAGGCGGTTCTTGTGGCAGGTGTCGCAAAAAGCCATGTTGTTGGGCTGGTCTTTCACCAGCAGGGCGGCCTGGCTCGAGGCGTGGGGCTGATGGCAGGAGAGGCAGCTGAGCGGCGTCTTGACCTTGCCCTGGTTGCCTGGGTCCATCACGTCGGAGACCGGGTGACCGTCGACGGGGTGTCCAAGACCAAAGCGCAGCGGCAGGAGGGGGACTTTGTTCTTGGTGTAGTAGTCCTCGGGCAGCTTGACGGCGCCGTTGAAGATGGTGAGCAGATGGTCGGCTTCATCGCGCTGCGGAGCGGAGTCGGGGCCGTGGCACTCGAGGCACAGAGCGTTGCCTTTGGCGCGGAGCAGGTGATCGAGGTCGCCGCCATGCGGAGTGTGGCAGGTGGAGCAGCCCTGGGCAAAGGCCGGCTGATGGTGGAAGGGCTTCTTGCGCAGGTCGTCGAGATCGTTGTGGCAGCCGAGGCAGATGCTGACCGAGTCGGTCTTGGGCAGGCCGGGCTGTTTGCTGGCGTGGGGGCTGTGGCAATCGGTGCAATCGCCCATGGCGCCGGGATGCGGCACCTTGGCGCCGTCGATCAGCTTGGCCTTGTCGTCGTGGCAGGTGACGCAGATGGACTTGGCGTCAGGCTGGGTGAGCACGACCTTTCCATCCTTGGAGGGCGCGTGGCAGGTTTCGCACGCCTTGGCCTCGAACGGCGGGTGCATGTACTTGACCATCAGCTTGGGGGAGTCGGACTGGTGGGGATTGTGGCACTCGAGACAGTTGGCGGTGGCGAACGGCTGGCCCTGGTGCGCCTTTTGCAGGTCGGCGTCCTTGGCGTCGTGGCAATCGAGGCAGAGCGCGGGGGCGGATTTGGTGAGGTGAAACTTGTTCTCGTCGGTTGGCTCGGCGCCAGTCTTGTGCGTGATGTGGCAAGCGTCGCAGCCCATGTCAAGCGCGGCGTGACGGCTGCCCTTGTCGGAGACGTGCAGCCCGGTCTGGTGGCAACTGAGACAGAGGTTTTCCTTTTCCCCGCCGGAGAGCGGCTTGAGCAGCTGATTCTTGTTGTCGCTCGAGTGCGGGTCGTGGCAGGTGAGGCAGTCGCGCACTGCCGGGGGATGCACGGTTCCCTTGATGTTAGCGGCCTTTTTGTCGTCATGGCAGGTGACGCAGAGCGCCGCCGGTGTGGAGGTAGTGAGCTTGACGCGGGTAACGTCCTTGGTGACGCGGACTTCGTGGCAGCTCAGGCATCCGGTGGCCATGGCGGAGTGAACAGACTTGCCTTTGGTCTTGTCGTCGTGGCACTCCAGGCACTTTGCGGCATCGACGTTCTTGTCCAGCGGGACCGGATGAACCGCGGCGCCGGCACGCGGCGCAAGGAAAGCGAACAGAGCGATGCACATCCAAAGGACGCGAGCAAACGCACGGAGTTGAGCAGCTGCCTTGTCGTACCAGACGCTATGAGGGACCAGCTTCATACCGACTCCGAAGGAAGTGTATTGCACGACCGTTGCCGATTCCGAAGGAAAAAACAGCGGGCGCGCAAGCGACTGAACGAGAACAGGTTCTCAGGGTCATTAGATATGGCGGCGGAAACCCGTGACCGTGATTTGGATCACACCATGGGCGTTCTTCCGCAGTGCAGTCGGCGAAATGCCCCAAGACTGTGTCAGGGGATGGGCGCAGGGCCAATTTGCAACGATGTGTGAAATTTCCGTCTACGAAGGTTGCACTGCGTGATTTAGCCCAAACGCAGCCTTGACAGGAGCCGTGACACTGGTTTCAACCTTCGTCCTTTCTTTTGTTTACGCCCTCACGCGATTGTGGCGCGTAACTTGCTTGTGACGCTATGGAAGAGTGCTGAGCGATGCGCAAGGGGGAAAAGCGCACGCTTCCGGCTTCAGCTGGCTCAGAGCAGCGGGGCTGCAAAGCTTGACCCGTGCCGTAAAATCGACGCAATCTGCCGGTGCTGCGGCGCCCAACGGCGAGGTTGGCAACCGGGGAGATCTTTGGCGCAGCGAGTTCAACGCTCCCGCCGGCGGAGGGTTTCAAAGTGGATCGTGTCCGCGTGAATTGGCAGATCAAAGCGCTGTTGCCGATTGTCTTCGTACTGCTGGTTGGCCTGCTGCTGTTTACGGTGGCGACGGTGACCTTGCAGAGTCCGGAGCGCCACTTGGTTCTGATGCTGGCGGCCGACGGGGCGGTGATCATCTGCGGGGTGTCGATTGGCGCGGTGGCCTATCTGATTCATGGTCCGATGATCGAAATGCAGAAGAAGGTGGCGCTGATCAGCGAGGGCAACCTGGATGTCGCGGTGAGCTTTGCGCAACGCAACGACGAGATTGGCGACCTGGGACGCAATTTCAATCACATGACCAAGCAACTGCGCGAGAGCCGTAAGGAGATTGAGACCATGCATCGCACACAGATGTCACGTGCCGAACACCTGGCAACACTGGGTGAGCTGGCCACCGGTTTGGCTCACGAGATTCGCAATCCCCTGGCCGGGATTGCCGGGGTGATCGAAATCATTGGACGCGATCTGCCGGCCACCAGTCCGGCGCGGGAGATGGTGAAAGATGTGCGGTTGGAGATCAACCAAATCAACCGCATCTTGACCGATCTGCTTGAAACCGCGCGGCCGCATCCGCCCATGATGATGCGCAGCAACCTGAACACGACAGTAGAGCACGCGGTTATGCTGGCTCGCCAGCAGGTGCTCTCACAGCCCATCAAGATCGAGCTGCTGCAAGCGCCGGATCTGCCTGAAGTGGAACACGACAGCGGCCAGATTCACCAGGTGCTCTTGAATCTGCTGCTGAACGCGGTGCAGGCCATGCAAGGCGCGGGAACGGTGCGGGTGGAGATTGGCGAGCGGGACAGCTGCGCCAGCGTGATGGTGAGCGACACAGGAAAAGGCATTCCCGAAGAGCACCTGGCGCAGATCTTCCGTCCCTTCTACACAACAAGAGGGAACGGCACCGGTCTGGGACTGTCGCTTGCGCGACGGATCGTGGAAGAACACCACGGGCGGATCAACGTGACCAGCGTGGTGGGTCAGGGCAGCAACTTCGAGGTGCTGATTCCCTTCAACGCGCGAGCAGAGTTGAGCGAAGCTTCGTAGCGGAGCCGTTTTTTGTTGGCTCCTTCGAAAGTGAGTCCAAGGCTTCTCATTCGTTCCTTGTTTTAGAACTAAGGTTGTAGATCGGAGATTCCGGAGGGAGCAGGGGGTTTTAACCCACTGAGAGCGGCCAGTTTTGCTGTGCCTTCAGGCCCGGGCTGTTGCCCTTTTTTCTACGCCAGGAAGCACGTACAACTGTAATGTTAGCCCATTCGCTGCGCCCCTCCAGGGCGCCACTCTTGTTTGGCATGCGTTCCCAGCATTCCGCTACGCTCCATGCTGGGCTACTCTCGTCTGCTCCCTCCGGGAGTGGGAGACAACGGGCAAGCAAGACTCCATTTTCATGCCGGGTTGTGGACCGATGGAACACGGATGACTGTCCTGTATCGGCCTCTTTGTTGGCCATTTAGATTGGTTTTCTCCATTAAAGCATTCAAAGAAGGACGCGCGGATTGAGGATACCGATCCCACAAGGGTAACCAGATCTCTCTTACCCTCAACGGGAAACCGCCCACGCGCCGAGCCAGGCGTTTCTCCTGCGTAGTACATTAAAAGCCAATGCCTGCCGAAAAAATCATGATTGTGGACGACGAGCGGCTGGTGCGCTGGTCGCTCCGCCAGAAGTGCGAGGAGTGGGGCTATCTGGTCGTGGAGGCCGAGTCCGGCGAGCCGGGGCTGCTGCTGGCGCAACGGGAGTCGCCGGACCTGGTGCTGCTGGACGTGCGCATGCCCGACCTGAGCGGGATCGAGGTGCTCGACCAGCTGAAGAAGAACGGCGATGCTCGCGCCGTCATCATGATCACCGCCGACCCACAGCTGGACGATGTGAAGGCCGCGCTCAAGCTGGGCGCATATGACTTTGTGGGCAAGCCGATCGATTTTGACGAGCTGCACGTGGCCATCAAGAATGCCCTGGAAGCGACCAGCCTGCGCAGCGAGGTGCAGGCGCTGCGCGGCGAGGTGCGGCGCGGAGTGGGCTACGACAGCGTGGTGAGCGTTTCGCCGAAGATGACCGAGCTGATGAACTTCGTCAAGAAGGTTGCGTCGTCGGAGGCCACGACCATCCTGATTCAGGGAGAGAGCGGCACGGGCAAGGACCTGATCGCCAAGGCCATCCACTACGAAAGCTCCCGGCGGGAAAAGCCGTTCGTGGCCATCAACTGCTCGGCGATTCCCGAAACGCTGATGGAAGCGGAACTTTTCGGGCACGAGAAGGGCGCATTCACCGACGCCAAACAGATGAAGAAAGGGCTGTTCGAAGCGGCCGACGGAGGGACGCTGTTTCTCGACGAGATTGGCGAGCTCTCTCCGCTTCTGCAGGCCAAGCTGCTGCGGGTGCTGGAAGACCAGGTGATCCGGCGCGTGGGCGGCCTCCGCGACATGCAGGTGGATGTGCGGGTGATTGCGGCATCGAACCGGGACTTAGAGAAGGCGGTGCGCGAGGGTCAGTTCCGCCAGGACCTGTATTACCGGCTGGCGATCATTGCCATCTTCATTCCACCGTTGCGCGACCGCAAGGAAGATATTCTTCCGCTGGTGGAGTTTTTCATCGACCGCTACAATCGCAGGTTCAAGAAATCGATCCGCGGCATCACGGACGACACGCGCTCGCTCATCTTGAGCCACAACTGGCCGGGCAATGTGCGCGAGCTGAGGAACACGATCGAACGCGGGATGATTCTGGAAGACGAGCCATTCCTGCGTTCGGTATACCTGCCGTTTTCGGTCGGCGAGTCGGGCGGACGGACGCTCTTCGAGCGAACCTCGCCGGCGGACGGCGGGCGGACGCTGCCCAACGGACGCACGCTGCCACGGCTCTATATTCCCGAAGGCGGGACGTCGCTGGAGGAAGTGGAGCACTCGATGGTGGAGCTGGCCATGAGCCAGGCCAACGGCAATCAGACCAACGCGGCCAAACTGCTGGACATCAGCCGCGACGCGCTGCGCTACAAGCTGAAGAAGTTTGGGCTGGTGCACGGGGAAGAAGGAGGTTAGAGCCGGGGCCTCGAAGTAGTTCTCTGGCAGACAAGGAAGGTTCCTCAGGGGCTGAAGCCCGCGTTGATTCTGCCATGTTTATGCGGGGTTAAGACCCCCCACGTCCCTCCGCCACAATGTTTATCTCAGCTTACAAATTCCATTGATCTGATTGCACCTGTGCCACCCCTGAAGAGCGTTTGCAAATTATTGCCGTAACTGCAATTTGTGCAGCCTCGCTGGTGCTGGATGAAGATGAGCCGAAGTACGCACTAGGAGGCTCTCATTCATGAAGCGGCTCTCATTAGTTGCGTTTATGTTTCTAGCCGGTGCGGGATTGGCGGAGGCTCAGATCGCGCCGCCGTCTACGGACGTGCTGGGCGCTCACCTCAACTCCGGGCGCGGGTGCACGGCGTGCCACACACCGCATAGCGGATCCATGGGCAACGGCAGTACGCGGGCCGGCGAGGCTGCCGCGGGCAACTCAATTCTCTGGGGTGAGGATGTGACCGGCTTGTACGGCAAGACCATCGCCACGAGCGGAGGCAAGTATGTGGAGGTACTGCCGGCGAGCCTGGCAGCTACAACGCCTGACGTGAACGGCATGCTCACCTGCCTGAGCTGCCATGACGGCAACTATGCGTCGAGCGCCATGATGAAGAACAAGGTATATGAGAGCCTGCCGGCGACATACGGGACCAGCAACAGCGTTCCCACGCTGCTGGGAAGCGATGGCACCAGCGCGGGAAACTACCTGAACGACCACCCTGTGGGCCTGAGCGCGAAGATGAGCTGCGGCGGGGCAAACGACTGGGATTGCAGCATCGGCAGCGCGGGCACGGTGCGGATGACGGGAACGCACTCCAGCCAGTTTGTGAAGGACTACGGGTTCTTTGTGAGCCCGGGTACCTATGCCAACAGCCCGGTGGTGATGTGCACAACCTGCCACGACGAACACGCCATGAACGTGGTCACTATCAAGAGCGGGTCGATGTCTGGGCTGCCGCCGGGCAACTACGCGACCATGTTCTTTTTGCGTGCACCCTACAACCCGAACGATACGAATACCGCGTCGAACCAGACGTCGCAGTTCTGCCGTCAATGCCATGGCGACAAATCGAACGAAATGAACGGCGGGAGTTCGGTGACTGTGTTCTAGAGCATTTCTAATTTAAGTAACTACATTTTATGCGATACTTCTCCTGTTCTGAGGAGGAGAATTGGATGCAATCGTATTCGCAGGATTTGCGGGAACGTGTGCTTCGTGCGCTGAGTCGCGGGGAGGGTCCATCGGCCATTGCGCGCCGCTTCGAGGTGAGCCGTTTTTATGTCTATGAGGTTCGGGATCGGGAACAGGACACCGGAGTGCGCACCAGTTTTCAGATTGGCGGCCATCGCAAGTCTCGATTGGCGGAGTCGGAGACGACACTGCGCAGCTGGATTGCCGCGGAGCCTGGCCTGACCCTTGCCGACCTGCAGAAGCGGTTGGAAGCGCAGGGCGTTTCAACCAAGATTGGCGCTCTTTGGCATCAGTTGAATCAATGGAATCTCAGCTTCAAAAAAAACGTTGCACGCCAGCGAGCAAGAACGGGACGACGTGCAAGCGGCGCGACGCACCTGGATTGAGGCGCAGCCGCGAATGGACGTAGAAAAGCTTGTATTTATTGATGAAACTTGGGCTTCGACCAACATGACAAGGAGCTATGGACGCTCCCCCAGAGGCTCCCGATGCGTTGCTTCGGCTCCGCTCGGAGACTGGCAAACGACCACCTTCATCGCCGGCCTGCGCCATCGTCAATTGACTGCTCCGATGGTCACCGACGGACCGATGGACGGGGAAGTGTTCCTCGCCTGGGTCGAACAATTCCTGTGCCCGACATTGCGGCCGGGAGACATCGCGATCCTCGACAACCTTAGCAGCCACAAAGTGGACGGAGTCGGCCAAGCCATTGCCCAGGTCGGCGCGACGGTGCTCTACCTGCCGCCCTACTCCCCCGACATGAACCCCATCGAAAAGCTCTTCTCAAAACTCAAGACACTGCTCAGAAAGGCCGCAAAACGATCCGCTGAGGACCTGTGGACCGAGATCGGAAAACTCCTAAACACGGTCACAACCAACGAGTGCACGAACTATTTCGCCTCTTGCGGATATGTATTAACTTAAATTGAAAATGCTCTAAGGCGGCCTTGCGGGACGAGTGTATTGCGGTGTTCGCGCAGAATTGACCCGTATGCACCCTTTGGATATCGGGTGGCCGCAACACCATTTTAATTGTCTGGGCCACCGTAGAGCCTAATCGGACATAGTCTGGGAATCGGTGGACTGAAAGAACTGACGATGAATTTGGATGCATTCATATACCGTGTCTTTCCGGAAGATTGAAGATCCTCCCATACGTTCGAAATACGGTTCCGGTGCAATAATGTGCGGGGGTATCAGCACCAGGGTTAGAGGAGGAAAAACTGCAATCGATCTTCCCTGCAAAGCGCAACCCAGCTCCTCAACTGAACAAACGGTCGGCCCACGATTGCACGTCGTCCCACATCGGCGTCGGCTCAAAGTACCCCGTGCCCGGCTTCACGTGCTTCTTCAGCTCATCGTCATTGAGGGTAACTCCGAGGCCAGGAGTATCGGGAACCTTGATATAGCCCTTATTGATAATCGGCTTCTCGATTCCGGTAACCAGGTCCTGCCACCAAGGCACGTCGAGCGAGTGATTCTCAAGGGCGAGGAAGTTGCGCGTAGCCGCGGCGCAGTGCACATTGGCCATGCAACTTACCGGTGTTCCCGCAAAGTGCATCGCCATCGGCACGCCGTAACTAAAGGCCATGTCGCCGATCCTGTGGGTCTGCAGAATGCCGCCGGAAGTCGCAAGGTCGGGATGGATCTTGTCTACCGCGTGGTTTTTGCAGAGGTTTTCAAAGTCGCTGAGCTTGTAAATATCTTCGCCGGTCAGGATCGGCGTTGGGCTGGCCTCCTTGATCTCCTTCAGAAGATCCGTGTAGTACCAGGGAATTACGTCCTCCATCCACTCCAGGTTGAACTTCTCATAGGCTTTGGCCAGCTTGATGACTGACTTCACGCCGATGTGGCCAAGATGGTCGATAGAGAATGGGATCTCGTAACCGACCGCGTCGCGCACCGCGCCGACGAACTCGCACATCCGTTCAACGCCCTTGTCGGTGATCTCGGTGGCAACAAAGGGATGAGGCTGTTCGCGCAGCTCCCACTCGCTTTGACCGGCAGGCTCCATCACCATGTCCTTTTGGCCGCTTAGCAGGCCAATGCCAAAGTCCATCTTGATCCACGTCATTCCCATGGCCACGCGCTGTTTGGCCCGCTCACCGCATTCCTTGGGCGATTCCGACTCTTCCGTGTCGGCATAGATGCGAATCGAGTCGCGCCACTTTCCGCCAAGCATCTGGTAGACAGGAATGTTGTAAACTTTGCCTGCGATGTCCCACAGCGCCATCTCCACAGCGCACACGCCACCTGCCTGTCGCGAGTTGCCGCCAAACTGGGCGATCTTCTGAAAAAGATAATCGATGTTTAGAGGATTCTCGCCAACAAGACGGCTCTTCAGCACCATGGCATATTGCGGTCCTGCGACATCGCGCACTTCCCCCAGTCCATAGACGCCCTGGTTGGTGTCAATGCGAATGATGGGACATGGGCCCGGCCCCGGCTTCACGATCACCGCATAGCGCATATCGGTGATCTTCAACGTTGAGGGGCTTGAGTTAAAATTGACATTCTTGATGGCGGGCTCCGCCTCCGAGGTCCCGGAAAGCGCTCCACCGGCAAGCATGGCCAGAGACGACTTCAGAACACTGCGACGGTTGAGGGCGGGCATTTTCCGATCGGACATTTTTCAGTGTTTCCTTTCAGAGCTAAGCTTATGTCGTCCCATATTACTACTGCCCATCTACCGTCGTGGCAGGTGTATCTCCACCCGTGTTCCCTCACCCGCGATTGGTCCGACTTACACGTGTTTAGCCGTATTTAAACGTCCCACGAAGTCTTGTAAGTGGTTGTAATTACAAATTATTAAAGCCCTGAAAAGGCCGGCGGCGGCGGTTCAATCCCGTCTCTGGCCACCACACTCTAGATATCAAGCTCAATCGATCGTCCGTGATTAT
>Ga0302195_10000908_pt1 | contig 23456 bp, 16 predicted proteins | sample II_Bog_N1_2_FD_198778 | JGI IMG/M metagenome (GOLD analysis project Ga0302195, IMG submission 198778) | Peat permafrost microbial communities from Stordalen Mire near Abisko, Sweden - II_Bog_N1_2 | ecosystem: Environmental > Terrestrial > Soil > Wetlands > Peat | place: Sweden: Abisko...
ACCTGAGTTTTCATTCTGCAACGGCCTCAATCTCGATGGCAATCCGCCGAATGTGGGCGATGCCTACGGCTTCAAGCTCACCTACAGCGATGGAAGCTCCGAGCCCGTCTCGAAGACGATCACCAGCCTGCCCGGCAGCTTTGGTGCGAATCCAACTCCCGCCGGACTCGGCACAAGCTTGACGCCAACCTTTTCCTGGACGGATCCACCCAATGCCAGCACATACGTCTACAACTTCGATGGTCCGTACTGGTCGATCCCGGCTTCAGGCTGGGGAACCTTCTCAAGCTCCATCGACTCTATCACTTGGGGTGTCGATCCAACCGGAGGTAGCAATCTGCCCTCCGCGCCCAGTCTGACCAGCGGGGAATATTACCAGTGGGAAGTGGATGCCACGGACAGCAGCAACAACGCATCCAACCTGACGGTCGGCTACTATCCGGGCTACGCCCGCGTCTATCTCCCTACTGCTAATCCCAGCACCCTGGGTGCGGCAACCGTCGGCCAAAGCTATACCGGATCAATCGTCGCCACGAACGGAACAGCCCCCTACACCTTTACCGTCACCGGCCTCAGCGACGGCCTGACTTACTCGAGCAGCGGCGGAACGCTGACCATCAGCGGAACACCCCTCGCGGCCGGCACAATCACCTTCCAGGTCTACGTGATAGACAGTACCAACGCCTCGTGGGGTCCGGTCACCTACACCATTAACGTCGGCAATTAGTGGGGAGTCACTCTCGGTAAGTCAAAATCCCAGGTCTCGATTCCGAGGCCTGGGACTGAAAGGCCCTTACTGCGCAGGCGGGTCCGCCAGCGGATTCACCACTTGAATCGCACCATACCGTTGCCCCGTCGCCAGATGCTCTGAGTAGAGGATCGATGCGCCGCAGCGCTCCGCGGCCTCGAGAATCAGCGCATCCCAGAAGTGAACCCGGTGGCGCATCACGATCTCCAGCGCCTCCAAAACCGATGCGGGAGTATTCGGAACCACCTCCCAGGCTGAATAATCGCGGATCAGCAGGCGCACATCCTCCACCGGCATCGGATTGGCGGCGTTGCGGCAGAGGTGAATGCAAAGCTCGTGCAATACCTGTGTGCTCAATGCGCCCCAGCCGGAGCCCCAAAGCTGCTCCAAAAGCATCTGAGCGCGCAGGTGTTTGACTCCGGCAGAACGGTCGTGCGCGTAAACAAGAATGTCGGTATCGACGAAACACTTACCGCTCATGCAGTTCACCCCGCGAGCGGCTTGGAGTCCAACGCAGGTCAAAGCCCGACCGCAGCCTCGTCAAGGCGCTGCGCCGCGCCTGGTTGTATCCCTTGCGCTCGCGCACGGCCTCCTCCAGCCGTGTAGCCAGCAAGGCGCTGATGGAAGAGCCTTCTCCGGCAGCCAGAACACGGGCTTCCTGAAGAAGATCTGCCTCGATCTTCAACGTGACGTTGGTCTTCATATTGGCACCTGATTCCGTGTAGCACTAGATTACGTGCTCCGCGATGAAAAATTCAAGAGAAAATCAAACCGGTTCCTTTTCAGCTAACAGCTTTTTCGGATCGAAACGATGACCAGATGCTGACGGCTTGACCGAGGTTCACTTCTTCACTGCATCGCTTCTTCACTGCTACACTGAAACGGCCGGATTTTCTCGTTGTATGCGCCTGATTTTACTCTCTTTGTAACCTCCTATTCACATTGGCCCGATAGCCTGAAACAGGTGATAGACCAGGTGCCAGAGATTCGCATCTCCCAAGCGCAATTCCAGCCCGAGCCCGGCGCTCCGGAAGAGCCGAGGCCGGCGCAGGCGCCTCCGCGCGAGGTTTCCGCGATCCGGGCGTTCCTGCTGGCGCGCGGCAACTCGGCGATTGCCGACCGCGGTTTCAATTGGCTGATGGTCCTCTGCGCCCTGAGCATCTTCGGCATCGTCGTATTGATTGCCGCCGAGCTGGTAGTGCGCTCCAAGTTGGCCTGGGGCCAGTTTGGCCTGGACTTCTTCTACAAGGCCTACATCGATACCTACACCAAACAGACAATCTACTGGGATCCGGTGAACGGGCATTTCAGCGCCCTGCCGTTTCTCTATGGAACACTCGTTTCGTCCTTTCTGGCGCTGCTGATGGCGGTTCCGCTGGCCATCGGCGTCGCGGTATTTCTGACCGAGATGTGCCCCCGCTGGCTGCGCGCGCCCCTGGCCTTCATCACCGAACTGCTGGCGGCCATTCCCAGCGTGATCTACGGCCTCTGGGCGGTCTTCGTTCTGGTCCCGCTGCTCCGCGAACACGTGAATCCCTGGCTCATCAAGCTGCTGGGCTGGACGGGCTTCTTCGCCGACGACAATCCCACCGGCCTGGGCTTTCTCACCGCCGGCGTCATTCTGGCCATCATGATTCTGCCCATCGTCTCTTCGCTCACCCGCGAGGTCATGACCGCTGTCCCCAACTCGCAGCGCGAGGCTGTGCTGGCTCTCGGCGCCACGCGCTGGGAGATGATCCGCATGGGCGTGCTGCGCAATGCGCGCATCGGCATCGTCGGCGCTGTCATTCTCGGGTTGGGCCGCGCACTGGGCGAGACCATGGCCGTCACCATGGTCATCGGCAACAGCCTCGACATTCAGCGATCGCTGCTCTCGAATGGAAACACCATGGCCTCGGCTATCGCCAATCAGTTTGCCGAGGCCTCCGGCGATCTGCATCTCAGCGCGCTGATGGAGTTAGGTTTGGCGCTGTTCATCGTCACCATCATCGTGAACGCCTTTGCCCAGTTGCTGGTCTGGGCGGTCACGCGCGGAACGCCGTCTTCGGCGCATTGAAATACAGCTTTTAGCTATTAGCTCTTAGCCTCTAGCTAACAGCTAACAGCTGATTCTTCGGAGAAGAGAAACTGACTACCGACCACAAGCTCAAGGCGCGACTGAGAACGCTGACCGATGGCGCTGCCACCGGGTTGGCGATCCTCTCCGCCGTGCTGGTGGTGGCGCCACTGGTGGCCGTCTTTGTCTATCTCGTCTACCGCGGTGCAAGTTCGTTGAGCCTGGACTTCTTCACCCAGGTTCCCACGCCGGTTGGCGTAGCCGGCGGCGGCATGGCCAACGCCATTGTGGGCTCGGCGATTCTGCTCGGCCTGGGCAGCCTCATCGGCGTTCCGATGGGCATCGCCGGCGGCATCTACCTTGCAGAATTCGGCCGCGGCACCAAGCTGGCCAACGCCGTACGCTTCACCGCCGATGTGCTCAACGGAGTTCCCTCCATCGTGATGGGCATTGCCATCTACTCTCTTATTGTGGTCCCGCAAGGCCACTTTTCAGCCTTCTCGGGCGGGGTGGCGCTGGGCATCATGATGATTCCCACCGTCTGCCGCACCACGGAAGAAATGTTGTTGATGGTTCCGAATGCGGTGCGCGAAGCGGCGCTGGCCTTGGGCGTGCCCAACTGGCGCTCGGTGCTGGCAATCACGGTCAAGACCGCCTCGCCGGGCATCATCACCGGTTGCATGCTGGCCTTTGCCCGCGTCGCTGGCGAGACCGCGCCTTTGATCTTTACCGCCTTCGGCAACGTCGGCTGGAGCATGAGGCTCGACGAGCCCATCGCCGCCTTGCCGTTGCAGATTTACGTCTATGCTCTCTCACCCTATGACGAATGGCACCGGCTGGCGTGGGCCGGAGCTCTGGTGTTGATTGTGCTGATCGTGCTCGCGGTTTCCCTGGTGCGCTTTGTCACCAGCCGCGGCGTGATGAAAGGGGCAAGCTAAGTGGGCGTCGGCATCGAGGTAACCAACCTCAACGCGTGGTATGGGACCAACCACACCCTGCAGGACATCAATCTGGACATCCCAGCCAACCATGCGACGGCCCTCATCGGCCCCTCGGGTTGCGGCAAGAGCACCTTTGTCCGCTGCATCAATCGCATGCACGAAACCAATCCCATCGCCCGCGTCACCGGCACGGTGCTCATCGGTGGCCTCGACATCTATGCCGACGCCAAGCCGGTCGAAATCCGCCGCCGCGTGGGCATGGTCTTCCAGCGCCCCAATCCCTTTCCCACCATGTCGATCTATGACAACGTGGCCGCCGGGCTCAAGCTCAACGGATACAGCAACCGCCATGCGCTCGACGAGATCGTCGAAAAGTCCCTGAGGAACTCGGCGCTGTGGGACGAAGTCAAAGACGATCTGAAGAAGAAATCCGGCGCCAGCCTCTCCGGCGGCCAGCAGCAGCGCCTGTGCATTGCGCGCGCCCTGGCCGTCGATCCCGAGGTTCTGCTCATGGACGAGCCGGCCTCCGCGCTCGATCCCGTTTCAACCTCCAAGATTGAAGACCTCATCTTCCAGTTGAAGACGCAGTATACAATCGTGATCGTTACCCATAACATGCAGCAGGCAGCCCGCGTGGCAGAGAAGACCGGCTTCTTCCTCAACGGCCGCATGGTCGAATTCGACTCAACCCACAAAATCTTCACCAACCCCAGCGACAAGCGCACTGAGGATTACATCACAGGCAGGTTCGGATGACACGCATACGTTTTCAACAAAGCCTGGAAGACCTCAAGGAGCAGTTGCTGGTCATGGCGGGCCTCGCCGAGCAGGCCATTCAGCGCGCCATCGAGGCCTATCGCGTCCGCGACCTCTCGATCTGCGACCTCGTGAACCGCAGCGAGATCGCCATCAATCGCCTCGAACGCGACATCGACCAGGCGGCCCTCGACCTGCTGGCGATGGAGCAGCCCATGGCCATCGACCTCCGCTTCATCTTGAGCGTCATCAAGATCAACGCCGATCTCGAACGTGTGGGCGACTCCGCCAAAGCGATCAGCGACCGTGTGCGCAGCATGGAGCAGATGGCTCAGGCCGACCTGCCCGTCGACATTCCGCGCATGGCGGCCTTGGCTGCCGAGATGGTGCGCAAGAGCCTGCAATCCTTTATCGAGGCCGACGCCGACCTCGCGCGAACGGTACTTACTATGGACGACGCCGTCGACGGCATGAACCGCGCGGCCTATAAATCGCTCACCAAGGTGATGTCCGAAGAGAGCCATCTGGCTCCCCAGGCCCTGAACGCCCTGATGATCGCCCGCGCTCTCGAGCGCGTAGCCGACCACGCCACCAACATCGCAGAGGATGTAATTTTCTGGGTGCAAGGCGACGACGTCCGCCACTTCAAAGCCATGAAGACCGCCCCCGACCCCCACGCCATGGAGTAATGAACTGTCTGCGGGATGTTTCGTTGCGCCCGCGCCAGACGTCCGCACCACCACAAACCTGTCATCCTGAGCGAAGCGTAGCGCAGTCGAAGGACCTGCTTTTCGGAAGGCAAACATCCTCACGCATCAAGTTTGATCTATGATTGATGAGTGCCGCTGGACAACTCCAGTGCTCAGTGGAAGCTCGACTCGGCCGGGTGCCCCATCCTTTTCGCGCACTTTGCGAAAAGGGTGGGATACAACGAACCTCGCCCCGCAGGCAACCCCAGCAGTTCACGGTTCCTACTCCGAAACCATCCCGATCGTCCCCAGCCACGTCTCCACCAGCTCGGGCCATCTCGTCGCCGGAAGCTTCGTGCGCCGCAGACCGAATGCATGGCCGCCCTGCGCATACAAATGCATCTCCACCGGAACCCCGGCCTTCTTCAGCCCAATGTAATAAACCAGCGAGTCGTTGACATTGTCGACGTGGTCATCCTCGTTCTGCAGCAAAAACGTAGGAGGCGTGCTGGCAGTAACAGGGATCTCCGGATTCAATTCAAATTCTTTCGTCGTGTTTTCCATCATGTGCCCCGGATAGATCGCGACAGCGAAATCGGGACGGCAACTAACTTTGTCGGCCGCATCCACGGGTCCATAGGAGCGCTGCGAAAAGTGTGTGCTGATATTCGCCACCAAGTGTCCGCCCGCCGAAAACCCCAGCACGCCGATTTTGTGCGGATCAATGTTCCACTCCGTCGCGTGAAAGCGCACGAGCCCAACTGTCCTTTGTGCGTCTTCCAGTGCCGTGGGTGCTTTTGGATGAATGTTGCACTGACAGTCGTCATGGTAGGCCGGACCCGAGTCCGGCACCCGGTACTTCAACAGCACACACGAGATCCCCTTGGCCGTCAGCCAGTCGCAGACCTCCGTGCCTTCGAGATCGATGGCCAGAATCTGATAGCCCCCGCCAGGAAAGACGACCACTGCGGCGCCTGTATTCTTTCCCGTCGGCGCGTAGACCGTCATCGTAGGCTGTGTGACGTCGTCAATCTCCACCACCTGCTTGCCGGCAATCAGATCGTCCTTCCCCGACGACTTGGCGTACTCCGGCCCCGTAGCAGTCCGCGCATCCGGCGCAGCCCCCGGCCAGATAGGCACTTGCGCATGACCGGGCGATGGTTGCCAAACAAACTTCTGCGCGCTTATATTGCCGCACGCAAACACAATACAAAGAGCAAAGATCGAAGGCTTCTTCACAATCCCCACAGCTTAACAGAACCAGTCACCGCATGAAGCCGCTGACCGGATGGAGCCCAGGGCAATCGCATGAATCCATTTTGTCGACTCTAGAGCCTGTTATGAACTTTCGCGCGAGCGGCGTTGCGGACGAAAATGGGTCCAGACGAGGCGGAATCCGAAGGCTGTGGCGGGCCCACAGTCAAGGATGACAACGAAGTATGGCCCCATTTGCGCCGCAACCCGAAGGGCCGGGGCCAGTTTTTCCAATTTCTTCGTCACTCGTCGCTCGAAGATACCCCATATTCGTCGCTCCTCGCTCCTCGAACTGGGGAAAACTGGCTGCCGGCGCCGCCCGTGGGAAAGTTCATAACAGGCTCTAGGCAGCGTAAATCGATGAAAATGATATCGGATTATGTTTACTCCTTACTACCGCTCTGAAATCTTGCCTGGCGGCTTCGAGTCAAATCGCTCACTGAACGTGATTTCTGCATCGAGTCGAGGATAAGTAATGGCAACCGCCGTTGTCGTCGGTATGACTTCTGGCTTCATGCATCATCGCCTCAGCGTGATTCTGGACGGCTGACTTCGGCGGCCTTGGCTTTACTCTCTGCCCTTTTTGCGAATCTCGATATTGAGCCGCTTGATCTTTTGATTGAGAGTGGAGAGAGGGATGCGGAACTGCTCGGCGGCGTCGGTCTGGTTCCAGTTGGAGCGCTCGAGCTTTTCAATGATGATTCGGCGCTCGATATCTTCGAGGATGTCGAAGAGCGAGGCGTTGGGGTTGTGCTGCAGCAAGGCGTCCTGGAAGCTGCGGCCGGTGATGTGGCCGGGGAGCAGGTCGGAGCCTATGATCGGCCCGGAGGAGAGCACGACGCCGCGTTCTATTGAATTCTCTAATTCGCGCACGTTGCCGGGCCACTCATAATCGATCAAGGCGCGCAGGGCGTCGGCGGAGAGCTTGCGCGGAGCGAGGCCGTTCTCGTTGGCGTAGTACTCGAGGAAGTGGCTGACCAGCAGCGGAATGTCTTCCCGGCGTGCGCGCAGCGGGGGCAGATCGACGCTGATGACGTTGAGACGGTAGAAGAGGTCTTCGCGGAATCGGCCATCGCGCACCGCTTGGCGAAGATCGATGTTAGTGGCGGCGATGATGCGCACATCGACTTGAATTTCAGAGATGCCGCCCAGGTGCATGAAGCGGCGGTCCTGCAGCACGCGCAGGATCTTCGACTGGGTGTCCATGCCCATGGTGGCGATCTCGTCCAGGAAGAGCGTGCCGCCGTTGGCGACCTCAAAGAGTCCCTTCTTTGAGGCGACGGCCGAGGTGAATGCGCCCTTCACGTGGCCGAAGAGCGTGGATTCAAGCAGCTCGCTGGGCATGGCGCCGGTGTTGATGGGGACAAAGGGCTTGTCGCGGCGCGGCGAGTTGGCGTGGATGGCCTTGGCGATCATCTCCTTGCCGGTGCCGCTCTCGCCTTGAATCAGTACGGTGGACCGGCTGGGAGCTACTTGCGCGACCAGGTCGAAGACCTTGAGCATGATCTCGCTCTTGCCCACGATGTTGGAAAAGTTATAGCGCTGCTTGAGGGTGCGCTTGAGTTGCAATACCTCTTCTTCGGCGCGATGGCGGGCGACGGCGGAGCGTATGTCGGCCAGCAGCTTTTCATTGTCCCAGGGCTTTTGGACGAAGTTCTCGGCGCCGGCGCGGACGGCCTCGACCACATTGTCGACGGTGCCGTAGGCGGTGATCATGATGACCGGCAGCTCGGGATGGTGCTCCTTGATCTGGGGCAGCAGTTCGAGGCCGCTCTCGCCGGGCAGATTCAGGTCGAGCAGCAGTAGGTCGAAGTTCTCGAGATCGAGAGCCCGCTGCCCTTCGACGCCGTCGGCGGCCATCCGGACCGTGTAGCCCTCGAGGGTGAGCAGCACCTCGAGCGACTCGCGGATTGCGGCCTCGTCGTCGATGACCAGAATGCTGGCCAGGCCGCTCGAGAAGCCGGAGTTTCCGGCGATGCCGGTTGCGGATGCGGGCAGATTCAAGGGCGTCTCGACCTCAGGCATGAACGGAATTCCTCAGTAATGGAAACTCAAGATGAAACGTGGTGCCGGCGCCGACAGCGCTCTCGACATGAATCTTGCCGGCGTGCTCCTGGATGATGCCATAGGAAACGGAAAGACCCAGGCCAGTGCCGCGGCGGTCGCCGGGTTTGGCCATGGTCTTGGTGGTGAAAAACGGATCGTAGATGCGCTTGAGGTGCTCGGGCGCGATACCGGAGCCGGAGTCGGCGACCAGGGCGGAGACATGGCCGGAGTGTCCGTTGAGAGTTTCGATCTGGGTGGCCACCCGCAACCGGCCCCCATCGGGCATGGCTTCCTTGGCATTGAGCAGTAGGTTGAGAAAGACCTGCTGCAACTTGCCGGGGTTGCCATGGATAGAGGGCAGTTCCTCGGTCAGTTCGAGATCGACGACGACCTTGGCGGTTTTGAACTGGTGCTCAAGCAGAGAAAGCGTGTCGCGAATGACCTGGTTCAAATTGGTCTCACGGAATTCGGTCGTCGAAGTGCGCGAAAAATTCAGCAGGCCATTGGCGATCTCGGCAGCACGGAAGCTCTGCTGGGTGATTTTGTCGAGAATAGGACCAAGGCGGGCGTCGCCCTTCAGTTGCTTTGAGAGCATCTGTGCGTAGGAGGAGATGACGGCCAGGGGCGTGTTGATTTCGTGAGCCACGCCGGCGGCCAGCAGGCCGATGGAACTGAGCTTGTCGGCCTGCGCCAGTTGCGTTTCGAGCGAGACCCTCTCAGTGATGTCGTCCACCAGAATGATGCGCCCGACGGAGACAAAATCCCGCGAGAGCAGGGGAGCGACGGCGATGTTGGCCGTGCGCAGTTCGCCGGCCCGGGTGGTCAGCGGAAACTTGTAGAGATGATGGACGCCGGACTCATTGCGGAAACCCTCCAGAGCTTCGATGAACTCCGCGGGAAAGACCGAGCTAAGCTCCTGGCCGATGGCTTCGGCGCGGCTGAGGGCGTACATGGCTTCCATCTGCGCGTTCCAGCTCTCGATGTGGTCGTTTAGATCGAGAGCCAGTATGCCTACGTTGATCGATTCGACGATATTTTCGTTGAACTCCTTCAGCCGTTCAAATTCGCCGATCTTGTCTTCCAGGCGAGTGTAGAGGCTGGCATTCTGCAAGGCGATGCCGATGTAACTGGCCAGGGATTCGAGCAGTTCCACGTCTTCGCTCGAAAGAAAGTCGCCGCCGATGGTGCGGCCCAGGCCGATCACGGCGATGGTGCGCGTGGTTTCAGGCCCGTTTGTATTGGCCTCGCTGGCCTGAACCTGGCCGGCGGCGACGCGACAGGGCAGATAGTAGTTCAAGTCGAGCAGGGCGGCTGTGCGCTGCTGGCTGGCGGGCAGGTGCAGGGCAGCCTGAGCGTTCTCAAGAAAGATGTGCGAGTGGTCCTTGGCTTGGTCGAAGTCCAGGAAGTCAAGGTCGAGCTTGACGGGTCCAACGGCTCCAAGCCCGACTCCGCCGGCTCCGATTCTGTCCTGTGCGGCTCTGGCTTCGGCGGGCAGCCCGTGGGATGCGGCCAGGCGCAGGCGGCCATGCTCATGAGAGAGGAAGACGGCAACCCGCGCCACCAGCAAAGTGTTGGGCAACTGCTCGACGATCGATTCCAGCAATGCATTGAGATCGGTCTCCGAAGAGAGGCCGCGGCCAAACTCGACAAGGGCTTTGCGGTAGTCGTAGCGATGGCGGTCGAAGGCCTTGTCGACCCAGCCCTGAATCCGCCGTTTGAGCGGTTCAAAGAAGGCGGCCACCAGCACGATGGCGATGCCTTCGCCCCAGTCCCGTACCGACTCCGGCAGCCGGTAGTGAGCCAGCCCGGCAGCCGCCGCAATCATGCCGAAGTAGCCTCCGAGGATCAGGCCAGTCGCCAACGTGTACGCCATGCCGCGCTTGAAGATCAGGTCGGTGTCCATCAGCCGGTAGCGGACGATGGCCCAACTGAAGGTGAGCGGCAAAAAGACGATCGAGAAGCCCGCCAGATCGGTAAAGACCCTGGGCAGCGGCAGATCGAAGAGGAAGAAGATTGCATATAGGGTGTACGGCCCCACGGCCAGCCATGCGCCGCGATAAAGCCATTTCAACTGCTGGCGTAGCAGGGGCGTCTCGGCGCGGTTGTAGCTACGCACGAAAAGGCAAGCGGCGAGGACGTAGTAGACAGCATCGTACCCGGTGCCAACCTGGTCCAGGGTGTGCTCAAGTACTTTCGTCGCCTGCCAGCGGGCAATCGCCATGACCCACAGCACAAGCAGCCCGGCGCCTGGGGCATAGATCAGCGGCAGCCATAGCCAGCGGCCGCGGCTCTTCTTGAGCCGATCCTCGGGGAAACTGAGGGCAAAATGCAGAAACAGCGCCGGCTGCAGCGACTCCGCCAGGACATTTGACCAGAAGACAATCCAGTCGAGCGTGCCGAAGGTCCCTGTATATTTAAGCGCATAAAGGGCAAACGAGACCAGGCAGAAGAGATAGAAGTGCGTAGCGCGCGGCGCCGTCCAGCGGCGAAACAGGACGTAGATGCCGATCGCCAGGTAGACCAATCCGATCAGACGCTGCCCTAGTTCCAGACTGCGGTCCATGGGCTCGGGAATGATCTCGACCGGTCTGCCCAGCGCAGCGCCGTTGCGCATGATCCGGTAGTCGATCTGGAAGTAGCTGCCGGTGCGGTAGAGGGCGCGCTCCAGGTCCGCTGCACGTGCGACGGGAGTGTAGGTGGGGGCATACTTAACCCCGGTGGGCAGGGACAGGGGCGCAGTCTCGGTTTGCTGAATGGACTCGTCCGGCAGTTCCTTGACTCCTGCGAGCGGCTCATGGGGCTGGATTCCGGTGCGCAGGCCCGTCCCGACCGGACCTTTGGGCAGGACACTCACTCCGGTCAACAGGTCGTGCACCTGGATGCCAGCCCGCTTTCCTGGACTGTCGGGCAGCACCTTGTCGGCTACCAGCCCGCTGCCGTCGGCCGCCTCACGCCACCAGACTCCGTCGTCGGGTGGCTGGGCGTGGCGCTCCTCACGAAAGTTAAATACCGCAAGCAGCACCAAGCCGGCCGTGGCTACGGCCAGCAGTATCGCCTGCATACGGTTGAAGAGACTTCTCTCCATGAGGGGAATACCTTGCTTCACTCTCTTTAGCACGTCGGTTGCCATGTAGGCATAGGGTGCCGGTTATCCAGACGCTAACTGTCAATCGACTGAGAATGTATGAGATAAGGACGATTGGTCGGCAAGAATGTCAACCGGTACCTCGCGAGTTTCTATGGAAAATGCAATAAATGGGAGATGAAATATGTTAAAGGGGACCTACATATTGAAATCAGTATAGTGTGAAAGCGGGGCATATTCCGCGCGGTTTACCCTCGACCCTACGCCCAGTGACTGTCTTCTCCTGAGGTTTTCTCGATGGAGAAAATGAGGAGCATCTTGCAAAATTTGTCATTGGGGGAGGTTTGAAGTGTCAGGGCACGACTTCAGTCGTGCCGCAAATGGCCAAAAGCTGATTCCGGCTTTAGCCGCTGCGGAATTGCAAATAGCAGAAAACAAAAATCGCAGGGGCTAAAGCCAAACATTATTTTGTCGCTCTTTCGGCACGACTAAAGTCGTGCCCCGACACGTTTTGTAATCTCAATTGGATCTTGCTGGAGGTCTGAGCTCAAAAACTCTTCTCGAGGAATTCGCGAAGCCGGCTGAGCCGGTAGGTGGCGTCGCCGGTTTCGATCCCCAGCAAAAGCTGGGTCGAGGTTAGTTGGTTGCGAAAGTCGAGCGCCGCGCTGGTTTCGGCCTCCCCGACCAGTTTGAGGCTCCTGTCGATCTCCTGGGTCTCCTGCTCAAGAGACCTGATGCGGTCTTGCTGGGCGGCGATGGATTGCTCGACCTGGTTGCGAAGAACCTCCATGCCGCGGGCAACATCGTTTTCCTCGACCTTCTTCCAGTTTCCGTAGGCATCGACAGAGCGGTCCAGGTGTTTGTCGATGGCATGGCTGGCGAGGTTGTAGTTGAGGCTGATCTCGCCATAGGGTCCAATGCCCTGGGCCACAGGGTTGACTTGCTGGTGCATGCCGACGCTCAAGGCGACGTCCCAGTTGTTCTGACGGGTCAGCCGGGCCAGGGACCGTTGCTCGTCGAAGTCGCTTGCCTGCTTGGCGGCCACTTGCTGTTTGAGAGGCTGATCGCTGAGCGGTGGAACATAGAGAGCGGCAATCCTCGACTCGGTATCGCTGCGGTCGGCTTCGAGCTTGATGCGGTTGCTCACTAAGGACAGCAGCATGGGCCGGGTCATGTTCTGCGCCTCGACCATCTTGGTGGTTTGGTCGATCAGCGCGTCAAGCGACTTTGAAGCCTCGCCGATAAGACCGAGCCGATGGGCCAGCGCGTCCTTCTCGATCGCGGGTAGCGCGTATTGAATTGTCAACTGCACGCCGGTCGATGTCTTGTACAACTCGCAGTTCTTGCGTGCCGCGTCGAGCGTGATTCCCGCCTTTCTCAAATCGGACAGACTGAGCCGTGCGCCGGCGACAAGCTGTGTGGGAAGCCCCGTCTCAGGCTGCGTAAAGCCGGCCAGTCCGCTGGGCGTTCGTAAAAAGTCGCTTTGCGCTTTGGCTTGCTCGGCCAGGTATGTGCAGTAGGCCTGCTGATCGGCCTGAATACTTTGCGCCGCAGCGAATGACGAGATAAGCGGCAGCGAAATGAGAACTGCAAGAATCGAGTTGCACCGGAACATGATCATGCTCCCTCAAGAATCGATGAATGAAACGAGACGAACAAAAGTTTGCCGAAAGCAGCTAGGAACTGGTTGAAAAACTCTGGCTTTGTATCAGGGCACGACTTTAGTCGTGCCGCAAATGCCGCAAAATCAACGCGGGCTTTAGCCCCCGAAAACCGAAAATCGACTACGAGTTAGTTTTTCAACAAACTCCTAGAACAGCAGCGGTTTGCGGCCAAGAAAAACCGTCTGCGACTTCGCCGACTCGGGATGAGACAGGTCCATGAGAATTGTGAGGCCGCGCACCTGGTTTTTGAAGATAGGATGGTTGATAACCTGCTCGCCTAAAAAGACCTGCTTGACGACGCCGACTTTGCGGCAGAGCGCCATGTTGAGATAGCAATCGTAGATGGGGGCGCCCACCGTTGCGCTCGCCTGATTGTCATAAGGAACGAAGGCAAAGTAGAGGCGCTTGTCGCCGTTGGCGTTGAGATAGTAGGGACTCTGCTTGGCGATGGCGATGGCGTCGTGCAGGCGCTGGACCTGGCGGTTGTCTTCCGCCAGCTGCTTTTCCGCGACGCTTAGGGTGACATCGAGCTGCGCGATATCGGATCGTAGTTCAGCCTGCTTTTCGATCACTTCGAGAGACTTTGTGCCGATGGTGGTCTTGTCGAGAATGCTGTCGGTGAGCATCACATCGGCGATGCGGCTATCGGTGTAGTCGGTCTCGGCGTGATTGAGCGCGGCCAGTTGCGCGGCTGCGTCTCCTTTGGTGATCAATCCGGCCGTCTGATCGCTCTCGATCTCGGCTTCCAACTGGTGGATCTGCGTGAGCAGTTCCTGGGTCTTGCGATTGTCGGCCTGCTTTTGCGCATCCAGCGCGGCCAGTTGCGGTCCGCTGAGCTGATCGTGATCGCGTTCGCGGGCGATGGCCGACTGCAACTGAGAGTCGAGCTTCAATAGGGAGGCGCGGTATTTGTCCATCTCCGCAAGAGTTGTTTGCTGGCGGATGATGTCCACCTTGAGGTCTTCGATGGATTGCCTGCTGAGAACCAGCTTCTGCATGAAGTCGAGGCTTTTTTCGTCCGAGGCGGAGAGGATCACCGGGGCGGCCCAACTGCCGTTGATGGCATAGAAGCCCATCACGAATGCATAACAAAAAATGCCAACGAGCACGGCGTAGAGAGTTAGCAGGGCAAAGACGCGATAGAGAGCAAGTGTCGACTTGTAGAGGATCGATTGCAGCGGCGAACCCGGCTTTTCTGGTTCGGGTTCTGCATCAACTTTGGACGGGTCCAAGGGGCGCCTCCTGTCGTTTTTTGGCTCGTGTTCCCCAGTCGCCGGAATCAAAGGTCAAAAGCGCGAGGGGCGTTATGAAGAGCGAACTGACGAGCGACCATGCGATGTAAGCGCCGAAGGCCAGCGGATGACGAATTGTCTCTCTCACACTGTATTTCTTGATGGCCCAACTGAAGACTGCGGCAAGGCCGAGATAGACGACCAGCGTTTTTGGGCCGGCCCAGGCCAGCGGATTTGTGACCAGCATGGTGATGACCATCAGCAGCGCAATCACCGCGCCCAGCGGCGTGAGAATCATCGTGAAGATCGTATTCGGGTGCAGTTTGAAGACGTGTTGCGGCAGGGTGCGGAGGGTGTAAAACAGATCGCGCAAAATGCTGCTCCGCCAGCGAAGCTGCTGATTGAACAGGACCGAGAGCCTGGTGGGAACGGCGGTCCAGCAGAGGGCGTCGTTGTTGATGTATGTGTTGTAGCCGCGCATCAGCGTGAGATGGGTAAGGAAGCGGTCTTCTCCCTGATTGACCGGAATGCCGAACCAGTGGCGGGCGCGAAGGATCGGTTCCAGTTCCAGAAGCAGCGTGCGGCGAATGGCGAAGAGGCATCCGCTGATGCAGCAGACGCTGCGCGTCCAGTTTTCGGGAATCTTGTAGAGCTCGAAGGCGGCATAGTAAACGATGGTCTGAATGGCGGTGATGACGTTGTCGTTGGGGTTGCTGACTCCCACCCGCCCGCCGACCGAGCCAATGCGCGGCTCGGCAAAGCAGGCAGTCAGCTCGCGGATGGCGTCGGGATGAAAGATGCAGTCCGAGTCGATGGAGATGATGATTTCAGCCCTCGAGTGTTGCAAGGCATTGCAGACGGTGCGCGCCTTTCCGCAGTTGAAATCGTTGCGGCCCACGCGGATGGGAATGTTGGTGAAGTCTCGCTGCGCCTTCAGCATCCACTCATAGCTCGAGTCCACCGAGCAGTCGTCCTGCGCGATCACTTCAAAGCTGCCGCTGGGGTAGTTGCTCTTGCTGATGCTTTCGATGGAGTGATAGACGATGCGCCCCTCGTTGTAACAGGGCAACAGCACGCTGACCGTGGGCTGCCAGGTGTAGTCCTTGCGAATCTTTGCGCTGGGAAAAGAAATCCTCAGGATAAGGCCCATCAGGTACTTGACAACCGAGATCATCAGGCAGAGAAACATGATCAGCCAGAGAAGAATGGGCGCCATCGTTGTCTCCCTTGCCAGAGCACCTTGCCGGGCTCGCGTGCCAGGCTCGCGCATGGCGCCAGCACAAAGTGCGAACCGCCAGTCCGCTCACCCTTCTGCTCAGCGAATGCCCGCAGCCCGGCTTCCAGTTTTCCGCGCTTCGCCTATGAGTCTATCGCACGGCAGGCGCCGATTTTGCGCCGCATCCGGTCCGTCCACCTCGAAAATGGGTGAGAATTGGCACTGGGGCTGTAAACTTGCAGCCGGTGCGGGCGTCTACCTGAGTGATGGCAGCCGGCACAGCATTGGAAGCGATGAACAGGTCAACGGCGAACGAGATTGCCGGCGAGGAGTTTTCGGCTGTCGTCATAAAGCATCGTCCGCAGATTTTCCGGTTTCTGCTCTCGTCGACGCGCGACCCGGACCTGTCTGAGACGTTGACCCAGGAGTGTTTCCTGAAGGCGCATCGGAACTGGGGAAGCTTCCGCGGCGAATCGAGCGCGATGACCTGGCTGATGCGCATCGCCATCAACCTGCAAAAGGATCACTGGCGAAACCGGCGATTGCAGTTTTGGCGCCATACCCAGACTCATGCGGTGAATCTGGACGAGGCCAGCGATTGGCTGCCGAGCGGTGAACGATCGCAAGAGCAGCAGTTGCTGGCCAAGGAGCGGGTGCGCCAGGTCGGCGAAGCGGTTGAAGGGTTGAGCGAGCGCCAGCGGACGGTGTTTCTGCTGCGCTATGTGGAAGAGATGGAGTTGAGCGAGATTGCGCGGGCCACCGGGATCAATGAGGGCACGGTGAAGGCGCACCTCTCGCGGGCATTGGCAAAAGTGCGCGCGGAACTGGGGGGAAGACGATGAGCTTCAAGGACAGAATTGCGGATGAGAGCACGGTCAGCGGAGTTGGCAAGTTCGCCGGCGAGTTGGGCGAGCTGGACGAGGCTGTCTCAGATTTCCGCCTGAGCGTTCATGTATGGAGCGAGGCTGCCATCAGCCGCCCGCGCACGGTGGTTGGGGCCGGGCGGCGCGGAGTTTGGAGGCTGGCGGCCGCCTGGGCCCTGGGCTGCTTCCTGGTTGCAGGCAGCGTCTCCGGAGGAGTTTACGAGCATCTTCACCGGCAGCAACTGGCGCGCATTGCCGCGGCTCGCGTGGCCGAGCAGCAGCGCGTGGCCGCCCAGCAGGCTCGGCAGGAGGAAGAGGATTTGCTGGCCAAGGTGGACAGCGATATATCGAGGGAAGTTCCGAGCGCCATGGAGCCGTTGGCTCAATTGATGGCCGAGGACGAATCCAAGTAAGGAACCCTTGGATGAGTCGAGGTTTTGAAAGGGCACGGCTTGAGCCGTGCCGCATAGGCAGCAAGAATGAATGCGGGTTTTACAGACTGCGAAAAAGCGATGCTTTGTGTCAGGGCACGACTTCAGTCGTGCCGCAAGACGCTTGGAATCAACCGGGGCTTTAGCCCCTGAGGGGACGATTGCGGGACAGTTCGACCCGTGCAGCGATTCCTGAAAACGAAATTACAAAACAGCAGCACCCCCTCGGCAGATCGAGGGAGAGGAGAAGGCAATGAAGGCATTTGGGACGGTGGGGTTGAGATTGGTGATTGTGGGAGCTTTGCTGGCAGGCACGGCAATGGCGCAGGGGCCTGGCGGCGGTATGGGAATGGGAGCCGGCGGCGGAATGGATATGGGACCGGGATTCGGAGGGCATCGGCCTCCCATGGAGAGGGCCTTGGGCCCTCAGGGCGACCATGGACGCTGGTGGAACAATCCCAAGGTCGTCGAGCGGTTGAAGCTGACCGACGAGCAGCGCAAGACCTTTGACGGCATTCTGCTGGAGCACCGCGAGAAGCTGATCGACCTGCGGGCAAACGTGGAGAAGGCCGAACTCGAGATGGAGTCGCTGATCGGCACCGACCAGCCGGATGAGGCCAGAATCCTCTCTCAAATTGACAAGGTGGCCCAGTCCCGAGCCGAACTGGAGAAGGCAAATGCGCGATTCCTGTTGGCTATTCGCAACAAGTTGACGCCCGAGCAGTGGAAACAAGTGCAGGCCTTCCGCGCCAATCATGGACAGGAGCGCGGCGGCGGCGAATTCGAGCGCCATGAACGGGGTGGTCAGGGACAAGGTGGCCAGCACCATCGTCAGATGGCACCTCCACCGGCTGCTCCACCTGTTGCCCCGCAAGGAGCGGACAATGAAGCGCCTCCGTCTCCGTCGGCAGCTCCGGCACCTGGAGCGGGAGACCAACAGTAGAAACGCTTTGTAGCTCAAGTTTCAAGCAGAGAGAGAATACGGTTGCAGTCAAGACCGGTGGCGGCAGGAGGCGATCCTCTTGCCGCCGTTTTTTGTGCGGGAAAGACGAGCGCGAAAAGGGCCGCCCGGCACATCGAAGACTGACTGCGGAGGCCTCTCGAATGGAGCATCGGGCCTGCCTTTCCTGTAGCGAAGCGAGACAGATAGCTGGCGCGTAACGGGACAGCCGCTGAATCACTTCGAGACAGGGTGTGAATGGAAGCTGGACAACTTGAATCGAGGCGCGACAATTCGGAGAAAAAGAGCTCTTCAAAATTATGACTAAAGTTATTCTCCTCCGATCCGATGAACGGGGTGGATGCAAGAACGCCCTTCCGGCACAATCGGAGAGCCTGGCGGAATGAAAGATTCGCCGGCGGGCAGGGCGCGATTCAAGGCATCCAAAAGGAGTACCTTCCATGGCCCTCGGAGTCTTGAACAATCTTTCAGCGATCTACGCAGAGAACAACCTGAACAACACCAACAACAGCTTGCAAACGGTGCTGCAGCAGTTGTCGTCGGGTTCGCGGATCAACTCCGGAGCGGATGACGCCGCGGGCCTCTCGCTGGTCAATGGGCTTGGGGCCAACTCGTCTGCTCTGACGCAGTCGAAGACCAACGCCACGGAGGGCGCCGGGCTGCTTCAGGTTGCCGATGGCGCGCTCTCGCAAGTGACAAGCCTGCTCAACCGGGCCATCACGCTGGCGACCGAAGCCTCGAACGGCACCCTCAACTCCACGCAAGAGGGCGCCGCAAATCAGGAGTACCAGTCGATCCTCTCCGAGGTCAACAACATCGGCCAGACGACCACGTACAACCAGCAGCAGGTCTTCAACGGCAAGCAGGTGGCGATCTACACCGGCGATTCATCAACGGCCGGCTCCTCGATCGATGAGCTGAATATTCGCGGTCTCTCCGAAGCGAGCATGGGCGACTCCGGCGGCGTGATGGCTTACAGCGACGGATCGAACAATGTATTCATGAACCTGTCGCACACCAATGCCAGCACAGGCGCCGTGACCAACGCGCAGGCGACCGACACGCTGAACGCCGGCGGGACAACGACCATCAACGTGAATTATCTGGTCAAGGGCGCCAACGGCACCGAGAGCGCCGCGCAGACCAGCATCTCGGTCGGCACGGGCACCAGCTTTGCCAATACCGCCAACGGATTGATCAGCGCCATCAACAGTGCGGGCCTGGGCCTGACGGCCAGCTTCACCACGCAGGCGCAAGCCGGCATCTCCGGGGGCGGAACTCAGACCGGCATTCAGATCACGGGAGGCCTGATCGCAGCCGGGGTCGATCCGAACGCGGAGAGCACCAGCGGCACTTTGAATCCGGGTGGAATCACGAACGAAGATCTCACCCAGGGCCAGACCATCACGGTCAAAGTGGGCGGCGTCACTGCGGCCGCGGTAACCATCGGTTCCTCTACCAGCACGCTGACCGGGTTGATGAATGCGATTAACGCGAATGTCGGCGGAGCGGCCGGGCTGGTCACCGCAAGCATCGTGACCAACGGCAACGGATCGCAGAGCCTGGCGCTGGCTGATACCTTGGGGGGCGGAGCGCTGACTGTAACGACAGCGTCCAATCCGCTGGGCCCCAATGCGCTGACCGACGGCGCCAGCTCAATCGACTCCGTTTCTCTGAGTTTCACCAGCGCAAACTATACAACGGGACAGACGGGTACGGATGCGACGGCCACGCTGGGCATGAACGGAACCAACACCGCCGGCGATGTGCTCACCGGCGGCATCGTTCTTTCGAACAACCTCACCACCGCTGGCATCAGCCCGATGACCTTCGTCATGGGAGCCGGAGCGGCCTCGGGCACGATTGCGGGCAACCTCACCGGTGGTTCGACATTCACCGTGAACGGCGACACGCTCGGCAACCTGGCGACTGCCATTCAAGCGGAACTCGGGGTAACAGCTACGGTGGGCAGCAGTGGCATCACCATGACTTCGGACCAGGCCGGCACCACGCTGGAACTGGTTCCCGGAGCCGGCAACAACACACTGTCGGCTACACCGGCGCTGACGGTCACCAACAATGAAGGATGGGCGCCTGCTTCGCCGGGCTCGCCTGGAAACGCGACATTGACCATGAACGGCGACAATGGCTTCGCCGTCAACGGCAGCGATGTGGTGAGCGGCAACCTGGTTCTGCTGAATGGCAACCTGGGCAACGAGGGCTCTGCGGTGACCTTCGCCATGGGCGGCGTGGTGGCAAACGCCTCCAGTTCCTATGTTGTCGTCGGCGTCGGCGGCGCGGGCAGCGCCACCATGGCGCAATTGGAGACTGCAATCACCGGAGATGTCGCCCTGGGAATCACCGGCGCGTCACTGGCCACTGGTGCGCTTGTGCTGACGGGCGGCGCAGTGGGAACTACGATTACCCCGACGTCAACCCTGAACTACGCGCAGAACCTGGCCAAGACCGGCCCATCGGCCGGCAATGTCGGCGCCCTGAGCACCGGAGCACAAGTGACGACTCAGGTCGGCGGCGCCCTGGGGATCAGCACGACCTCGGACATCCTCAAAGGCAACCTGGTGCTCACCAACGACGGGGTCGTCGATACCTTCGCCATGGGCGGTACGGCGGGCGCGGGGACGGTCGTCGTCGGCACAGCCGGCCAAAACACGGCCACCATGCAGCAATTGCTGACCGCGCTCAATGGGACCAACGATCCCGCTCTCGGCATCACCGCCTCATTGAACCCGGCCAACGGCACCATCTCCTTCACGTCGGCGATTTCAACCAACGGAGCTGCGCCCAACATCGGCGTGACCAGCACGCTGGCAGACGTTTATTCCACGCAGTTCACCACTCCGGCCATGGGAAGCACCGACATCGGCGCGCAGTATCAGGGCGGGATATTGACCTTGCAGGACGGCGGGAGCATCAACGGCCTGAACGGCACACTGACGGGCACCCTGACGATCACCTCCGATACGACCGCACACGCAGGCGGGTACACGGCGTCCTTTGTCATGGGTCAGGCCGCCGACACCAATGTGGGCAACACATGGAATCTCACCGCCGCCCACAGCAATATCGCAGGCATGCTGGCAGCCATCAACGGCACCGGAGCCTTCGCGGGCATCGGCGCAGGCGCCGCCACTGCCCTCAACACGGCTGCCTCGGTGGATACCGCGACCGGGGGCCTCTTCGTACAATCGGTTACCGCTACAGACAGCAACCTGACAGCGGTGACGGCAGGTCTCACCGACAACGTCAATGAGGCTCCCACCGCTGGTTTGGGTGGAGCGGCCACAGCCAACGCTCAAGTCCTCTTTGGCAATGCCGGAACAAACCGCGGCAGCGATCCGGTGATCGGCACCATCACTCTGACCAATAACTCCGCTTTGTACGGCGGCACCTCCACATTTGTAATGGACGGCAGCGCCGGCCACGTGACCCTCGGCAATCTGGCGACCCTGATCGGCGACGCCAATATCGGTTTGAGCGCCGCTGTGGGCGCAACCGGCCTGTTGGTGAGGGTCTCTGACCAATCGAACATGGACTTTACCAGCGCCATCACGTTGGGCGCCGCCAGCAGCTTGACAGACGGATACGGCATGTTGCTGACCGGCACTCCAGGAGTTCCCAGCGTGCAGGCCGAGAATGCCACAGCCACGGTGGGGACTGTGGGTTATAACAACTCCGGCAGCGACACGATCACCGGCAGCATCGTTCTGACCAATGGCGGAATCGGCGGTACGCAGACCTTCACCATGGGCATGGGGGTAGGCGAAATCGGCGGCACCAGGATCGCCGATCTCGCGCAGGCCATTGACAACAGCAGCCTGGGCCTCAGAGCCCAGGTGAACGCAACAACCGGCGCGCTGGAGCTGGAGTCGAACGTCGGCAACACCAGCATCACCGCCATCTCCCATTTGAATGACACGGTGGCGGAGGGCGTGACCAATGGAAGCCCCGATCCGGGACAGGCATCCCAGGAATCCACCACGACGCTGAATCTGGCCGGCGGAGCCACCAATCTTCAGGGCACGGACGTGCTCACCGGCGCACCCGGCTCGACCGGGAGCATTACGATCACAGCCAACAGCAAGACGGAAACCTTCGCGATGGGCGCGACCGCACATGTTGCGAGCGGCGGTCTGGGCACCCTCAACGGCTCTGTCTTCACCGTCAACGGCAACACCGTGGCCGACCTCGAGGCCGCCATCAATGCCAGCACCGGCCTCACCGGCCTGAACATCACCGCGTCGAATACAGGATCGGACCAGAACCTGTTGCTGAAGTCGAACATCGCCAACGGAACCACCATCGGCGTCTCCGGCGACACGCTGAAAGACGCCTTCAACAACCCCGCATCCGTCGCCTCGCTGGGCACATTTTCGAGCGCCGGTGATGTGGTCAGCGGCACGGTCAGCTTTAACCTTGGCGGAGGCGCTCAAAAGACCTTCACCGTGATCCCAGGCGAGACGGTGACCGGCCTGATGAACCAGATCAACTCCAACAACTACCAGTACGGTGTTTCGGCAGCGATCGCATCATCAGGCGGCAACACGTATGGAACCGCTACATCCGACGGCTTCGTGAGCCTGACACTGACCTCGAACACCTATGGCACGGCAGGGGAGATTGAAAACACCTCCAACACCCACGTCACCGACACGGCTCCCACGGCGCTTCTCAGCTATCAATCCGCCGACCCATACAACACCGGGCTTTCGAGCAGCAGCATCGCATCGAACACCGCGATCTACGATTCCTCCAGCGGGCAGACGAACACTCTCGCCGGACTGGCGGGAATCGTCTCCAACAGCAGCGGTTCGAGTGGAATCGCGACGATCAGCTATTCCGATGGTGCCGGCCAGGCGCTGAATGGCTCCGACCTGTCGAACCAGACTGACGCCCAAACCGCGCTGAACGATCTGAACCTGGCGATCAGCGACGTGGCGGCGCAGGACGGCTACATCGGCGCGCAAATCAATACGCTCAACTCGATCAGCCAGGTGATGAGCACCCAGCAGGAGAATGTGGTTTCGGCGCAGAATGCGATCCAGGCCACTGACTATGCCTCGGCGACCTCGAATATGTCGAAGTACGAGATCCTCTCGCAGACTGGCATTGCGGCTCTCGCGCAGGCCAACAGCGTTCAGCAGGAAGTGACCAAGCTCTTGCAATAACACGGATGAATCTGTGAATAAGTCCACATCTTCACCAGCTTTGAAAGGGCACGACTTTAGTCGTGCCGTTGATAAGCCGAAAAAGGCCTGGGCTTTAGCCCCCGAGGGAATGCCGACTCGGCACGGACATCTTCAGAGTCATCCAAAGTTAGCAACAACCGCACGATTGCTGTAACTTCAAGACAACCCAGGGACGGGCGGCGGCAAGGGGTAACTCTTGCCGCCCATTTTGTGCGCCCAGCATGGGCGCACTCTTACGGGTGTAAGTCCCGTCGCGAGTTGGTCACAACGAGCGAAGTGAAGCGCAACTGCACGAGGGTGACCGAGT
>Ga0302195_10000917_pt1 | contig 23315 bp, 19 predicted proteins | sample II_Bog_N1_2_FD_198778 | JGI IMG/M metagenome (GOLD analysis project Ga0302195, IMG submission 198778) | Peat permafrost microbial communities from Stordalen Mire near Abisko, Sweden - II_Bog_N1_2 | ecosystem: Environmental > Terrestrial > Soil > Wetlands > Peat | place: Sweden: Abisko...
GCTGAACATCTGTGCCGTCAAATCGCATTACGAAGATCTCCCCATAGGGCTGCGGGGCATCGGTGTACGTTCCCTCGTCCTTGTAACCCATCCGCGACGACGCAAACGCTATATACTCGCCATCCGGCGACCATGTCATGTGGGCGTCGTTTCCCCTAGTAAACGTGAGCTGCTTCACCCCTGTTCCATCTGGCCTTATCGTGAAGACCTCGTAGTTGCCATGGGTCTGCCGCGAAAACACGATCAGATCGCCCCTCGGAGACCAAAGAGGAAAATTGTCATAGCCTTCGGTTAGCGTGGTGACCTCTTTCGTTTCAAGATTCATGATCCGAAGTCCGTCACCGTTGGTCCCGAAAGTCCGGTAGACGAAGCGCTTGCCGTCGGGAGCCATCGACGGAAATCCATTGTTGTTGGGTCCTGTTGTAACTTCGCGAAACCCAGTGCCATCTGGCCGAATTAAGGCTATTTGAGCGCCGCCCTCAACACGGTCCCCTTGCTTCAGAAATTTCCCGTGGAAGCCGTTGAAGAACGCGTCGAAATCGCCAATGCCAAACATGATCGTTGCTCCGTCCGGAGACCATTGAGGGCCCAAGACGTTGCGCGCTGGATCCCGAAAGATCACTTCAGGCGTGTTACTTCCCGTGCTGGCGATTGCGATCCCCGAGCCATGCACTCCGCTTGTCGGCCGAGCGACCATGACGAACCGATCCCCGGATGGGTTGAACGACGGTAGAATGCCCGTAAGCGTGAGCTCATATCCAGGGAGCTGACTGAAGGTTTTGCGCCATGTTGTTGGCGGCGCAGTCATCCTCCGGTGAAACACCACCCTCGAACCGTCTGGCGACCAGGAGGCGGCACGAATATCGCCCTTGGGTCCACTCTTGCCATCGGAATAATAGACGCCCGGACCAGGCCCTTCGGTGTCCTTTCTGATGTAGCCGATGATGTTGCCGACAAAAGAAGGGTCAAATTTCACACCAGGCCCGGCTGCCACTTCGGTCGTCTTTCCAGTCTCCACTTCTATCGACACGAGACGCGTGTCGTTCCCTGCGTCCGGGTGGAAGCGCCTGTTCGCAAGGGTCTGCTCCGCCGTCATTGCATAGGCAAGCACGTGCTGCCCGTCAGCGGCCCACTTGGGACTTCCTGTGAAATTCCCGTGCTCTGTGATACGTTTCAACCCCGTGCCATCCGTGCGGATCACATATAGATCGACGACCTGCAATCGCTCCCAGCGACCGTCTGCGGAAGGCAATGAGCTTTCCCTGTCAGACGAGAAGGCAATCCATTTTCCATCTGGCGACCACGCCGGTCGAAAGTCACCGCCGGCACCCGAAGTCAGCATTCGTGTGCGCCGCGTGGTGAGGTCCATGATCCACAGATGCGCAATGCCGCCATTGCGGGAGCTGACGAATACAATTTGCCGGCTGTCTGGGGAGAACGCCGCCTGATCGTCGTACGCTGGATCGTCAGTCAGTCGCTCCAGCCCCGTTCCATCAGGCTTTACTCGAAAAAGATCCGCCGATCCTTCCCGCTCGGAGGTAAACACGATCGTTGATCCGTCCGGGGACCACGCGGCATCATAATCCATATATTGATTGCCCAACAATGGGCGCTCGCTGCTGCCATCGGCTGAGGCGATGAATAATCCGATCTGCCCAGCGTTAGGGAATACCCGGGCAAATGATATCTTCTGCGGCTCCGCAGCTGCCGTCAGAGCCCAGATCGAAATTGCGAACGTGAGGGGTAAACGCATGCTGGACCTATAAATCCAGCCAAGGTTGTGCTGTCGAGGAGGCAGAGACGTTTGCTCGAAGCGATACCAAGGCTGCCCGTCGAAGAATGGGTGGTGACCTTCTGAAGCAGGCTTCACGCCCATTCCCGGATCGTTCTGGGGCTTCGATTGGCACGGCAGGCACTCGACCTATGGAATTAAAAAATTCATAGTCAGTAACTTGGGGCATGTATGTTGCCATCTGTTTAGCACCTCAATTCTTGGTTCGTAGAAGATGTTTAGCACCCTTTGGTTCGTGCTAAACAACGACCTGGTCCACCATCCTAGGTTCGAACGGTGCCGACAGATGGATTTCATGCATTGCACCAGCTCCCTAGGGGCTTCAAATTGGCCTCATGAAGACTCGGCTCATTAACTCTGACCCGGATATTCTCGGTGGCACCCCGGTTTTCACTGGCACCCGTGTTCCGATCAAGAACCTCACTGACAGCCTTGAGGCGGGTGACTCCATTGACGAGTTCCTGGACGACTTTCCAAGTGTCAGCCGCGCCCAAGTAGTCGAGTTTCTTGAAGAGGCCCGTGCTCAGCTTGGCGCCGCCGTCGCCTGACCGTGCGCGTCATTCTCGACGAGTGCCTACCCCGACGCCTTGGGTTGGAACTGACCGGGCATTTGGTGGTTACTGTGCAACAGGAAGGTTGGGCCGGGATTTCCAACGGCAAGTTGCTCATTCGCATCCAAGGCAATTACGACGCCTTTATCACCGTTGATAAGAATCTCCCGGCTCAATAACAGATGACTGGTCTGTCCTTTGGTGTGGTTGTTCTGCGCGCCCCATCGAACAAGCTCGAAGACTTAAGGCCGCTCATCCCTCAAATTATTGTGACGTTGGACTCCCTCCGACCGGGGCAGGTAGTACCGCTGCCTAAAGTTTGAGCTCTCTGGCGCGATCGATGATCGCCTTAAACAGCCAATTGCACCGGTTTGCAGTAAATTGAGACCTGAGGTTGCCCCGATTTGACGGACACGTGTTGGGCCTTAAAAAAGGATCCAACAATGACAGCGAAGAAGCAGGCCGGGGCAACGCCCGGGGCGGCATGACGAGGCGTTCAAGGCGGAAGCCGTGCGCAAGTGGAGGACAAGTGGGAAGTCTGCGGAGAAGACTGCCCGTTAGATCGGGGTAAAACCTGCGGTGCTCCACTATTCCGCAATTGGCACGAACCAAGTGGACGAGAAGTCGCGGGTCCACGCCAGTCTACTCGGAGCTAGGGCGGCGCCGGCCGATCCGGAACTTCCGTCGGCTGTTGCATAATCACGTCGAGCGCGACCACGAAGCCGAACACGACCGTGAAGAAATCGATCGTTAACGCGGTGATGTAAGCAGCGGCGCTATATTGAAGGCCTCCTAAGACGTAGCCGAGCATCACCAGCGTCACGACGGAACCCAAAAGAACTAGGACCGCGAATATCTCGGGCGGCGGCCCCTTGCCGGTAACCCTGCGGCGTCGGCTCGGATAGGTGACCTGGAGAAACAACATCGGTAGCGCGAAAAGAACACCGGAGCCTCGCCATATCCACTTTTCCTGAAAGTCGAAGAGTGCAAATAGCGCAGGCAGGAGCGATCCCGCCGTAAGCACGAAGATGAACGTCATGACCGTTTTCGCGAGGTATCGGTCGAGAAGTGACAGCCTCGCTCCAGTGGCCGGCCGGAGGGTCAGCAAGAGCGCCGAGAACCCCGCGAAAGTAAACATCAGGCCGGCCAAGATATACAAAAATGTCTCACCTTTGAATTCCATGTTTTATCCTGTTTCAGCACCTTGCATTACGGGTAATACGGAAAGTTTGGCACTCCTTAGTTTGTACTAAACAAAAAAGTGGCGGGTGACGCGGAGAAAGGATAGCTAAGCCCCCAGTCGTAACCGGCGGCTGGTAGGGAAGGGCTTCAGACAAACGAGGCCATGTCGATCACGAAGCGGTATTTCACGTCGCTCTTTAGCATTCGCTCGTAGGCTTCGTTTATTTGGTCCATCCGGATGATCTCGATATCGCTCGTGATGTCATGCTTTCCGCAGAAATCCAGCATCTCCTGCGTCTCGGGCAATCCGCCGATCAATGAACCGGAGAAGGAGCGGCGGCGGAATATAAGCGGAAACGCTGCGACCGGCAGCGGCTTATCGGGTGCGCCGACGAGCACGAGATTGCCATCGCGCTTCAGCAAATTGAGATAGGCGTTTAGGTCGTGGGTAGCAGAAACGGCATCCAGGATGAAATCGAAGCTGTTGGCTTGGGCCGCCATTTGGGCCTCGTCGGTGGAAACGACCACCTCGTGGGCTCCGAGGCGCTTGGCGTCAGCGACCTTGGAGGGCGACGTCGTGAACAGCACGACTTGGGCGCCGAAGGCTTTGGCAAACTTTACAGCCATATGGCCGAGGCCACCCAGGCCCACGATGCCGACTTTCTGGCCGGGACCGACCTTCCAGTGGCGCATGGGGGAATAGGTCGTGATGCCCGCGCATAGCAGCGGCGCTGCGGCGGCAAGGTTGAGATTGGCGGGCATCCGGAGCACGAAGTCCTCCGTCACCACGATGCCCTGCGCATAGCCGCCAAGCGTCGGGGCGTTCAGATGCTTGTCCGTGCTGCCGTAGGTCATCACCATGCCGGCGCAAAACTGCTCCAGGCCCGCACGGCAATCGGGGCATGTGCGGCATGAATCGACGAGGCAGCCCACGCCGACAGTATCGCCAACCTTGAATTTGGTCACTCCTGCACCGACGGCGGTTACCTTCCCAACAATCTCATGGCCCGGCACCGCGGGATATTGAGTGAAGTGCCATTCATCGCGCGCGAAGTGCAGGTCGGAGTGGCAGACCCCGCAATAGAGGATCTGGATTTGAACATCGGTTGAGGTCGGGAGCCGTCGGTCGATAACGGCCGGGCCGAGCGGGGATGTGGGACTGGCAGTCGAGTAGGCTTTCGTGGAAAAACAGATGGGCTTGGACATAAAGGAGGTGCTATTTTAGGGAACAGGCATCGATGGTAAGGCGACCTGCAGAACGGGCCCGGGCACTTGCATTCAATGTAGGTGATACTTGTCCGCCAGTTCTTTCGCGCGCAAATTCTTCACGTACGGCTCACCGACCAGGTCATTGCCGGCCGGTATGGGATTTGTCTCGAAGAGCAGACGCCGACTGCCGAGGCCCCTCCATTCGACCCAGGAAGGCAACATCGGCTTCCATTGCAGGCAGGCGACACTTGCAACAACGACAATAATGCCTACTCCCACACCAAGCTTGATACTATGCCGAACAATTCCTCGCTGAAGCAGGCTCTCAAAACACACCGCGAGGAATGGCAGTGCGCATAGCAGGGAGTTGTACTGATAGCGTGAGCTCATCGTATTATGGAGGTCTCCCTCCGAACGCCCAAGCCCGAGCAGGGCGGCGTAGCCTAGGTCCAGCAGCAGCATCGCAATGAGCAGGCGACGCTGTTCATGCCTCGCAAAGTTAAGGCCCAGTCCCACCAAAAGTAGCTTTGGAATGCATGCCACGCCAGCTAGCCCATAAATCGAGCCTGCCCACCAAATCCCTTTTGGGATGAGCCACATCGTGAGGAACGGATTGAGCGCCCAGTATAGGGCACCGAAGCCAAGGACTTTTTCCCAGCGAGCGATCCCGCTTGCTGCAAGATGGTGGTCCTCCGGCGAAAGCCTGAGAATTATTATCCCCGTAACAATACTGGGAAGCAGGCAGAGAGCCGCCGTCATCCACCGGCTCCTCCCGCTCTCCGAATTCGAAATCTGCCTTACCAGGACAAACGATGCAATGGCCGGTCCGCTCAAAAGGCCTCTCGCGAAGGACCATGCGCTCGCTGTCGACCAGAGAACGAGCCTAGCCGACCTCCAGCGGCAAGGTTCACAGGACTCGGCCAACGGAAGGCAGTCGAGCATGCCGACAAGGAGAAAGGTCGTCGCAAGCTCCGATGACCACAAAACGGCCCAGGTAAGCGTCTCGATCTGGGAGGCGCTCAGCCCGAAAATAACGGCGGCAAAGGCCGTCGCCACAGATGAGAAACCTGATCTGGACAATAGGGTTGCAAACAATCCCACATTGAGTGCATGGGTCGCCCATATCGCCGCCAGCACGAGCGCATAGTTGCCTGCACCCGCGAAAAGCATCCCACCCCATAGGATCTTGAAGAGCGGGAAAAAATTCTCACCGAAAGTAAGCCACACCCACCGGGCAAACCCGACGCGATCAAACTCATCGATCAATCCAAACTCATCGCCGAACCAAAAAAGCCCTGAGAATTGGACGTGGTAAATTATCGGCGGCAAGAGAGCGAGCGCCGCTAGGACCCAAACACCCAACCGAGACATTCGCGGATTCTCCTTCTCTGGGCCAATAAGGCTATCTGCCCTATTTATATTCAAATGCCCCCTTCATATATAATGAGCGCTTGGGTACGCAAACGGATCCCGCTGCAAATTTGTTCCGCATGAACACGCTTCATTTTGGACCAACCTGACTGCGGGAACGTCGTTGGCGCTGGTGCGCTGAATTTCGGATTTGCGGGTTTGAGACATCCGGAGAAGTGCAAACAGAATGTGTCGAAGGCGCGATGAATCATGCAATTAGCCAATTCGTGACCCATGATAATTAGAACTCGCCGTGACGAAGTTCGGGATGGTCCGGCTAGAATTTCAGGGGCGGCCCCACCATTTCCATTCCGTACTGCTCCCAGAGATCCCTCCGGGGCGTCTCCTGATCCTTTGGGATCGTCGGGCCAAACTTGGCCATTTGCCGGAAAAAGTCTTCCATGCTGCCCGCCGGTTGGAACATGATTTAAAGCTGGCCCTCTTCGTCGCTGACCTTGGCAAACGCATGGGGGATTTTTCTCGGAGCCAAGGCCGAGTCGCCCGGGTTAAGGCGCATGGTCTCGACCCCAACCTGCACGATGAATTCCCCGCGTATGACATAGAACCACTCCTCCTGGGAGTGGTGCAAATGGAGGGCGGGGCCGCCCTTCGATTTCCTGATTGTGTCATAGAGGCAAAACCCACCCCCGGTGTCCTTGGCCGACACCTTGAGGTCGAAGCTCCCTCCCATGATCAAGAGCTCCTCCTTGTAACGATCCTCCCTCGCGGCCACGCGGAAACCTTTTCCCGCGCGATCCTCTGGGGAACCTGCAAGTTCGGCCGCCCCGGACCTAAGCGCCAAGGGCATGGCTGCCAGGGATGCCTTAAGAAAGTGCCTTCTGTTCATATTTGGGGAGGGTTGAGGCTGGGACAGAGTGGGGACAAGAACGGCCTACCTGAGTTTCTTCTTCGCCGATAGCAGCCCTATGGCACGCGTCGCTCTCACGGATCTTGTTTCTTCGCGTTTTGCCGTCCCGATCCAATCGGCGTATTCCTTTTTGCACGAAGGCGAAAGTTGCTCAAAGAAATGTTTGGCGGCGGGCGCCTTATCGAGGGCGGCCTTGAGCTCGACGGGAAGCACAACCGTGCGCTTCTTCCTGTCTATGTCGATAACAACGGCCACGACGTCGCCTTTGGACGCTGCGGCCCCTCCCTGCAGCTCCTTGCTTACCATCATTGAGTGGCTTCCGTCGCCTTCGGGCATCAGGGAATTCCTGAAGGGATGGCCATTAATCGTCCCGGAAACAGGCACCCGAGCCTTTCTGCCGAACACGCTCTCCACGTGAAACGGGATTGGAAGAAACGTCCACGCCCCGGAAGGGCCCCGACCCTCCAATCGAGCCTTAAATCTTTGTTTCATGTTGCCGTGCCCAAAGATTGACGCAGCCGACCGCAGTCCAAGGCAAGCATACTCCAAGGGCATGGGCGCCGGGGTTCCGGAGTAACGGCTGGCATTTCGGGGGCGCAGCTGCATCCATTGCTCCGAACCCATGAAGCTGTTGGCCCCTCTACTGCTGGCGCTATCGTTAACGGATGGCGGCGCTCAGGTAGCGGCTCCGCCGCCCGTCGAGGCGGTCGCCGCATTTGGTTTCGCGGACGTTGAACTCCTCGATGGCCCGTTTAGGCAGGCGATGCTGCGGAATGCCGACTACCTGCTGTCGCTTGATCCGGACAGGCTGCTCCATAACGCCCGGCAATACGCCGGGCTGCCACCGAAGGCGCCGCGCTATGGCGGCTGGGAGTCAACCGGAGTGGGCGGCCATATTCTTGGCCACCTCCTGACGGCCGCGTCGCAGCAGTATGCGGCAACCAGGGATCCGCGGTTCCTAAAGAGGATCAACTATATCGTCTCGGAGCTAGCGCTTTGCCAGAAGGCGTACGGTGATGGCTATGTCGGAGCCCTTCCTCCGGTCGAATTGGCCACGCTTAGGGGGTTCGGGAAGGGGATAGTCGACATGAAGGATCCCGAGACGTTTGTGGGCGGCGCCTGGGCCCCGTGGTATACCGAGCACAAGATCCTGAATGGTTTAAAGGACGCGTGGATCCTTGCCGGAAATGCCCAGGCGAGGGACGTCGCCCTTAGGCTCGCCGATTGGTTTGGGGACATGACGGCTCGGCTGGCTCCGGGGCAACTCCAGGCGATGCTCGAGGTCGAGCAGGGCGGTGTGGTGGACGTGCTCGCCGAGCTCTCGGCCTTAACGGGTAATCCGCGATACATGGAGACCGCCCGTCGCTTTAGGCATCGGGCCATCCTCGACCCCCTGCTCGCCGGCCGTGACCAGCTTCCTGGCAGGCATGCGAACACCCAGATACCGAAGATCATTGGCGAGGCTCGGACCTATGAGGTAACCGGGGACTTGGAATCCCGAAAGATAGCCGAGAATTTTTGGGACGCGGTCGTCCACCACCACTCCTACGTGATCGGCGGCAACAGCTACGATGAGCACTTTTTCAAGGAAGCGGAAACTCCAAGCCATATCGGGGCCTGCTCGGCAGAAACCTGCAACACCTACAACATGCTCAAGCTGACCGAGCACATCTTCTCATGGCAGCCCAGGGAGGAGTGCGCCGATTTCTACGAGAGGGCCCTCTACAACGACATCCTCGCTTCGCAGGAGCCCAAGCGCGGCATGTTCACCTATTTCATGTCGCTGGAATCGGGCCTATTTAAGACCTTCAGCACGCCCTACGACTCCTTCTGGTGCTGCGTTGGCACCGGAATCGAGAACCACACGCGGTACGGCAAGGCCATCTATTTTCACGGTGCGGACGACCTCTATGTGAACCTGTTCATTCCTTCACGGCTCTCCTGGTCCGAGAAGGGCTTGGTGCTTGAGCAAACTACCGATTACCCGAGCGACGGCGTCGTGCGGCTCAGGGTGCTTTCAGTGCCCACGGGACCGGTAACAATCAGGGTCAGGTGCCCCGGATGGGCCTCGGGATCGGTTGCCTTCGACCTTAACGGAAGTATTCTGCACGTCGCGGGCGAACCCGGCACCTATGCCGAGCTGAAACACCCGTGGAGGAAGGGAGATTGCATCACGGTGCGGATACCCATGGCGGTCCGGTCGGAAGCCATGCCCGGCGCTCCCGATCATATCGCCTTCCTTTATGGTCCGGCCGTTCTTGTCGGCGATCTGGGTGCAGGGCCGGTCTCCGGCACAGCGCCCTACACGAACGATCAAAGGGCCAACCTGTACGCGACGCCCGTAGCCGTTCCCCCGCTCGTCACGGGCGGCGCACCTTTGGACTCCTGCGTCATTAGATCGACCGGCCGGCCGCTCGAGTTTCACTTTTCCGGGCTTTCAGTCCCCGTCGGCATCGCCTTGCGCCCGTTCTGGGAGATGCCCTACAGCCGATACAACGTCTATTGGGTTTCGGTCGCGGAGTCCAAATGACGGGTTCACCGGGCTTCTGCGATAGGTGTCTTCACGCGAAAAACAATGACCGACACGCCTAATAGCGGGGTGCGGAACTCCGCCCTGCCTATTGTCGATCGGTTTTTTACCGAGGAATTCAACAATCCCGACATCGGCCGGGGCCTGCGCTGCATGGCTTCCTTCATGGCGCCGCTTGCCCTGGGACTGAACGGTCGTCTCCCCGTCGAGATGATCTTTGCGGCGATGGCCGCCCAGAACGTGGCGAACGTTGACGTCCGCGGATCCTACGGGCTCAGGCTGAGCCTGCTCCTTTCGATGACCGTCATTCTGGCGGGCTCCGCCGCGATGGGTGCCCTGGCCGGCCCCTCGCTCGCGGCCTCCCTTGGGGCAACGCTGGTCATTGGGTTGGGCGCAGGGCTCTGGCGCCACCTGAGCAGCGACTATGGGCCCTCGCTCGCCATCGCCTCCGGTTTCCTTTGCTTCATTTCCATGGCGGAGAGGGGCGGCCCTGCGGCCGCCCATAGCCACGCTGTTGCAGCCCTGGTGGGCGGCTGTTGGGGCGCGGCGCTCCACGTGGTGCTCTGGCCCATTCGCCCCCAACACCCCTTGCGCCATGCTGTCGCCACCTCCTGGCTCGCCGTTTCCAGTGTCTGCACGCTCTCCGCCGTGCAAGGTCCGGAGGCGGAACTTCGTGCGGCGCTCGACAAGGCCAACGCCATCCTCGGAGGCGCCCGTGCCCGCCGCAACCGGGTCGTGGTCGAGAGGCTGGAGGCGCTCAACAACTCCGCCGCAAGGTTCGCGCAGCGGATCTCGGCATTCCAGTCCGCGTGGGAGGAGGTCGTTGGGCTGCCGCAGGGCGCGGAGGTCCAGTCCGCTGCTGAAGCTGTCATGCAGGTCCTAGGCAACCTCTCTCGTGCGGTTGCTTTGGCTGTTGTTTCGCGCCAGCCCGGAAACCTTGCGCGGGCCGAGGTGCGCCTGCGCCGCCTCGACCACCTTCTCGGGGTCCTTCGCGGCTATGTTCAGCAGCAGGGTGGGGTCCAATGGGCGACCCTCGACTCCACTGCGGTCCAGTTGTCATCCTATCTCCCCGAGGTGGGGGTCGCGCTGCGCAGGACGATGGACCGCGCTTCCGACCAGGGTGCGTTTTCTCTCGAGCTTCTCGACCTCGCGCACCTTCGCCTGCGGCCGTTGGCGGCTGCCCTCAACCTGAGTTGGCATGTCGATCCCGCGTTGTTGCGCTATACGGCGCGCATCACGGCGCTGTCGCTCCTGGGTGTGTGGGCCATGAAGGTCCTCGATCTAAGGCACGGCTATTGGTTGCCACTGACCCTCATGGTAGTCCTCCAGCCCGATTATGGTTCCACGCGCTCCAAGGCCGTCCAGCGGCTTATGGGCACCCTCGCCGGAAGCATCCTGGCTAGCCTCGTTCTCTGGCTGCGGCTGCCGTTCCCCGTGCTCATGGCAGCGACGGCGCTCAGCGCCTTTGGTTTTGGCTTTTACCTGCGCAGGAGCTACTGGGTCGCCGTCATCTTTATCACCCTGTTTGTCGTGGTGCTAACGGAGTCCCTCGGGCCCGCCACCTTTGAGCTGACGGTGGAGCGCTTTGGCGACACCCTGGCGGGCGGCCTTCTGGCGCTGCTTGCCGCAGTGGCATTCTGGCCCGTCTGGGAGAGGGGGCGCTTCCGGCCGATCCTTGCCCGAGCGCTCGAGGCCAACGCGGCGTACATGCGCATCGTCGGGGAGCGGCTTGCCGCCGGAAAACGCTACGATGCCGGGGTCGTCCGCGCCAAGCGTTCCGCCGAATCCGCGAGTGCCGAGGTTTTCTCCTCCCTTCAGCGCATGTCGGGCGATCCCAGGAACTTTCGGGAAAATTTGGGCGAATTGGCGGTGGTGGCTAACGGAAACCAGAGGGTAACCCGCGCATTGAACCTGATCATCCTCCAGGCACATCCCGACCGACCCATGCCGGAGGCCCTTGAACTCACGGCCAATCGGGCGGTGGCGCTCGAGGAAATGGCCCGTGCGCTCCATGCTCCAGATAGGGAGGCCTCCCTGGAGCGTGCTCGGCAGCAACTCCGCCGGAGCCCTAGACCCGGTGTTGCCGCCGGCGGCCAAGCGCCCCGCGGCATCGCCCTGGGCCAGCTTGAGCGCACCGGGGCCGAGATCGCGGCAATGACCATTGGTGTCGCGGCACTTGCCGGATCCGCGCCCGGGCCGGATTCGTGAACGCTCATTTCTAATGGAGCGCAGGCAATAACTTCTTTTATGGGCTCCTTGTGCAGGATCGTCGGTAGCAGATGGACAATGGTTCGGGATGGGTGCACCTTGTGATCGTGCCCGGCCGCACGCCCAAGGTTGGGCGCTAGGCTGACTTCAAAACGTCCCTTCATGCCCGACACGATTGAATTTACCCTGAATGGGCACCCTGTTCGGATAAGCACCGACGGGCACCGGGACCTTCTCTGGGTCCTTCGCACGGAGCTTGGGTTCACAGGCCCGAAGTATGGCTGCGGGATCAACCAGTGCGGCGCATGCACCGTCCTCGTCGACCACCATGCCGTCCGATCCTGCTCGTTGGAGGTCAAGTCGGTCCATGGAAAGAGCGTGGTGACGATCGAGGGGCTGGCGGACGGCGGAAAGCTCCATCCGATCCAGGAGGCCTTCATTGCGCACGACGCGCTGCAGTGCGGCTTCTGCACCTCGGGCATGATCCTTCAGGCCTATGATTTCCTGAAGAAGCATCCCAAGCCGACGCGCGACGAGGTCGTTGCGGAAATGGATGGCAACCTATGCCGGTGCGGCGCGCATCTGCGCATCGTGGACGCGATCATGGCGGCATCAACCGCCATGGGAGAGGGGGGAGCGTCATGAACGTGCGCCGAGAGCCGGATCAAAGGCAACGGGCCGCGGGGCCTTGGGCCAACGCCAATCTCCCGACACGCCGCGAGTTCCTGAAGGGTTTGGGGACGGGCCTCATGGTCTGGGTCGTCCTGGGCCGGGCGGCGGGGGCCGAGGAGAACGAGGCGGCACATCCGGTCACCGTCCGCCCCAGGGCCGAGGGGGATTTCAACGCGTTCCTTATCATCGGTGAGGACGGTCGCGTCACGTGCTTCACAGGCAAGATCGAGATGGGCCAGGGTCCTGTCACGTCGCTGCCCCAGATGCTCGCCGAGGACCTCGATGTCTCGGTTGACGCCGTGAGTATCGTCATGGGGGACACCGAGCTCTGCCCCTTTGACCAGGGCACCTGGGGCTCCATGACCACCCGGGTTTTTGGGCTCGTCTGGCGCGCGGCTGCCGCGGAGGCCAGGGCCGTGTTGCTGGACCTTGCCTCCGGGAGGCTTAAGGCGCCGGTCTCCCGGCTTTCCGTGCGGGACGGTGTTGTCACCGACACGGCAGATTCCTCGAAGAGCGTCACCTATGGTGAGCTCACGAAGGGCAAGCGGATCGAGCGGCACCTCGAGGTGAAGCCGGAGCTAAAAACGCCGTCGCAGTTCAGGGTCATTGGGAAACCTCTCCTTAGGAGGGACGCGCTGGACAAGGTAACGGGCAAGGCAAAGTACGCCGGGGACCTGCGCCTCCCGGGCATGCTGTACGCGAGCGTGCTTCGGGCGCCGGCGCACGGGGCAATCCTCAGGTCCGTGGATGCCACCGCTGCTCGGAAGATAGACGGGGTCGTGGTGGTTCAGCAACCCGGCCTCACGGCCGTCCTGCACGAACTGCCTGACGTCGCCGTCGATGCCTTGGGAAAGGTCAAAGCCGAGTTTAACCCCTCACCCTCGAGGCTGGACGACACGACGATCCACGAGCACCTAAGGAACGTCGAGGTTGAGGCCAAGGTTGTTGAGCAGGGCGGCGACCTGGCGGCGGGACGCGCCCTTGCCGTGAAGCGGCTCCACTCGACGTACCTCGGTTCCTACGTCGCCCATGCGGCAATGGAGACCCACGCGGCCCTAGCGCACGTGGAGGGGGAAAAGGCGACTGTGTGGGCGTCGACCCAGAACCCGTTTGGGGCCCGCGAGGAGATAGCTACGGCTCTCGGACTGCCCATACCGAGCGTACGGGTCATCACGCCCTTTGTGGGCGGCGGCTTCGGGGGCAAGAGCTTTAACCTGCAGGCGGTCGAGGCCGCGCTCCTTTCCAAGGCGACCGGGCGCCCCGTGCAGGTCATGTGGTCGCGCGAGGAGGAGTTTTATAACGACACGTTCCGGCCTGCCTCTGTGGTGAACATTGATTCGGGTCTCGACCAGGAGGGCCGCATCGCCTTCTGGGACTACGAGGTTAGGTTTGCGGGCGACCGGGCGTCGGCCCGCCTCTACGACATCGCGGATCACCGGACACGGGCGGTGGGTGGATTCCAGGGCCCCCCGGGGATTCATCCGTTTGCGGTTGGCGCGTGGCGGGCCCCGGGCTCGAGCGACAACGCGTTCGCGCGCGAAAGCCATGTCGACCAGTTGGCCTCGCTTGCGGGGGTAGACCCCATCGAGTTTCGGCTCCGGCAGCAGAGGGACGGTCGCCTTGAGCGGGTCTTGAGGGCGGCGGCCGAGCACTGGGGGTGGACGCCTGCCAAAGGCCCGAGCAGCCGGGGCCTGGGTGTCGCGTGCGGGGCGGACGCCGGCAGCTACGTGGCAGCAATCGCCGAGGTCGAGGTGGACGCAAAGCTTGGCAAGATCACGGTGAAGCGCGCCCTATGGGTCCAGGAGATGGGGCTGGTGATCAATCCCCAGGGGGCGAAGCTGCAGATGGAAGGCGGCATTACCATGGGCCTGGGTTACGCGCTCTCCGAGGAGGTCCGCTTCAAGGACGGGGCGCTCCATGACACGAACTTTGACAGCTACGACCCGCCCCGCTTCTCGCAGGTGCCAAAGATCGAGACCTTGATCCTGGACGCCGAAAACTCGCCCCCGCAGGGAGGCGGCGAACCCGCAATCATCCTAACGGGAGCGGTGATCGCTAACGCCGTGTATGACGCCACGGGGGTTCGCCTCTTTCAGATGCCCATGACGCCGGCCCGGGTGAGCGCGGCCCTTGCGGCGAAGGTTTAGGCCCGCGAGACTCGGTGGGATTCGCTGGGAGGTCGGATTCGGGTAACACCCCATACCTACGCGCCACGGTCTCGGCTACTGTGGGGCAACAGAGATTGTAAGAAACCCAGTCCAAGGTATCCCATGCCCTTAATTCAAGTCGTTCTCACGTTGATCGTCGTCGGAGTGCTTCTCTGGCTGATCAATAGCTATATCCCCATGCAGTCGACGATCAAATCGATCATCAATATCGTTGTGGTGATCGCCGTCGTGCTTTGGCTGCTGCACGGGTTTGGCATCCTCTCCAGCTCCGGCGACATCAAGATGCCTGTCGTCAAGTAGGCCTCGCCAGTGTCCCCTGCGCCACCTGCGCGCGGGCGGGGGCCGGCAGTCCGTGGGGTGTTCGGATATCTTGGCAACCAGGGCACGCCTTTTCCCGGCGGCCTGCAGCGCAAGCGGGTAGCCGCCACGACCCGCGACGGGCAACACGGATGCGTTCTTTCTTGTTCGGAGCGCCTTCTCGCGCATCACGTAGAGGGGTAATCCCACGTGACTACCGTTCCCCAACGCAGTTCCTCCGTCACCACGGCCCTGGTGGCGGTGGGGCTCCTGACCAGCATCTACCTGGCGGCCCTTAAGCTGCTCAACCTGCCGTGCCCCCTTTCGGGCTGCAACGGGATCATCAACACCCATTACGGGGCCCTCTTCCATGTGCCCCTGCCGCTCTACGCGATCCCCTTGTGGCTGACGCTTACGTATCCCGCCGCCCGCCCATGGCAGGGGCTCGTCCAGCTGGGTTCCCTTCTGGCCCTATCCGTTGGGGCGCTTGCCCTAATGGTGATCCAATTCTTCGTATTGAAGGGCTTCTGTCCGTTCTGCACGCTCCACGCGGCAGCGGCGTTGGTCGCGGCCTTTGTGGTACCGAAGCTGGGCCGGGCGCACGCATGGCTTTCCCCGCTGGCCCTGGCCCTTGCGCTGCCGTTCCTCTTTGTGGTCAAGGCGGTGGAACAGTCCCAGGTGCAATCCTGGGCTACACCGGCAGAGATCTCGGGCGAGCCTTCGAAGACCGCAGGGCCCGGGGCGACGTTGCCTGCTGCGATCCCTGCGAGCGTGGACAAGGCGGCGTTTAGTTGGCTCGGCGAATTTGACCCAAAGCAGTCGCCGATCCTGATTGTCAGCTTCCAGTGCTCGCATTGCCTCGATCTGCTTGAGGACACGCTCACGCACCCGCACATAGGTTCCCTCAAGGGGCCGAAGATCTTTGTCTATTCGACCTACGGGACCTCGGCCGACACCATTGCGGTGTTCGCGGCCATCCTTTCCGTCCGCGGAACCCCGCAGGAGCAGTTTGCCACGGTGTTCGCCCAGCAGGACTCGTTTCGCGACGCGCTTCTTACGCACAACTCGAAGGAGCTAAAGAGCGTCCTTGGCGGGCTATTCCCAGGGTATGAGTCCAAGCTTGAGGCCGCGAAGCAGCTGTTCAACCAACAGGCTCTGGCGCTCAAGTACATCCCGGGCCGTGGCTCGCCCTATATCCTCTTTCCGGACGGATCCAGCAAGTTTGGAGGCGACGTGACGCCCGCCATGCTTTTCCACTGACTTGCGAATTGGGTCCTTAGCTTAGTAATTCAAAACTAATATCTTAGCCCATTTTCCCGGGCGGTGCGCGTTTGCCGCGGTGTAAGCAATTCCACCCTAAGGTAGGATATTGGCGCGCCGATGTAACGGGATACCCTGATCCGGACGTCTCATAGCGAAGTTACGCTCCCATCACCCCTCCCCGAATTCGTATGAATACCGCACCCCTGAACAAACTCATTGTCTCCGCTGGCCTGGCATGTGTCGCCCTTGCCCTGTGCAACCCGCTTAGGGCCGAGGACGAGAAGGTGATCAAGCGCGAAGGAACGTACACAACCAGCAAGGGCGGCTCCGGCACCACCTCGTCGACGACCACCAAGGCGAATGGTGTCGTGACGCGGCAGGGTACCTGGACAAACGCCGCGGGCGGCACAGGGACCCGCCAGTCACAGACCAATTGGAACAAGTCCACCGGGACGGCCACGGTGAATGGATCGGTGACTCGCCCGAACGGCAATACCACCACCTGGCAGGGAACCAAGGAACGCACCGCCCCCGGCGTGATCCAGGGAAGCGGCACCATCACCCATGCAAATGGCAAGCAGAGCACCTATACCTCCACCGACACGAAGGTGGCCCCGGGCACGTGGGACAAGAACCAGGTGATCACGACGGCCAGCGGCAAGACGATCGACCGCTCGGTCGATACCACGGTGGCCAACGGGGTCGGGACTCGGACGGTGACCACAACCGGACCCAACGGGCAGACGGTCACGCGCGACGACACCTTCAAGCAGACCACGTCGACGGTTCCCGTGACTCCGCCCACGAACTGAGGCTGCGAAGGGTGTCTTTGTCCGATTAGAGCTCGGCCGCCACCTTGCGGAAATGGTGGCCAATGATTGCGAGTTCGATGGCGACGCGGAACTTTCGCGGATGTCTAAGGACCAGCCCGGCCAGGAACCGCCAGTAGGCCCTCCGTCCCCGGTGCCACACCCCGAGAATCCAGAACGACTTCAGGAAGGCCTCGAAATCGGACCATGAGAGATGCAGGCGGTCGCCTCCACTCCTGTAGTTTCTTAGAAACGTCCCTATGCGGCGGTAATAGTTCGCAGGCTCATAGAGGCGCCGCATGAGCTCGCGATAGCCCTTTTCAAGGTACTCCCGCCCGAGGATGGGGCGGAAATTGAGGGCGGAGGCGGTCGTGTTGTTGCCGGCGGTGTCCCCGGTGAGCCTGCCTTCGCTCTTCAGGCGCTTGTACAGCCGTGTCTGCGGCAACGCCGTCAGCAGGCCCACCATGGCGGTGACCACGCCTGAGCGCTGGATAAAGTCGAACTGCTGCTTGAAAATCTCACCGGTGTCGCTGTCGAACCCGACAATGAAGCCCCCCATGACCTCGAGTCCGGAATCTTGGAGCGTGCGGACGTCCGCAACCAGGTCTCGATCCGTGTTTTGCACCTTGCGGCAATCCTTGAGCGCCTGGTTGGAAGGGGTCTCTATGCCCACGAACACCTTCCGGAATCCCGCCTCGACCATCAGGCTGCGGAGCTCGGCGTCGTCGGCCAGGTTGATGGACGCCTCGGTGAGGAAACCCATCTCCGCGTGGGTGCGGTTGCGCCACTCGATCATGGCCCGCAGGAGCGCCTTCGTGCGCGCCTTGTTCCCGATGAAGTTGTCGTCCACGACAAAGACCATGTTTCGCCAGCCGAGAAGGCGCATGGCCTCCAGCTCGGCGATGAACTGTTCGGGTGCCTTCGTCCGAGGAAGCCGACCGTTCATCACGATGATGTCGCAGAATTCGCAGTCGAAGGGGCAGCCGCGCGAGTACTGGGCGGCCAGGGTGACGTAGTGGCGGAGGTCTATCAGGTCGTAGCGCGGCCCGGGGGTGGCATCCAGGCTCGGGAATCCTGCCGCCTGGTAGACCCGCTTCACGCGTCCCCTGACCATGTCGGCCGCGAGCTCGTCCATGATCCCCTCGGCCTCGCCGAGCACAAAATGGGGGATCTCCGGGAAGGACTCGTGGCCCGTGGTGAAGAGGGGGCCTCCCGCGACTATAGGCCTTCCGAGAGCCCCGCACAGGCGCGCGACGTCCCTTACCGAATCCCGGTGCACGATCATCGCGCTTAGGAGCACGTAGTCGGCCCAAAGGACCGATGATTCGTCGAGCTCCTCGACATTGAGGTCCAAAACCCTGAGCTCCCAGTCGCGGGGCAACATGGCCGCCACGGTGAGCAGGCCAAGCGGGGGAAAGGCCGCCTTCCGGGCGACAAACCTCAACACATGTTCAAAGCTCCAGAACGTGCTTGGAGTCTTCGGGCTTAAGAGAAGGATCTTCATTTGCCAGGCGAGCTGCGCTCCTGTCTCAGCGCCCTCCACGGTTAACCTAAGAGGGTTACGGCGACCGAGCGAGGAGATACTTTCTGCGGCGATTCCCCTTCGCGGCATTCTCTCGGCCCTGGCTTTCCAACCTTGCTTCGACATCCCGCGGCACCTCGCGCACAGTGCCAGCGATGAACCGTCCGACGGAATCCAAGAAACGAGCCGCGGTATTCGACCTGGATGGCACGCTTGTCGACAGCATGCCCTTTGTCGTCGAGACGTTCATCTACGCCGTGGAGCCCTTCAGGGCCCGACCCTCGACCGAGGAGGTCCTGTCCCACCTGGGCGGCCCCCTTGACACCTGCCTCCGGAGTCTCCTTGGCCCTGTAGCGGAGGCCTCGTTTCCCGCCGCAAAGAAAAGGCTCATGGACCACGAGCATGGGCAGGAGGAGAAACTGCCCCCGTTTGACGGGGCGAGGGAATTGCTGGCGTCCCTGAAGGCGAAGGGGGTGGGGCTGGGAATCTGGACAGGACGCGACCGATGGTCGGCGGAGCGGATGCTCGCCGTCCACGGGCTCACGGATTTTTTCGGAGCGATCGTCTGCGGCGACGACCTCCCCAGCCACAAGCCCGATCCCGCCGGCCTCATCCGGACGATCAGCCTTCTGCGGGCGAGCGCGGATGAGACTGTGTTCATCGGCGATGCGGACGCCGACGTGATCGGGGGGCACGCGGCGGGCGTGCACACGGTCTTCGTTCATCACGGCCGCCATGCGCCGATCCATATCCACTCCCGCGCATCCGAGGTCTTCAGGGAGCCGGGGCAGGCCTACCGGGCGGTGCTCCGGCACTTCCCATGACATGGAAAGTGCGTCCCGCCCTATTTTGGCGGGGGACTTGGAGGTGCGCCGAGCGTTGCGCGAAGCTGCTCGAAATAGTCCCTCGTGCTCTGGCGGGAGACAAACACCAGGCCCTTGTCGACGAGTGCGCCCGCCTCGGCGCCGAAGCCCGCCTGTGCCAGGATCGAGGCCGAGCTGTAGGCTAGGTCGGTGTCCCGGGGGAAATCCGCCACGCCGTCCTTGACCAGGGGCATTTCCTCGACCGTTGGCTTCGAGTCGCAGTGGCTCCACGTATCCACGATCAAATGGGCGACTTCCGCGGTGCGGGGTACGGACTGGATGGGCTCCAGGATCAGAGCGGCCTGCCGGGAGCTTATCCCGCCCTGGGGCCCCTTGGGATTCTTGGTGGCCTCCAGGTAGCGCAGTTCCGCAAGGACAACGCGGGCCCGCGGTCTCGTGACCCCGAGCTTGACCGCCGTCTCCAGGAATCTTTGGGCCTGTGCGTCGTCGCCCACGTCATGCTCATAGAGCCCGTAGACCGCGAGAAGCGATGCATCGTGGATTCGGTCGGCCGAGACGACAAACGGCTTCATTGAAACCGGGGCCCCCAACGCTGAATTCTGGGGCGACGCGGAGGCGGTGGTCCCGCCGGTTGGCGGCTGCACGTCCGGGGGAAGCCCATTGTCGTCCCTGTAGGCGCGCTCCAGCATCCTGCCCGAGGCAAAAAGGAATTCTCGGCTCACATAGGGGTCGCTGTCGCGCAGGGAGTCGCCCTGCATCCGGAGCCAGTCCCCCAGGATCCTTCCAATCTGGTCCGCGGTCGCCTCCTTCAGGGCGGTTCGGGGAAAGGTGATGGGCATGTCGATGTAGACGGTCGTGGGGCGGGCTACCACCTCCCGCAGGTAGGTATCGAGCTTTCCCTCCATCGCCTCGTACCCGAACCCGAAGCATTCCGAGAACACCCGCTCCGTGACGGGCTCGGTGCGCGCGCGTCGGACCAGCTCCAGGAACCCGCGAGAGAGCGCCGGCTCGTCGCGTCCCGGGCCCATCAAGCCCCAGCGAACGAACAGGGCCGCCTCGGATTCCCAGAGCGCGACGTTCTCCTCTGGGGGCGGATCCTCCGAGAAGAGGCTGCCGAGGTGGAGCATCTCTATCTTGGGCCACTTCTCCTTCTTCATGCGGTCGATGAGCTCCTGGGTCTGTTCAAGCGAGATCCAAAGGGTGCCGGGCCCCACGGCCTTGCGGATCCAGGACTTGGTCCACCGGAACGCGCCCTGGTCCGGGTCCGTGAAGAGGTCGAATCCCTCCCGGAGAACGCCGGCGTTCTTTCCAAGCAACCCAGCCAGGAGCCACCCCGGCAGCGGGGGGGAGCACCGCTGGAGCCGCTCAAGGCTGATGGATCCGTAGGCCAGTATGCCGGTGTCCGCGCTGTAGAGGTTTGTGTTCACGGCCGTAGTGTCTTCGTCGAAAGCCCCTATGGGCTCCGTGGCCAGGTTCGTCTTCTCGGCGAGCTGGCCCCAGGTGAGCGCATCCTTGGGCGAGTGCAGGATGATCGGCTGGGAATGCGGCTGGCCCAGCGGGGCCACATCCAGATTCTCGTCATCGATGATCACCATGTACGGCACGGGCGGCGCGGGGAGCCAATCCTTCGGCATCAGGTCGTTCTGGAGCCACAATCCCCGCTGAAGCGAATTGAGCCACCAGACCGTCTTCGCATCGGAGGCCCGGGTCAGGACCTCGAAGCCCGGGAGCGCCACGTAGCGCCAGGGATTCCTTTCGACGCGCGTGGCGGAGACGATGAAGCGCTCCATCCGTACCGCGTTCTCGCGCGCTGCCGCGACGACGGCTTCGGCTCCCTCGTCGGCCCTTGCCGCGGCCGGGGACCAGCACGGGGCGAGGAGACCGAGGGACAGGACAACCATGACGGCGCGCGAGGGACGTGTCCCAGCTCCTGCCCCTGAGCGTTTGCTGAGCAAGCGGTTCATCTGTCGGGGACAGTGCCCAGGGACTTGGGTTCGCCCACCTCCACGTGCCCCTCCCCGAGGTTCGTGTGGATCAGGCCGTGGCTTTCCTGGCCGAAATACTTTCCCGCGATCGAGGCCATGAGCGGAAATGCCTTCTCGAAGTCGTTGCCCTGCTCCTGGATGCTGAATCGGGTCTCCCAGAGCAGGTCGTGCCGGCCAAACCTGCGGGCCGCCATGTAGTCGTAGGCCAGGAGCACGACGTAGTACCGGTCCCTCTCGATCTCCTGCTTCAGCGTGGCCATTTTCGGATCGCGGGGAGACGTCCTGAAGATCTCGTCCGTGTAGCCAAGGATGTTCGCACTCGCTGCGTCGGTCTGGGAATCCTGCGAGGCTTCCATGTAGGAAAACGCCGACGATTGCTGCATTAGTGACTGGAAATGCTGCAGGTTGACCGCGCCCGCGGCTCCGGTTGATCCATTTACGGAATCGCCCGCTATCAGCGCCTGCTCATTGAGCTGGACGGATTCACGGCGGTCGCGCGGATTCAGGTCATCGGGCACGATCGTCGTCCCCCAGTAGACCAATATCAGCAGCTTCGTGGCCATGGGATCCTCCCTCTGAACATAGCCCTGCGCGGCAAGCGGGCCGACGAGCACCTTGGAGATGTCGTCAAAGTTCAGCTTGTCCATGGTCACGTCGACCCTGGGTCCACCGAAGTTGCCGCCCTCCTTGAAAACATAGCCCTCCTGCTGGAACGATCCGTCGGGATTCTGGGCCCTTGCGTAGTCCTTGCTGGTCCTCGAGTAAACCGCCGTCAGTGCGCCGCCGCCCACCGCCCCCGTGCTGCTTCGGGTCGCCGTGGGCGCGCTGCACCCACATAACAGGCTCAGAAGCCCTGTGGCCAGCCAGGGAGTCGCAGGGGCGCTCACGGCGTCACGCTGGCCTCGGGAACCGCCGGCTACAAGCGCGTTTAGGGGTGGATGGCCCGGGTCTCGGGGTCGTGAACCGCATGATCTCCCACCTTATACGGTGTTTCTGCGGGAACGGATGCGGGTTGGGGCGAACGCCCCATAGAGGCGGCACCTTGGCTGTGGTACCCTAGGTCCATGAATCTAATATTGCTCGTGGTCATTCTGCTTCTTTTGTTCGGCGGCGGCGGCTTCTACATCGGCGGTCCGGCGTTTGGAGGAGGGGGCCTCGGCCTTGTCCTCATTATCTGCCTGATCATCTTCCTGATGGGCGGCTTCCGCACGAAAAGCTAGACAGACCGGCAGGGGCGGCATGGCCGCCAGGATGGACACCGGGCTTCTTCGGTCAGGTTTTCTTGGCGTCTGCGCCCCAGCGCTTCCTCCAGACCAGGGCGACGACGTAGCCAAGGATCGCGGCGTTTGCTGCGATCATAAGGGCCTTTGCCGGGCTCGGGTTGTGCACCATCGATAGGATCTCTTCCGGCACAAAGAAACCGGTGGTGACCACGACCACATACTCGGCCCACGAAGCCCCTATCCAGAGGCCGATGCCCTCCGACAGGAGGATCGCCGCATAGAATGCAGTCGCGATCCCGGCCTGCAGGATCGCATGCGGCTCGATCACTCCCGCCTTCTCGAGAAGAAGCCTCGCGTAGTGGTTCTCGGGGGAGATCCGCATGAAGTCGATGAACTGCTGCGCGAGCTGGTCGAGGTCCCTGTGGACGATGCTGAAGAGCCCAAACGCGACGCCGGCCAGGGCGACACCCTTCGCCAGCTTGACGGCCGCTATGATGCGCAGGAACCCCGGGGGGCGCTTCGGTTCCTTGGCGGCGCGTTCAGACATCCCAGAAACCTATCAAGCGCGGACGGCTTTTGAAACGTAAATAGGGTCCCCGGAGGGCCGCCCGGCTCCGGCTTCTCTTGAGATTGGACCGGGCTCCCCCCAGGGTCCTCCCAGGTGACGCCCCACAAATCCAACGACCCCCTGCACGGCGTGACCCTGGAGCGCCTGCTCACCGAGCTTGTGGAGCATTTCGGCTGGAGGGAGATGGGCCGGCGGGTGCCCATCAGGTGCTTTCTCTTCGATCCCAGCATCAAG
>Ga0302195_10000943_pt1 | contig 23039 bp, 13 predicted proteins | sample II_Bog_N1_2_FD_198778 | JGI IMG/M metagenome (GOLD analysis project Ga0302195, IMG submission 198778) | Peat permafrost microbial communities from Stordalen Mire near Abisko, Sweden - II_Bog_N1_2 | ecosystem: Environmental > Terrestrial > Soil > Wetlands > Peat | place: Sweden: Abisko...
GTCACCCCCGCGATCAACGGCGGATCGGGCCGCTCGAACCTCTTCTTCGTCGACGGTCTCTATGCCACCGACCCCTTCTTCAGTTCGCTTTCGATCAGCCCCTCGATCGATGCCATCCAGGAGTTCCAGGAGCAGACCCACACCGATCAGGCGCAGTTCGGCGGCTCGACCGGCGGCACCGTGAACCTGTCCACCAAGGGAGGCACCAATCAGTTCCACGGCACCGCGTACGAGTACTTCCGCAATGACGCCATCTCCGCCGCCAAGCCGATGAGCGGCGGCGCGCCGAAGACTACTTACCAGCAGAACCAGTACGGCGGCTCGTTCAGCGGTCCGATCGTACACAACAAGCTGTTCTTCTTCGGCTACTACGACGGTTATCGCCAGTTGGATCAGAACATTGCCTACGCGCGTGTTCCCACCGCGGCCCAGTTGTCGGGCGATTTCAGCGGGATCCTCGAGACCCTCTACGATCCGACGACCTACAACGCCACGACCCAGACCATCACGGCCTTTCCGAAAAACAGCATTGCCGGCCGTCAGGACCCTGGCATGATGGCTATCCTGAAGGCTTACATTCCCGCGCCGCTGCCGGGTTACGATTGCTCTGTTTTGGAAAACTTTGAAGGCTGCAACTTCGTCAATCGCGCCAACTCTACCACCAACCAGGATCAGTACAGCATCCGCGGCGACTATAACGCAGGTAAGAAGGATCTGATCTACGGCCGCTACTCGAAGAACTCCAACACCGAGATTTCTCCCGGCGGCATTCCGAACATGGGATTCAACACCGGCATGTCGGACATCAACACCGGTGGCACCTGGGTTCACACCTTCTCGTCGTTGTTGATCTCGCAGATTACGGGCGGATACAACGGCGTCGATCACCCGCAGGATCAGCCCCAGGCCAACGCCGCCGCGGTCTTCACCCAGGCGGGCTTTACCGGCTTCACCGACACGCCGGGCGGCATCCTGGTGCCGAAAGTGCCGGGCATTCACCCCGGTGGCTATTTCGACATCAACGGTGGCTGGGGTCCGATCGGTCCGCAGCATGTCATTCAGATTTCTGGCTCGGTCACCAAGCAGGCCGGCGCGCATTCCCTCAGCCTGGGCGCGGCCTACTACCACACCTGGATGTACACCAACTGGGCCGAGAACGACGAATACTTCGGCGCCAAGGCGAGCTGGAATCCGATCACGCTGACGGGCGGCGACAGCATGGCCAGCCTGATGATGAGCCTGCCGGACTCGGCCGACCGCCAGTTGGGCAACTCGGGTGTGAACCTGATTGCCAGCCTGGGTTCGGTCTACGCCCAGGATTCCTGGAAGATGAAGCATCGTCTGACGATGAACTACGGTGTCCGCTGGGACTACACTACCCCGGTCAGCGAGAAGGACAATTACTTCTCCGGCTTCGACATCAACACGGCGACGTGGTATATCGCCAAGGGCAACAAGGCCATGCCCTCCGGACAGTTGCCGGCAGGTGTCGTGGTGCTTCCTCGCAGCACCATCACCACGCCGGACTACGCCGACTTCTCGCCCCGCCTGGGCTTCTCGTGGCTGGCCACTCCGCAGACCGTGGTTGCAGCGGGCGGTGGATTGACCTACGACAACTGGTCGGGTTCCGAGCAGGCGGCGCAAGACGCTCGCGGCGCCTGGCCCGTCGGTGCATCGCAGGGTGTCTACAACCTGGACGAAGCCGGCGTTACCCCCGGAATCACGGCGGAGAATCCATTTATTGGTCAGACGACCGTCATCGGTGGGTCGCCGCTCGGAACTGGAACCGGCGGCGGCTTCCTCGATACCAAGTGGAAGGACGCCTACTCCTGGCAGTGGAATTTCACGATCCAGCATCAGTTCGGCGCCTTTGGCACGGTCAAGACGGCCTACGTAGGATCTTCGACCAGCCGTGCGCCGATTCAGATCAATTCCAACGCCTCGACGGTTCTTGGACCCACCTGGACCGCGCCCTTCCCCAGTATGGGTCAGTTCAGCGTGATCCGCAGCATCGGCCACATGAGCTACAACGCATTCCAGGCACAGTACCAGAAGTCCACCCGCAATGGGCTGAGCTTCAACTCGGCCTTTACCTGGTCGAAGAACATCAACACCGGCTGCTCGGACTTCTGGGAGGGTTGCGATATCCAGAATCCGTACGACCTGCGCGCCGACAAGGGTCCGAACGATGTGGACGTGCCGATCGTGCTGACCGCCTCGGCGGTCTACGCAGCGCCCTTCGGCAAGGGTAAAACGTACGTCAACGAAGGCCCCGGCGCCGCGATCCTGGGCGGCTGGAAGGTCAACGGCATGCTCACCTCCCGTGGTGGCACGCCCTTTTCCATCGGTCTCTGGGACAACGAAACTCACTCGAATGGCGGCGGCGGCCGGCCGAACGTGACCGGTTCCACCAAGGGACCGAAGACACGGACCGAGTGGTTCAACAAGGCTGCCTTCTCGCAGCCCGCCAAGTACACGTACGGCACCTCCGGGCGCAACAACGTCCGCGGTCCCGGCTACGTCAACTTCGACTTCTCGCTCTTCCGCGAGTTCGCGATTCACGAGCGCTACAAGTTCGAGTTCCGCGCCGAGTCTTTCGACATCTTCAACCACGTCAACCTGGGCAATCCGAATACGACCTACGCTTCGGAGGCCCAGAACAGTTCGGTCTGGAATAGCTTCGGCACGATTTCCGGTTATCAGGGCAATCCACGCCGCTTCCAGCTTGCCGGAACCTTCCACTTCTAATCACTCATCAGCCCAAGGGGCCGGCGGCGTACGCCGCCGGCCCGTTGTTCATTTGGAATAGGCTTGGAGAAGAACTGGCGTCAGGCCTATCCAGGAGCTTTGCCACATGATCTGCTTTCGATGCCTACTTTGCCTCGTCCTCTGCTTTGCGGCGTGGGGCGCGTCTGCACAAAGCGCATCGGCAGGCGCGCCGTCGCAGATTGCTGAAGAGCTGCTGTCCAAGGCAGCCGAGGCGGAGAGCGGAGGCATGTATGTGGAGGCGCTGAGCGATTACGGGGCGGCATCGCGGGCGGCTCCAACCCAGGCTAACATCGTTCTCCGCATGGGGCTTCTGAAAGGCAAGAGCGGCGACTTCGAGGGCGCCAAGAAAGAATTTGCACGCGCCATCGAGCTGGATCCATCTCTCGCCGAGGCGCATTACAACCTGGGCCTTGCGCTGCTGGGTGGGGCGAAACAGGTTCCCGTCTGGAATGAGGCGCTCGAGCATTTCGAAGCCGCGCTCAAGGTGCGGCCGGATTACCCCGAGGCTTCCAATATGGCGGGGGTCTGCCGGCTGGAAACAGGCGACGCGGCAAGGGCCGCCGAGTTGTTTCGCGCGGCATTGAAAGCCAAGCCGGACGCCGGCGGAATGCACTTCAATCTCGGGAGGGCTCTTGAGGCCCAGGGCAAGCCCGAGGATGCGCTCGCCGAATACACAACGGCGGTCAAGGACCGACAGCCCTATTCGGAAGCGGAGATGGCGATCGGCAATCTGCTCTACGGCAAAGGCGATCTGCCCGAGTCGGCAGAGCACTTCAAGGCCGCGCTGGCTGCCAATCCCGAGATCGAGGAGGGGCACTACAAGCTGGCCAAGGTCCTACGTGGCGAGGGAAAGACGCGCGATGCGCAGGTGGAACTAAAACTGGCTTCGGCACTTATCCAGGCGAAGGCGGATGTGGTGATGTCCACACATCTGAGCAACGAAAGCTTGGACCGCGCCAAGGCGGGAGATATTCCGGGCGGGATTCAGCTTCTTCGCAAGGCCCTGTGGCTCGATCCATCGAATGCGATTGCCAACTACAACCTGGGCCTGCTGCTTGCCGATGCTGGAAATCTGGAAGCGGCAACGCTCGAGCTCAGAAAGGCAATCTCGCTGGCGCCGATCCGAGGAGAGTTTTTTGCCTCGCTGGCGGCAATTCGTGAAAAAGCAGGCGACCTCCAGGGCGCGATTCATGCCATTGAGAAAGCAGTGATGCTTCGGCCCGATGATGCCGCGTTGATGGCGCGGCTGGAGTCGCTGAAGCGCGCACAGGCTCAGCAGGGATCGAATGCGGCGGTAGACCACCAGGGCACAGGTGCTTCCTTTGGAGCCGTGGGGGACACCGCGGACGGGCACCTTGCTTTTGCAGGAGAACTCAGCGGCGAGGGCGACACTCTTGGGGCTGTCGGCGAACTTTTACGTGCCGCAGCGCTCGAGCCGGCCCGAAGCGAGATCCGGCTGAATCTGGGCATCGCGCGGGCACAGCTCGGTCAGCCGGAGGCAGCCGAACTGGATTTCAGAAAGGCACTGCTGCAGAAGCCTGGCAGCGCGCAAGCGCACATCGCGCTGGGCTCATTGCTGATGGGCAACGCGCGCAACGGCGATGCGGCCGAGGAGTTCCGCCAGGCACTCGCGATTGAATCGGGGAATGCCGACGCGGCCCGGCTGCTGGCGCAGTGCTCCAGGGCACCGCGCCAGTAAGACGTTGACCGTGCCGGTGCGCCTCTGACAGCCCAAGACCTTGAGAATGAATCGAGCGCGAACTAACGTCGCAGCTTGGCGGATGATGGTTGGAGAAGGGCCCGTGGGCCAGAAAAAGATCCAGATAGTCAAGGTGCAAATCGTTGAGCGCTTTGCGGCGGCCGCGGGTCGCATCCCCCGGCACATGCATGTCGTTCCACAACTTGGAGGTGATCCAAATCCGGTTGCGCGGCTTGCCGGAGCGGACAATTTCATCGAGGTCTTCGCCAATTTGCGCCTCGTTGCCGTACACCGATGCGCAGTCAAGTAGTCGAAGTGGTGATACCCAACGGACGCTGCGAACTTCACGGCCCCGGCATCGACAGCGCTGGGAGACAAGATAGCTGGGGCACACGAAAAATGCATGAGGATGGGCTTCCAATTCAACAAAGGTAAAGGTATCGTTAACTGCAACGATAGCTATGCGAACCGCCCCCCTACCCGGCGGGAGTTTCCTCACCAACCGCTTGAGCCAAGGCCGCCGCCGGAACAACTCCCACCTCGCATCCGGTAACGGTGAACCCGAGTTCCCGGTCCCGCGCCAGAGATGTGGTCCCTGATTTGAGCTTTGAGATACACTCATCACTATGGCAACGCGCCTGAAAGATATCGCTGAGGATTTGGGTCTTTCCGTTGTTACCGTGTCGAAAGTTCTGCGTAACCACCCCGACATCGGAGACAAAACCCGTAAGCGCGTATTGAAGCGGATGCAGGAGCTGAACTACCAGCCGAATCTGACTGCCCGCGCGCTGGTCACGGGAAGAACCGGGACACTGGGCCTGGTCGTGCCCGATCTTCTCCATCCCTTCTTTGCGGAAATCGCTAACGTAATTACGGCAGAGATCCGCAAGCATGGATACGGCCTTCTAATCTCCTCTTCGGATGACGATCCGGAATTGGAAGCGCAGGAGATTCGCCAGATGCTGGCGCGGCGAGTGGACGTGATCCTTGTGGCTTCGGCGCAGTGGACCGCGGAGAGCTTCCGTAAGATCGAGGAGCAGAAGACGCCCTATATCCTGCTGGACAGGCGATTGCCCGGTCTGGAAGCGAACTACATCGGCGCAGACGACGAGGCGGTGGGGGCACTCGCCACCGAGCACCTGATCGAGCAGGGTTGCCGCTACATTGCTCATATCCGCGGCCCCGAGGTGAGTACCGCAATAGGCCGTCTGGAGGGGTACCGCCGGACTCTGGCCTCCTACAATCTGACTCCGCTGCCGGGGCATATTGTGTCGCTGGGGACCTCCGGCGATCACCGGGGAGAACAGGGAGGCTATGAGGCAGCCACGCGCCTGCTGGCCACCCGGCCGCGTCCGGACGGTATCTTCTGCTTCAACGATCCCTCGGCGCTCGGAGTGATGCGCGCGGTCCTCGATGCCGGGCTTCGCATCCCGGAGGACATCGCGATTGTTGGCTGCGGCAATCTTTCATACTCGGACTTTCTGCGTGTCCCACTCTCTTCGGTGGACCAGGGAAGCGAAACGATCGGCAAGCAGGCTGCCGACCTGGCGCTGAAGATGGCGCGCAAGAAGGGCCAGGTGCCACCCAGACTTGAATTGGTGCCGCCGCATCTGGTGGTTCGCGCCTCGAGCAAGCGCTAACCTCCAGCACCCATTCCTGGTGCGTTGCGCGGCCGGTCGCAGATGTTCGAATGTTGAATGTCATGCAGCGGGCCTGAGGCCGGGCCTGCAAGTCGCAATGCATGCGCAGACGGCAGGAGAAGAATCGAAAAGACAATCCGCGCAGAGATGATCCGGCTGCTTTTGGGGAGCAGGAGAGAACCTGTTGACGGTACTGCCAGCAGGATGTTACATCTTTTTCGGCAGAGGTTACGTTAACTGTATCGATATTTAGATGGTTTGTGTTATAGTCCAACATCGTGCGCAGCCAGTGGGGTGTGCCTGCCGCGCGAAGGCGCTTCCAGCGGTGGCTTGAGTGGCGGCAAAAGTGCAGGGGGGCGGGATGCTGAGGTTTGGCGGAAGGCAGAGATTCTCGCGCAGAGTCATTGGCGAGCGGACGGCCATCGTGGGCGCACTACAGCTGGCACCTCGGCAGGCAGTGTCCGTACTCGCGCTGTCCAACCGCCATGGTTGGGCCCAGATCGGCGCCGAAACAGTGCGCGGACGAGCAGCGGCCACCGGGGTGCGATCGATCTTGATCCTGATGACTTGCGGTCTTCTGGCGGCTTGTTCCGCGGCGCGCGCGCAGTGGGCGCCGATGACGCGGGATGCCGGCGCGGCGGAGCGGATTGCGTGGTGGCGTGAGGCGCGCTTTGGGATGTTCCTGCATTGGGGCGTGTATGCGATTCCCGGGCGCGGCGAATGGGTGCAGTGGAACGAGCAGATCCCGGTGAGTGAGTACGCAAAGCTGGCCAGCGAGTTCAAGCCTGAGCACTTCGACGCGAACGCATGGGCCGCTCTGGCCAAAGAGGGCGGGATGCGTTACATGGTGCTTACGGCGCGGCATCACGACGGCTTTGCGCTCTTTGACGATCCGGACAGCAGCTTTACCGCAGTCAAGTCCGCGGCGCATCGTGACTTTGTTGCCGGCTACGTGGAGGCCGTGCGCAAGGCCGGCTTGCGCGTGGGCCTCTACTACTCGCCGCTTGACTGGCGCTTTCCGGGTTTCTACTTTCCCGGGATCTATCGCGACAACGCCGAGCAACTGCGGTCGCAGTACGCACGGCAGATCGGCGAGCTTGCGAGCCACTACGGCAAGCTGGACATTCTCTGGTTCGATGGCGGCGGCAACGAGTGGCTGGGGTTTGGCGGGCTGGAGTGGAGCCCGAATGGTTGGCAGGGACGGGCAAAGGACAAGCCGTATTCCGGTGCCTTCGACTGGAAGGATGCGGAGACGGTGGGCCATCTGCGGCAGTTGCAGCCGCAGGTTGTGATCAACGACCGTACGAATGCGCCGGCCGATTACCGCTCGCGCGAGGGAGACGGTGCGCTGGGAGACTTCGAAAATCGCTACCCGTGGGAGCTGTGCACAACAATCGCCGAAGGCGCGTGGGGCTATCAGCCGGGAGCTGCGGTGAAGCCGCTGAAGCAGTTGATTCATCTGTTGGTCGGCGCTGCCGGTCGCGACGGGAATATGCTGCTGAATGTGGGGCCACGACCGGACGGCGAGATCGATCCAGCGCAGGCCGAGCGTGTACGCGAAATAGGCCATTGGCTGGGAGCGAACGGCGAGAGCATCTACGGAACGCGGGGCGGTCCTTGGCTGCCTGGCGCCTATGGCGTCTCGACGCATCGAGGAAAGTCTGTCTTCATTCATCTTCTCAACGTGCCGGCGGATGGAGTTCTGCGGATGCCTGCCTTGCCGGCGCGCGTAGAGAGCGCCGCGATGCTCAAGGGCGACAAGCTGGCCTTCGAACAAAGCGGGCAGGAGTTGAGAATCACGATTCCTTTGGCCGCCGTAGACCTGCTGGATTCGGTCATCTGGCTGGAACTGGAGCAGCCGTGGACAACGCAGGCGGTTGTCCCGGTTCCCGCCCGCTAGAGCGTTTTCGATTTAAGTGTTTACATATCCGCATGAGGCAAAGAAGTTCGAGCACTCGCCTGGCGTAACGGCATTGAGCAGGTCACCGATTTCCTTCCAAAGAGCGTCGATGGATCGTTTGGCTGCTTTGCGGAGCAGTGCTTTGAGTTTGGAAAAGAACTTTTCGATTGGATTGAAGTCGGGAGAGTAGGGAGGCAGATAGAGCAAGGTGGCGCCTGTCGCACGGACCGCTTCCTCTACACCTGACACCTTGTGGCTGCTGAGGTTGTCGAGGATGACGATGTCTCCCGGGTGCAATGTTGGGCACAGAAATTCGCGCACATAAGCGAGAAACATCTCCCCGTTGATCGGTCCGTCCGTAACCATTGGCGCGGTTAGTCTTCGGCGGCGCAGAGCACCCACAAAGGTGGTCGTCTTCCAGTGCCCGTGCGGTGCGGAGGCGATGCACCGTTTGCCCTTGGGAGCACGCCCACAACGTCGCGTCATGCTGGTCGATGTCCAAGTTTCATCAATAAATACAAGCTTTTCTACATCCATCCCCGGCAAAGCTTCAGCCCAGGCTCGCCGTGCTTGCTGTACGTCCTCGCGCTCTTGCTCGCTGGCGTGCAGGGTTTTTTTTGAAGGTGAGATTCCATTTGTTCAACTGATGCCACAGTGCCCCGGGCTTGATGAAAACATCCTGCTTGGCCAAACGTGCGGACAATTCCGACAACGTCAGGTCTGGCTCTGCTTCGATCCAGGCGCGCAACACTGATTCCATCTCTGCAACTCGTGAACGGCGATGGCCGCCGATCTGAAAACTGGTCCGCTTGCCCAACTTCTGCACCCGGTCGCGAACCTGATAAACCCAGACGCGGCTCACTTCCAGACGCCGCGCAATCGAACTCGGTCTCTCACCGCGATCCAGTGCCCACAACACGCGCTCGCGCAAATCCTGAGAATACGATTGCATCCTGCCTCCTCTCTCCTGGCAAGAATATTATCGCATTAATGTAAATACTTGAATTAGAAAAGCTCTAGTGACGTCAAGACCGGGGAGTAACGCGGTCGGAGAGTAACGCCGACCTCCCGGTCGGCTGTAGCGTGGACGTCCTCGTCCACGCTTGCTCTGAGCGACGAACATTTTCTGGCTGCCACAGTCCTCGGAAAGACCTTTTTTAAGGTCGATTCCGGCTCAAAAACGAGCCAAAAATCGCCTTACCCCCCACCCCCCTATTGATTATTATCAGACTTAGCGCCTCTAAAAATCGCGTAAGTAGCACTGAATGAATAACATACAAAAACACATAGTTAACTGACTAGTAACAGCAAACCCCCGATTTTGGCCCTTTTTTGGCCATTTTTTGCCATTTTTGGGCCGAAAATGCCCCAAATCGACACCAAAATACTCCCTTTTTTTTCGCTCCGGCGTGATTTCGGCCAAGGTCCATTCAGCTCCAGATCGAACCATTTTGGAAGCGCTCAAACAGATTTTTTTAGAGCTGTCCGGAGGCAAAAACAAACCGGCCGGAGCTTCTGCTCCGGCCGGTTCGTTGGGTGCGGGATCTGCGTTGAACGTTAGAAATCCAGGCGCAGGCCGAACTGCATGCGGCGATAGGTGGTCAGCGTGCCGCCGTAAGCGCCGAAGGTTCCCTGCGTCAGATTGCCGTTGAGGTTCAGCGGGCTGTCGTCGAAGCGGACGTTGTTGCCGACGTTGTAAACTTCGGCGGCAAACTTCAGCTTCATTTCTTCGCGCAGAGCCCAGGTCTTGGCCAGCGACGAGTCCACGTCGAGGTATCCATCGCCGCGGAAGACATTGCGCTGGCCGGCTTCCCCAGGATAGGGCAGACGAATCGGCGTGCCATTGCTGACGCCATTGTTGATGGCCGTGGCCGTTTCTCCAGCAAATACATGGGGAATGCCGTTGACGATGTGCCTCTTCACCTTGACTTTGGCCGTAAGAACGCCCATTCCGCCCTGCTCCCAGTCGGTCGAATAGCCAGGCTCATAGACACTGAAAGGCAGGCCGCTGGCCCAGCGCGCCAGGCCTGACAACTGCCAGTCGCCGAGCAGGATCCCGGTAACGCGGTTTGCGCCGCCCAGGATGGCCTTGCCGCGGCCAACCGGCAGCGCATAGACCCAATCGGTGGTGATGAGGCTGCGGGTATCGAAGTCGGAGACGCCCTTGTTCAATTTGGGGTTCCAGCTGTTCTGGATGGCAGAGCCGCCGAAGGAGTCGGTAGAGAACTCGTTGGAGCGCTCCGCACCCGAACCCATGTCGAGGGACTTGGAGAAGGTGTAGTTGAGGTCAGCAGTCAGGCCGTGCGTGGAAGGATGGCGCAAGGTAAACTGCAGGCCGTTGTAAGAGCTGGTGCCGATGGAGGACCAGGCATAAAGCGAAGAGAACTGGCTCTGGAAGAACTGGAACTGAGGACCGTTGGGATTGGCGTAGAGATCCAGATCGTAGAGTGCGTTGGTCTCGCCGCCGCCGTAACGGTTGGTTGCCCACAGGTTCGAATAGATGTTCTGCGTGGCGCTGGTGCCGTTCGCGGCCATGAAGGGGAACATGTCTTCAAAGTAAGGAATAGCGGCAACGGTTGCGTTCGTATTTCCGCCGTTCTGATCGGAAATCTTGGAGAGCGCAGCAGCCGCGTGGAAATAGTCGCCACCGCCCTTCTTGTCGACCATGTTGACGGGCTGAGCCAGATCGAGCTGCTCCAACAGATGACGGCCGAGGCGGCCGACGTAGTTGGCTTCAGCCTCGAACCCGCCGGGCAACTCGCGCTGCAGGGAGAAGTCGAAGGAGTAGGCGTAAGGCGTCTTCAGATGATTGTCGATGCCCCAGGTAATGGCCAGGCCGCAGCTTAGCGCCAAAGACGACCCGTCCGCGCTGGAAATGGGCGAGTAGGGATAGCTGACGGTGGATGCCGGATTGGGGCAGCCCGTGGCCGGAATGGCTTGCGCACCAGTGAAACGCGGCGCGTTCTGGAAGGAGTCCGTGTAGGCCGGAGAAACGACAGAATTGCTGAGGCCAAAGGAGCCTTGCTGGTCAAAGGAATTCACAATGCCCTGGCCGAAGTGATCGAAGTACATGCCGGCGCCGGCGCGGATGGTGGTCTTGGTATCGGGCGCGTAGACGGCAGAAAGGCGGGGAGCAAAATTCGCCTTCTGCTTGGCCCAGTAACCGGGACGATTGTTGGCCTTGCCGCTGGGAGCGAAGGAGAGCGGATCTTCGAAAGTGTCGCCCTGAGCGGCCGCAGAAGCGCGCTTCAGGAACCACTCATGCGTGTCGACGGTGGGGGAAATCTGCTGGCCCTTGGTCTCATACGGCGCCTGAAGAATGGAGTGGCGCACGCCGTAGGTGACCGTCAGGGTGGGCGTCACGCGCCAGGAGTCCTGCAGGAAGTACTCAAACTCGTTGGCCTTGAAATGACGGTTGATCATGGCTCCGTCAGAGAAGAGCGTGCCGGAGGTGGCGCTGGTCACCGAGTAGTTATAGCGCTGGGTGCTCTCAGGCACGGTGCCCATCAGTGTGGCGTAGGCGATTTCGTAAGAGTTGGCAAAGCCGTTTCCGACCGCGGCGATATTGGAGCCGAGCATGGAGGGATCGTTCGGGACGTTGTCCATCCAATACGGGTTGGTGCTGGCGCCGGAGTAGGAATTGGCGTCGCTGCCGCGATTGTTCTGAATGCCGCGCCAGTTACCGCCAATGCTCAAGGTGTGAGTGCCCTTGGTCCAGGTCAGGTTGTCGGTAATGTTCTGGACCGGGACGTTGACCACCGTGGACCGGGTTTGCGCCTCGGGCTGGGAAAGGAAGCGGAAGGAGACCCAGTCACCCGTGCCGGTGCCGATACCGCGGGTTGAATAACCCTGGCGGATGTAGCCCCAGCGCAGATCGTTGACGAGGTTGGAGGTAGGCGTCCATGTGTGGCCGAAGGCCAGGCCCTTGGTGTTGTCCAGGTGCATGCTGGAAGCAGGCTGGCCGGGCAGATTCTGGTCGCCGGACTGCGTGTCTTTCTGCAGGTTGCCACGGGCGAAGATGTGCTGCGTGGCGCTCAGGCTGTAGTCAATCTTGCCGATGCTGGTGTTCAGCGTGGAAGGCGCGGGCGAGGCGAAGATATAACCGGCGTTGTTGATGCCGTCGCCCGCCGTGGGCGCCGTGCCATACATGCTCTTGGCGGCCACAGAGCCGTAGTAGGCCAGAACGCTGGAGTTCGGGCCGCAACTGGTGGAGGCGGCGCAGGTGTCGGGCGAACCATAGGTGGGATCGGGCATCTGATCGAGGGCGGTCACCTGTGCAGCGTTGATCCACTGCGTCGTGCCGTTGGCATCCTGATAGCCGAGCGAACCCTGATAGAACTGCTGCGTGGGAAGCGTCCGGGTGACCACATCGTCGATCGCCTTGCGCTGGCCTTCGTAGTTGAAGAAGAAGAAGAGCTTGTCCTTCTTGATGGGGCCGCCCAAGGAGCCGCCGAAGGTATTCATAACGTATTTTTGGGGAACGTTCGGCTCACCCAGATTGATCTGCGTGTTCTTGTTGAACCACTGGTTGGCGACGGTGTTGGTGGGACGGTAGTACTCATAGAGCGCGCCGTGGAGATTGTTGCCGCCGCTCTTGGTGACGATGGAGACCTGCGCACCGGAACTGCGGCCGGCATCGGCCGTGCTGTTGGAGGTGGTGACGCGAAACTCTTCGGTCGAATCGAGGGTGGCGCGGAGGACGCCGGTGAAGGCCGCTCCGGCGATCTGGTCGTTGTCGTCCATGCCGTCGAGGGTGACGTTGCCCTGGTCGGACCGGCCGCCAGAGACCGAGCCCGAGCGGCTGTCAACGGTGGAGTTTTCTTCAGGATTGCCGAGGTAGAGGACACCCGGCTGTAGAGTGAGCAAAGAGACGGGGTCCCGGCCTTCCATGGGAAGCGCTTCGATGGTCACATTGCCAACCGAATCTCCCAGGGTAGCGTCAGAGGTATTCAGAGTCTGCGCAATCGCGCTGACATCGACGGTAACGGAGCTGGCTTCGACGGTAAGCGTGAAGTCGATGGTGGCCGGCTGGTTGACCAGTAGTTCAGCGGTCTTGCTCTGAATTCCGAATCCGTTGGCCGCGACAGTAATGGTGTACCGGGCCGGGGGGATCTGGGCAAAAGCATAGAAGCCGGCGTCATTGGCGGTGGCCCCAAGCGTTTTGCCATTGGCCTTGTCGACGAGGGTGACATTCGCCCCTGGAACCAGCGCGCCGCTGGGGTCCTTGACAACACCGCGGAGCGAGGTCGAAGCGGTTTGTCCAAATGCGAAAGCGGCGGTGGCAAGGATGCAACAGAGCACCCACCCCCATAGAGAACGTTTCACGGCTATTCCTCCAAAATTTATTGCATTGCAGTTGCTAATTGTTTCTCCAGCTTGTTTGGCGTCAGTGGCGCCGTGCTGGCTGGTGTTTTTTCTTCTGCCCCGGAGACAAGGAACATTTCCAAGGGCCCGGATTGACGAACGAGCCACTCACCCGCAGGGGTCTACGCATCGAACAACGAGCAAAACCGTTTGAGCTGGCGCAGCGGCACACGCGTGCGGTAACGACTTGCGGCCGAATGACCGGTCACGAGTGGGGTTGGTTTGTGCTGGTAAAGACTGCCCTCGCGAAGGCAACTCCTGCCGGCGGAGAGAAGGAACACGGTTCCCTCGGTCGCGGTCACACACGCAACGGCGGAGTCAGCATTGTGGCTGTATGTATATATATTCGTCGCTTTTGGCTAAAAATACAACCAGCGCAGGCAAAATAGTCGCCAATAGGGACGCGGGTGCGGAGGCCTTCGAGCGGCTCAAAGAGCTGAGATTATTGCTGTTGCTGCATTTGCTGGAGGTCGATTAATTGAACTGGACGCGCGGGGGGCTGCTGGGCTCGCTCGACCAGTACGCTCCAGTCTTCGGGAATGGGAAGTTGGCGGTCGAGAGCCGGTGGCTCGGCACTGGCTTCGACGTGGACGGCCACATAAAGCTCGCTCTCTGTCTGACCGCGGAAGATGCCGTGAGTGGGAGGCACATCCGCGTAATCGCGGCCGACGGCGGTGCGGATGTGGCGATGATGAGCGATGAGGTTGTTGGTGGGGTCGAAGCCCACCCAGCCGAGCTGCGGCAGCAGCACATCCACCCAGGCATGAGTTGCATCGGGAGTGGAGCGGTCGTGGTCTTCGCGGCTGCGGTAGAGGTAGCCGGATACATAGCGCGCGGGAATGCGCACGTGGCGAAGGAGGGCGATCATGGTGTGAGCAAAATCCTGGCAGACGCCTTTGCCGCTGACGATGGCCTCATCGATGGGGGAGTCGACGCGGGTGGAGCGGGGTACGTATTCGAAGTAATCGAAGAGCCTCTGATTGAGCTCGAGGGAAAGGATGAGGGGGTCGTCGCGGCGGGTGATGCCTAACTGGCGGGCCAACAGGGTGACAGCGGGAGTTTCGACGGCGAAGGTGGAGGGCAGAAGCATCTCCCAATAGTCGCCGGAATCGACGAGTTCGTCGAGGGCGCTCCAGGCATCGGGGCCAAGAAAAGCGGGCACATCCTGGAGCACTTGTTGCTCGATGACTGACTCGGCGACGATGACCAACTGGTTATGTTCGCCGGGAATGTCGAAGTGCTGAACGTTGTTGCCTTGATGATCGCGGTAAGTGAAGACGCGGCAGCGGGGGCTGACGGAGAGCGAGAAGTTAAGGCAGTGCTGCGAGGAGTCGGAGCGCGGGTGCATGCGCGTCTCCATGATGCTCTCGCTGATGGGCTCGGAGTAGCGGAAGCGGGTGAGATGGCGAATGGAATAGAAGTTCATGGAATCTCCCGGTTAAACCGACAGCGCGGACTGAATCGAGTAGTGCACATAGTAGCGGTAGATGTACTCGTGGATGCGCATGCACTGCTCGCGAATGGTGTGCAGGAAGGCGGAGGGATTGCCGCTCAGAATCTCGGTAATGCTGGTGTAGCCGAGCATGGCGTGGAGACGGCCGATGCCCGCGGTCAACTCCTCGGGAGGGCGGCGTCCGCCAGTGCGCTGGATCGATTCAATGGAGTCATTGAGGCAATCGACGGAGTAGCGGATGGCATGGGGGAAATCGCGATTGAGCAGAAGGAACTCGAGGATGCGGTCGGGTGTGAGATCGGCCGTGTAGACCTGGCAATAAGCTTCAAACGAGGTACAACAGCGGAGCAAACCGACCAACTCAAGATACTGATAGCCGGTGGTGTCACCCTCGGCCAGGTGGAGAAGGTCGGGCTGGTAGACCTCAAGCAGGGTGGCGGAGGCGTAGGCGCGCTCAAGATAGCGGCCCAGGCGGATGAACTGCCAGCCCTGGCTGTGAATCATGGTGGTGTCGCTGACCCCTTTGAAGAGGTGAATGCCGTCAAGGATGGAGGCCAGCGTGTCGTTGACATTGGAGGCAAACTGCTCTTGTGCGCCGGGCGCGTGCACCTGATGGAAGAGTCGGTTGAGGCGCTGCCATTGCTCGCTGGAGATTTCCTCGCGCACCTGGCGAGCGTTTTCGCGCGCGCCGTTGACGCAAAAAGTGATTGAAGCGGGGTTGAGGCTGTCGAAGACCAGGGCGGAGGTCATGGCTTCGAGGTCGCCGTTCCACTCCAGGCCCGCGGGCTTGCCGAGAGAGGCCAGCAGCCGCCGCCAACGCTGTTCCGCGCTGGTGCCGCCCGTGTCGAGCATCAGACTCATGGTGACATCCAACTGGCGCACGGTGTTTTCCGCCCGCTCCAGGTAGCGGCTCATCCAGTAGAGACTGTCGGCCACACGCGATAACATCGTTTGCTCCCCTGCATTCGTGAGTGAATTACTGTTGCAAAACCCATGTATCTTTGCTGCCGCCGCCCTGCGACGAGTTCACCACCAGCGAGCCTTTTTCAAGAGCCACGCGGGTGAGGCCGCCGGGGACGATGTTGACCTTGTCGCCGAAGAGGATGTAGGGGCGCAGGTCCACGTGCCGCGGCTCCAAAGCGTCGTTGACCAGACAGGGAGCGCGGGAAAAATCCAGCGTGGGTTGGGCAATGTAGTTGCGCGGATTGGCTTCGATCTGGCGGGCGAATTCCTCACGTTGCGCGGCAGTGGAGTGCGGCCCGATGAGCATTCCATAGCCGCCGCTCTCGCCAACAGCCTTGATCACCAGCTTATCCAAATTGGCGAGGACGTGGCGGCGTTCCTTCTCTTCGCTGAGCAGGTAGGTTTCCACGTTGGGCAGAATCGCCTCTTCGCCGAGGTAGTAGCGGATCATGCGCGGCACATAAGCGTAGACCGCCTTGTCGTCGGCCAGGCCAGTGCCGAAGGCGTTGCTCACGGTAACATTGCCGGCGCGATAGGCGTTGAAGAGGCCGGCGCAGCCCAGCGACGAATCGGAGCGGAAGACGAGCGGATCGCTGAAGTCGTCGTCGACGCGGCGATAAATGACGTCGACGCGCTTTAGACCGTCGGTGGTGCGCATGTAGACGACGTTGTCGTGGGTGACCAGATCGCGGCCTTCGACAAGATCGATGCCCATCTGGCGGGCGAGATAGGTGTGCTCGAAGTAAGCGGAGTTGAAGACGCCGGGGGTGAGCAGGACAATGTTCGGCTCCGGGCGGCCCTCGGGAGCCAGTGAGCGCAGCGTGGCGAGCAGCAGTTGCGGGTAATGCTCGATTGGGCGGACGCCGTAACTGGTGAAGAGACGCGGGAAGGTTCGCTTCATCACGCGGCGATTCGTGAGCATGTAACTGACACCGGAGGGGACGCGGAGATTGTCTTCGAGAACCACGAACTCGCCGGTGTTGAGGCGAAGGAGGTCCGAGCCGACCACGGCAATGTAGACATTACGCGGAACCTGGAGACCGCGCATCTGGCGACGGTAATGTTTGCAACTGTAGACCAGTTCGCGGGGAATGATGCGGTCCTTGAGGATTTTAGCGTCGGAATAGACGTCGCGCAGGAAGAGATTAAGCGCGGTGATGCGTTGGGTGAGGCCGCGCTCGATGCGGTCCCACTCTTGGGCAGTGATGAGTCGTGGCAACAAATCGTAAGGAAAGATGCGTTCAGTGCCCTCGTCGCGGCCGTAAACAGTGAAGGTGATGCCCTGGGTAAGGAAGGCAAGGTCTGCCGACTGTTTGCGTCGCTGCAACTCGTCGTGGGGCAGGCGGGCCAGGGTTTCAGCCAGGGCGCGGTAGTGGGGACGCACCTCGCCCGTGGCCTCGCGCATCTCGTCGAAGGCGTGGTCGAGAAGATAGTCTCCGAAGAGCGTATCCAATTCCATTGGAGGTCCGGCGCTCATGGGTGCGGGCTTCCTTCGTTCAAGATTCAGGGCGACGGTGAAGAAGGCGCGCATCGGGTGGGAGGACGCGTCTCCAGGTTCCGCTCAGGCTTCCGGGCCGCAAGCGCTGATTCCCTGTTGTTTAGCTTGTAGCACCGGGGACATAAGGGAGCCATGAGGAAATGGGGAAAGAGTGCGGGACACGGAGTTCTAACCAACTATCGACCCAGGACAAGAACAAATGCGGCGCGGCCTTTGCTGGCTGCGCCGCTTTGTGTTTCTCTGCTTTGTTTGGTTGAGTTTCGGTGCGTTTCGCCCTAGAACTGGTTCCAGAGAGACTGGTTATAAACCGCGTGGTGGAACTGGACTTCGGAGCCCTTGACGATGGCGCCCAGCTCGCGCGGGGAGCGGTTGGCCACGCCCTGCTTCAGGTCAGCATATCGGCCCTGCACATCGGCACCCAGAATCTCGGCGATCCACTTCGAGTTTTTGAAGTCCGCGATCGCGTCCTGGATGTTGTCGGGCAGGTAACGGCCTCCAGCACGCAGGTCGTTGGCCGTGGAGATCTCTCCGTCGATTCCGGTCTTGAAGATCGAATAGAGGGTCAGGTAGGGGTTGGCATCGGGCGCGACGGCGCGCACTTCGGTACGCATGGAGCGCGAGTTGCCGATGGGCACGCGGACCATGGCGCCGCGATCGGTGGCGGAGGCGCGAATCTGGTTGGGCGCCTCGAAGTGAGGGTCCAGGCGGCGATAGGCGTTGACGCTGGGGTTGAAGATGAGGCAGAGATCCAGTGCGCGGGTGAGGATGCGGTCAAGGAACGACCAGCCGAAGGTGGAGAGCTGCTCTTCGCCGTTTTCATCCCAGAAGAGGTTGGTCTTGCCCTGGGAAACGGAGACATTCGTGTGCATGCCGCTGCCGTTGACGCCGACAACGGGCTTGGGCAGGAAGCAGGCGGTATAGCCCATGTTCGTGGCGATCTGGCGGGTCAGCAGCTTGTAAAGCTGAATCTGGTCGGCCGCGGCCACCACTTCAGCGTAGCCGTAGTTGATTTCAAACTGGCTGGGCGCGACTTCCGGGTGGTCCTTCTCGTTCTGGAAGCCCATGGCGCGCTGCACTTCGGCGGCAGTGTCGATGAACTGGCGCAGAGGATCGAGAGGCAGCGAGTGGTAGTAGCCGCCTGCGGAGATGAACTCGAACTTGCCGGTCTGGTGGTACGTCTGCTCCGCATCCTTGCCAGCAAAGAGGAAGCCCTCGATCTCAGTGGCCGCGTTGAGCGTGTACTTCTTCTCGTTGAAGAGTTTCTCGGAGTAGTTCTTGAGCACTCCGCGCAGGTCGCCGGAATAGGCCGTACCGTCCTTGTCAAGAACCGTGCCGAAGACGACAACCTTGCCGTTGCCGAAGACGTCGGCAGGAACCCAGTAGAAGGCGCTCCAGTCGATGCCCAGGCGCAGGTCGCTTTCCTTCTGCGCCGTAAAGCCGCGGATGGAGGAACCGTCGAAGGTCAGGTTCTCATAGGCGCCAAGGAGAAATTTCTTGTCGTAATCGAGCAGGTGGAGACGGCCCTCGAGGTCACTGAAGAGCACCGTCACGGCCTTGATCCGCTTTTCGTCGGTCAGGTACTTGAGCCGCTTGTCGCGGATCTCGTCGGCCGCGACGCGGCTGGCGCGCTCGGCCTTGGCATTCAGGTTGAGCTCTTCAAGCTCCTCATATGGGAGCGCAAGAAAATTACGGTACTCAGTGGACATGGGACTCCTTTTTTTACGGTAAAAAGGTTAAGCTTCGGCGTTGGGAGGCGCGAGAAACTATTAAGGGCTTGGAAACAGGGTAACGCGGTCCGGCGCCCGGCTACCAAGAAAAATGGGATTCCCGGTTCTTGCGACGAAAAAGTGGCGGAACGAAGAGCACGGGCAACGCCGGCTGAAGGCGGTGTTGCACTGCCCGACCAGCGGTAGGCTGGAGTACTCTGGTTGCTCAGGAGACTCTTGCTTACGATGCTCAAGTTGCGCCGATTTCCCCTCGCCGTCCTGGCTTTTCTTGCCTTTGCGTTCAGCGCGCTCCTAGCCCAGCAGGCTGCGCCACCGGCGCCCACTGAGGACTACGTGCGCGCCCACTACACCAAGTACGAGTTCCGCATTCCCATGCGGGACGGCAAACGGCTGTTCACCGCGGTGTATGTGCCTAAAGACGCCGCGGGCGGGCCCTATCCGTTTCTGATGGACCGCACGCCTTATAACGTAGGTCCCTACGGCGAGGACCAGTACCCGCACCGGCTGGGACCATCGGATGAGTTTGAAAAAGGCGGATACATCTTCGTCTACCAGGATGTGCGCGGAAGGTGGATGAGCGAGGGCGATTTCGTCGAGATGAGGCCGCACGTGGACGTGAAGAAGTCGCCGCAGGACGTGGACGACGCCTCGGACACCTACGACACCATCGAATTTCTGCTCAAGCACGTGGCCAACAACAACGGGAAGGTGGGCATCTGGGGGATCTCCTATCCCGGGTTCTACACTTCGGCGTCGATCATCGACTCCCACCCGGCCCTAGTGGCGGCCAGTCCGCAGGCGCCGATGACGGACCTCTTCCAGGGGGACGACGCCTATCACGGCGGGACGTTCATGCTGTCGGCCAACTTCGGCTTCTACGCCTTCTTCAAGCCCGGCCACAATCCGGAGACACCCAAACCCTCGGTGGGCTTCGACTTCGGCACGCCGGATCATTATCAGTTCTATCTTCAGGCGGGCAGCATCGCCAACCTGGACAAGCTGTATCTGAAAGGCTCCAACTGGCTCTTCAACGACCAAGCCTATCACTCCACCTACGACGCATACTGGAAGCAGCGCGACCTTTCGCAGCACATGAAGAACGTGCATTGCGCGGTGCTGGTGGTGGGCGGCTGGTATGACGCGGAAGACCTGAGCGGTCCCTACAAGACTTTCAACGCGATCAACAAGTTCAACCCGGAGACGCCGACCACGCTGGTCGAGGGCCCCTGGGTTCACGGCGGCTGGGCGCGCGGCGACGGAGACCACCTGGGTGACGTTCAGTTCAACGCGAAGACCGGCGAGTACTTCCGTACCAACGTGCAGTTCCCTTTCTTTGAGCACTATCTAAAGGGCAAAGGCGCGGCGCAGCCCAAGGCCGTGGTTTTTGAGACCGGAACCAACGTGTGGCGGAGCTTCGACGCATGGCCGCCCAAGGCTGCCGCGGCCAAAACTCTCTACTTTCACGCGGACGGCAAGTTGAGCTTTGACGCGCCGACCGAAGCCAAGGGCGTGGACGAATACGTGAGCGACCCGAACCACCCGGTGCCGTTTGTGGGCTACACCACCGACACGGTTCCGCAGCGCTACATGGTGGACGATCAGCGCTTCGCGAGCTATCGGCCCGATGTACTCGTCTATCAGACTGAACCGCTCGAAGAGGATCTGACCATTGCCGGGCCGATTTCGCCCAAGCTGAAGATTGCCAGTTCCGGCACCGACTCGGATTTTGTGGTGAAGCTGATCGACGTTTACCCCGAAGACTACCCCAATCCGGAGGACACGTCGCACGACAACAAGCGCATTCTGGAGGCGCCGCCGCTGCACATGGGCGGCTATGAGCAAATGCTGCGTGGGGAACCGTTCCGCGCCAAGTTCCGCAATAGCTGGGAGAAGCCCGAAGCGCTGACTCCTGGCAAGAAAGCGGAGGTGGACTTCACCATGCCGGACCTCTTCCACACCTTCCGCCGCGGCCATCGGATCATGGTGCAGGTGCAGAGTTCGTGGTTCCCGCTGACCGACCGCAACCCGCAGACGTTCACCGACATTCCCCACGCGAAGCCGGAAGACTTCCAGAAGGCAACCGAGCAGGTGTTTCACCAGAAGGATGCGGCCTCGGGTGTAGAAGTGCTGGTGATGCCGAAGGAGTAAGACGGACCTCGAAACCGGGAGGAAAAATACTTTCATTCATCCTCTCCAACTCGACAAAAAGGACACAGAATGGAATACATGTCTGTTCGAAAAAAAACGGCGCTGTTGCTGATGCTCGCATTCGCGCCGTTCCTGTCTGGCTGCGGTGACTTCTGGCAGGCGCCCACCGGTTCGACGACGAGCACCACCACGCTCACGGCATCCACCAGCACGCCCACTGCCGGCGCAAGTTTCACGCTGACGGCGACCGTTACGCCCACGACTGCCACCGGAACGGTGACGTTTTATAACGGCACGTCCTCGCTCGGAACCGGGACACTGAGTTCCGGTACAGCAACGCTGACCACTTCGATCGCCACCGCCGGAACGTACTCGCTCACCGCGAAATATGGCGGCGATACCAACGATGCCTCCAGCACGTCGAGCGCGCTCTCCCTAACCGTGGGCGCGTCATCCAACCTGACAACGACAAGCACCGTTCTGACCACCACCACCACGGGCACGCTGACGACAGGTGAAAGCGTGAACCTGACGGCCACGGTTTCTCCATCGGCAGCAACTGGAACCGTCACGTTCACCGACACCACGACCTCGGGTTCGCTGGGAACCGCGACGCTGACATCGGGCACAGCAACCCAGTCGGCAACTTTCTGCACCACTGGCGATCACTCCATAACCGCCGCCTACGGTGGCTCGAGCACGGATGCCGCAAGCACATCGAGCGCGCTGGCACTCACGATCACCGCATCGACCAGCCTTACGTCCACGACCACCACGCTGGCTGCATCCCCAACCGCACCCACGGTGGGCGAAAGCATTACCTTGACGGCCACGGTTTCCCCGGCGGCGGCAACCGGGACCGTCACGTTTTACGACGCCACAAATTCGCCCTCGGTTTCGCTGGGCACGGCAAATTTGAGTTCCGGCACGGCAACCGTGACGACCACCTACAGCGCCGCGGGGACTTATTCGATCACTGCCACCTATAGCGGATCCTGCGCCTACGCCACAAGCACCACCACAAGTCCGACCAGCGTTACCGTCTCCCAATGAGGAATTCAATGTACTTTCGTACGCTCCGCACCACTCTTCTGCTGCCGGCCGCTTTGTTGATGGCCGCAGCACCCGCGATCCATGCCGAGGAAGGCATGTGGACCTTCGACAACCCGCCGTTGAAGCTGCTGGCGGAGAAATACAATTTCCATCCAACACAGGCATGGCTGGACCATTTGCGCCTCTCGAGCGTGCGGCTCAACGACGGCGGCTCGGGCTCGTTTGTGAGCCCCAACGGCCTGTTGCTGACCAATCACCACGTGGCCCGCGGACAGTTGCAGAAGAACTCGTCGGCGGCGCACGATTACCTGCGCGACGGCTTCTACGCAACCACACAGGCCGAAGAGATGAAGTCCGCCGACCTGGAAGTGAACGTGCTGGTCTCCATGCAGGATGTGACCGCGCGAGTGCAGGGAGCGGCCAAGGGAATCGCCGACGAGGCCAAGGCGCTGAAGGCGCGTGAGGCAGAGATTGCTGCGATTGAAAAGGAGAGCAAGCAGAAGACCGGCCTGCGCTCCGACGTGGTCTCGTTCTATAACGGCGGCGAATACTGGCTCTACCAGTACAAGGCCTACACCGACGTGCGGCTGGTCTTTGCGCCCGAGCAGCAGGCGGCCTTTTACGGCGGCGACCCGGATAACTTCACCTATCCGCGCTATGACCTGGACATGGCGCTGTTCCGCGTCTACGACAACGGACAGCCGCTGAAGACCGACAACTTTCTGAAGTGGAGCGCCAAGGGCGCCGCGCCGGGCGAGTTGATCTTCATCTCAGGACACCCGGGATCGACGCAAAGGCAGGATACGGTGTCCGAGTTGCTGATGG
>Ga0302195_10000944_pt1 | contig 23019 bp, 19 predicted proteins | sample II_Bog_N1_2_FD_198778 | JGI IMG/M metagenome (GOLD analysis project Ga0302195, IMG submission 198778) | Peat permafrost microbial communities from Stordalen Mire near Abisko, Sweden - II_Bog_N1_2 | ecosystem: Environmental > Terrestrial > Soil > Wetlands > Peat | place: Sweden: Abisko...
GAAGGATGTCACGTGCTGGCGCTTGCGTCGGTAGTCCTCGATTGCCATCGCTCGGGTGCGCACGGCCTCGTGGATTTCGTCAGGTACCCCGGCGGCTTCCGCTCCGAAGACGGCGCAAGGGATTTCGCCGTGGTCCGCTCGCTGATCTCGACCGCGAAGAAGCAAGGCTGGGATATCCTCCAGACACTGACCAGCGCCCCCGAGCGCCTGATCGCCGACCTCCGGCTGGCCTGATCGCAGCCCCGCGACCTGGGCAGTTACCAAATAACAAAAGAAGGTATCAAATGATATGGACACGGACAGGGTCATCGGCGCCGGTAAGCAAGTCATCGGTTCAGTGAAGGAAGTCGTCGGCAAACTCGTAGGCGATGCCAAGCTGCAGGTCGATGGCAAGGCCGAGCAGGTCGAGGGCAAGCTGCAGAACGCGGCCGGTAGCGCGAAGTACGAGCTGAAGGGATAGTGCTCCCATCAGCGTTCTTGCCGAACCAGGCCTGGTTCCTGGCAATCTGCAAGCGGTTCCGTTTGCAGATTCTGGTTCCCTAAGCGTCCAATTCTCGTTGCGCGGAGCCGCCGGGAACCTCCGGCGGGAAGAGCCGGTCCGTCGCCTTGATCACCTCGTTTCATCCGGCCCGAAGGAGTTCGTTCCCATGCGCGGCATTCATTTCAGCACCGCTGCACTGCTTGCAATGAGCGTCACGCCGGCCCTGGCGCTGGCGCCATCCAGCACCGACAGTGCTACCGGGACGCGGTCAGGCCATGAGGTCGGCGTCGGCGACTCCCTGCCGCGGTCCGACAAGGCCAGCAACATCGTTCCGGGCGATACGCGATCCAGAATCGCGGCGACCTTGCCGCGCTCGGGAATCGGCGAGAATGCGGCGCCGCAAGATTACCTGAGAGCCGCCCGTGGCTCGCTCGTCGCCGGCCACACCGGGCAGGCGCAGCAATCGCTGGAGATGGCCGAGACGCGCGCACTCGATCGCTCCGTTGCGCAAGGCGAGACGAACGCACCGAGCGACAGCCAGTTGGTATCCCGGATCAGCGACGCACGCCGCGCCCTGGGCGGCGGCGATCGCGCTCATGCCATCCAGCTTATCGATACCGCTTTGTCAGGCTGAGGCAACGGAACAACCGTCTCGCAGGGCAGCGCGCCATTGAAAGCGGCGCGCTGCTCTCACCGCGGCTGCTTGCTATCCTCAGAACTGTTCGTCCGGCAAAGCAAGTGTGGTGGACGCGCCGCTCTGCACGACCGTCAGCAGCGCGCTTGCCTTGGGCAAGATCTGCTCGGCATAGAACGTTGCAGTCGCGATCTTGGCCCGGCAGAAAGCCTCGTCCCCGCCTGAAGCCAGGCCCGCCTGCGCGGCGAGCGCGGCGCGTGCCATCTGCCAGCCGCCGCACACGTACCCGGTCAGCATCAGATAGCTGACCGAAGCCGCCAGCGCCGCATCCTGATCCTGGCCGATCGTTTGCAAAACCCACGCCGTGGCTTGTTCCAACGCCTGGATGCCGGCGGCCAGATGCTCGCGGATCGCCGCGAACCCGGCGCCATCGGCAAGCAGCGAGTCCACGTCACGCATCTCGGCCAACAGCGCCGCCATCGCCACGCCGTTGTCCATCGTCAGCTTGCGGCCAACCAGGTCGGCGGCCTGAATCCCGGTCGTGCCTTCATAGATCGTGGCGATCCGCGCATCGCGCAGATACTGGCTGGCGCCGGTCTCCTCGATGAACCCCATGCCGCCATGGACCTGAATGCCGAGCGAGGCGACCTCGACGCCGAGTTCGGTGCACCAGCCCTTCAGCACCGGCGTCAGCAGGTCCACCCGCGCCTGGCGGCGCTGGCGTTCCGCGGCGTCCCGGTGCCTGCGGGCGAGGTCGTTGTCGGCCGACACCACGTAGCCGAAGGCGCGCATCGCCTCGACCTGCGCCTTCATCGTCAGCAGCATGCGGCGCACGTCAGGATGATGGATGATGGTGACCCGATCGCCGCTTCTTTGGCCCGCCGGCCGGCCCTGCACCCGTTCGCGGGCGTAGTCGCGCGCCGCCTGATAGGCGCGGTCGGCGATCGCCAGGCCTTGCAGCCCGATCTTCTGCCGCGCCTCGTTCATCATGGTGAACATGTGAGCGAGACCTTTGTTCTCCTGCCCCACCAGGTAACCGACCGCGCCGTCCTTGTCGCCGAACGCCATCACGGCGGTCGGACTGGCATGGATGCCAAGCTTGTGCTCAATCGAGGCGCAGGACACGTCGTTACGTACCCCCAGTGAGCCGTCGGCGTTGACCAGAAATTTGGGCACGATGAACAGCGAGATACCCCGCGTGCCTTCCGGCGCATCGGGCAAGCGGGCCAGCACCAGGTGCACGATGTTGGCGGCCATGTCGTGGTCGCCCCAGGTGATGAAGATCTTCTGGCCGAACACCCGATAATGGTCGCCGTCGGGCACCGCCTTGGTGCGGACGGCCGACAGGTCCGATCCCGCCTGCGACTCGGTCAGATCCATCGTGCCGGTCCACTCGCCGCTGACGAGGTTCGGCAGGTACCGGTCCTTCAGCGCATCGGAAGCGTGGGCATTGATCGCCTCCATCGCGCCGGCGGTCAGCAGCGGACACAGGGCGAAGGACATGTTCGCCGCGTTCCACATCTCCACCGCCGCGGCCGCGACGAGGTTGGGAAGCCCCTGGCCGCCGCGTGCGGGATCGCCGGCGAGGGCGTTCCAGCCGTTGTCGACGAACTGGCGGTAAGCCGAGGCAAACCCCTCGGCCGCGACCACGCCATCTGTCGTCCAGGATGCGCCCAGTTCGTCGCCGGTCTTGTTGAGAGGCGCGAGCACCTCACCGGCCAGCTTCGCCGCCTCGCCCAGGACGGCCTCCACCAGGTCGGGCGTGACCTCTTCGAAGCCGGGGACGGCGGCAAACCACTTGAGGTCCGCCAGTTCGTTGATCACGAACTGCATGTCGCGCACCGGCGCACGATAGGTCGTCATGGGATGTCTCCTCGGGAGTCCTGTCGATCCGTTTACGATCATGCAGCACGCGCTTCTACCGTGCCAATGCCCCGGGCAGGCGGCCCAACAACAGCCGGGCCGGGTCAGCTTGCACTATGCCGGCGCCGCGTCCATCGCGCCCTGAACCATGTGCTGGCCAAACAGGTTCGCGAGCGCAGCCGCTTTGGCGGCGGCCGTGTCGAGCATCCCGACCGCGTGGCGCGCGATAACCCCTTCCTCGTCGCTGGGCATCACGAACACCCGAACGCGCGAGTCGTCCGTCGAGATCACCGGCGCCGAATCGCGATTGGCCTTGTGATCGAGCTCGATGCCAAGCCACGCCTCGTCTTGCAACACGCTCTCGCGCACGCGCCAGGCGCGCTCGCCGATGCCGCCGCAGAACACCACGGCGTCCAGCCCCTTCAGCTCGGCGGCCAGGCCACCCAGCTCGTAGCGGATGCGGGACACAAAATACGCGATCGCCTCGGCTGCCTCCGGCCGGTTGGATGCCTCCAGCTCCCGCATGTCGGCCGACACGCCCGACAGGCCCTTGAGACCAGACTCCTTATAGAGCAGGTCGTTGATAGCCGCCGCGCTCATCCGCCGATCCTGCAGCAGGTAGAGCACCACGCCTGGATCGATCTGGCCGCAGCGCGTGCCCATCGCCAGGCCGTCGAGGCCGGTGAAGCTCATCGAACTTGCCACCGAAAGCCCGTCGCGGGTCGCGCACATCGACGCACCGTTGCCGAGATGCGCAATCACCACCCGCCCGGCCGCGTGCAGCGGCGCGATCGCACGCAAGCGGCCGATGACGGATTCGTAGGACAGCCCATGAAAGCCGTACCGCCGCACGCCTTCATCGTAGAAGTGCCGCGGCAAGGCGAACACGTCGTTGACGAACGGATGCACGCGATGAAAGCTGGTGTCGAAGCAGGCGACATGCGGCACATCCGGCCAGGCTTCGCGTGCCGCCTCGATGCCGGCGAGATTGTGCGGCTGGTGCAGCGGCGCCAGCGGCACCAGCGCCCGTAATTGCACCATCACAGGGTCGGTGACGGTCACGGGACCAGCATAAAGCACCCCTCCATGGGCCACGCGATGACCGGCGGCGACAATGTTCGGCTCCGGAAAGGCCGATCGCCGCCAAGCCAGCACCCGGTGCAGCGCATCCGCGTGAAATGGCTGGACGCCGGCGTTCCAGGTCTCCCGGTGGTTTACCTCCCCGCTGCCGTCGCGCACCGTCATGTGGCGCTCGGTGCCGACCGTCTCCGCCAGCCCGGCCACGAGCAGTCGCGGCGCATGGTCGGTCAGTTCGTACAAGGCAAATTTGAGGGACGACGACCCGGCGTTCAGCGTGACGACGTTGCTGGTCATGGGACGATCGCCTTCAGCGGCGTCGGCGGCACCGCGCTCTTGCCGGTCCTCTGCCAATGGGCGAACAGCACCGCCACCGCGCAGGAGAACATCCGCGCCGTCTCCTCATCGGCGCGGCTTGTCAGCAGCACTGGCACCCGGGCGCCGAGCACCAGGCCGGCGCCTTCGGCCTGCGCGGCGTAGGTGAGCTGTTTCACCAGGATGTTGCCGGCTTCGAGATTGGGCGCGATCAGGACGTCGGCGCGCCCGGCGACGAGTGACGTGAGTCCCTTGCTCTGCGCGGCCGTCAGGCTGATGGCGTTGTCCATCGCCAGCGGCCCGTCCACGATGCCGCCGCGGATCTGGCCGCGCTCCGCCATCTTGGAAAGCGCCGCGGCATCCAGCGTGGACGGCATCTCCGGGTTCACCGTCTCCACCGCGGACAGGATGCCCACCTTCGGCTCCACGATGCCGAGCGCCAGTGCCAGATCGATCGCGCTTTGCGTGATATCGATCTTTTCCTTCAGCCCGGGGGCGATGTTGATCGCGGCGTCGCTCACCAGCAGTAGGTCCGGCAGGCCCGGCGCGTCCATCACGAAGACATGGCTGATGCGGCGCGTGCCGCGCAGCCCGCCCTGGGATTTCACAACGTGCCGCAGCAGCTCATCGGTGTGCAGGTTCCCCTTCATGATCGCGGCGGCCTCGCCGGCATGCACCAGTTCGACCGCACGCGCTGCCGCGGCGTCGTGGCTCGGGACATTCAGCACCGTCAAGCCGCGCAGGCTCAGGCCGCTTTTCTCCGCAACGTCGCTGATACGTTCGGCATCGCCGATCAGGATCGGCGTGATCAACCCGTTCCGCGCGCCGGCGAGCGCGCCAGTGAGGGAGTTCGCGTCCTCTGGCGCAACCACGGCGGTGATCAGGGGCGGCAGGTCGCGGCAGGCGGCGAGCAGCCGTGCGACATGACGGTGCCGCGCCACCATCAATTCCGGCAAGACGCTGTCGGCGATGGTGGCGCTTGTCAACGGCGCCAGCACGGTCGCGAACCCTTCTACAATAAGGTCGCCGCCGCGCAGCAGGTGCGTCTGCAACACCACAGTCTGCGGCGGGCGCTTTTCAGTCACGGTCACACGCACAGTCAGCGTCTCGCCGACATGGGCGCGGCCGAAGAAGGTGAGGCTCTGCGCGCGGTACAGTGTCCCCGGACCCGGCAGCAGGTTGCCGAGCACCGCCGAGAACAGCGAGCCGAGCCACATCGCCGGGGGGGGATGCGCCACGTCATCCGGCCCGTCGCCGGCTGAGCCGGGCAGGTTCACCGGGTTCAAATTGCCGCTGACATGGGCAAAGATGTAGAGGTCGTCGGGCGTCACCACCCGGGTAATCTGCTCCGTGTTGCCGACCGTCAAATCGTCAAACGTCCTGTTCGTGCGCATTGTTTCCTCCCGAAGTCGGCAATGCTATTTGTGGAGTTGGTGCCCGATGCAGCGTAGGTTGCGGCCGCCGGAGCTTCTTCCGCGGCGTGAATGGTGTTTGCGGCGTTCTTGCCGTGATCTCGGCGCCGGAGCCGCGATCGTCAGCACTGATCTGCCAGTCGCGCCGGAGGCAGACGCCGCGGACGTAACCCAGTCGCCAAGCAGGTCTGGGACGGCGCCGGCCTGACGCCGGCGCCCCAGCTCAGTCGAACAGTTTCCTGAACGCGCCGACGGCATGTTCGGCAGCCTGCTTCCACTCGCCCTCGAATTCCTGCAGTCGGCCAGAGTACTTCGAACGCTGCTCCTCAAGTTGCTGCTTGATTGCGGTGAATTTCTCGCCGAGTTCCCGCTTGCGCTGATCGAACGCCTCGCCCTGGTAGGCGGCCTGGACCTTTGCCTGGGCAGCGACGGCTTCCAACTCCGCGTCCAGCGACTCGCGCGCCTTCACGTAAGAATGCAGAATGGCGTCCGTGGCGGCATCGAGCGTCTTGCCGGACTGCGCCACCTGCTCGTCGAAGGCCGCTTCGAACCGGGAAAGGGCATCGTCGATTTGCTTCCGCCCTGCCGCGCCGGCATCCGCCGTGGCTTCGGTGAGCCGCCCGATCTGTGCTTTCGCACCATCGATTTCCGACGCCAGCTTCTGTTTGACATCCGTCGCAAGGTCATTCTGCCGCTTGACGCCGGCTTGAAGGTTATCGAGCGCATCGTCCACCGCCTGCTTTTGACGCGCAAGTCGCTCCTTCCCCTGCTGCGTCGAGAGTGCGAGTTGCGCCCCAAGGGCTTCCGCCTTGGCGGTTAGTGCAGCGAATACGCTATTGCCCGATTCTCGGATCTGTTTGATCGTATCTGACATGATGGTTGACTCCCTTGTTGCGACTCCGCGCCCGGCCATCAAGCGGGCCGTTGCGTATTTTTGCCCCTGCTTTCGACCTTGCGCCTGCCTTCGGCGGCCAGGTTGTCTCGCTCAATAGGCACGTTGCACAGTCGTCGTGCCGGCGGGTCCGACAGTCGTGGTAGAGCCTGGAGCGACGTAAGTGGTCGTTCCGGGCGACACATAGGTCATCGGGGCTGGCGCGACGATCGTTGCAGCCGGCGATTGTGGTTGTGGGCTGTGTACATCGACGCAGCCGGCCACGCCAACGCAGAGCAGGGACACGGCCAACGAGAAGCGGATGGCGGGATTCTTGCGACGGGAGCCTTTGGCTCCCTTGGCCGCACCGGCAATGCAAGTCATCATGTCCATGTCGCTGTCCTTCGGTTTGTTGCTGCGTTCGGGCCAATGCTGGGCCGCGGATCCGCGGCCACTGACCATGCCGGTCCCCGGCACGTCTTCAGAGTTATTGCGGAAGCGCCACCCGATGCCGCCCTGCGCGGCCTGGTTGGAAATGGTAGCCTAGTCGGGTCCAAACAGCGGCGGTAGCATCGGAAACTACTCAGATCCGGCTAGCGGCGGCCACCGGGCTTGCCGGCTTGCTTCAAATTCAAAAGACGTTTGCGGTTCGCGGGGCGGCGACACTGAACGGGGGGAAGCCTGAGTACTTTCCGAACCTGCTCGCCACGATCGTCGTCAGCTAGTGTCTGGTGCTGGCTGCGCGGGCTCCGCGCACGCAGCCCTGACCCTATCCGCCGCCACGCCCGTGCTTCCGCGCGAGGTTGGATTCCGATCCGAGCCGCCGAACCAAGATCTGAAAAGAGGTATCGCCATGTCAGCCTTCACCCACGCGATGACCATGTCCAAGCCCTACGCGCGCTCGGTTGCGGTCGCGGCACTTATGACCAGTACGATGCTCGGCAGCCCCACAATCCCGGCTCATGCCGCCATCGCCACACTCCAGATGGCGGAGTCCTCTGCTGCCCAGATCCCAGCCGGCCGGGGCGCCACCGAGGGAAAGGGGGAGACAGTCGAGCAGCGGATCACGGCTCTTCGCTCGGCGCTCGGAATTACACCAGGCCAGGAGCTGCTGTGGAATGGCGTGGCGCAGGCGATGCGCGAAAATGCCGCCGCCATAGACAAGCTGATCGCGGAAAATCGGGTCCGGCCGGTGAAAGACCAGACCGCGGTCGCCGATTTGACCGTCTACCAGAAATTCGCGCAGGCCCATCTCGACGGCCTGCAGAATCTGATTTCGTCGTTTGATACGCTGTACGATACAATGCCCGCTTCACAGAAGAAAATCGCCGACGAAGTGTTCATGAATTCCGCCCCCAAGGGCGGGCGTTCACATGGTTAGCAAGTCCAGCGCCAGGGCTTCCCGTGTTGGTGCAAAGAAGGTTTCCATGACCTGCATCCCCGACACAAAATCGATGCCGGACCTGTTGGTGAGGCTTGCGGCAGGGCTTGCGATGTCCGCCGTTCTTGTGCTTGGGACGTTCGCATCGGCCACCGCGCAACCGCATGGTGGCCGGGGCCACGAAGGCGGGCATGGCGGCGGATATAGCCGCGGACATGGCAGTGGTGGCGGCGGCGGCTATTATCGGGCGCCTCCGGTGGTCTATGGCTCACCTTATGGCAACTCATACTATGGCGGCTCCCCGTACCCGCCGCCGGTGGTTTATCTTCCCGGTATAAGCATCGGGATTTGGTAGGCATCACCATGACAAAATGGCCCACGGCTATCACGGCGCCGTGGGCCATGCGTCCGCTACGCCAGTTCCGAAAACTAAATGCCGAGCGCGCCGAGCAGCCAGAGCACGATAAGGACAACCAATACAACACCAAGAACCCCTCCGAGGCCCGCCCCTCCATAGCGATTGTAGCCATAGTAACCACCACCGCCGCCAAGCAGGACGATCAGCAGAACAATTATTAGAATTGTGCTCATTTTCGCCTCCATCGTATTTGTTAGATCCCTCGCCGACCATTTTCAATAGCAGAAGCCGGCCGGCAAAGCAGGGTCGCCCACGTGCGACCCCAGAGTGACATCTATTGCGACCGGCTTGCCATAATGCCGGGTTGACAGTCTGGCCAAGCTCCGCGCGATATCTTCAAAGGTTGCATCGGAAGCAAGTCCCAGCGAGACCACAGTGTTTTCGAAGACAAATCGCAGCCGGCGGTCTTCGGCTGGATCAATGTGAATGGGTTGCATGAGACTCTCCACGACTGGGGCAGTTGGATGGACAGCACGCTGCGCCGCCGGCGATCGCGGTGACCGATGAGCGGAGGCGGCAGCCGTGCGGCGGCTCAACGCTCGTGCCTCTGGGAAAGGATCGGATAGTATCGCCAAGGGCTATGAGTCATACCGAACGGCGCACAGCCGTGGTAGGATCGGAAACTACCTACAGGCTATCCGCCGGGCAGCCGCGACTGGAGATCCGGATCGAATGAGGGCTCGTCGTCGGCACGCCAGGCAGCGGCAAGTGCCAACCTGGCCAGCGCCGGAAGGGATTTCGAGCCGGTCTTCTTCATGATCGCGGCACGGTGGTTTTCGACAGTGCGCTGGCTGATGCCAAGATCCGCGGCGATATTCTTGCTGGGGGCGCCGGCGAGAACCAGCGCCATGATCTCCCGCTGTCGCGGAGTCAAATCCGCCAGATGGCTGGCGGCGGTTTCCCTCCAGGCGACCAGCCTGCCGGAATCGCGGGACTGTTCGATAGCGCGTTTGATGCTGGCAAGCAGTTCGCCACGGCCGACCGGCTTCTCGATGAAGTCCGAAGCGCCCGCCTTCATGGCTTGAACCGCGATCGCCACGTCGCTGCTGCCCGTAATCATGATTGCCGGCAGCCGATGCCCCGCCAACTGCCTCAGCAATTCGAGCCCGCTCATTCCCGGCAAGTACGCGTCGATCAACAGGCATGCTCCGGTTCCGGGGCGGTAGTCTTCGAGGAATGCCTCGCAGGATGCATAGTCTGCGACGGTCCAGCCATCCTGCTCCAGCAGGCTGCGAAGTCCCTCCCGCACATTGCTGTCGTCGTCGACGACAAAGATGAGCGGCGCATCCGAAGAGCCGGCCGGTTCAAACTGCGGAGCACCCGCCTGCGATACCGGCAGGAGCCGTTGAATGACCTGCGTCAGCTCGCCCAGCTTCACCGGCTTGTTAAGTTGGACACAATTCTGCAGCGCAATCTCGCGCAGGGTGACGGTCGAGATATCACCGGTCAGGATGATGACCGGGATCTCACGATGAAGTTTCTCCCGCACCTTTCCGATGAACTGGAGGCCGGTCAGACCGTTGGGAAGATTATAGTCCGCGATGATGAGGTCAGGTCGGATCGGGCCTCGCGTGACGAGGTCAAGCGCGGCGACGCCGTCCGGCGCCGTCGCCGCGCGATGGCCTTCCTCCCCGAGAACAAGTTCGAGGAGTCCGCGAACTTCGGGATCGTCCTCGACGACCAGGATGACGCCCGTCCGGCGAACCGCGTCGGTGCTCGCGTTAGCGACGCCTTGCCGGTTCTGCTCCAGCTCCGGTGCCGTCTCGCCCGGTTGGCGGACGATCTCGATGGCGAAGACCGAGCCCTTGCCCAGACGCGAGCGGACGCGTACCCGATGGCCAAGCAACTTCCCCAGGCGCTGCACGATGGACAGTCCAAGACCGAGGCCGCGGCTCCGTTCGCGCGCGGCATTGTCGAGCTGATGGTACTCCTCGAACACCGCCTGAAGCTCCTCGCCGGGGATACCCACGCCGGTATCCCAGACCTCGATGCTCAGGATTCCCCGGTGCCGCCGGCAACCAAGCAGCACCTTGCCGTGACTGGTGTATTTCAATGCGTTCGACAGCAGATTGCGGATCATCTGCTCCAGCAGACGCGGATCGCTCTGAACCGGGAGGCTGCACGGGACCGTGCGAAACCCCAGGCCCTGCGCATGCGCGTGATAGGCGAACTCATCCCTGAGCCGCCCAAGCAGACCGTTGATCGGGAAAGTGACCACCTCCGGGCGGACAGTGCCGGCCTCGATCTGGTTGATGTCGAGCAGCGCGTTCAGCATCCCGGTCATGGCGCCCAGCGTCTCGTCGAGCCGCGCGACCAGCTTCCGTGCCCGCTCGCCTTCGACGGTCTTCGCCAGGAGTCCCTGAAGCAGGGCAAGCGTCTGCAGCGGCTGACGAAGGTCATGGCTCGCGGCGGCGAGAAAGCGGGACTTGGCGGCATTGGCCAGCTCCGCCTGCCGCATGGCTGTCGCAAGTGCGTCCGCCGCGCGCCGCCGGCCGGTGATATCGGCAAAGGTGATGACGACGCCTTCGACCCCGTTGTCCTGGGTCCGATAAGGCAAGACGCGACGGCTGTACCAGGCGCCGTTCTGAGCTTCGATCTCCCGTTCGATCGGCGCAAGAGTCTCAAGCACCGATCGGGCATCGGTCAGCAGCGCGCCATCGGCAGCCAGCGAGTGGAGGTCTTCAAGCGGCCGCCCGACGTCGCTGGGTATAACGCTGAACAGCGACTTGGTAGCCGGCGTGAAGAAGCGGATATTCAGGGCAGTGTCGAGGAACAGCGTTGCGACGTCGGTGCTATAGAGAACATTCTGCAAGTCATTGGATGTCGTGCGCTGCCGTTCCAGGGTCTCATGGAGCTGGCTGTTGAGGGCGGTCAGCTCCTCGTTGAGCGATTGCAATTCCTCCTTCGAGGTCAGCAGCTCCTCGTACGTGGATTGGTATTCCTCGTTGATCGACAGAGCCTCTTCGTTGATCGCCTTCTGCTCTTCGCTGGAGATCTCGAGGCTGCGGATGGCGCCCTGCAGCTCCGTCCTCGTGGCTTCGAGCTCCTGCTCAAGCCGGGCCACCAGGGAAGCGTCCGCCGCCGTGACGAGGCCCGCTTGCTTGTCCTGTTGCAGTGGCTCGTCAACGAAGCAGATCAGCAGCAGCTCATCGCCGTCGGCTGTCACCGGGCGTACGTCGATGCTAAACAAAGCCGTGTCGCCATCGAGGTTCGTCCGGCCACCGGCGACGACAACGCGGGCGTTCTGTCGGCTGGCTTGTTGGATTGCCAGGGCAAGCTTGCCGCGCAGCCCCTGGCGGGCAAGGGCGAGCAGATCGTGCGTCGGATGTCCCGGCGCCACGCGCAGATAACGGTCTGTCGGTCCCAGCGAATAGAGACATTCGTGCTTGCGGTTGATCAAGACCGCCGCCGGTGCGTAGGCCTCCATCACCAGCCGCCGGCAGAGGTCACCCAGCGCGGCCTGTCGCGAGAGCGCCCGGCCTGATCCCGGACGTGCATGGATGCGGCCGCCGTCACCGGTCAGCGAAAATCCGGCGTCTCCCGGCCGGGCACGGACGATATGCCGGTACAGACGCTCCGACTTGGCGATCGCTTCGAAGCGGCCTTCGGCGTCGCCGACCGTCTCCGAGCTGCCAAGCAACAGAATGCCGCCCTCGCGCAGCGCAAAATGGAACAGCGAGATGATCTTGGCCTGCGCCTCCGGTGCCAGGTAGATCAGGAGATTGCGGCAAGACACCAGGTCGAGACGTGAGAATGGCGGATCTGCCAGCACATCCTGCACGGTGAACACCACCGCCGCGCGCAGTTCGTCCAGGACCCGATAACCATGATCTTCGCGCGAAAAGAAGCGTTCCAGTCGAGCCGGCGACACCTCTGCCTCGATCGCCTCGGGATAGAACCCGTCCCTGGCATGCGCGACCGCATCCGCATCGACGTCGGAGGCGAACACCTGCAGCTTGGTGTTCAGCTTGGCTGCCACGATTTCCTCGCGGAACAGCATCGCGAGTGAATAGGTCTCCTCCCCCGTGCTGCACCCCGCAACCCAGATGCGGATCGGCTGATCGGGCGTTTGGCCGCGGACCAGGTTAGGAATGACCTTGTCAGCCAGAAGATCGAACACCTTCGGATCGCGGAAGAAGCTGGTGACGTTGATCAGCAGGTCCTTGGCCAGCAGGTCGAGTTCGTCAGTGCCGCTGCGCAGGATCTGGATGTACCGATCCATGTGGTCTGTCGCGATCCCGGCCAGCGCCATGCGCCGCTCGACGCGGCGCTGCAGGGTACCCTGCTTGTAGAGTCTGAAATCGTGGGCCGTTTTCGTCCGCAGAAGCTCGATGATTTCCGGCAGTTTTGCCGTCGCCCGCGGAGGTGACCCGCTCTGCGCCTGTCGCTGACCGTATTCGACCAGCGCTTGCGGAATTTTCGCCGCCGGAAGGACAAGATCGACCGCGCCCGTCTTGATCGCGCTGCGCGGCATGCCGTCATAGGCGGCTTCGCCGGGCTCCTGCGCGATCACAAGCCCGCCTGTCTCCTTCACGGCCATCAGTCCAAGGCTGCCATCGGCGCCGGTGCCCGAAAGGACCACACACGCGGCGCGCGGACCGTAGTGCCCGGCCAGCGAGTACAGCAGGAAGTCGAATGGCAGCCGCGCACCGTGGCGCGCTTGCGGTTGCGAAAGGTGCAGGGCGCCGTTGCTGACGGACAGATAGGTACCTGGCGGAATCACATAGACGTGATCTGACTCGATCGGCATACCATCGGTTGCCTGGCGTACCGTCATGGGGGTGTGGCCGGCCAGCAGGTCCACCATCATGCTTTCGTGATTCGGATCGAGATGCTGGACCAGGATGAAAGCCATGCCGTTCCCGGGGGCCAGCGCGCCCAGAAGTGTCCGGCAGGCCTCCAGACCCCCCGCCGATGCGCCGATTCCAACGATCCGGAACGCGCCATGCCCGCTCGGCGGGGCCGGCGCCGACAAGGGACGCCCGCGCGATCGCGGTCGGGCGATCTTGGCCTGATGCGGGCGGCTGTCTGGCATTCTTGAACCGTATCTGATGTGCGTGCGGACCGCACTGTCTGCGCGCCCAATCGTATCACGGCTCGCTCGCCGCGGCGACCCTGGCACCGGCTTCGCGAATGCCGCGGACGCCTGTCGGCGGCAAAACGGTTCCCGGGCCTGAGTAGTTTCCGAGGCTTCGCCTGGCGATCTGCCTTCGGATATACGCATCAAATCGTCGGTCTCGCCGGTGTTGCCGGCGTCCGGGGTACCTCGGGGCGTTCCCCCCCCGAGGGCGTTTCCTCCCCCAGACTGAGGCCCTGGCCGATCGACCAGGGCCTCGCTTTCCGGGGCGCCCGTACAGAGCAAGATACTGGAGGCGACGCCAACCGATGAGAACGCTTCGCGTGCTCGTTGTGGACGACGATGTCATGATCGGCACGCTGCTTGCCGACCTGCTCGCGGAATTGGGCCACGTCTGTTCGATCGAGAGCACCTTCTGGCGATCAAGCCGGGCGCGGTAACAATTCAGAAGCCGTTTCGTGAGCCGGATCTCGTTCAGGCAATGCGCCGTGCGCTTGAGATGACGACCGTTCCCTGAAGGCGACGCCAGGACGGCACGCGCGACGCCGGTCGCGAACAATCGCCCGCGTATGACCGGAGCCGAGATTAACGCATCGCCGGCCGCGCCGATCGCGCGTCGTCTGTCCGTCACCTGAGTATTTTCCGGTGCTGTTTCTGGCGATGCTTCGTCGGCCATGGTGCGCGACGGCTGAATGTCCCGGTGCTGCGGCCCGGTGGCGGTAATGGAATCGCCGCCGCGGGGGCGGAGCGCCGGTCGCAGGGTCTCGCTCCGCCGGGAACACGTGGAAAGGATCAGGTTATGGACAGCATCAGTGCAAGGCACGACGTCTCCCTTGAAGACGATCTCCATGACGCGGAGCTTGACGCCGAGTCCGTCGCCAGTCCGAACCGGCGGTCCGCGCTGCGAAGCTGGCTGCTGCACGACTCGCCCTACATCACGATGCTGCTTCTGGCCCTGGCGGGCGTGATTCTCCGGCTGCCGTCGGGCTACTGGTTGCTGCTGACCCCGTTGTTCGGCGTGATCTGCGTCGTCGCTGGATGGCGCCGATTCGAATCCGGGGAAGCCCGCAGGCAAATGGTCTATGCGTTGGCGATGGACTGGCTTGCCTTGATCGTCGCCATCTATGTGCTGACCAACACCGGCGTCCAGGGCGTGCTGAACGCCAACGCAAGCTCACTCGCCTTGATGACCCTGCTGGGACTTGGCACCTTCGTCGCCGGCGTGCAGGCGCGGGTTTGGCGGATCGGCGCGGTCGGCGCTATCCTGCTGCTGGCCGTGCCGGGCATGGGGTGGGTTGACCAGTCGGCCCTGTTTTTGGTCGCCGCCACGGTGGCACTCATCGCGATCGGCGGGGTGGTTTGGTGGTTGGATCAGCGGCGGCACGGCAGCGCCTAGGCCGCAGAGCCTACAGCCATGGACGCCACAATAGACGAGAGCAAGATCGTCGTGGGCGGCCGGGGTGGGCCGCAGTTCCACGAGGTCGGCGGTCTGGGCGCGGTACGAACGCGCACCGACGCCCCCGTGAACCGTGCCAAGATCACCATACGGAATCTCGACTTCTTCTATGGCAGCGCCAGAGCACTCAAGGGGGTGTCGCTGGAGCTGCCGGAGAAGCAGGTGACAGGCATGATTGGACCGTCAGGGTGCGGCAAGTCGACCCTGCTGCGCGTCCTGAACCGACTGTACGATCTGTACCCGAAGCAGCATGCGACCGGCGAGGCACGGCTCGACGGTCAGGACATCCTCGGACCCGGCGTCGACGTGAAGCGGCTGCGCAGCCGCGTCGGCATGGTGTTCCAGGAGCCGACGACGTTCCCGATGTCCATCTACGCCAACATCGCCTTCGGCATAAAGCTGCACGAGAGCTTGTCGCGCGCGGATATGCATGCGCGCGTAGAGCTGTCGCTGACCCGCGCCGCGCTGTGGGCCGAGGTGAAGGACCGGCTTGCCGAACCGGCCGGCCGGCTGTCGGGCGGCCAGCAGCAGCGCCTCTGCATCGCCCGCGCCCTCGCAACGCGCCCGGAGGTGATCCTGCTCGACGAGCCAACCAGCGCGCTCGACCCGATCAGTACGCAAAAGATCGAGAATCTGATCGACGAGCTGAAGCAGCACGTAACCATCGCGATCGTCACCCACAACATGCAGCAGGCCGCGCGCTGTGCGGACCATGTCGCATTCTTCTATCTTGGCGAGATGGTCGAGGCCGGCCCCGCGGCGCAAATGTTCACCGCCCCGCGGCAGAGGCGTACCCAGAACTACCTCGCCGGCCGGTTCGGCTGAGGGCGAACGCAGTCGCCAGGCGGCCGCCAACGGAGATGCTGAATGACCGATAGTCCCGATCGTTCGCTCGTGACGGCTGGCGCGCCACAAGGGACGACAGCGCACGACGTGGTCCGCGAACGCGGAAAGGTAAGCTGGCACCGTCGGAACCCGGACGCCGCCCCCCCGGATGGCGAGCTCGGCCCCGAAGATGTTTGGCAGGAGCCAGCGACACGAATTCTCAAGCGACTCGGCACGTCCCCCGCAGGACTTGATACCGCGGAGGTCGAGTCGCGATTACAGAGCTATGGACCCAACGACGCCGCGACCGTCAAGCGGTCGCCCCTTGTGCTTCAATTCCTTGGGCGCTTTCGCAATCCGCTGATCATCATCCTTCTCGTGGCCAGCTCAGTCTCAGCGGCGACCGGCGACGTGGCGAGCTTCGTCATCATCGTCACCATTGTTACGCTCAGCGTGATCCTCGACTTCGTCCAGGAGGTTCGCGCCCAGAATGCGGTCGAAGCCTTGCGCCGTTCGGTCGCTGTCCAGGCAACCGTTCGCCGCGACGGCGCAAGCCTATCGGTGCCGATCGATCAACTGGTGCCTGGCGACATCGTTGAGTTGATCGCCGGCGATCTGGTCCCCGCGGACTCGCGGCTGCTGGAAAGCCGCGATCTCTACGTCAACCAGGCCCTCCTCACCGGCGAGCCCTATCCCGCCGAGAAACTGGCCAGCGATGCCGCTTCGGGGGCGGAAAATCCCGCCGGGGCATCGAACGCCGTGTTCGCCGGCACTTCCGTGATCAGCGGCACCGCCACCATCGTCATCTGCCGCACCGGCAGCAGGACGGCGCTCGGCCATCTGGCAACCAGCCTGGCGGAGAAGCCGCCGGCCACGGCCTTCGCGGTCGGCATCCACCGGTTCAGCATGCTGATCATGCGGTTCACCGTGCTGATGGTGCTGTTCGTCCTGGTGGTGAACATCTTCTTCCATCGGCCGATGCTTGAGTCGCTGATGTTCGCGGTGGCGCTTGCTGTCGGGCTGACCCCCGAGCTGCTGCCGATGATCGTCACCGTGACACTGGCGCGATCGGCAATGCAGATGGCCAAGCGAAAGGTGATCGTGAAGCGCCTGTCCGCGATCCACGATCTCGGGGCCATGAACGTGCTGTGCACCGACAAGACCGGCACGCTGACCGAAGCCACCATCAAGCTGATGCGCGCGATCGACGGACGCGGCATCGAGAGCCAACCAGCCTTTTCCTATGCCTATGTCAACAGCCAGTTCGAGAGCGGCATGAAAAGCCCGCTCGACCAGGCGATCCTCGCCGACCATCGGTTCGACATGACCGGATGGCGCAAGATCGACGAGGTGCCGTTCGATTTCGAGCGGCGCCGGGTCTCGGTTCTGGTCGAGCACGACAGCAAGCACCGGTTGATCGTCAAGGGCTCGCCGGAGGATCTGCTGCGGCTGTCCGGGCGCTACGAGTGCGCCGATGGGATCGAAAAGCCGCTCGACGCGGAGACGCGCCGGACCTTCGAAGCCACCCTGGAGGCGCTCGGTGCGCAAGGGTTCCGCGCGCTTGGCATTGCCACCCGACTGGTCGATGCAAGCCACGAAACCGCCGCGATCGTCGATGAGGCCGACCTTGTCTTCGCGGGGTTTGCGGTCTTCCTCGATCCGCCGAAAGCCAGCGCCGGGGAGACGATCCGGGCGATGGCGGAAGCCGGAGTCTCGGTGAAGGTGCTGACCGGCGACAACGAACTGGTAAGCCGCCACGTCTTCTCCGAGATCGGCGTGCCAGTGACGGGTGTGCTTACGGGCGACGCGCTGGAAAATCTCACCGAAGAGGCGCTGATCGGGCAGTTGCCATGGGTCAACCTGTTCTGCCGGGTCAATCCGCAGCAGAAGCACCGAATCCTGCTGGCGCTGAAGCGGCTCGGCCATGTGGTGGGCTTTCTCGGCGACGGCATCAACGACGCGCCGGCGCTGCATGCGGCCGATGTCGGGATCTCGGTCGATGGCGCCGCCGACGTCGCGCGCGCCGCCGCGGATTTGATCCTACTGGAACACGACCTGTCGGTCGTCCGCGAAGCCATGGTCGCCGGACGCTGTACGGTCCAGAACGTGTCCAAATACGTTCTGATGGGCGCAAGCTCCAACTTCGGCAACATGTTCAGCATGGCCGGCGCCGCGCTGATCCTGCCGTTCCTGCCCATGCTGCCGATCCAGATTCTGCTGAACAACCTGATCTACAACGTGTCCGAAATCGCGATCCCGGTCGATCGGGTCGATCCCGAGGCTATCGTCGGACCCGTGAAGTGGGACATCAGGTTGGTGGAACGCTTCATGCTGATATTCGGCCCGGTGAGCTCGATCTTCGATTTTCTCACGTTCTACGCGCTGCTGAGCCTGTTTGGCGCAGGCGAGGCGCTGTTCCAGACCGGCTGGTTCATCGAGTCGATGACGACCCAGACATTGGTGGTGTTCTGCATCCGAACGCGCCGGCGGTTCTACCGGAGCAGGCCGTGCGGGTTCCTCGTCGGCATGAACCTCGGGGCGGTCGCCGTCGCGATTTTGCTGCCGCTGCTGCCGTGGGGCCGGTGGTTCGGGTTTGTGCCGCCGTCGCCAATGTTCTTTGTCTTCCTGATCGGCGCGACGCTGGCGTATCTCGGGCTGGTCGAAATCGCCAAGGTCTTCTTTTACCGCGCAATCGCGCGGCGCTGACACTGCCAACGATTCGGGGCTACAGGAATGCTGGTGCGTAATATGGAGCGCCACCGCATGGGACATAGCGGTTGGCTGCGCGCGGCGGTGCTTGGCGCGAATGACGGCATTCTCTCGACGGCGAGTCTTGTGCTGGGGGTCGCAGCCGCACACGGCAGCCGCGCAAATGTCCTGGTTGCGGGCATCGCCGGCCTGGTCGCGGGCGCCATGTCGATGGCCGCGGGCGAGTTCGTGTCGGTCCACTCGCAGGCAGACACGGAAGCGGCGGACCTTGAGCTGGAGCGTGGCGAACTCCGAACGGATGACAAGGGAGAGCATGCGGAGCTGACAGCGATCTACGTTGGCCGCGGCCTGGACCCTTCGCTGGCGAAGCAGGTCGCCGACCAGCTCATGGCGCATGACGCCCTTGGCGCGCATGCCCGCGACGAGCTCGGTATCTCCGAGACGCTGAGAGCCCGACCGATCCAGGCGGCATCCGCCTCCGCTGCCAGCTTCGCCGTCGGAGCAGGCATGCCTTTGTTGGTGGCTGTCCTGGCACCGGCGGCGACGCTTGCTGTTGCGGTCTCCGTCACCTCACTTGTATTCCTGATGTTCCTGGGTGCGCTGGCGGCACGCGCGGGCGGCGCGGACGTGACGCTCGGCGCAGGCCGCGTCACGCTTTGGGGTGCGCTGGCAATGGCGATCACCGCTGGCGTGGGGGCCTTGTTCGGCACAATCGTTTGAGCGGTCCCACAGCGGCCGTTCAACGGCATCGCCGGTAGCAGCTCTGCGTACTATCCGAACCTCTCGTGGAAGCGGACGATAAGCTAGAGCCAGCTTGCGGCGATTCGTGATTGCGGCTCCATCTACCGAAGCCGCGATCGCAGCCGCATTTCCAAAAACAGGAGCGCCTATGAAGACGGAGATTCTGGCTGCAATCGGCGAAGACGGATTGCAGCCCGCGGCGTCCCTGAACGCGGCGCTGGCGGCGAATGACCGCGTGAAATATGCCTTCTCCCTGCTACAGATGGCGTTGGCCCACGGCGAGCATCCCGAGCAGCCGGCGGCCACGCTCAAGCGAGAGCGCATCGGCTGCGGAATCGATGATCCGGATCTCGACACCGTGGTGGCGGGAGCGCGCATGGTGGGAAAGGCCTGCCGCGTCGCCGGCGCTGCGCGGATCCTCGGCCGCATCGCTGACGACATGCGGTCGATGGCCGCCCCGGTGCTGGCCACGAACCCGGATGGGCTCGCGGCCAGACTCGATGGATTGCTCGGCGCGCTGCCTGCCACGGCGGACGACCTGCTCGATCCTGCTGCCACCTCTGCCATGATGCAAGCCGGGCGCGACGGCCCGGACAGCCTGCATCGCCTGGTGATGGACCTGCACAAGCAGCTCAATGCCATGCAAGCGGCGCTGGCCGAAGAAACACTGGATGGCGCCGCCGCCTACGGCCTGGCCGAGACGGATCGGCCAATGGTCGCGGCATTCATGGCCGGGGTCAATCGCACCGCGAAGCTGAAGTTTGGGCACCCGGGGCTGGCCACCACCGCCACCCGCGCCGGTGGCCGGCTGGTGATCCAGAACGACATCGGCACCACGGATGCCCATGTGATCGTGATCCATGTGCAGGACCTGGCCGTCAGTGTCACCTATACCGACGTGCATCCGGAGCGGCTTGCATTCTTCCAGGAGATGCTGAAGCCCCGCGCGGTCACCTGGGAAGCCGGGCGCACTGCCGTGCTGGCCGCCGGCGCGCCGTTCTATCTCGCGACCGGGCGCATCGAGGCGAAAGATGCCGAGAGCTGCCGCGCTTATCTCGACTTTCTCGGTTCACGTCTCGTTTTCCTGATCGACTGGAACCGTGCGCGCAAGCAATTGCGGGGGTTCATGCGCGGGTCCGACCGGCTGGCCCTGTTGCGCGCGGCGGCGGAGGACGACATCGGGCATCGCGGCTTCCTGGAGCTGGGCGGCGCGCGGCTGGTCAACCAGGCGATCGAGGCCACCGCCGGCTCATCGATGCATTTCGGCGACCGCCTCTGCGACGTGCTCGGCGATGTGCCGACGCTGGATTTTCTGCGCTTCGCTTTCCGGGCCGCGACCGAGGGCCTGCTGTCCGGGCGGTCGCACGCGCTGATCCATGACCGCATCCGGGTGGCGCTGGCGGCGCATTTCAGCAACGAGGAACGGCAGATGCTACGTCTCGCCGCCGATCATGCCGGCCTGATCTTCGAGCTTGCCAGCCTGGTGCGTGACGGGCTGCAGGCCGAGCCGGGCGATGCGGGCAAACGCGCCCGGCATGCCGCCCAGTTCGAGCATGATGCGGACCAGATCGTGGTCGACACGCGCGAGGCCGTGCGCCGTCGTCCGGACTATGCGGTGTTCCTGCCGCTGCTGGAAAGTGCGGACGATGCGGCGGACGAGCTGGAGGACGCGGTCTTCCTGCTCAACCTGGACACGCTGCAGGGCAAGCCGCTGGAGGCATTGCAGGTCCTGGCAGACCTGCTGGCGGAAGCGTCCCAGGAATGGATCAGGGCGGTGGGCCATGCCACGCAAATCGGCCGCGCCGCCAGTCCCGCCGAGACGGAGGATTTCCTGACAGCGATCGACCGCGTCGCCGCCATCGAGCACAAGGCCGATGACGCGGAGCGCACGTTGGCGGCGATCACCATCCAGCATGCGCAGGATTTCCGACAGTTGCATTTGTTCACCGCAATCGGCGGCAAGTTCGAGGCGGCCGCGGATGCGCTGAAGCACGCCAGCCTGATGCTGCGCGACCACGTGTTGGAGGATGTGATCGATGGCTGATCTCTATCCCATCGTGCCCGGTGCGGCGCCCGCCAAAGGCGGCGCAGCGGAGGTTGGCAACAAGGCCTGGAACCTGATGCTGATGGCGCAGGCCGGGCTGCCGGTGCCGCCCGCTTTCGTGCTGCCGACAAGCTGGTGCCGGCGTACCAAGCCATCGGATGAACCCCTGATGCGCGGGGCGCTGGCGGCGGGTATCGCCCGGCTGGAAACCGCGACCGGCCTGGCCTTTGGCGCGGAGCGCCGGCCTTTGCTCGTCTCGGTTCGCTCGGGCGCTGCCGTGTCGATGCCGGGCATGATGGAGACCGTGCTGGATGTTGGCCTCAACGCGGAGACGGTCGAGGGCCTGATCCGCCTGACCGGCAATCCGCGGCTCGCCTGGGATAGCTACCGGCGCCTGGTGCAGGGCTACGCAGAAGTGGTGACGAACCTGCCGACAGCGCCGTTCGACGCGCTGGTGGCTGCGGCGCTGGTGACGGCGGATGCGGCGAACGAGCGGGAGCTCGATCATCGCAGCCTCCGGGCGCTGACGCGGGCGATGCTTGATTGCTACCGCACGCTGACCGGCCACGCCTTTCCCGCCGATCCGCACGAGCAACTCGCGGGCGCCGCCGCGGCCGTGTTCCGCTCCTGGGATGCGCCCAAGGCGGCCGCCTATCGCCGCTTGAACACCATCAGCAACGACGGCGGCACGGCGGTGACGGTCCAGACCATGGTCTACGGCAATGCCGGGGGCGGGTCGGGGGCCGGCGTGGGCTTCACCCGCAACCCCGCCACCGGCGCACGCGAGCTGTATTTCGACTTCCAGTTCAACGCGCAGGGCGAGGATGTCGTGGCCGGGCGCCAGAAGCTGCGCGACAACGAGCGCTTGCGGTTGGTATTGCCGGCCGTCTGGGCGCGGCTGAACGACATCTGCCGCGAGCTGGAAGCGCAATTCCGCGACGCGCAGGATTTCGAGTTCACCGTCCAGGCCGGTGCGCTGTTCCTGCTGCAGACCAGGCGGGCCAAACGCACGGATTGGGCGGCGCTGGCGATCGCCGTGGATATGGTCGGGGAAGGCGTGCTCACGCCGGCCGAAGGGCTCGCGCGGCTCGATGGCATCGACCTGGGCGCCGTCGTCCGCACCAGCTTCGCGCCGCCAGTGCCCAAGACACTGGCGATGGCGCAGGTGGCGGGCATGGGCGTGGCTAGCGGCGCTATCGCACTCGACTCGGACGCGGTGAAGCGCCTGTCGCCGGGGGGCACGCCGGTGATCCTGGTGCGGCAGGCGACGGTGACGACGGATATCGAGGGCATGGCGCTTGCGGCCGGAATCCTCACCGGGTCGGGCGGGCGAACGTCCCATGCGGCGGTGGTCGCCCGCCAGCTCGGCAAGGTGTGCCTTGTCGCTTGCCCGGGGCTGGAGATCGACCTGCCAAAGCGGCAATGCCGGATCGGGGGGACCCTGCTGAACGAGGGCGATTTTCTGTCGCTGGACGGCAATAGCGGCGCGGTTCACGCCGGCCGGCTGGTGCCGGTGACCGAGCAGCCCGACCGGGCTCTGGCCATTATCGCCACCTGGCGGATTGCTGCGGCCGCATAGATAGCGGTGCGACGGGCCTGCGGAAAGCTATTTCCGCAGGCCGTCACGAGGTGCAATCCGACGTTGCCCGTTCAGCTTCTGAACAGTGGTCTCCGCCCCGGCGCAGCGTGCCGAACCGGCGTACCCCCTTCGCTCA
>Ga0302195_10000946_pt1 | contig 23002 bp, 22 predicted proteins | sample II_Bog_N1_2_FD_198778 | JGI IMG/M metagenome (GOLD analysis project Ga0302195, IMG submission 198778) | Peat permafrost microbial communities from Stordalen Mire near Abisko, Sweden - II_Bog_N1_2 | ecosystem: Environmental > Terrestrial > Soil > Wetlands > Peat | place: Sweden: Abisko...
AGCCGTTCGTCGCTGCCGGCAAAGCGCTGCAGCGTCTGGTCGAGGTTGTACTTGGCCTTTTTCATGTCGTCGAGGTTGTTGCGAAGAATGCCGATCGGGTCAGTCTCCACCACCCATGAGGCGAAAAAACGCACAACATTTTGAAAGAGATTGGATACCGCCGTGCGGAAGGTCGGATTGAAGACCAGCCACAGGATTGCCACCAAAACCGCGCCCAGCGCAGCGGCGTGCAGCGTGTCTTGGAGCAGCGTGATCAGGTAAGGCAGAATGACGTACAAGCCGAACGCGCCTCCCAAAACCAAGGCGGCCAGCACAACCATGCCGAAGGGGCCTTCGGGCCGCTTCCAAAACGACTTGGGAGTGTAATTCTGAATGTTCTGGGTAAAGTTGGGAGTCACCGGCGAAATGCCCATAAGAATCTCTTATCCTTTCAGCCCTAGCCTTTGAGCAAGGACGCATAAAGCGCCCTCTGCTGTTCGAGTTCACTGCCGCGCCGCTGCACAGCCGCTTCAAACTGGCTTTGCGCATGGGTGGATTTTCCCTGTGCATCGACCAATTCGTTTGACAGCCGAGCCAGCTCCTGCTGGAGCTCCGTGATCTGTTCGGTGATCTTCTGAATCTGGTCCTGCCGGCCTGCAACCTCGCGCGCCGCAAACTGCTGGGCCTTTTGGCCAAAGGCGTCGTGCTCCTGCTGTAGCTTCGCCTTCAGCGTGTCAAAGGTTCCCAGGATGCCGTCTTCTGTCAAACCGGCCTGCGCCGTGGCCTGAATCACGGCGGTCTTGAACTTCACGTTCGAAGGCATGACCGTGTCGGGAATGGCCTTGAGCGGATCGAGAAACTTGTGGATGGTTGCGGCGGCAGGCGTACTCTCGAAATCGGTCTTGGCCAGCAGAGTCTGGTAAACCGAGTCGCTGTCTGGCACGACGCCCGCATCGATCGGCAGCGCGTATGGAGCTGGCGCAGCAGCGCTTGCATCCTCTGGAGCAAACACCGGGGCTGAAAAGGGGGGCGAGGAGAACGCGGGCGCCGATGGCGCTGGGGTGTGCTTATCCGGCGCTGCCGGTTCTTCTTCAAAGGCAACAGACTTTAGAGTGTCGAGAAATCCGTGTTTGCCAGTCATAACCCTCCCTGCACACTTTCAACCACTGAGAACCGTTTCGAATTTAGTAAACGTTGCGACAAGGATATACTTGCCGGGTGATAGCGGCAAGAGAATAAGCGGTTGCGCGGACCGCGTCGTTGCAGGCAATCGCTTGCGCGCCCGATGCTCCATTGCCAGGCAGTTCCAATTCCCGCTGGTCGAGAGTCGTTCCGGGTTCCCCTGCATGTGCGCCATCGGCCCGGAATCGCTTCAAAACGGCGCTTTTCATTCCAGCCGCCTAGCAGCCTTGGTTCCCGCAATCGCAGCCATCGTATCCCATCCTGCTCGCATCGTGCAATGCAGATACGCATCCCCTGGGCGCGCGGTTCCCAGCACCTCTTTCCCATTGCATTCTGCAATGGCGGAGTCATCTAAACCCGGATCGGAGAAAGCTGGCCGGCAGCCACCTCTGCTATACTTCCGGCCATGGAAAACCGGTCTTTCAGCGACGCGGGCGGCACACCCGGCGGGCTCGGTCATTTCGTATTGGGCTTTCTCATGACCTGCATTGGAGGATACCTCCTGGTCAATCAGGTTACCGTGGTGGGATCGTATTGGAATTTCTATGGTGAGAATGCCTTCGGCATTACTCTGTTGCCGATGCTGTTTGGCATAGGCCTGCTCTTCTGGCGCGGTCGAAGCATTGTCGGATGGGTTCTTACCATTGCGGGCGCCCTTTTTATCTTTGCGGGCATCCTTGCCAACTTGCACATCTTCTTCCGGCCGACTAGCCTTTTCAACACCATCGTGATGCTCGTGTTATTGGTTGGAGGACTTGGATTGATCGCGCGCGGCCTCCAGCCGCATGGCAAGCAATCCAGCGAATAACTTCGAATGCGGCTGGTGCAGAAGTTGCAATCGAGTAGAAACCATCCCTCATGGGCTAAGAACTTATCGGTAATTAGGTAGCTCCGACCTCCAGGTCGGCTGTCGTGCGGGCCTCCTGGCCCGCGCTGGGATGCTGGCGGCGACGACCTCGCCAGTACAGCCGCTCTGGAGAGCGGCGCTACTCCAATGCGCAATTTGCGGATAAGTTTTAAAGCCCGCGGTGATTATGCGGCCCTTTAGGCAGGCCTAAAGTCATGCCGTGTTACAAAGCGTGGATTTTCCCGCAACCGGTAAAGCTCCATTCATTCTTGAGGCTTTGCCACACCCATCGACTGCGCTCAAGGCTGACTTTTAAGTCGTGCCCTATCAAAACCAAACTTCCACCACAAGCGGTCTGCTTTTATTGAAAATGAATTCGTCGCCCGAGGTCTCTATCGGGCCTTGGGGCGCCCCTGATAGATTTTGAACAGGTGCCTGCGGGGCTCATCGCTCGGTTTTTTCAACGGATTGGGATGCGCGCAGCAAGAAAGAGAGCCATGTTCCACACTACTGAAGACATTCGCATCCAATGGACCAAAGTCGTCCTTCCCCCCGTCTTTCTTGAGGAGGAATACCCGGTCAGCGAAGCTGCCTCGGCAACCATCTTCGACGCGCGAACTGAGATCGTCGATATTCTCAATGGGCGAGATCGCCGCTTGCTGGTCCTGGTTGGCCCCTGTTCCATTCACGATACCAAGGCGGCGCGCGAATACGCGGCCCTGCTCCAGGCCGCCATTCAAGAGTTTTCCGCCGACCTGCGCATCGTGATGCGCGTCTATTTCGAGAAGCCCCGCACCACCATCGGATGGAAGGGGCTCATCAACGATCCGCATCTCGACCAGTCGTACAAGATCAACGATGGGCTGCGCCAGGCGCGCCGCCTGCTGCTCGACCTGGCTGAGATGGGAGTGCCGACAGGCACAGAGTTCCTCGATATGATCTCGCCCCAGTACATTGCCGGCTTGGTGAGCTGGGGAGCCATCGGGGCCCGCACCACGGAGAGCCAGGTTCACCGGCAGCTCGTCTCCGGGGTTTCGTGCCCGGTGGGCTTCAAAAATGCCACATCCGGTGACGTACAGGTCGCCATCGACGCCATCCAATCCGCCGCCAACTCCCACACCTTCCTGGGACACACCAAGCACGGGCAATCCGCCATCTTCGTCACCACAGGCAATCCGGACTGCCATATCATTTTGCGCGGCGGCAGGGGGATGGTGAACTTCGGGGCGGAGAGCGTGGCCCAGACGGCCGCGCAGATGAAAAAAGCCGGCGTCGAGCCGCGCATCATGATCGACTTCAGCCACGCCAACAGCAGCAAGGATTACCGGCGGCAGGCGATCGTGTGCCACGATGTCTCGGGTCAGGTTGCCGAGGGCAACTCAAATATCGTCGGCGTCATGATCGAGAGCAATCTTGTGGCCGGCGCGCAGAAGCTCGTGGCGGGCCAGCCCCTTGTGTATGGTCAGAGCATCACAGATGCCTGCATCGACTGGCCGGAGACCGATAAGCTGCTTGCTGAACTCGCCGCCGCCGTGCGTGCGCGGCGAACTGCGCCTATATCCCAAATAAACTGATAAGCTGTCGTTATTGATATGCCCGTCGTCGTCGAAGAACTTTCGGCAGGAGCGTGACCGTGGCTTTATTGACCTGGAACAGCAAGCATAGTGTCGGTGTTCAAGCCATGGATGGCGAGCACATGCGGATGTACGACGCCATCAACGATCTTTATGCCGCCGTTCTGGAATGCAAGCAGCGGAGCGAGATTGGCCCGCTGCTGCACAACGTGGTCAACTGCACGCGGGCCCACTTTTCATCGGAAGAAGCGATACTGGAGGCCACGAAATATCCCGAACTGGCCGCGCACAAACTCAAGCACGAGTTTTTGCTGGCCGAGGTAGAAAAGCTGGTTGCCCGTTTCGATCTAGGGGATTTGACTCTGAGCGGTCCGTCGCTCAACTTCCTTCGTTATTGGATGAACGCCCACATTCAGAATGACGACCTATGCTATGGCGTCTGGCTTAATGCGCACGGCGTGCATTAAGGCTGAGCACACCCGGGTGCGCCGAGAGCCTCGGGATTTGAACTGATCCTTGCTGCTGGTTCCCGATGCATCCTAGAGACGCAGCCGAATCGCTGAAACCGCTATGATGGTGCCAGCGCAGAACGAGGCGGCGCAAGCACATTCATGCCCCCCACCATATTCATCTCGGCAGGCGAAGCCAGCGGCGAGCACTATGGCGCGCTGCTGATTGGGGCGCTGAAGTCGCAGCTAGCGGCAACCGGCCAGACGGCGCAATTCTTCGGCATGGGCGGGGCGCGCATGGTCGCGGCCGGCCTGGAGCCCAGGGTGCGCTCGGAAGATATGGCGGTGATGGGGCTGACCGAGGTGGTGCGCCACCTGCCGCGCATCTACGGCGAGTATCGCAAGCTCAAGCAGTCCATCCGCAAGCGCAGGCCGGACGTGGCCGTGCTCATCGACTTTCCCGAAGTCCACTTCAAATTGGCCGCGGAACTCCACCGGCTGGGCATTCCGGTGATCTTCTTTGTCAGCCCACAGTTGTGGGCCTGGAAGCAGCACCGCATCGAGCTGGTCAAGAAGTATGTGAGCCGGATGCTGGTCATCTTTCCCTTCGAGGAGCCGTTCTACCGGGAGCGAGGCGTGCTGGCGGAGTTTGTGGGGCATCCGTTGGCGGAGTTGCCGCTGCCGGCCATCAGCCGCGAACAGTTTGCAGTGGAGAACAGGCTGGAGCCGGCGAGGACCTGGATCGGGCTGCTGCCAGGCAGCCGTCCCAAAGAGATTCGCGACAATCTGGCGGAGATGCTGAGGGCTGCGGGGGCATTGGCCCCACCCGGCTTCCAGTTCCTCATCCCTCTGGCGTCAACGCTGAGCGCGAAGCAGCGGGATGAGGTGCGGCAGTTGGTTGAAATCTACGGGGCAGGGTTGGAGATTCGCCTGGTGGAAGACGCCCGCGCGGCGCTCCTCCACGCCCACGCCTCGGTGGTGGCCAGCGGCACGGCCACAGTCGAAGCAGCGCTGATCGGCAATCCTTTTGTGGTGGTCTACCGCGTTTCGCCGCTGACCTATGCCATTGCCAAACGGGTAGTGAAGGTGTCGCATGTGGCCATGGCCAACCTGATTGCCGGCAAACGGATTGTCCCTGAGCTGATCCAGGATGACTTCTCAGCGGCAAATATCGTCCAACAGCTTGAACGGCTGCTACCCGATGGTGCTCCTCGCAAGTCCATGATGGAAGAGCTGGCGCGGATTCGCGGCTTGCTCAACATCCGGCATGGACTCCAGTATTTAGAGGGCGGCGCCATCGAGCGGGTGGCGGCCATTACGCTGGAAGTTGCTGGAGATCGGTTTGGGGCCGCTTCCCCGGCGCCAACGGAAGAAACAGTGCTTGGATCGAGAAGCTGAATCCCGATGCGGAGTTTCCTGGTTCGACCGTCGGTTGAGGCAAAGAAAGCAGGATAGGTGAATGCGATAATGACTGCGATGCGTCAAAAAGAGCGAATTTTGCGGATGTTGCCTTTGGCGGCCGCCTTGGCCTGTGCGCTTCTGATTGTGGCTCCGTTGTCTGCTCAGAGGCCTGAGCGTCCGGCGCTTTCAATCTCCGGCTACGCGATCGACGCCGAGCTGGACCCGGCCGCGCATCACTTGGCGGCCAAAGCCGTGGTGAGCTTTACCGCGCCGGAGAACGCCGAGGTGGTCAGCTTCGGATTTCACCCAGCGCTGAAGGTGACCAAGATCTCCGATGAAAGCGGCAAAGTCCTGAGCGGCGAGCGGACGGCGGACGGCTCCATCCGCGTAACCCCCTCCGTGGCCTTTACCAAGGGCCAGGTATCGCATTGGACCTTCGCTTACGAAGGGACCATTACCGGCAACGAGGACGGCCCGGTCGAAGGCCTGAAGCTGGCCGCGATCCAGGAGCCCATCACCTATCTGCTCTATCCCGCGCGCTGGTTCCCCATGACCGGTTACCTCACCGACCGATTCACGGCAGAGATGCACATCCGCGTTCCCCAGGGGATGCGGGCTTTTGCCAGCGGCAGCCTGGGTGCGTCAAAGACGGTGACCCTGGCCAACGGCAAGCCGGGCGACCAATATGACTTCAACTGGACCAAGCCGGGCTTTCCAGGCACGGTGATTGCCGGCCGCTATGTGGGCCCGATTACGGTGGGAGCCGGCAACGTTAAGGTGTACCTCAGCATCAGCCACCAGGCGTCGGGCAGCACGCTGGCGCAGACGGCGTCCAGGGAGTTCGACTTCTTTACCGACAGCTTTGGCGCGCCAGAGAGCAGCCGCCTCAACATCGTCGAACTGCCGGACGATACGCTGCCCGCGGTGTGGGCGCCCGAATTGGCGGCAATTCTGGGTTCGCGCGTGGGCGACAAGAGCAGCGTGCGCCTGCTGGCCAATACCATTGCCCACCAGTGGTGGGGTTCCGAGGTAAGCCCGCGCACGCTCAGCGACGCCTGGATCACCAACGGCATGGCCCGCTACGGCGAACTGATGTATGTGGAGGACGAGAGCGGCAAAGGCGCAATGCACGCGGCCATGCAAGACGTGGCCGCCGGAGCGCTGGCCTACGACACGATTCCCCTCTCGAGCGATGCGCGGCTCAGCCCGTTCTCGCCCGAGTTTCAGTCGGCAACCCTGGAAAAGGGCGCCATGGTCTTTCACATGCTGCGCTGGGAGATTGGCGACAAGGCCTTCCTGGCCACGCTCAAGGGCGCGCTGAGCCAGTACGCCGACGCCCCCATGCGGTCTTCGGACTTTGTGAAGGTAGCCGAGGCGCAGAGCGACCTGCAGTTGACCGCCTTCTTTGCGCAGTGGATCGACGGCACCGGCGCGCCCCAGTTCACCAACAAGTACGCGGTTTACCGGCTGGGAAATAACAAGGGATTCCGCACGATCGGCGAAATTCAGCAGGATCTCGACCTCTTTCGCATGCCGGTGGAGTTGCGCGTTGAGACTGACGGCAAAACCGAAACCCAGAAGGTCGACGTGGTGGGCACCGACACGCAATACATTGCGGACACGTTTGGCCGCCCCCGCCACATCGCCATCGACCCCAACAACTGGGTGCTCAAGGCCACGCCCGATTTGCAGGTGCGCATCGCCATCCTGAAAGGCCAGCAGTTAGTCGCCCAGGGAGACCTGACCGGCGCCCTGGCCGAATACCAGAAGGCTCTTGAAGCCAACTCGTCGAGTTCCCTGGCCAACTACCGCATCGCCGAACTGCTGTTTACCCAGCGCAACTACCAGGCCAGCGTAAATTCCTATCGGGAGGCGCTGCGCGGCGACGGCGAGCCGCGCTGGACCGAGGTCTGGAGCCACATCCAGATCGGCAAGATATTCGATATTACCGGCCAGCGCGACCGCGCGGTCAATGAATACCGGCTTGCCGTGCAGACCAACGACAACACCCAGGGCGCGGTCAACGAGGCGCGGCAATGGCTGCAGAAGCCCTATAAGCTGCCTGACAGCGAGTAGAGAAAAATAGTCACGAGACAATCCCCAGCCGCCGCGGCCGGGTGCCCCAGGTCCCGCTTCTGGGACCTGGGAAACTACAATCCTTTCCCTGTCCCATGCGCAAAATTACGCCCCGCCGGCGCACAATGGAAATAGAGAAGCCTATGAAAGATATCGTCGGCAGGTGGCCACGGTCTCCGTAGGAATTCTATCAAGTTGAGGGTGCCCCCGGTCCCTCGCACTTGGGGACCGGGGAGGAGAGTTGGCAGGTGGCCCTTGTCTCGTACGTCGTTTTATCAAGTTGAGGGTGCCCCCGGTCCCTCGCCTTTGGGGACCGGGGATGTCTATCTGGACTTGCGATTCAGCCGGGCGCCCCAGGTCCCGATTCTGGGATCTGGGAAACTACAATCCTTTCCCTGTCCCATGCACAAAATTACGCCCCGCCGGCGCACAATGGAAATAGAGAAGCCTATGAAAGATATCGTCGCAGGGCGGAAGTTGCGTCCACGTTCCCCGGATCAATCTCGCAGGAAACTGCCCGATCCGTATCTTCTCCTGGTTACGACTTAATTAATACTCCCACCCCCCCCTCTACTTATTTTCAAAACTTTGCAGATAAATAGAACACTCTTAGAATCAATATATTACAAAAGAGACTCTCGCGGGTTTTCCCGTAATGTGAAACAGTAAGCCTCATGCAGCTCAAGCCTGAACGTTCTCGCCAAACCAGTTTCTTTGCAGCCACAGCGAAACCTGCACCAGCAGAATCAGGGCAGGCACCTCGACCAGCGGGCCGATGACCGCGGCAAAAGCTGCTCCGGAGTTCAGCCCGAAGACGGCAACGGCGACCGCGATAGCCAGCTCGAAGTTATTGCTGGCGGCCGTGAACGAAAGCGTTGCGGTCTGCGAGTAATCCGCGCCCACTTTGCGGCCCATCCAGAAGCTCACAAAGAACATCACGACAAAGTAGATGAGCAGCGGCACGGCGATGCGCAGCACGTCCATTGGTAGCTGGACGATGAGGTTGCCCTTGAGGCTGAACATCACCACGATGGTAAACAGCAGAGCAGCCAGGGTAAGCGGGCTGATGGCCGGCACAAAACGCGTCTGATACCACGCACGGCTCTTGGCTCTGACCAGCACAAAACGCGTCAGCATTCCGGCCAGGAATGGAATCCCAAGGTAGATGAAGACGCTCTGGGCAATCTGGCTCATGCGAATATCGACCACTACGCTCTTCAAGCCAATCAGCGGCGGCAGCACGGCCAAAAACAACCACGCATACACGCTATAGAAGAGCACCTGGAAGACGCTGTTGAAGGCCACCAGCCCGGCGGCGTAGTCCGTGTCTCCGCGCGCCAGCTCGTTCCACACAATCACCATGGCAATGCAGCGGGCCAGCCCAATGAGGATCAGCCCGGTCCGATACTCGGGGTAGCCGCGCAAGAAGATCACCGCCAGCGCAAACATCAGCACCGGCCCGATCAGCCAATTCTGCACCAGCGAAAGGCCCAGCACCTTGCGATTGCGAAAGACCTCGCCCAGCCGCTCATACTGCACCTTGGCCAGCGGCGGATACATCATCAAGATCAGGCCCACGGCGATGGGGACGTTGGTGGTGCCCGCCTGGTAGCGTTGCAATAGCGCCGGCACGCTGGGCACAAAGCGCCCCAACGCGACTCCAATTGCCATGGCGAGAAAGATCCATAGCGTCAGAAAACGGTCAATGAACGAAAGCTTCGAAGCGCCGCCCGGCACGGCAACCGGGCAGCAAAGCTGCGGGTCTGTCTGCATTCCATCTCTCCCTTAATTCGTATCGTGCCGCGTATCATGCGGCTGATCGCGCAGTTACAGCGGCTCCCGCCCGATCGCTTTCATCCTGTTTTCGATGGCCATGCGGTCCAGCGTCTCCAGAGGCAGGCTGAGGAAGAGCTGCACACGGTTCCGTATCTGCCGCAACGTGCTGGCAAAGGCCGCGCGCTTCACCTCGTCCGTGCCCTCTACGGCGGCAGGGTCGGGAAAACCCCAATGCGCCGTCACCGGCTGCCCCGGCCACAAGGGGCACATCTCGCCGGCCGCCTTGTCGCAGACGGTCACAATGAAGTCCATCTGCGGCGAATCGGGCTGGGCGAACTCATCCCAGCTCTTGCTGCGCAGCTCCTCGATCGGATAGCCCAGCGCCAGCACCTGCTCGATGGCAAAGGGGTTCACCCGCCCGGCAGGGTGGCTGCCCGCGCTGTAAGCCTTGAAGCGGCCCGCGCCCAGCGTGTTGAAGAGCGCTTCGCCCAGGATGCTGCGCGCCGAGTTGCCGGTACAAAGCACGAGAATGTTGTAAGGCCGTTGCATGATCATCTCCAAATGGGTGTTGGTTCAGCCGCAGCAACCGGGCGCGCAGCACGCGCCGCCTGGCTTCGTGGCCCGGATAAACGCGCTCATGAACTTGCCCTCGACAAGAGGAGCAATTGCCTCCACATCGATGCCCGCCTCCACAAGGAAGCTGCGCGCATCGTCAATCGAATACACCCGCGTCGGCTCCAACGAAATGCCGGTGAAGCCTGCTTGCGCCAGCTTAGCCGCGTACTCCCGCTCTTCCAGCGCGCCGGCGATGCAGCCCACCCACAGCAACATGCTCTTGCGCACCCGCTCATCGACTTCGCCGCGCACCACCACGTCGGAGACGGCGAAGCGCCCACCCGGCTTGAGCACGCGAAACGCCTCCCTCAGCACCCGGCTCTTGTCGGCGGAAAGATTGATCACGCAGTTCGAAATCACCACGTCCACCGAGTTATCGGGCAAGGGGATATTCTCGATCTCGCCCTTGAGAAACTCGACGTTTGCCACCCCGGCCTGTCTCTGATTTTCGCGGGCCAGGGCCAGCATGTCGTCGGTCATGTCGAGCCCATAGGCCTTGCCCGTCGGCCCAACGCGCTTGGCGGAAAGCAGCACATCGATGCCGCCGCCCGAGCCAAGGTCCAGCACCGTTTCCCCCGGCTTCAGTTCAATCAGCGCCGTTGGATTGCCGCACCCTAGCGAAGCCAGAACCGCGCTGGCGGGCAGGCCGCTCTTCTCGGCTTCGTTGTAAAGATTGGTCGTGATCGGGTCGCAACAGCGCAGTGCCGGATCGCAGCAAGCTACCGATCCGCTCTCGCGCACCTGCCGCGCTGCCATTCCGTATTTTTCTTGCACCAGGGCTTTCGTGTCCGTTTTAGTTTCCATAAGAGCGCCTCATATTCGCTTTAGCAAATATATAAAATGGCTTCATATTTGTCAATCCATATACAATGAAACCATGAGCTGTTGCTCCAAACCTGTCAATCTGGCAAGCCTTTTCGCGGCCCTGGCCGATGCCACCCGACTGCGCCTGCTCAACCTGATGGCCGGGCGCGAGGTCTGTGTTTGCTACTTTGTCGAGATTCTCGGCCAGGGCCAGCCCAAGATCTCGCGGCATCTCGCCTATTTGCGCAGGGCTGGCATCGTGGCGGCGCGCCGCGAGGGCAAGTGGATGCACTACAGCATTTGCCCGCCGGCCGATGCAGCTGCCGCGTCCATTCTTGCCACCGTGCTGGCTTCGCTCGGCAATGACGAGCAGATGCAAGCCGACCTGGCCAAACTCGACCGCGCCTGTTGCGCACCTCAAAAGCTGGTTATGCCAGAGGGCGCTCCGCTCCCGGCACTCATTGTTCTGGTGCCCGCTACGTCATAGGGCACTCAGCATTCAGCTATTCTGAACTCCAGCGGAGAAGCCTCGCTCCCGTCATCGGCGACAGGGAAACAACGGCAAGAGCAACACATCAAGCCGAAGAATCTCGATGAGTGAAATGCCCCGCAAGAGAAAGGCTGATCTGGGATGAAGCGTTGGCTGATTTGGGTGGTTCTGGTCTTGGTCGCGGGCTTCGTGGCTGTCTATGCCGGCGATTGGGCGGTCTTTAAGCTGCGCGGCTCACCCAGCGCCAAGGTGACGGTCAACAGCTATGTGACCATTCCGCTGAAAGGCAACAAGCAGGAGTTCGACTATCTGGGCTCCAGCGATATTTCCTGCTCCCGTTCGCTCTTTTCCCAGGCCGGCCTGAGCCCATGCTGGCAACTGCGCCGCAACCCCAATCAAGGAACCACCCCGTGAGCGTTTTGCTGAGAAGAATGGTACTCAGAAAACTGGGCAAACATAATCAGGTGATGGAGGTCACGTCACGGAAGTCGATCCGCGGCTAGCATCGTAAAGTCTTGCTGATTGCCGAGGAACGATGTATAGCCGCACCCAAAACGAGAACGGCACCTACAATACCCGCTGCCTCGACTGCTTCATGACGGTGGGTTTTGCCGTGGAGACCGAGGTGGACTTGTGCCGGATTGAAGCCCATCACATCTGCCCGGAAAAGGCGCTGGCTGGCATGCTGGCGCACGAGAGATCGCTGGAAGCCCGGGTCGAGTCTAAGGCCCTGCCAAATTGAATCGGTGCTTTGTTCGCGGTTTCTTCTCTTTCATTGGTTGCGCGTCCCTTCCGTTTCTCTATATGATCTGGTTGCATAGATCCGAAACACCAATGTTTTCGCGGGATCGCTGTGCGAAATAGCGTCTAGACAGGCAAAGCAAGAAGATTCAAACGTAAAGCCGAACAAGAATCGCGCCGGCAAGCGGCTTGAGCGCACCCTACAAGCAGCGAAGCGCAGCTGGCGGAGTCAACATGCCGAATTCCAAAGCGACAATTGCCATCCTGCGCAAGGTTCTTCTTGTCTTGTCTCTTGTTCCGTCGTGCATGGGGCTTACGCAGTCCATTCCTTCGGAACATCCGGCTGCGCAGCCGGGGAGCCCGAAAGCCCCGGCGGAGAAAGAATCAAGCGGAATTGCCGCCAGCTACCCGGAGTTGGTAGATATCGCAGCTACCACCGGGATTCATTTCGAGCATTTGTCGAGCCCCGAACAAAGGTACATTGTTGAGTCGATGAGCGGGGGCGTCGCGTTGATTGACTACGATCGCGACGGCTGGCCAGACATCTATTTTACTAACGCGCAAAGCGTGGATATGGCTCTTCACGGCCAGAAGGCCCGGAGCGCCCTCTTTCATAACAACCGCGACGGCACGTTTACGGATGTTACCGACAAGGCCGGCGTGGGATTTCCATGCTGGGCGATGGGCGCGTCTGTTGGGGACTACAACAACGACGGATGGCCCGACCTGCTGGTGACCTGCTTTGGCGGAGTAGTGCTGTATCGCAACAACGGCGACGGCACCTTCACCGATGTGACCAAGAGCGCGGGGCTGGGCGCCGACAACCTGTGGGCCACGGGAGCGGCCTTTGGCGATTATGACGGCGATGGCTGGGCCGACCTCTTTGTGTCGCACTATGTCGATTTTCACCTGGACAACATGGCCGAATTCGGCTCCAGCGTGACATGCCGGTACATGGGCATCGATGTGCAGTGCGGGCCGGCCGGTCTAAAAGGCTCGCCCGACAATCTCTATCACAACAATCGCGATGGCACCTTTACCGATGTTTCAAAGAAATCCGGCGTCGGGGATGAGGAACACAGGTATGGCCTGACTTCAATCTGGTCAGACTTCGATAACAGTGGCAAACTCGATTTGTTTGTCACCAACGACGGCCAGCCGAACTATCTTTACCAAGGCGATGGCCGGGGCGTCTTTGAAGACATCGGCTTCGCATCCGGAGTGGCGCTCAGCGAAAGCGGCTCAAGGCAGGCCAACATGGGCATTGCCATAGGCGACTATATGCACACCGGGCGCATGTCGCTGTTCATCTCGCACTTCGACAGCGAATACGCCGCGTTTTATCGCAATGATGGTGACATGAGCTTCACGGATGTCTCGGTATCCTCGGGAACCTCAAAAGCTACAAAGGGATATGTGGGGTGGGGCGATGCCTTTGTCGATTTCGCCAACAGCGGCTGGCAAGACATTTTTGTGGTCGATGGACACGTGTATCCGCAGGTGGATCGAAGCCCTTCAGGCCTTAGGTATCTTGAGCCTAAGCTGCTGCTCATGAATCAGCGCAATGGAACGTTCAAAGACATCAGCAAGCTGGCTGGGGCCGCGATCCAGATTCCCCAGGTGAGCCGTGGAATGGCAATTGGCGACCTCTTCAACGACGGCAAGATGGAAGCGGTCGTTGAGAATCTGAAAGGCCAGCCGATGATTCTGCGTCCGGTGGGCGGACCGCAAAACCATTGGATCAGCTTTCAGTTGGAGGGCGTAAAGAGCAATCGGCTGGCCTTGAATGCGCGCGTGCGAGCTACAGCGGGCGACCTCGTGCAGTTGGGTGAAGTGCTTAGTGGCGGCAGTTACCTGTCACAACACGACCTTCGCGTACACTTCGGGCTAGGCGAACATCAGCGCGTGGATAAGGCCGATGTATTGTGGCCGGACGGGAAAGTGGAAACCCTGACCAATCTGATGGCCGACCGTTTCTATTATGTCCGGGAAGGAGCGGGCGTCATTGCATCCAACCCGCCTGAGGCCGGCAAAACAAAACTGCCCTGACTTGCCATTACTTTGCAGCGGGGGCGTCTGGCGCTTGCGACGCCTGCTTGGCCTTTTCCTGGGCCTCCTGTAGCCTCTTGGCGAGCGAATCTTCAACAGCTTTTTGCAGGCTGCGTGTTGTATCGAACTCGGCTTTCGCCTCCTCTTTCCTTCCCGCGGCCTGGTAAAACCGTCCCAGGCGCCAATGCACATTCTCGTCGTTGGGGCTCAGTTGCTCGGCAATCTTCAGTTCCCGCAGGGCGTCGTCGCGGCGGCCCGCATCGTTATACAGGATGCCCAAATCGAGATGCGCCAGTTCCCGCCCCGTGTCGATGCGCAGTGAGCTTTCCAACAGCGGCGCCGCGGCCTCAGGGTGGCTCAACTGCATCTCGGTGTCGCCCAGATAAATCATGGCCTGAATGTGATTGGGATTGTTCGCAAGTTCTGCCTGAAACTCGCTGGCGGCCTCCGCATACAGGTTCTGGGTCCAAAGCGCATAGCCCAGGGCGAAGTGAACATCGGGCGCCTTGGGATCGGCCTTCACCGCGGCGCGGAACTGCTGGATCGCACCGGCGCTGTCTTTGGTCTCATCCAGCACCTCGCCGGCCAGCAGATCGGCCTCGGCAGACTCCGCATTCAGGAGCAGTATTTCGTGATACACATCCAGCACGCATTGAAACTGTTTGGACCACAGGCAACTGTGCGCCAATGTCAACCGCAGTTGCAGATTCCGCGCGTCGGATGCGGCTGCTGTCTTCAGATACGGAACCGCCTCCGCGTACTCGCCCAACCCATAGTGAGCCATGCCCACCAGGATGGTCAGTTGCTGAGCCTGGGGCGTGTTTGCAGGCTGACTCTCGATCAGCGGCCCAAAAACTTCGATGGACTGCTTCATTTCGCCCCCCTTGAACAACGCAAGCCCCAGGTTGAGTTGCAAGCTCGGAAGTTTAGGCCCCAGAGCCAGAGCCTTGCGATAGAGCGGCACAGCCTCCTTGTAGTGCTCCTGGCGCGCTTCAATCAGGCCAAGGTGGGCGTAAGGCTCTGGGCTTGATGGATGAGCCTTCAAATATAGGCGCCATGCGGCCTCGGCCTCGGCGTTCTTCCCCTGCTGTTCAAGGGCAAGCGCGGTTTCGCGCTGCTGGTTGACTGAGACGGCCGTTTGCCCCAGGCACTGGGCTGCGGCCATCGCAAGTGTCATCGTCAGTGTTCGGCAGATTCGAAGTCGCATTCTGGATCTCACTCTTCAGCCTCGTCAATTCTATTTGACGAAGACCGTTTGCACCTGCAAAACGTCAGCTCATGCGGTTTGATCAGATGGAACAGATGCCATGACGAAGGTCTCCGCTCGAAAGCTGGCCTCGGCCAAATGAGGCCTTGAAACTGACTGCCGGGAAAACGGGCTGAATACTCGCTCACCGGGAGCCGCGACCACCTCCTCCGTCGCGCGGGCGTGGTCTCTTACACTGGTAGGAGGAGGCGATCATGAGCGATGGTCGCGAGGAGCGCGAAGAGCAAGAGAAGCGCCGTGAGGCGGAAGAGAGGGAAGATCGTGAGGACCAGATCGACCGCAGCCGCACCGATGAGTGGGAGCCGGATCGGGATGACTCGTGACACGCCAAGGCGCCGCTCGGCACAAAGCGGGTTGCCCCCGGTCCCGGTTATTGAACCGATGGCATCCCACCTTGATACATTGCGGCAATGACCCGCATGGCAAATCCTCACGCGGCTTCTCGGCTTGGAATTACTTCGCCACTGCCGGGGACGACGAATCCGCCTTCTTCTGCATCACGTCGGTGAAGAACTTGCCCTCATCGGTAAGTTCATAGGTGTCCCACGAGGAGATCATGGTCGGGCCCCACTCCGGATCGAAGCACCAGGCGATCCAACTGATTCCTCTGGATTCCAGGTAATTCGTAATCTGGTTGCCGTAGTCGCTGCCCTCTTGCCTGGAGCCGAAGCCGAGCTCGGTTGCAACGATCGGGTAACGATCGGCCGCAAAGCCGAAATCCTCTTCCCACTTGGGAGGCCACGGCTGCATTCTCTTGTTGGGATAGGGATGTGTGACGTATCCGATGTTTTCCGCCCGGATGGGACTGATACGCAGCGGAGTTAGGTCGTAGGCCCAGTCGAATCCAGCGACGAGCGGAATGGTCTCCTTGTCATAGGCGCGGATGAGCGAAATCATGTCCTCGTTGATCTGACGCCATTCTTCCCATGTGGTCGATCCGAGCTGCCCAGAGAAGAGCGTCGGCTCGTTGAATAACTCGAAAAATGCGACGGTGTGGTTGCCCCGGTAGTGGGCAGCCATGACACGCCAGAAGTTGAAGGTCTCAGGCATGGTTGTCTCATACATCGGGTCCTGAAAGAGTCCTTGCTTGAGATTGCCGATGGAGTGCCAGTCGATGTCTACATAGAGGCCGACGTCGGTGGACCACTGCACCGCCTGATCGAGCAATGCCAGGTAATTCTTTGCCCCGCGCCCGTGCCATGCAACCGGGTGAACGGGGATGCGAACCACTGTGGCTCCGTCCTCTTTGACCTTGACAAAGAGATCTCTGCTCCAGTGGCCCTGGCTTTCGATCTTGTCGGGATCGGCGATGCTGACGCCGCGAAACAGAATTGTCTTGCCGGTTGGATCGACGAACCGGTTGCCCTTGACCGAAATGAGTGGGAGTTTCTTGGCATCCGGGCTGTTGAGCGGCTGGGTGAGATAGGCCTGATGCCACCAATCGTTTACCTTCTTTGTCTCGGTTGCGGGGTTCGCCGTTTGCGAAATTGCACTCATGCCACAAAAGATTGCGATTACGGTAAAGGCTGCTGCGAGTCGTTTCATGCTGATTTGTCCCTTCGTGCCAATACTGGTAACCGAGGGCTATTGCAGTCCTCGAAGGCAGTACTGAATCGATTCATCATATCTCCCGGCAACACGCGTCGTCGATCCCACTGGCGCAGTCCTGGCGGCATACTGGAAAGCTCTCCAAGGCGAGAACACGATGTGAACGGCATCGATTCGCCGATTCTTCTTGAATCGGCGGGTGGACTTATGGCACTATGCATCAGTCAGGCGTACACGGCATCTTGACCGATCCTCCCATTTCCGGTTGAGACCAGCCGTTTCCCCCATAGCTCGATCGCCGAAACTCAAAATCGAAGTTGCTGACCTGCAAAGATCTTTGTTGCGGCCTGTGGATGGATATCTCATGGCCAGATGAGAGATTTGCGCGAAGGAGAGAGAAGACCCATGCCCCCAGGTCTCGATGCCTTGAAGCACGTTGTCGTCCTCATGATGGAGAACCGGTCATTCGACCACATGCTCGGGTCGCTGAAGGCCGTAAACCCGTTCATTGACGGTGTGGATGGTACACAATGGAACCCCGACACGCAGGGGAATCAGGTCTTTGTGCAGCCACTTGCCGAGTTTCAGAGCCAGCTTGACCCCGATCCCAACCACCACTTTCCCGCGGTTGACCAGCAGATATTCAATGGCGACCAGAGCAATCCGCGCGTGGCCAGCATGAAGGGCTTCGTGAACAGCTATTTCAGCCAACAGCAGGATGTGGCCCACTCGCAGAAGATCATGTACTACTTCAGCCAGGACAAGCTGCCCGTGCTCACTACGCTGGCTACGAACTTCGCGGTCTTCAACCGCTGGTTCGCGTCCATTCCTGGACCGACCATATGCAACCGCGCCTTCGCCCACTACGGAACCTCGTTCGGGCAGGTGGGCATGGATCCATTTTTTCCGAAAGCCAAGAGCGTCTACGAGCGGCTGCAGGACGCCGGCCGCACGGCAAAGCTCTATTACTTTGACCAAGCCAGTTCCACCATGGAGGTCGTCAACCTGTTGCAGCACCAACCTCAGCTTTTCGGAACCTACGATCAGTTCATTGCCGACTGCAAATCCGGCAAGCTCTCCGACTATAGCTTTATCGAGCCGAACTACACCGATCACGACAACGACGACGGCGCGCAACTTGCTTCAGACCAGCACCCGGACCACAACATCCAGGCTGGCGAACTCTACATCGCCTCGGTCTACAACGCGATCCGCGAAAACCCCGACCTCTGGGCGAGCACCGCGCTGCTTGTGGTGTATGACGAACACGGCGGCATCTTCGATCATGTACCGCCGCCCGATTGCGTGGCCGACGGCAATTCCGCCGGGCCCGCCGACACCGGCCTGAACTTCACCTTCAACTTCGACCGCCTCGGCGTTCGCGTGCCAGCCATTCTCATCTCTCCCTGGATTCCCAAAGGCACGGTAGTAGGCGCCGACAGGGTCTTTGAGCACGCGTCGATTCCAGCCACAGTGTCAAGACAATTCATCGGCAACGACGACGCCGGCACAAAGCGCGAGCAGGCCGCGCAGACGTTTCTCGATCTGCTCTCGCTCCCCACAATGCGGACAGACAGTTTGTTCTTCAACACATAAGGCGATGGAGGCGGATTCATGATCGGAAAATCACCGAAGAAGGCAGCCAAGGCCGTCAAACCGAAGCGCAAGGCTCCCGCAGCCGGCGTGGCTTATCCAAAGGGCGACGTCACCTTTGTTCGCATTCCCAAGCCGCCGCGGTCGGCAATGAACAAGAAACGGCCGATCTCCGACCTCATCAAAGCGCAGCTGAGGCATATTCAACACGCCGAGAGCGCCAGACTTCCCAAAGAGGAGCGCTCTGGCATCAAGATTGAAAAGATCCGCACTGAAGCGCAGGCTGCAGCTTACATTGCCGCGGTGACCAAGCTGCTTCACCCACAGGGTTTCAAGAAGTCCAAGAAGCGCCAAAGCAGCTAGGAGGATATGTGCGAAGACTGCCGATCATGATCGCGCTGCTGACATCGTTGCTAAGCGCGGCCGTCGCTCAGGAGAGCCGCACGCACGCCGACTTCCGTGGCGAAGGCGAACGTTTCAAGCAGAGCTGCGGGGAGTTTTCGTTGAAGTCCGTGCCTGACTGCGCGCAGGTGCTCTTTACCGATCATCCGCTGCACATCGCGGTGGGCAGCATCGCTCCGCAAAATGGGTTTGGCGCTGGCGCGGCTTATGTTGGTCACTACACTCCCAATGAACTCTGGCGCACCAGTTGGGACGCGGATGCCGTCGCCTCCAGCAACGGCTCGTGGCGCGGCGGTTTCTATTACAAGGCCATCCACACGCCGATTGAAACCATCAAACCCATAACCACGTCCACGGGCCCGCCCACGCACTCGACCCTCAGCTGGCATCCGAACGCCGTCTACAATCTCTACGCGCAATCCATTTCGCTCGACCAGCTTTTCTTTTACGGCCTCGGCCCAAACTCGCTAAAGGCCAACGCATCGGTTTTCGGCATGACGCAGACCATCGCTGGGGCCAACGCGATTGTGCCGGCGTGCCGCAGCCTGAACCTTTCCCTGCTGGGTGAGGTCAATGGCCGCGTTGTGAGCGTGCGGGGAAACCACCACGAGTCCAGCCCATCCATCGAACAGCTTTTCAGCGAAGCTGGCGCGCCGGGACTGACAAGCCAGCCAACGTTCATTCAACTCGGCGAAGGCGCGCGCCTGGAACCCAGGCTCTTCAACGATCACCTGCAACTCGACTATCTGGGGCAGTTCCAGCAGTTCGTTGCGGCGTCTGACTCACATTACTCATTCCGCCGCCTCAACGTGGACCTCAATCACACCATCCCGCTTTACAAGAATTCGGGATCGTATGGACCCAGGCCGACCAATGGTCCTGACGAGTGCGCTGGCTCGCTGGGCGCTACGAAGTGCCCTGCCATGCAGCGCAATCGGGAAGGTTCGGTTGGAGTGCGGCTGCTCATCACCGAATCGATGGCTTCCGCGGGCAGTGTAGTGCCCTTCTACTTCCAGCCAACGCTGGGCGGATCTGACATCAACGGCAACCCGTGGCTAAGCAGCTACAACGACTATCGTTTCCGCGCGCCCAACGTATTCCTGCTGCGCGAGAGCTTGGAACATTCCATCTGGGGGCCCATTGGATTTGCCATTGCCGCAGATGAGGGCAAGGTCGCGCTTCGGCGCGGCGATATCGGATTCAGCAATCTGGCCCACAGCTTCTCGGCAGGTGTGACGGTGCGCGCCGGCGGCCTACCGGCTCTCTCTCTCGGCTTTACCTGGGGCGGTTCTGAGGGAACGCACACCATCTCGACTGTGAACAACTCGCTTCTCGGCGGCTCGGCCCGGCCTTCGCTCTTTTGATTTGCGGGCGCGGCCAGCTGGCTTGGCCCTGGCATTTACTCCGTCCAGGGATTGAGCAACTTCACCGGGATGCCGCGCACATCGCGAAGATTTCGTGTAACAAACGTCAAATCATGCAGCACAGCGGTTGCCGCCAGCAGGGTATCGACAACAGGCCTCGGCCGCTGGCCGGACCAATCTCCCCACAGCCTGGCCGTGGCAGCGTCGATGCCCAGGATTCGATCTGCAAAGCTGACTTCGAGGCCCTCCACCCAAGCCGCAAGGCGGTTGCCTGCATTTGGATCGGGATCTCTGAGCTTTTTGGCGATAATGCCTTTGCGCAACTCGCCAATCGTGAGCACGCTGATGAAAAGAGACGAAGCCTCGGCCGACTGCAAGAACGAGATCAATCCCGCATCAGCTTTCTTCTTTCGCGTTTCGCTCAGGACGTTGGTATCGAGCAAAAAGGCGATCTTCCCGCTCACAGTTCGATCTCCCGGCCCATATCGCCGTCCGGCGCGATCTCGAAGCTATCCACCTTTGGGCCTCCCAGCAGATACTCCTTCAAGTCTGGCTTGTGGGCGACCAGGGCGCGATAATCCACGATGGACAAAAGGACAGCCCGTTCCGCCCCGTGGCGGGTGATGATTTGCGGCCCTCGAGTGTGAGCCTCTTCGATCAATTCGCTCAGACGAGTCTTTGCCTCTTGGAGTTGCCAGGGAGCCATGGGCGCCTCCTTATATTTCAACTAGAATTATAGTCGTTCTGGTTGAAGTAGTCTAATTGGACGGTCCAGCCCGCAGGTGCCGCGCCAGCGACCACTTCAGTTCGTCAATCCCCTGCCCGGTTACGGCTGAGATCGAGTGAAACTCGAGCTTGCGGCGCTTCACGTGAGCTGCCAGTTTCTTCAGCTTGTCGGGGTTGGCGCTGTCAATCTTGGTGGCGCAGACAATCATGGTCTTGCCGGCCAGGGGGTGGTGGGGCAAGACAGGAACGTCGTCGTCGAGAGGGAAGCCGTCGGCGTCCTCCCGGATGATCCCGCTGGTAAAGCTGGCCAGCTCCTTGTTGATCACCTTGAAATCTTCGACGGGATCTAGACGGCCCGAGGCGTCGGAGACGTCAACGAGGTGAACCAGAATCCGGGTGCGTTCGATGTGGCGGAGGAATTGGACGCCGAGACCGGAGCCAAGATGCGCGCCCTCGATGAGGCCGGGCATGTCGGCCACGACGAAGGACTCCTGGTCGGGTTCCGCGCCAACAGTCACGACGCCGAGGTTGGGTTCGAGGGTGGTGAAGGGGTAGTCGGCGATCTTGGGCTTGGCCGCAGAGATGCGCGAGATGAGCGTCGACTTGCCGGCGTTGGGGTAGCCAACCAGGCCGACATCGGCCAGAAGCTTCAATTCCAGGCGGTAGTGGCGCTCTTCGCCGGCGCGTCCCAGTTCGTGCTCGCGGGGAGCCTGGTGAACGCTGGTGGCAAAGTGCTGGTTGCCGCGTCCGCCGCGTCCGCCCTTGGCGATGACCACCTCTTCGTCGGGAGACTGGAAGTCGTGGATCAGCTCGCCTGTGTCGTGATCGAAGAGGGCTGTGCCTACCGGGACCTGTAGCGTGACGGAATCCCCATCAGAGCCGGAGCAGTTGGAGCCCATGCCGTGCTGTCCGCGCTGGCCCTTGTGTTCAGGGTTGTAGCGGAAGTGGATCAGGGTGTTGTGGCGCTGTGACGAAACCATCACGACATCGCCGCCGCGGCCGCCATCGCCGCCAGAAGGGCCGCCGCGCGGAACGAACTTCTCGCGGCGGAAAGCCATGCAGCCGTTGCCGCCGTCGCCGGCCTTTACGCGAATCTTTGCTTCATCAATAAACATGGACACCCAGGAAAACAGAGATTACGGACTGGGGAATTCACTCCGCAATGCCTACTGGCGGGGCTAAATCCGAGATGCCGTCTTTTCAGTTTACCGAATCAGGCATAGAATCGGTTGCAAGTTCACTTTTGGGCATTTGGGGCGATCATAAAGCGCAGCCCTTCCGGGGGCTGGCGTTGCGCGCACTTCTGGTCGCGCGCTGGAGTTTGCACCCTCCGGTAGCGGGGGACGGGTCAAGCTCCCGCGCCCCATCCGTACTCGCCAGTAGAGCGGGACGGAAAGTCCACGTTATGAGCGTTTTCCCAGGGTCTGCCGCGAGCGGGAGGCTCGATGGCAGGGGCAAGGCGGAGTTCGCTCAAGCTGCTGGCGGTGTCTGCGCTCTGCGTGCTTGCGGGCGCGGGCCAGTTTGCCTATGGGCAGGAAAGTGCGAGCGGATCGCTTGCGGGCAAGCTCACCGACCTGCACTCCGCGCCGCTCGACGGCGTTTCAGTGGTCGTTCGCAACGAGGCCACTGGCGCAGAAGTCCGGGCGATCACCGCCAGAAATGGGACATATCGATTCACCGGGCTGGATGCCGGCGAGTACACGCTGGAGGCCGAGAACGCGCAACTGGGCCGCGGGCGCGTAGAGGGCATCTTTGTGGCTGCGGGCCACGAGGCGCGTGTGCAGACGGCGATTCAGTTTGAGCCTGCTCCGCCCAAACCCATCCAAACCGCATCCCACGACCTTCGGCTGGTGACGCCAACCTTGAGCTTCGGCGTTGCGGCGGAGCCGGTTCTCGAGCTTCCACTGAGCGGAAGTGGATTGCCGGTCTCTGGACCGATCGCCCCGGCGACTGTTGCGCCTGTACTGGCTGCCACTTTGAGTTCTGAGCCCATGCGGACGCTTCCGCTGGACGGGCATCCTTCCGCGGCGCTGGCCCCGGTGAATGTCGCGCTGCCTCAGGCGCCGGTTGAAGCCGAGTCATGGGCGCAGGCTGCGGCATCGATCGCAGCGGTCGCGCG
>Ga0302195_10000964_pt1 | contig 22725 bp, 19 predicted proteins | sample II_Bog_N1_2_FD_198778 | JGI IMG/M metagenome (GOLD analysis project Ga0302195, IMG submission 198778) | Peat permafrost microbial communities from Stordalen Mire near Abisko, Sweden - II_Bog_N1_2 | ecosystem: Environmental > Terrestrial > Soil > Wetlands > Peat | place: Sweden: Abisko...
AGACCTGTCGCCGGGGACCCCGGAAATGAAGTGCGCTTGGGGCCCCTTTCGCTCAGGATGACAGTTCATTTCTTTTGTAACTCGCTAAAGCGAGTCGGTTGCTCGGGATGACAGTGCAGGGTAAGAGTTATCTCCAGCGGAAGATGCGGAGGGAGATTGTGAAGGGGACTACGAACCATGCCAGGAGGATGGCGACCTTTCCTAGTTGGTGGCTGAGGCTGATGCCCTGGAGCATGTTTCCGCGCATGGCTTCAATGGCGGCGGTTAGCGGCAATGCTTGGACAAACGGCTGAATGATGGCCGGGAAGCGGGTGGCGGAGAAGAAGACGCCGGAAAGAATCCACATGGGCAGCATGACGAGGTTCATGAGGCCTGAGGCGGCCTCCATAGTTTTGGCGCGCGAGGAAACGAGGAGGCCGAGCGCGGAAAAGGCGAGTGAGGTGATGAGGCAGAGCAGGCAAAGTTCCCAGAGCGATCCGCGGAAGGGGACGCCGAAGGTGAGGCGGGCGAAGCCGAGGAAGAAGACTACTTCAATGATGAGGATGGCGAGGCGCGAGAGCAGAAACGAGGCCAGGTATTGCCACTTGGGCATGGGGGAAGCGACGAGGCGTTTGAGGAGTTTTTTCTGGCGCGCTTCGACGAGGGCGAAGACGATTCCCCACATGGCCGAGCCCATTAGGTTCATTCCCAACAGGCCGGGGACTACGAAGTCGATGTAGCGGGAGCCGGTTTCGTGGATGAGGTCGTTGGCGGCGGGGACGGCGTTTTGGCGGCCGGCGGCGGTCTGAATGGCGCGGTCGGCGAGAAGGCGGGCGGAGCGGGCGTCGGGGTTGGTGTCGTCGTATTTGTAGGCGATGCTGCCGGGCTTTTGGATGGCGAGGAGCAGGATTTGGCCGGTGGCGAGCTGATGGGTGCCTTCGGATTCATCGAGCGTGATGGCGGTTAGGCCCTTGTCTGCGGCGAGGGCCTGGGTGAGCTGGGGAGTGGTGGCGGCAACCTGGAGGACGTCGGCGGGGCGGTTGCGAAACGCGATGCCGAGGCCGGCGGCGAGGATGATGGGGAAGACGAAGATCCAGAAGATGGCCTCGGGCTCGCGCAGGAAGAGCTTGAAGCGGACCATGGTGAGTTGGTAGAGGCTGCTGGTTTCGAGGTTATTCATCGCGGAGGTTCCTTCCCGTGAGGCGAACGAAGACGTCTTCGAGAGTTGCGGAGTGGGTGCGGAACTCGCTGAGGTGGAGGCCCTGATCGGCAAGGGCGGCGAAGATTGCGGGGACGGACTTGTGGAGTTCGCTCACCGAGAGCTGATGGAGGCCGGCGTCGACGCGGTGGGAGTGGATGCCTGGGAGAGCTAGCAGGGGGGCGGTGTCGACGATGCCGTGGGAGACGGGGTCGATGCCGGAGACGGCGAACTCGACGATGTCTTCTCCGCCGACGGTGCCGATGAGTTGCTGCGGGGTGCCGAGGGCAATGATTTTGCCGTGATCCATGATGGCTACGCGGTCGCAGAGGCGCTGGGCCTCGTCCATGTAATGGGTGGTGAGGATGATGGTGCGGCCGGCTTGCTTGAGTTCGTCGACCAGGTCCCAGAGATGGCGGCGAGCCTGGGGATCGAGGCCGGTGGTTGGCTCGTCGAGGAAGAGGAGCTCGGGGTCGCCGACGAGGGCGCAGGCCATGGCGAGGCGCTGCTTTTGTCCGCCGGAGAGGCCGCCAACGCGGGATTTGCGCTTTTCTTCAAGCTGGGCGGTACGGATGGACTCTTCGACCGGGATGCCCTGGCTGAAAAAGCTGCGGAACATGCGCAGGGTCTCTTCGACGGTGAGCTTGTCGGGGAACTGGGTTTCCTGAAGCTGGATGCCGATGCGCTGGCGAAGCTGGGCGGCGTTCGAGTGCCAGTTGAGGCCGAGCAGCTCGATGGTGCCCTGGTCGGCGGGAGTCAGGCCTTCACACATTTCGATGGTGGTGGTCTTCCCTGCCCCGTTGGGACCGAGGAGGCCGAAACATTCGCCGCGCGCAACTTCGAGGTCGATGCCGTCTACGGCCTGGACATCGGCGAAGGCTTTGCGAACGCCGCGGAGGAGCAGGGAGGGGCCGGCGGCGGTTTTTGGGGGTGATAGAGGTTGGGTGATGGCCTCGGTCATGGGGTCCGGTCCTGCTTTTGGATTCGTTTTCTCTTCGACACAGAGTAGCGCATTTTGGGTTGGGGTGTGGGGTGTGGGGGATGGGGTGTGGGGTGTGGGGTGTGGGGTATGGGGTGTGGGGTGTGGGGTGTGGGGTATGGGGGATGGGAAAAGTGGCGAGGATTGCTTTGCCGGGAAGCGAAGGACGGGTAGACTAGAAGCATGGCGGATATTCAGCGCAGGAAAACACCTACGGTCACCATTGGCAACGTTCGGGTCGGCTGGGCGGTTCCGGTGGTGGTGCAGTCGATGACCAACACGGATACGGCGGACATTCCCGGAACCATTGAGCAGGTTGCGGCACTGGCGATGGCGGGGTCGGAGATTGTTCGCGTGACGGTGAACAACGAGGACGCGGCGGCGGCTGTGCCTTATGTTGTGGAGGGATTGGACAAGCGCGGGATCAAGGTGCCGATTGTGGGGGATTTTCACTATAACGGGCATCTGCTGCTGAAGAAGTATCCGGCGACGGCGCGGGCGCTGGCGAAATACCGGATCAATCCGGGGAATGCGTCGATTGGGAAGAAGGACAACGACAACTTCCAGGTGATGGTGGAGTGCGCGGCCCAGAACCAGAAGCCGGTGCGGATTGGGGTGAACTGGGGGTCGCTGGACCAGCAGTTGCTGACGCGGATGATGGACGCGAACTCGAAGATTGCGAACCCGTTGCCGGCGCGCGAAGTGATGATGGAAGCAATGGTGGTTTCGGCGCTGGAGTCGGCCAAGGCGGCGGAGCGGTATGGGCTGAGGGCGGACCAGATTATTTTGTCGGCAAAAGTCTCGGGCGTGCGGGATTTGATTGACGTATATACGAACCTGGCGGCGCGGTGCGACTATGCGCTGCACCTGGGGCTAACCGAAGCGGGGATGGGCGCGAAGGGGCTGATTGCTTCGGCGGTAGGGCTGGCGCCGCTGTTGCTGGCGGGGATTGGCGATACGATTCGCGTGAGCCTGACGCCGAAGCCGAATGGAGACCGGACGGAAGAAGTACAGGCGGCGCAGCAGATTCTGCAGTCGCTTTCGATACGCAGCTTTATGCCGCAGGTGACGAGCTGCCCTGGTTGCGGGCGGACTACTTCGACTTACTTTCAAGAGCTGGCCGAGCAGATTCAGAGCTACCTGCGGACCTCGATGCCGGAGTGGCGGAAGCAGTATCCGGGGGTTGAGGAGCTGAAGCTGGCGGTGATGGGCTGCGTGGTGAACGGGCCTGGGGAATCGAAGCACGCGAATTTGGGGATTAGCCTGCCGGGGACGTTTGAGGAGCCGAAAGCGCCGGTGTATGTGGACGGGAAGCTGCTGAAGACGCTGCATGGAGATACGATTGTGGCGGAGTTCAAGGAGATTCTGGACCAGTACGTGGTGAGCCATTATGGGCAGAGGGCGAAGAGCGAGGAGTTGGTGGGGGCGAGGTAGGGGTTAGGGACTAGGGACTAGGGACTGGCGGTTTTGCGGCTTGACGTAAAATCGTTTGCCATGAGAATTGTGGTATGCCTTGCGTTCCTTTCGATGATTCTGCAAACGGTGTTGCTTGCTCAGACAGGGTCTTGCTGCCTTACGGGTTTGCCGCCGCACAGGGTCCAAGTTTCGCCGGAACTTGCTGAAAAGTTGATTGTCCACAAAGCGGAATTGGCGTGCCCACGCGTCGCAATGCCAGCGCGTTTTATCGGCACCGTTGTAGTGAAGGTGTTGATTGACACGCACGGCAATGTGCTTCAGCCGAGGATAATCTCTGGGCCTGCTATGTTGAGGAAGACAGTTTTGGATTCGGTCCGGAAGTACAAATACAAACCATATCTCTTGAACAATACCGCTGTAGAGATGTTGTCAACAGTCTCGGTCGCGGTTGATAGCTATCGTGACTGTCACTTTGAGTAATCGGGCTTCTCTGCCGCATCTCCACTGCTACGCACCCGCCTAACCTCAAAGCTGAGTTCTCGAATCGCGACAATATCGAATTCGTCGCCGGGTTTGATCTTCAGTTCCCTCACGATTGCGGCGGGTATGCGAACCCACAGAGCGTTCCCGCGTTTTCCGATTTTCATCGAGTATGTTCGACTGGCCATATATTCATTGAATCGGCAACAGAGACAGTTTGATTAACCGGCCGTAGAGCTGTTCGGGATTCGGCTTTTGCAGGGGCTGAAGCCCAGGCTGTTTTTGAGGCTTTTTCGGCACGGCTGAAGCCATGCCCTAAAAGAAACCCGGCCACGAGATTTGCTCTTTCCCACCCATCGAGCAAAAGACGCTCGATTGATGGGGCACCCAGAGTTTCATCTATCCGAGGGTCGGCTTCGCCGATGGACGACTGTTACAAAGCCTGCTGTTCCGACCTTCTTCGAATTCTTCCTCACGTCCGGCGATTCGCCCAGCAATCGCAAGAGTCGACATTCGAACCGCCCGCAGGAGTCTCGACCTCAGTTCACCTTTTTGAAGTCGAGCGTGGCGAGGTTCATTTGGCCTTCGGTGAGGATGTGGATGGTCAGGACGGACTTGCCGGCGGGGAGTTTTAGCTTGGCCAGGGCGGGGGCAAGATTCCAGTGGTGCCACTGACGCCAGGCTACTGGCTCTGCGGGGTCGGCGGTGCTGGCGATGGTCAGGGGGCCGGTGGCGGGGACGCCGTTTACGTCGATGGAGATGGTGCCGCCGCGGTTGGAGGTGTAGAGCAGGTCGGCGGTGTAGTCGCCTGCCTGGGCGACCTGTACGGTGAGGTTGAACCACTCGCCGGGGACGGTCCAGCCGACGTAAAGAAGATTGGCCGGAGGGACGACTTTGTTGTAGGGGTTGTCGTCGATTTTGGGGTCGAGGCCGAATTTGGTGTAGGAGGTGTCGACGCCCTCGTTCATGCGGAACTCGTTGAGATAGGTGCCGTTGGCTGGGTTGAGTGCTCCGCTGCCGTTGTTTTTGGCGTCGGAGTCGTGGTAGGCGACGCCTTCGCCGCCGAGGTCGTACCAGGCACAGTGGACCTGGCCGGGGATGGGCTGAGCGCCGCCATGGTAGCGGGTGTCGTGGTAGGGGGTTCCCTTGTATTGGGCGAGGAAGCTGGCCTGGAAGGCATGGGCTGAAACAAATGGAGCGGTCAGGAGGGCGAGGAGGAAGAGGGTTTGGCGAAGCAGCTTTGGCATCGGGCGTTCCTCGGATTATTGGGTCAGATTTTCAGGGATAAGGGTACAGGATTGTAGACGGGTTGGTAAGGCAATGAAGTGTGATGGCTGCACTATTCGGGGGCGGCGATTGTGGATAGGGTTTTGTGGGAGTATCTGGGAGATTGGAATGACGGGTTTGTGCCGGTTGACTTTGCTGGTTGCGGTCGCTGCCTTGGCGGGATTGCCTGCGCTGGCGGGGGCGGCAAAGCCCTGCGTTCCGGCCGATGAGGCTGCAAAGATGGCGAACAAGGATGTTTGCGTCTCAGCGCATGTTTATGACGTGGTGGAGTTGCCGGATGGGACGCGGTACCTGGATGTGTGTTCGCCGGAGACGCCGGACGAGGCCTGCCGGTTTACGATCATCAGCTTGCGGGAAGACCGCGACGATGTGGGGGAACTGCACAAATACCGGGACATGAACGTGGAGGTGCGCGGGATTGTGCAGCCGATGCATGGGCGGGCGGGGATGGTGTTGAGCCATGCGCGGCAGTTTTACGGAGGGCCGCCGAAGTTCAAGCCGAATCCGCGGCTGGCGCGGGGGTTTGGTGCGGACCAGGGGCGGCCTGCGGTGAATGATCCGAATCTGCGAACGCAGGGGGCGGGGCGGGCGTTTATGAACACGCGGGACCAGGAATCGCGGCCGGCGAAGTAGCAAGGCAGGCAGCGACCCCTCTTTAAAGTTCCTGGCAAGACGTTCTGATGAAAAACGCAGGTCTGTCGATTCTGACCCCTGGGGTAAGAATCGAGCGACGGCGGGCACCCTGGTTCAGGATTGAAATGGTCGCCGGGACGGGGGCTAAGCGCCGGGTTTGGAGACGCGCGGGACAGCCGATGTGTAGATCGGCGCAACTCTCGCAACTCATTCCTGGCTCTTTGGCGTGAAGAGTCGGCCGGGGTTGTCAGAGATGATTGCGCCTTCGCGATTGGGGGCGGTTTCAAGCATGAGTTGCTTCATTGCGCCGTCGTGGAGGACGTTGTCTTTGATTACGCAGTTTTGCAGGGCTTGATAAACGATGCCGTAGGAGGGACTGTAGATGCCGGCGTTGCCGTCGTCGCGGCCGGCCTGGATGCTGTTTCCGATGCAGGTGACGCCTTCGGCGCCGTCGATGAGGATTTGGGCGGAGTCGTGGGTTTCGGCGGTGGCTAGCTTGCCGCTGCGCTTGATGAAGTTGCCGGTGATGGTGACCTGGACGCAGGGGCGGGTGGTTTTGCGGAGGGCGATGCCGACGGTTCCGGCGCGGTCAAAGAAGTTGCCGGTGATCTGGTAGCCGTCGCCGCCGGCGATGACGAAGTTCTCCTCGCCGTTCCACTCGACGCGGTTGGCGGTGAAGGTGACGGAGGCGTTTTCTCGGCGGGCGGCGAAGCCGGCGCGATCATTGCCGGAGAGCCAGTTGTCGAGGATGAAGGCGTCCCAGCCGCGGAGGTTGATGCCGTCTCCCTTGTTGTAGGCGAACATGCAGTGACGAATGGAGAAGCACCAGGCACAGGCGAGGTTGGCGCCGTCTCCTGTGAACTGGTTGACCTGACAGCGATCGATGCGGAAGCCGTCTTCATGCGCAGCCCAGACGGTGCGATCGAGAAGGATGCCGTGAATATTGGAGCCGAGGCGGCGGCCGTCGAGGGAGAGGCCGCTGATGGAGGAGCCGCGGGCGTCGGTGAGGTTGAGCAGGCATTTGGAGTCGGCGCTGGCGAGGCGGAGGACCGAGCCGCCGGGGCCGCTGTAGTTCCAGGCGGCGACGCCAAGGATGGCGGTGTCGGGGCGGACGTGGAGCTCGTTGGTGAGGTAGACGCCGGGGGGGAGGAAGACGCCTGAGCTGGTTTCGGCGGCGAGGTCGAAGGCTCGTTGGAGGGCTAGCGTGTCGTCGGATTTGCCATCGCCGAGGGCTCCGGCTTTGCGGGCGTCGATGAGGCTGCCGGTGGGGGTGGGGGCGGCGTTCGCGGCATTGGCGAGGAGCATGGAGGCTCCGCCTAGCATGGCGCTGCGGGCTAGTTGGCGGCGGTTGAGGAAGGCGGGGGCGGAGTTTGGCATTTGTTCTCTCTTTGAGCTGGGCTTGTTGGGGGCTTGGGTTTCCCGCCCATGCGCCAGAAAAAAGGCGCAAGAACGGGGCACGGAGCATTGGTGGCTGTTCGAGGGAGCATCCCTCGGGGGCTAAAGCCCAGCGTTTATTTTCAGCCACTTGCGGCACGGCTGAAGCCGTGCCCTTTCAAAACTTCGGCCATTTGGTAGTTTTTCCGCAGCCTGTGAAGCCCGTGCCCTTCACTGAAGCCCGTACTGTTCAAGCTGAAAACCGTGAGAGTGCGGGTCTGGAGACCCGCACGACAGCCGATCTGGAGATCGGCGCTACCTTGGATCGGCGCTACCGTTAGATCGGCGCTACCTTGGATCGGCGCTACTGGCCCTGGAAGAGCAAGGGGGCGAAGTGGATGAGGTTGTCGCGCCAGACCGTGGAGACGTGGAGGCCGGGGGTTTCGATCTGGGTGACGGGCATTCCCTTCCCTTTTAAGAAGGCGATGAATTTGCGGTTGGGTTCGACGAGGCCGTCTTCGGTGCCGCAGGCGATCCAGAGGAGCTTGAGGTTGGCGGTTTTGGGGTCGAGGTTGGCGAGCTGGTGCTCGTAATCGAGATTGTGGACGGCAGAGGAGAAGCCGCCGACCCAGGCGAACTTGTCAGTGTTGTGGAGGCCGGTGTCGAGCGATTCGAGGCCGCCCATGGAAAGGCCGGTGATGGCGCGGCCTTCGCGGTCGCGGGAGACGTTGTAGGCGCCTTCGACGAGGGGCATGATTTCGCGGGTCAACATGCTCATGAAGAGCTGGGTATTGTGGTCGACGACCGCGGGGTCGCGCCAGATGTCGAAGCCGTGCTGGACAAAGCTCATGTCGCCATAGCCCAGCGGCATGACCACGACCATGGGCTTGACTTTGCCCTGGGCGAGCAGGTTGTCAAGGATGAGGTTGGCCTGCTGGTCGTGGGTCCAGCTTTCGGCAATGCCGCTCCAGCCATGGAGGAGGTAGAGGACCGGGTAAGGCTTGGCGCTGGGATCGTAGCCGGGGGGAGTATAGACGACGACTTGCTCCTGGTTGGCGGGAAGTCCCTGGGCAATGGTCGAAGGGAAGAGGTGTTCGTGCAGGGTACCGTGGGGGACGGCGGTCTGGTCCCAAGGCTGGGGAGTATCGCCGGGGACTTCAAGGACGTTGGAGGGCGGGAAGGCCTGGTTGGGGGCGACGGCGAAGTTCTCGGGGTCGATTCTTGGCTGGCCGCCGTCGAGGAAGCTGTAGCCATAGATTTCCGGGGCGAGGGGTGGGGTGGTGTAGGACCAGATGCCGGCTGCGCCCTTGTGCATGGGGATGGGCTTGGCTACGCCTTCGAGGTTCAGCTCGACTTTGGCGGCGGCGGGGTCTTTGAAGCGGAAGGTGACGGTGCGGTCGGGGTGGAGCTGATGGGAGAGCAGGGGCGGGGGCGGCGCGGCGGGCTTTTGAGCGGACAGGGAGATGGGCGGCAGCAAAAGCAGGGCGGCGAAGAGAGGCTTGATTTGCATGGGAGGAGTGTATCGGATTGGAGGAGCGTGGGCCAGTTTTGAATGGGGAACGGGCTGGTGCTTTTGTTTATCGTGCCTGCCCGGATACACTGGTGATCAATCTGGAAAGTTCTTAGCATCTGAGTCGAAAAGCAAATGCAGGTCCTTCGACTCACCACCCCCAAACTGAAGTACGTTTGGGGCCCCTTTCGCTCAGGATGACAGTGCCTTGAGGATTGGAATTTTGGTAGGCAATCGAAATCCGGCTGGGGAGGCCGGGAGATGCTCAATCTTGCGCAACGGTTGATTCTCGGCTGTATTTTGCTGGCGATGCTCACATTGGGGCTGCTGGTTGCGACGCATCGCGCGCTGCAGGCGGCGGGACAGGTGGGGGTTGGCTGGACTTTTGTGGTGCTGGCCATCGTGGTGGAGGTTGGCACGGTGTATTTTGTGCTGATGCCGATCCACAAGCTGGCGCGGGATGCGCGGAAGATAGCGCAGGGGAATCTGGATTACCGGACAGACTGGAGCAGCCGGGACGACTTTGGAGTGCTTGCGGCAGAGCTGAACCGGCTGGCGGTTCGGTTGCGGGATCTGCACGAATCGGAAGCGGGACGGCGGCAGATGGAGTTTCAGCTTTCGGATGCGGTGCTTCAGTCGATCTTTGAGCCGATTATTGTGACGGATGGCAAGGGGCAGATTCTGAAGGTGAACCAGGCGGCGGCGGAGTTGCTGGGGGACGCGGCGAAGGACCGGCTGGCGCTGGCCAATACGCCGGGCGGGGACAAGATTCTGAGCGCGATTCGGGACGCGGTGCTGATGCAGAAGGCGGTAGCCGCGGAAGACGAAGCGGCGATGCTTCCGATGCGGATTGGCAAGCTAGAACGGAGCTACCGGCTGCGAACGACGCCGATGCGCGACTCGGAGGGGCGGCTGCTGGGAACGGTGACGACTTTGGAAGACGTGACCAGTTTGCAGGATACGGATCGGTTCAAGACGCGATTTTTGAATGTGGCGAGCCGGAAGTTGCGGGACCCTCTGCTGCAGTTGCGGCGGGGGCTTTATGCGCTGAGCCAGGAGTTTGGCGGGGAGCTGCAGCCTCTGCAAAAGGAACTGGTAGAGGCTGCGGGCAAGGAGTCAGAGAAGCTGGACGACCTGATGGCCGATCTGATCGAGGTAGCGGAGCTGGATACCGGAACGCGGGAGATCAAGCTGGAGCGGATTCGGCCACTGGTGGCGATCAACCATGCGCGGGACCGGTATTGCGACGAGGCTGGGCGGAAGCGGATCAGGGTGGATGTGAGGGCTTTTGCGGACCTTTCGGCGGTGAAGGCGGACCGCAGGGCACTGAGGACGATTCTGGAGAATCTGCTGGCCAATGCGCTGCGCTATACACCGGAGGAAGGCGAGATTCTGATGGCGGCCGAGGAGGTAAAGGACTCGGTGCAGTTTACGGTGCGGGACACGGGCCGGGGGATTGAGGCGGAGCGACTGAGCACGATCTTCGATCGGTTCAATCCGATGTCGGATAGCGGGTCAGGGCTGGGGCTGGCGCTGGTGCGGAGGCTGGTGGAACAACTTGGTGGGCAGATTGCGGTGGAGAGCCGGCTGGGGCATGGAACGACGTTCCGGTTTACGCTGCCGGTGGCGGTGGCCGAGACGAGCCGGCATCCGGTGGAGGTGGGCTGATGGCGGAGATCGTTCTGGAAAAACTGAAAGAGCCCGCCAGGCTGCGCATTTACATTGGTGCGGCCCCCGGCGTGGGCAAGACCTATCACATGCTGAACGATGCGCACCTGATGGTGCACCAGCAGAATGTGGACGTGGTAATTGGGCTGGTGGAGACGCATGGACGGGCGGAGACACAAGCGCGCATTCGTGATTTGGAGATTATTCCGCAGCGGGTGATTCCCTACCGCGGCGTGGAACTGAAAGAGATGGATGTGGACGCCATTCTGGCGCGGCATCCGAATACGGTGGTAGTGGACGAGCTGGCGCACACCAACGTTCCGGGGAGCAAGAACCGCAAGCGTTACGAAGATGTGATGGAGCTGCTGGACGCCGGGATCAACGTGATGACGGCGGTAAATATCCAGCACCTGGAGACGCTGAACGACGCGGTGAACCGGTCGGCGAACACGGTGATTCGGGAGACGGTGCCGGATAGCTTTTTGAAGCGCGCGGACGAAGTGGTGAACGTGGACGTGACGGTGGATGAGTTGCGGACGCGGCTGCGCGCGGGCAAGATTTATGCGCCGGAAAAGGTGGAGCAGTCGCTGGCCAACTTCTTCCGCAAGGGCAATTTGAATATGCTGCGCGAACTGAGCCTGCGGACTACGGCGGAGCAGGTGGGGAATCGCGCGGCGGAGTACCGGCGCAACCAGGGGCTGGAGCAGGCGCCGATTCCGGAGAAGGTGATGGTTTGCCTAAGCACGCGGCCGGGGACGGAGCGGCTGCTGCGGGTGGGTTCGCGTGTGGCTGGACGGCTGGCGAGCAACTGGTATGCGGTGTATGTGACCAAGCCGGATGACAAGGGGCACGGCGACCCGGAGGCGTTTCATCGGCTGGAAGAGTACCAGCGGATGGCGCGGGATCTGGGGGCGCAGGTGGTTTCTCTGACGGACAGGAATGTGTCGGATGCGCTGATTCGATTTGCGCAGCAGGAGAGCATTTCGCACGTGGTGTTTGGGCAGTCGGCGCGGTCGCGGTTCGACATTCTGCTGCGGGGGTCGGTGTTGAACCGGTTTCTGTCGGAGGTGCGGGACGTGACGGTGCAGGTGGTGCCGATGCAGAAGGCGCAGCGGAAGGGGTGAGGTCGGGCAGCTAGGTGTTGTCGGCTGTTGCTCGCTTCGATTCCGGATAGTACCAGTAGACCGCGTGCACAAAGAACATGCCGATGAGGAGAATCGCCAAGGTTCTGAAATCCTGTGAGCGAAGGTGGAAGTATTCGTCCGCAGACAACTCTTTCAAAGGCTGCCCGTGGCTCTTGAGGACGTATTGGCCATCAACGATTGCGGCAGATCCCAGGCTGCTTGCATGTGCTGACCAGAGAAAATATCCGATGTAACTGGCCATCAGCATGTAGTAGCAAACCACAACCCAAATGGGCTTGCCTTCGGTTAACTCGTTCCAACGCCACCTCCAGGTACCCGTTGAAGCTCTGTGGTGAAAAAGCATGAAAGCCTGGAGTACGAAAAAACCAAGGAACAGAGGGATCATCCAGCGAAAGAGTCTGTCCGCAGCGTCGTAGTCGAAGCTCAGGCAGAAGAACACAACGCTGGCCCCAATTCCGAGAATTGAGATGCGCCAGGTAGCCATGCGAGCGGTTGAATTCATCACGAGCATGATAATTTGTTGGAGTTGCCTGTTCGCGCGACGAGTAGAAATAGAAATGGCCGAAAAACATCCCTCAGGGGCTAAAGAGGCTGCGGAAAAAGTCGGGTTTTGAGTCGAGATTCACAAAGAACATCCCTCGGGGGCTAAAGCCCAGCGTTTATTTTCAGCCACTTGCGGCACGGCTGAAGCCGTGCCCTTTCAAAACTTCGGCCATTTGGTAGTTTTTCCGCAGCCTGTAAAGCCCACGAGTATCGGCGGTTTCAAGCGGCACGACTGAAGTCGTGCCCTTTCAAAACTTGTCTTTTGTCAGGTGCTGCTCGATTCGCGTCGATCTGATTTATTGAGTTACTTTGTCAGCCAGATTTCGAAGCCCATGTAGTTTTCGTGGATTTCGTAGTGGCTGAAGCTGGCTTCCCAGAGAAGTTCCTGGAATTCTTCTTTGGTGTAGGCGCTCTTGAGCAGGGCGGTTCTGAAGACCAACTTGGTGAATTGGCGGTTGAACCAGGAGAGGCCCATGGCGTCGATGCCCCGGCTGATTTCCTGTGGGGAGGCATTGCGGTTTAGGTCGATGATGACGGCGATGCCGCCGGGCTTGAGGACGCGGGACATTTCCTGGAGGGCTTGAAAGGGTTTGGCGAAGTTTTTAAAGGCGGCGCGGCAGAGGAGAAAGTCGAAGGTTTTGGCAGGGAATGGCATGTCAGAGGCGGAGCCCTGGAGGAAGCGCGCGGGGACTCCGGCGGCGGCGGCGTTTTTGGTGGCGATGGCGACCATGGAGTGGCTGATGTCGAGGCCGGTGATGGCGTAGCGGCCGAGCTTGGCGAGTTCGACGGAGAAGTAGCCGGGGCCGGGGGCGACTTCAAGGATGGAGCTGCCCTGGGGGACTTCGGCGGCGATGCGGCGGGCGAGGTCGACGTAATCCTTCATCATTTCGGCAGTGTTGGCGGCGTAAAACCTGGCGGCGATGCCTTCTATGCCGCGGTCGGCGTGGGGTTTGCGCAGGGCGAGGGTGGTCATGGGGGGCTCCTTTCGGGGGTTGGGTGGGTTGATTTTGAGCGCAGGGGGCTGAGGCCCTTGATTGAAGAACGGTTCAAGCGTTGAATTAATTGGGTGTTTCAGGTTGAAATGGGCGGTCCCCAGGGGCTAGAGCCCATCGCTTCCGGGTAGCTTTTAGCGGCACGTCTGAAGCCGTACCCTTTCAAAGCCCGCTCTGCAAGACGTCTATTCGCAGAAGACGCGGACTTTTGTGGCGCCGGTGTCGCGGGAGTCGACGTCTACGGTGAGGTCTTCGAGGTGGTCGATTAGTTCTTCGAGGTTTTCAGGTTTGATTTGCGAGAGGGTGAGCGGCACGCCGTGGCGGCTGAGGGCTTCGTCGAACTGGTTATGGGCCTGCTGGGGGATGAGGCTGGCGAGACGTACGCCGGCGCGGAGGAGCTGCATGGGGACGCGGACGTTGACGGTGGTGGGGCCTTTTTTGAGGCCGGTCAAGTCGTCGTCGGCCTCAACGAGAACGCGGATGTATTTTGCGCGTGGCTTGAGGGAGACGCCGGAGGTGCTGGTATGTTCGCTGGGACCGGCGGTGGGGCTGGACTCGAGGGCGGAGATGAGTCGCTCGGCTTCGTCGGCGGTGATTTTGCCGGCGGCCAGCATTTCGAGGATTTGGCGGCGGTTGTCGTTCATGGGGTTCTCCTTGCGGGACGGAAATCGATGGGTTGGGGTTCGTACATTCTTGCTTTCCCACCCATTCGCGATGGGGCTGCGAATGGATGGGGCACGAAGGCTTCAATGCTCGATCAGAAAAGGACAAATGCAGGTCCTTCGACTCACCACCCCCAAACTGAAATACGTTTGGGGCCCCTTTCGCTCAGGATGACAGAGCTTTGGGAGGTGGAGAAAATACCCGAAAGACAAATGCGCTAGAGGATGCGAACCAGGATGTGGCTGCCTTCGGCTTGGACGCGTACATCGGTGCCGGGCAGGCCGGAGAGGATTCCCCAGCAGAGTGAGGTCAGGCGCCAGATGTTGGTGTGGATTGCGATGGCGACGGCTACCAGCACCAGAAAAATGATGGGCGAGAGTAACACGATTGGAATCCAGAAGAGGAAGAGCGGAATCCAAAGCCGCGGCATGTGCCAAGTGGAAGTCTGGACGGAGATGACGGCGAAGTTGGGAGTCACTTGAGGGCCTCCAGTGCACGGATGGCTTCTTCGGCGGCGATTTCGCCGGCGGCGAGGCGAGCGAGGATCTCCGCGCGCGATGGTGAGGGGTCAGTCTCAATGAATTGGAACTGGCCGGAGATTCGGTTGAGTCGGGCCTTGATGGTTGGGTAGCTGACGCCGAAGGTCTGCTCCATTTCTTTGATGGAACCGTGAGAGCGGAGGAAGGCTACGACGAAGACCTGGTCTTCGAGGGTGAGTCGGGCGAGTTCGGGGGGAGTGAATAGGCCCTCGACGGCGATTCCCTTCTCCGGGATGCGGACGCGCTCGATGACGAGCGAGCCGCCCTGGGCGATGCGGAGGAGTTCTTGCCAGTCGGAGGTGGATTTGGGATCAGAAGAATTGGAGGGCATGTTTGTCCTGTGTGTCTTTCAACTACAAGACGGATAATAGTAAATATATTTAATTATTGCAAGTGTTTTTATTAATTATTTTGATTTCCTGTCGGCCACTTTCAACTGGATCGCATTTGACGGGTCAAAATTCGCATGGGGCGGAGGAATGAGCCTATTGAGCTGCGCGGTAGCTGAGCGAGTTGTAAACCTGGTTGCGCCTTGGATTCCGGGGCAAATAGAGTACGCAGACGCTTGCGCCGATCTTCTGTTCGTCGTTGGAAGGGCTGTTCCCTTTTATCGACTCGCCGGCGTCGGTTCGGAATTCGTATTTGAGCTCGAAGCCACCCTTTTGATGGTAGGTGCAGTCGGTGATGGTTGCGACGGCCGGCCTGCCCTGGGCAACGAGCCGCCGGGCGCTGCGCATGGTCAGGGCGATTATGAGCAGGGCCGGGACCAGGATCATCTGATACATGAACGGAATCCAGGCCAGGGCTGTTGGCTCTTCCCAGGCGGCCGGATGGTTAATGGAGGGGTTTGAGGGGAGATAGAGGATTGGCAGAGGATCGGACACGCGAAAGGTCTGGAGTTGCATGGAAGCGCGGCCGGTGAACTGTGTTCCATCCACCAGGAAGGAATAGAAATACTCGGATTTCGTTTGTTTATCGATCTTTCCGATGACTTCGCTGCTGGTTTGGCGAAGCGCGGATTTTGTTTGCAGGAGATGGGAGGCGTGGATGCCGGCCCAGATGGCCTGGGCAACGGCAAGGACGAGGACGATTACCAGCGCGACGGCCAGCTGAGTCCCTTTTTGCGCAAGGCGAGACTTGCGGGGGAGCGGGCCGGCGAGCTCGTCTGGAATTACCAACTGAGGTCGTCCTGATCGCCTTCGTCGGGGGCGCGGGAGATGCGGGTGAGTTCGCCGCGGTCGAGCCAGAGCAGGTTGCAGTCGCCGCAGGAGTCGAGGATGACGTTGCCGGGGCCGGCGTAGAAGTGGGTGTCCATGCGGTGGTGGCACTGGGGGCACTGGATGGCGCGCTTGAGGTCGTCGTGGTCGGGCGGGGCCTGGACGGCGGGTTGGTCTCGGTCTTGCTTGCGCTCTTCAATGAGCGATTGGAGTGCGGGCATGGGGAGAAGCAGGCCGTGGCACTGGGTGCAGAAAAGCAATGGAATTTTGGAGATGGAGGCCTGCGTGAGGGGGAGGCTGCAGATGGGACAGGCCTGCTGGGAGGGGGCGGCGTCGCTGGCGATCTGGACGCCGTCGTCCTGGTCGCCGGGGTAGAAGGCGGCGTGGCAGTAGTCGCAGACGTAGCCTTCGGTATCCGGCCTGGGGGTGATGGGTGCTCCGCAGGCGGGGCAGACGGTCGGGGAGGTCACTGGGGCTGACCGCACTCGGCGCAGAACTTGGCGCGGGCGGCGATGGGCTTGCCACAATCGATGCAGAACTTGGTGTCGGTTGACGGGGTGGCTGCGGGTGCGGCTGCAACGGGGGCGGCGGCGGGCTGCTTGAGCGAGGCGGCGAGGACCTGGGCTACGGCTGCTCCGGCACCGAGGCCCATGCCGACGCCAGCGCCTCCACCGGTGTTGGCGGCGGCGAGGTCGAGGGATTCCGCGGCGGCGTATTGGGTGTAGCGGCTGACGTCGCCGACCATGCTCATGCCGATGCGCTGGTCGAGGACTTTAGCTAGCTCGTCGGGCAAGGAGACGTTTTCGACGTTGAACTGGTTGAGTTCGAGGCCGAGGGCGGCAAAGGCAGGCTTGAGCTTTTCGACGATTTTGGCGGCGAGGACGGACTGGTTGGCGGTGAGATCGAGGAAAGGGAGTCCGCTGGTGGCGAAGGTCTGGGTGATTTCAGCGAGGATGGTGTCGCGAAGCTGGCCTTCAAGGTCGGCGGCGAAGTAGCACTCGCGGGTTCCGCTGACCTGGTTGAAGAAGAGGCGGGGGTCGGCGATTCGGTAGTTATAGATTCCGAAGCAACGGAGGCGGACGGCGCCAAACTCCTGGTCGCGGATGGTGATGGGGGTTGCGGTTCCCCACTTCTGGTCGATTTGCAGGCGCGTCGAAAAGAAGTAGACCTCGGATTTGAAGGGGGACTCGAAGTCCTTGTCCCAGTTCATGAGGTCGGTAAGGATGGGGAGATTTCTAGTGGAGAGCGTGTGGAGGCCGGGGCCGAAGATGTCGGCGATTTTGCCTTCGTTGACGAAGGCGGCGACCTGGGACTCGCTGACGGTGAGCTGGCCGCCGTTCTGAATTTCGAGGTCCTGCATGGGGTAGCGGAAGGCGAGGATGCCGTCCTGGGGCTCGTTCCACTCAATGACGCTGATGAACTGTTTGGACAGGAAGCTGATGAGGCTCACGGGGAATCTCCTGAGTTTGAACGTAGCATGAGAGGAAATGGGGGGGTATAGCACAAAGGGAGGAGGGGTATCTGCATAGTTAGGCTGGGCGGGTTACTTTGGTGGGGATGAATCGATGGCCAGGGGCGGGGGAACAATGCTGGTTGAGTCATGGTTTCCCACCCATTCGCGATGGAACTGCGAATGGATGGGGCACGGGGCATTTTTGATGGGTCTGAGAGTGCGATTATTGCCGTTGCAGCTTTATGGGACGCGGCAATGGGTTGGCGAGGGGCTTTAGGCGGGACTGCTCGGTTTCGAGCTTCATGCGGTCGGTTACGTCGACCAGGCGCTGGGATTCAAGGCCGTTGCGTTTGGCGACGATTTTGTAGTCGAAGGGAATGGTGGAGAGGCCGCCGCCGAGCTCGTGGACTTCGAAGCTGGTGGGGGTCTTGTTGGTTACGTAGAGGCCTTTGCAGTCTCCGCCGGGGGTGAGGAAGACGTGGTATTCGATGCCGGTGTTGACGGTGTCTGCGAAGGCGGATTCGACGGTGACGGTGGCGGAGCCGTTGCTGAGCCGCGCGGAGCCGTAGTCTTCGATCCAGTTTTCTGCGGATTGGACGGAGTAGGTTTCGAGCTGACGGGCGCCGTCTTTGCTGGGGACGATGGACTTGACCTGTCCGGTGCAGGAGAGGTTTCCGGACTGGTTGAAGCCGCAGGTGCCGCCGGGTCCGCCGATACGCATGACATTGGCGATGGGGGCGGCGTTGCCGGTGGGGCCACCGGGGGAGTTGTTGAGGACAATGATGGTCGAGATCGTCGAGCTGTCGTTGTAGAAAACGCCGGCGTAAGAATTGTCGGCGGTGGCGATGAGAGCAGCCGAGTTCAGGACATTGAGATTATTGGGTGCGTCGGCCCACACTCCAGGGTTAAATCCGTCGGCGAAATACAAGGAGTTGAAAGAGCTGCTTTGCCCGCTTGGGGCGCTGAGAGTTCCTAACACCCCAATTGATTCAGCGATTTGCGAAGCAAGGCCTTCGATCGCGATTCCGGCAGTTGAATTGAAGGCTTCGATTGCGGGTCCACCCGTGTCTGACTGAACAGCTTCATCGCCGGAGAGTGAGAGTGAGCCTTGAATGGTCTGGCCCTGGCTGAAGGTATTGGCTGCCCCGAGCTGGGCGTAGTTGTTTGTGAGGTTGGGGCTGGAAGCGATGGCGGAAGAGATATCGGAGACGAGCGTTGTCTCATTGAGCCCGACGCTGGCGGCTCCGGCGGTGGTGGTGGCGGTTAAAGGGCTCGCGGCGGAGACGCTGGCGACGGTTCCGGGGAAGGTTTGATTGGGTGCGAAGTTTATGACGCCGTTTCCGGCGATGGACAGGACATTCCGGCTTGCGGCGTAGGGGCTTGCCTGGTAGTGGATTTCGAGTTGGCCGCCTGGATTGGCGGTGTTGCTGTCGACGTAATTTGCGAGGATTTTGAAGGTGGATGTGATTGGGGCGTTGTAGCTGGTGGAATAGGCGCTGTCGCTGAGTTGGATGAGCTGGGAGCGGTGGCTGGATTCAATGGTGGCTGTCGCCAACGGAGGCAGATTGAGAATGCCCGCGACGTTTACCGAGCCTCCCACGTCGAGGGTGGCGGCGGGGTTGGGCTGGTTGATGCCGATTCCGGCTGTTCCCTGAACGATCTCGGAATTCTCGATGGTTGCGGAGTCGGTCCAGAGGGGAATTGTGCCAGCGGTGCCTGATCCGAGGACGGGGCCGTCGAGATTGGGCTGCTGGGCCCCAGCGGCTCTGGAGGGTGGCGCGTGGGGGGCGGCCTGGGCGAATGTCTGGATGAGGGCCTGCACATGTGCGAGCTGGTCTTGAGTTTGAACCAGTTGCTTTTGTGTAACGAAATCAGCGGCATGATGTCCGGCGAGGGATTGGGCGTCTGCGGACTCCATGGCGTAGGGGACGCTGGAGAGCAGGGCGCGGGTGGGTTCTTCGTCACGATCGATACTGATGCCGAGCCAGCGGGCGGCTCCGGCGGCAAAGACGGATTGGGGCAGGCCCGCGGCGGTGGCGGAGCCGAGGAGGATGGAGTAGGAGCCGTCTTCGGCAATGTTGACTTGCTGGGTCTCGGTCCAGAGCGGATCGCCACCTTCAGGGGCGGCGTAGATGCGGAAGACGAGCTCAGCATTGTCTCCGGAGCGGGTGGGGAGCTTGCCGGAGTAGCGGATTTGCTGGGGAATGATTGACACCGGGGTTGCCGTCGCAATGTCTGAGGTCTGGGCTGCATCCTGTGCGAAGACAGGTGAGGAAGCGCCAATGACGAGGGGAGTGACAATGAGCGCACACACCAGCTTTGGGAGGAGTTGCCCAGGAATGAGCAACAGAATGCTGCTTGAAAAATTCATGCCGACCTCTTTTCTTGAATTGCCGGTTGAGTCCGGCCAACTTGGGGAGCTGCGTGGATTGGGCAATTGTATTGTAGGTCGAGGCGAGGTTTTTGTGGCGGGGATTTTTGGGGGATTTGAAGAGGCCGGGGCGGGATGTCCACGCGACCGCCTGTGAGAAATGCGGACTGTGATGCCGGATCGATTCTATTGATTTTGTGCGGGGGACGAGCCCCCGGCCTACCGCAGGCTGGAACTTTTATGGGACGGTGAAGGGGCGGAGGCCGTCGGTGGGAAAGATTCCGGTGGGGGTGGTGGCGGTGGAGGGCTGGGCGCGGAACATGTAGTGGATGGAGAAGCCGGCGTTGACGGAGGTGTAGTTGCGGGAGTTGTTGGCGCTCAAGAATCCGCCGGCGAACCAGTGGGGTCCGATCTGGTAGGCGACGTTGCTGCGAAGGTCGTAGTTGGGGCCGACGCTGGTTTTGGCGGGGAGCATGGCGTTGTTGAGGGCTGTTTCAAGAGCCTTGTCGACGGCCAGGGGCCAGAGGGGGGTCTGATTCTCCTGGAAGGCCTGAACGCCGAGGCTGCCGAGGACGTTGTAGTGCCAGCGGGAGTTGACGTGGCCGACCCAGGTGAAGGGGATGTTGGCGAGGAAGTAGGTCTGGGGGCTGAAGTAGCCGCCCATGCCGTGTGTGAAGGCGTCTTCGTTGTGGGTGTAGTGCATGCCGAAGAAGTTGGCGCCGATGCTGAGGTTGCCGTATTCGGGAACGGTTTTTAGACGCCAGTAAGCGCCGCCTGAGCCGTCGATTCGGGTGTTGGTCTGGACGTTGTAGCCGGTGAGGTATTGGCCGCCTACGCCCAGGTAGAAGCCGGACTGCTCGTCGCCGTGGGCGAACTGGACATTGCCCTGGTTGGCGACGACTCCGCCCCAGATCTGGCCGAGGCTGCCGAGGTTGTCGCCGCTGGGGTCTCGGAGTCCGGCGTAGGAGAGCTGGGTATCTTTGACGGGGTCGCGGCTGAAGTTGAGGGTGATGGGGCCGTTGGCGGGCTTCCACATGGCGCGGCCGGTGAAGGTGGCGACAAGGAAACCCTCTGGGGTGTAGCCGGCGGCGATGGCCAGGTGGGGGAAGGCCAGTTGCAGCTCTCCGCCGATGCCGACCGAGTTCTGCTGGGCGGGCGGGGTGGTGGCGGTGGCGGTAAGGGTGCCGATGGGTTGGGGGATGGTGACGAGGGCTGAGCCGGCGGTGGTGGATTCGAGGACGGTGATGACGCTGGTGCCGTCGGCTGCTCCAGAGTCAAGGAAGACGGGGCGGGCGACGAGGGTGAGGCGGCCGTTGTAGCCAAGGGGCATTGAGGCCTCGAAGGTGGCTTCAAGGGCGGCCAGGTGATCGTAACCGAGGCTTCCGGAGCGGTAGTTGATAACGCCGCCGCCGCCCATCCAGGGGCTGTAACCGGACTCGATGGAGCGAAGCTGCATTTCGGCTTCGTCGCGGGGGCTGACAGGAACGGGTTCGCGCTGGACACGGACCCAGGGCCCGCGCAGGGGGGGCAGATTGCGCTGTTCTAGCTCCTGATCGGTCAAGCCAGTGTCGGTGGTGGGTGCGGGAGTGGGGGCGGGGAGATCATTGGGGGACTGGTCTTGCTGGGGATAGGGAGCTGGCTGCTGAACTTGCTGAGTCGGGGCCTGACTTGGGGCTTGGTCGAGCGTGGGCTCGCTGGACTGCTTGAGTTTGGGGGTGCGCTTTGGCTTGTAGACGCGCTTGGTGGCGGAAGGCTTGGGCGGCGGCGGAGCAGACAGGGGGATTGAGCTGTCTGGCTGCTGAGCGGGCTGCTGCGGTTGCTGCTGCCTGGGGGCGGAATATGCGCCGGTTGCGGCTTCCTGGGCGGACGGCGTGTATTGGGTGATGTTGAGCTGGCTTGAATTGGGCGGAGGAGTGCGCAGGCTGGGCAGCGGGCCGACGGCCGAGTTTACGGATGAGTTGGGGAGGGTGTGGATGGCGGATGCGGAGCCCTGGGTGAGCTGGCCATCGGTCTGGTCGGCAAAAAGCGCCTGGGCCTGGGCGGCGACCGGGCCCATGGGCTGGGCGGTGATGCGCAGGCTGGGCGAGGGATTGGGAGCGCCGGTGGGGGCGCCGGGGGTCCAGACGGGGGGCTTGGCTTGCGCGCCTTGGGAGCGGTTAGGCGGGGCAATGGAGTCGACGGTTTCGTCAGACGGGGGCACGTTCATTTTGCCCATGTATTGGGAGTTGTCGGGGGCTGCGGGCCTGGATTTTGAGCCAGTGTGGACCTTGTTTCCGGCTTGCTGCTGCTTGCCTGTGTGGGCTTTGCTGGGGGTGGGGCTGGGAGTGGGGATCTGATTTCCGGTGTGAAGGTAAGAGCCGGAGGGGACGTTGGCGGGGAGAGGCAGGAGGTCAGCGCTCTGACCGGAGCTTTGCGCGACGAAGACGGGGGCTGGCTGAGGGGCGGGCCGGATGGAGCTTTGCGGCACGGCGTAAACGGGGGGGCTGTTGGAGTTGGTTCCCTGCCCTGCGGGGGTTGTGCCGGGATTGATATCAGAGGGCATGGGGAGAGGGTCAGAGGCGGACTGGCTGAAGCGGTTGGGCTGGGTTTGGACAGGCTGTGCCGAGGCCGCGGGCGGGCCGGAAAGCGAATAAGAACTGCCACCGGTTGCGCTGCTGTAGGAGGGCAGCGGGGCGGCGGCGGGGTTCTTGATGGCGGGGTCGTTTCGGGGGTCGAGGAGGCGCTTCATGTCGCCGGGCCGGGGTGCGGTGTAAGAGCCGGCGGGGACGAGGCCGCTGTCGAGGCGCTGGGCGGTTGCTCCGGGAGGCATGGCAGCCAGCGAGGCGCGCCAGAAGTCGGCGGCGCGGGCGGTGTTGCCGCGGGCCTGCTCGAAACGGGCGGCTTCAGCGAGGATCTGGGGGTCATTGGGGAAACGGGCCAGGGCGAGGCGAAGCCAGGCTTCGGCCTGGGGTGTGTCCTGCGCGCCGAGAGCAGCGCCGATGGCACCGACGAAGTCTCCGGAGGCGGCTTGCTGCATGGGGATGGTCTTGAAGAGGGCGAGAGCGTCGGCGGGGCGGCCGACCTTGGCGTAGGCGCCGGCAACCGCGCCGCGGACGGTCATGTTGTTGGGGTAGTCCTCAGATGCGGCTTGAAGTATCTGCACACCGCGGAGGAGATAGCCGTTGTTGAGGAACAACTGGGCGCGGCGGACGGCGAAGTTGGCCCACAGGGTGGTGAGCTGATCGCGCTGGGCGGCAGTGAGATCGGCGCGGGTGTCAAGACTCTGAAGCACGGAGTAG
>Ga0302195_10000982_pt1 | contig 22520 bp, 20 predicted proteins | sample II_Bog_N1_2_FD_198778 | JGI IMG/M metagenome (GOLD analysis project Ga0302195, IMG submission 198778) | Peat permafrost microbial communities from Stordalen Mire near Abisko, Sweden - II_Bog_N1_2 | ecosystem: Environmental > Terrestrial > Soil > Wetlands > Peat | place: Sweden: Abisko...
AGGGTCAAGATGAACGCCAAACAACGGCGCCCTTGACACCCCTCCGGCCACAACAAGGGCCTTGTTGCGAAAATTAGTTGACAGGAGCCGACGCTGTCATACACGGCGTTACGGGTTCTTGCGGCGATTAACAGCAGAAGGCCTCCTTTGCGGGAGGCCTTCTGCTGTTAATCGCGAACGGATAGTTCTATCAGGCGGTGGTTTTGGCGCAGAACTGGTCGAAAGCGCGGACCAGTTCGCCGGCGATTTGCGGGGCAGTTGCCTGCTCGATGACCGAGCGCTGCATCAGGTAAGCCAGCTTGCCGTCGCGCAGGATGGCGATGGCAGGGGAACTGGGGGGATTGCCCTCAAAGTAGCTGCGGGCGCGCTCAGTGGCCTCGGTGTCCTGACCCGCAAAGACCGTGATCTTGTGATCGGGCAGGTTGGCTGTTCCGTTCAGCGCCAGCCGCACGCCGGGACGCATTTTGCCGGCGGCGCAACCGCAGATCGAGTTGACTACCAACAGAGTTGTACCCGGCTGGGCAAGCGCCGCATCTACATCCGCAGCGGTCCGGGTTTCGTTGATTCCGGCGCGCGTCAACTCCTCGCGCATGGGAATGACCATCAGTTCTGGATACATTATCGCCTCCGGCAAGGGGAAGTTGCCTGCTTCCATTCTAACGGTAAATGGCTTGATGTAGCCTTAGTGAAATGGACATGAAAGAAAACACGCCGCTTGCGCCGTTTACCACCTTTGGAATTGGCGGGCCAGCGCGGTGGTTTGTGGAAGCCGCGAGCGAAAACGAGATGGTTGAAGCCGTCGCCTGGGCGAGGGAACGGGAAATCCCGCTTTTTGTTCTGGGTGGAGGCAGCAATCTGCTGGTCTCTGACGAGGGATTCGATGGGCTGGTCCTGCGGGTGGGGTTGCGCGGCGTGGCGACCGTGGACCCGGCGGATGAGTTGGGGCGAGAGATTTACCAGGTCGGCGCGGGAGAAGATTGGGATCACTTCGTGGAGCGGACGGTCGCGGATGGTTGCGCAGGCGTAGAGTGCCTGGCGGGCATTCCGGGCACGGTGGGCGGAACGCCGGTGCAGAATGTGGGCGCCTATGGACAAGAGGTCGCTTCTGCGATCGAGAGGGTGCGGGTTTTTGACCTTCATGACCACGTGTTTCTTGAATTCGCCGCGGCGGAATGCGGATTTGCCTACCGGCGCAGCCGCTTCAATTCGTCGGATCGCGGACGCTACATCGTCACACGCGTGGACTACCGGGTCACACCAGGCGGCGCGCCCACAGTGCGCTATGCGGACCTGCAACGCGCCCTGGCCGAGCGTGCGAGTGGCGATGGAGAACCCAGTCTGGCAGATGTGGCGGCCGCAGTGCGGCGGGTTCGGGAATCGAAGGGCATGTTGCTGGTGGAGGATGATCCGGACTGCAAGAGCGCAGGAAGTTTCTTCAAGAATCCAGTGGTCGGCGAGGAAGATGTGAAGCGGATTGCGGCGGCCAGCCAAAAGGACCCGCCGCGCTTTCCGGCCGGGACGGGTGCGGAGAATGCGGGTAGGGTGAAGGTGCCGGCCGCGTGGCTGATTGAGCAGGCCGGCTTTCACAAGGGCTATGCGCGGGGCTCGGCGGCGGTGTCGTCGCGCCACACGCTGGCCCTGACCAATCGTGGCGGCGCAACGGCCGAGGAGATTCTGGCTCTGGCGGGAGAGATTACCGTGGCTGTCGAAAGCCGCTTCGGCGTCCGACTGGAGATGGAGCCGGTGATGGTGGGGTTCAAATAGCCGGAGGGTATGGCTACGAGAGTGAGTCAGAAATTCGTTTAAAAACAAACGCAGGTCCTTCGACTGCGATTGGCGCACAAAACGCGCCAATCTCCGCTCAGGATGACAGTTTGTTTGCCAATCTCCGCAAGGATGACAGCTTATTCTTTGATGCGAACTTCAGACTCAGGACACCAGGGTGCAGTCGTCATCTCCCAGTTGTAGAATGCTCCGGTATTCCAAGCGAAGCTTCCGAGAGCGGTGTGGCGTGACCGTAGTCCTCCAGTCCGTAGCTGTCTTCTTCAGAAAACAAGTTCTCTACATTGCTCTTTCGGCGGTGGTCGGCGCAATTTTCTGGGCCAATGGTCAGCGCATCAACCCGCTGACCATTCTGGTTTATTCACTTTGCATTGGGAATCTCATCACGCCTTTCACGGAGAGATTGCACCACCTTTACGCAGAGAAGCGATTTCCCTATAACTGGCTGCTCTTTCTTCTCGTGCTGCTGCCCATTCTGCCGGTGGTTTACCTCATCTCTTCGGTGTTCGTGTGGGCTCTGGCTCCGCCCACTCCGCAAACGCTCTCGCATCTGCTCCGGACGGGATGGAAACTTCCGTTCCTGATTACTTTTGTCTTCAGCATCCTTACGTTTCTCTATCGCGACACAAAGGAGCGGCTGGAGCGAAGGAATGTGGAGCTACAGAAATCTGTGGAGCGCAGTTCGGCCAGGATCGAGATGCAGGAACAGGAGATCGAGCGCGCGCGGGAGATCCAGCAATCGCTGCTGCCGAGGGAGATTCCTCAACTCGCAGGGTTCCAGGTGGCGGGAGCCTGGAAGCCGGCTCGTACGGTGAGCGGGGATTACTACGATGTGCTGCGACTCAGCGGCCAGCGGCTGGGCATCTGCATTGCCGACGTGGTGGGCAAAGGCGTATCGGCCGCACTGCTGATGGCCAATGTGCAGGCGGCGGTGCGGGCCTTTGCACGGGACACGGAAAGCCCGGCCGAGGTGTGCACCAAAGTTAACCATCTGCTCTACGAGAACATCGCTACGGGCAAATTCGTGACCTTTCTTTACGGAGTTCTCGACGGAGAAGCACACACATTCCAGTACTGCAATGCCGGACATCTCTATCCGATTCTCGTCTCAGCGGGCGTGGCGCGCAGCCTGGAACAAGGCGGCGCGGTGCTGGGTGTTTTTCCCGCGTGGGTTTACGAGGACGCGACCATCGAGATGAGGGCAGGGGACCGCCTGCTGCTCTTCACCGACGGCATCACGGAAGCTGCGGATGCGAGCGGACAGGAATTCGAAGAGAAGGGGATTGCGGCTTTTGCCGAAGCCAACAGGACGCTGTCGGCGGGCGAGTTGAACAATCGGCTGCTGGCCGAAGTTACCGAATATTGCGAAGGAAAATTCCAGGACGATGCGACGCTGCTGGTGATTGCGGCGGATTAATTAATTGCGAGGCGAGTTAGCAGCCGCCTGCGTTCATCCGCCAGCACCTCGGCGGCTGGTCCCTGCGCCACCAAACGGCCATCGCGAAGAAGAACCACTTCGGCCCCGATGGCGAGAGCGTCGGTGGCGTCGTGCGTGGCCAGGACGGTCTGAACCTGGTGCGCCGTGAGCCAGAGTTGCAGGCGGGCGAGCAGGGCATCGCTGGCGGCGCCGTCCAGGGCGGAGAAAGGCTCGTCCAGAAGAAGTAGACGGGGCAGGGGAGCCAACGCGCGGGCCAGGGCGACACGCTGCGCCTGGCCGCCAGAGAGATGCTGCGTGGGTTGGCGCACCAGATCGGCTGCGCCGACCAAGTCGAGCATCTCTTCAACGCGTGTTGTGCGGGCGGTACGATCAGGGCTGCTTAGGCCATAGGCCACGTTCGCGTTCACGCTGAGGTGAGGGAAGAGCGCGGGCTGTTGCGCCACCAGCGCCGTCTGCCTGCGGCCGGAGTCGGTGAGCAGGCCGTCGTCGAGGGCAATGCGGCCGCGTTCCGGACGGTCCAGCCCGGCCAGTAGGCGCAAGAGGGTGCTTTTGCCCGCGCCGGAGGGACCAAAGACGACCGTCCACGCAGTCGCGAAACGGCATGCAAGGTGAAGGTGGAAGCTGCCGCGGCGGGCATCAAGCTCGAACTCAAGCATGACGGCCTCCGCGAGACCGGCCGCCGGTGTAGATGGCTGCCAGGGCCACAACGCTCAGGCACAAAAGGATGGCGGCGGTGCGGTTGGCCGCGGCGTAGTCGAAATTCTCGACCTGGTTGTAGAGAACGATGGAAAGGGTGCGCGTGGCGCCGGGGATGTCGCCGCCCAGCATGAGGACCACGCCGAATTCGCCCACGGTGTGGAGAAAACTGAGCACCGCGGCTGCCAGCAGGGAACGCCTTGCAAGCGGAACCAGGAGACTGAGAGCAAGCCTGACCGGGCCCGCACCGAGCAGGCGCGCCGCATCGACCAATGCCTGATCGACCGCGGCAAATCCGGCGATCAGGGGTTGAACGGCAAAGGGGAGACTGTAAATGACCGAGCCCACCACGAGTCCGGAAAAGGAGAAAGCCAGAGGGTGACCGAGAAGGACGATGATGCCGCGCCCGATGGCGGTGCGAGGACCTAGAAGAACCAGCAGGAAGAAACCCAGAACGGTGGGCGGCAGAACCAGGGGCAGAGCGGCAAGCGCCTCAAGCGCCGCCAGCCAGCGCGCGCGACCGACGACAAGCAGGGCTGCCAGCGGAATGGAGATGGCGAGCAGAATGGCTGTGGTGACGGTGGCCAACTTGAGGGTGAGGGCGAACGCTTGCCAGTCCATGGTTTCTAGTGAACGGGGGTGAGGCCGCTTTTGGCAAGTTGAGCCTGGACCGGCGCCGATAGCAGAAAGTCGAGAAGTTGGTGCGCGGCAGCGCGCTGGGTGGTTTTACTGACCAGGACCGCGCCCTGCTCGATGGGCGGATAGAGGGAGCGCGGAATCACGAAGTAAGAACCGCTCGAGGCCAAGCGCGGCGTCAAAGCCGAGGTGAGGGAGATCAGCCCCGCGTCGGCGTTGCCGGAGTCGACAAACTGCGCGGCCTGGGAGATGTTCTCCGCGGTGACGAAGCGCGGCTTGAGGGCGTCGTAGAGCTTGAGGCTGGTGAGGGCGGAAACGGCGGCCCGGCCGTAGGGGGCGCGGTCGGGATTGGCGATGGCCAGACGTTTCAGGCCGGGGTCTCGAAGCAGATCGAGCGAGGGCGGCGGGAGCGTGGATCCTTTGCGCGCCCACAACACCAAAGTTCCCTTGGCATAGACGATGGGGGTGGTGGAATCGGCCGATCCCGCCGCATCGGCCAAGCCGGCATCGATCAGACGCTTGGGATAACTTAAGTCCGCGGAGAGGAAGAGGTCGAAGGGGGCGCCGTTCTGAATCTGGGTGGCCAGGACGGCGGAGGCCTGGAAAGTGGCTTCAGCGCGAATTCCGGTGGCCTGGCGAAACTGTTCAAGGAGGGGCGGCAGCACCGGCTCGAGGTCGGCAGCCGCAGCCACGCGCAAAGGGGTCTGCGCAGAGCCCGTCGGCATCAGAGTGAGGGCAACCAGAATTGAAAGCAGCATTCGGAAGGACATAACTGAACTCCGGATGAGGCAAAAATTGCCGCACGCTGGTAGGCTAACACCAGACATGAACGACAATTTGCACCAGTTGCGTTGTATCGGATGCGGGGCTCGGATCACCGGCGCCGAGGCTCAACCCGACTTCCGCTGCGTCCTCTGCGGTGAACTGTTTGAGGTCGAATACCCCGGTTGGGGGGAACGCCAGGGGCATGACCGTCCGAATCCGGGGGCGCTCAAGTGGCTTTGGCGGGAACGGCGCTGTTCCCCCGAGCCGCTGGACCGCTCCGGCGTCTGGCGCTTCAGGGAACTGCTGCCGATTTTGAACAGCTTTGGCAATGTAGTGACCCTGCGCGAGGGCAATACGCCGCTCTATGCGCTGCACCGGTCAGCAAAAGCGCTGGGCATGGACCAGTTGTTTGCCAAGCACCAAGGGATGAATCCCACCGGCTCGTTCAAGGACACAGGGATGACGTCGGCCCTGAGCGTGGCCAAGGAACGCGGCTTCGAGTGGGTGGCTTGCGCCTCAACCGGCAATACCTCGGCAGCGATGGCGGCTTATGCAGCACGCGCGGGATTGCGCAGCCTGGTGCTGATTCCCGAGGGCAAGATCGCCTGGGGCAAACTGGCACAGGCGATGGACTACGGCGCAGTGACCTGCCAGTTGAAGACGGATTTTGACGGCTGCCTGCGCCTATTGACGCAGATCGTGAAGGAATCGCCGATCTATCTTCTGAACTCGGTGAATCCGTACCGGCTGGAAGGACAAAAGACGCCGGCTTTCGAGATTGCTGAAGCCTTCAACTGGACCGTGCCCGACCATCTGATCGTTCCGGGTGGCAACCTGGGGAACAGTTCCGCGCTGGGCAAGGGATTTCGCGAAATGTACGAACTGGGGCTGGTGGCGCGTATGCCGCGCATTTCCGTGATTCAGGCTGCGGGGGCTAATCCGCTGGTGCGCAGCTTCACGGAGAACCACGGCGCGTCGCTGGAGCCAGTGGAAGCGCATACCCGCGCTACCGCGATCCGCATCGGCAACCCGGCTTCGTGGCGCAAGGCTGTACGCGTTATTCAGGACACGGGCGGCTGGTGCCTGGACGTGAGCGAGGCGGAGATCGCCATCGCCAAGGCGGAACTGGGAGCCGAAGGATTGGGCTGCGAACCGGCTTCTGCCGTTACCTTGGCGGGCCTGAAGAAACTGCGCGCGGATGGTAAGGTCGCCTCCGCAGAGACGGTGGTCCTGGTGCTGACCGGGCACACGCTGAAGGACGCCGACTACACCATCGACTTCCATCGCGGAACGCTGTTGGAGAAGGACGAGATCGCGGGTCACGAAGCAGAGATTGCCCGATTGCAGCGCAATGCGCAGCCCGTAGAAGCCACGTCCTCTGCGGTGCTGGCCGCGCTGAAGGGCCGAGCGGGATGAGCGCCCCAGGGAGCTTACAACTGCGTCTGCCGGCTACCTCCGCCAACCTCGGCCCGGGGTTCGACTCCGTGGCCGTGGCGCTGGATTTTTATCTCGAGATCGAAGCCACGCCAGCCGCCGAGTTCTCGATCGCCACAACGGGACGCGACCGGGAGCGCTGTGCCCGGATTGAAGACAACCTCATTCTGGAGATTTACAAGCGGCTGCTGGCTGCCCATGGCAAGCCGGTGGTTCCTTTGGCCATTCGCATGAAGAACGCCATTCCGCTGGGGATGGGTTGCGGCTCCTCGGCCGCGGGGCGGTTGGCGGCCATCGCGCTGGCGGTGCATTTTGGAGAGTTGGATTGGGACTCCGAGAGGATTCTGGAAGAGGCTTCCGCTCTGGAGGGCCACCCGGACAACGCAGCGGCCTGCTGGTTGGGCGGGTTTGTCGCCGCCGCGTGCGAGGGCAGGCAGGTGCACGTAGCGCGCGTTGTGCCTCCACCCCAGTGGAGGGCCATTGTGGTGCTTCCTGCCGAGCCTTTGGCCACCAGCAAGGCGAGAGCCGTGTTGCCCGAACATTACTCCCGTGCAGATGCGGTGAAAAACATCCAGTCCGTAGCGCTGCTGGGGCTTGCCTTTGCCCAGGGGCGAGGCGATCTGTTGCACATCGCCATGCAGGACCGCATTCATCAACCCTACCGCGCACCGATCTGTCCGCTGCTACCGCTTCTAATGCCGCTGGCAGGTGAAGACGGCATTCTGGGAGTGGCATTGAGTGGGGCCGGGCCCTCTGTTTTCATTGTCGTCCGGGACGAGGGGAGCCTTCCAGGCGCTGTCGCTCAGATCCATGCGGCGCTCCAGGGAGAGTCGGAGGCGGAACTGGAGATTTGCCGGTTCGAGCCAGAGGGCGCAGGACGACTAATGGAGATCCACAGACGCTAAATCCTCAACCGGCGCTGCAAAGTCTTTGGGGCATACACTGAGTGTGGTTACCAGTTACCATAGAGATAACATCCCCAGTTACGCCGTAACTTCTTTGCAATCAATCTTTAGTGATGATATTTTGGATTACCGAAGATTGCTTGCTATTCTGCGGAAGAACACATAAATTCCGTGCGTGGGCAGTTCTGGGGGAGGGCTGCTCTAGCGCCCGTGATCCTTCACAGGATCCGGGCGCTTCTGTTTGCCGCTCTGGTTGCAATCCGCTTGTAAATACAGTGCTTTATGAAAATTCAGGTGGTCTTTCAGGTCAATCCGGAGGCATTCTTGGTTTACCAGGGAGGCGCGGATTGCGACTTTCCACAATCCAGACGCATCTGATAGAGGTGCTGTAGCCGGTACACTGGAAGAGTAGACGGATGCCGCAAGGAGGATCATGGCTGGGTTGGGAGTTCTGGAAGTAAGCGATGCAACGTTCGATCAGGAAGTGCTGCGCAGCGAGCAGCCGGTTCTGGTGGATTTCTGGGCGGTTTGGTGCGGTCCCTGCAAGGCAATTGCACCGATCGTGGAGGGAGTGGCCGCAACCTATGCGGGCAAACTGAAGGTGGCCAAGGTGAATGTGGATCAGAATGCCGCCACGCCTTCACGCTTCGGAATCCGCGGGATTCCCGCGCTGCTGTTTTTCAAAGATGGCAAGGTGACCGATCAGGTTGTCGGCTATGTGCCCCAGGATGTGATTGACGAGAAGGTCAAGCGCCTGCTGGCGTAAGCTGATTTGGAGAATTTGCGCGAGTCGAAGTAAGGAAAGCCCGGCCAATGCGCCGGGCTTTCCTTTTGGTGCGATCGAAGGGGCCGCATTCCTAGAGCATCTCTGCCCATCGGTATCAGGTGAGCGTGGGCCAGGAGGCCCACGCTACAGCCGACCGAGAGGTCGGCGCTACATGTTCTAGCTTGCGATCCTTTAGAGGTGAATCCAGTTGGTGCAGATCAGTGCCAGCGATGCCGTGGCGACGGCAATCCAGAGGAGGATCCCTTGCAGGAGCGGACGGACACCGACCTGTTGCAGCGTCTTTTTGGAGAGCGCGGTGCCGATCAGGAAGAGCGTGACAGTCAAGCCGATCATGCCCAGATGTTTCAGCGTGGGATAGTAACCGGCGAAAGCATGCAGATAGGTGTTGGCGACGGCGGCCAGGCAGAAGAAAAGGATGAACCAGGGCCAGTGAAGGCGCGCCTTGCTCTTGTTGAATGTGGCGGCGCCGAGCGACATGGGGACAATCCAGAGGGCGCGGGCCAGCTTGACGGTGGTGCCGACGGCCAGAGCCACGGCGCCGTATTTGGCGGATGCGCCGACCACGGAACTGGTGTCGTGAATGGCCAGCGCTGCCCACAGGCCAAACTGGGTCTAGGTCATGTGCAGCGCGGAACCGATGGCCGGAAACAGCAGCAGGGCCACCGAGTTGAGCAGGAAAACCGTGCCCAGCGAGACGGCGATCTCCTCTTCGCTGGCGTTGGTGATGGGCGCTACCGCGGCAATGGCGCTGCCGCCGCAAATCGCAGTTCCGGTGGAGATAAGGAAGGAGATTCTGTGGCCTACCTTCAGAACCCGGCCCAACCCCCAGCCCAGCAGCATGGCAAAGGAAATGCCGATGGCGGTATAGATAAATCCGGAGCGGCCGACGATGAGAACCTGCGCGAGGTCCATGCCGAAACCGAGACCCACCACGGAAACCTGGAGCAGGAGCTTTGAAAGCTTCTTCGCTTCAAGATGAAATGGATGGACGAAAGAGAAGCCATAGACAAGACCGGCCACCAGCGCAATCGGCGGCGAAACCAGACCGCTGGCACAGAGAATAAGAGCAAGAAAGAAGATGTTTTTGGACACACTTCGAGTTTCGCGTCCTGCAAGGAGATGAGTCCAAGCAGAACTACTGATGCGTCATTAGCCTTTCTTATCGATTAAAGAAAGTTCGGCACGCCGGGGCTGGACCAAGGCTCTTCTGGCGCCCGCGTGAGCAAAGAGAAACCTGCGGAATTCCTGGACCAGTTCGTTCGGCACAGGACCCTTGGCCGAGGTCAGCGAAAAATTCCTTCGGATGCGCAGTGATTCGATTTCGACGATCTTGAAGGCGCTGCCCAGGCGCAGGTCCTTGGCGAGGGCCCAACGCGAAACGAAGCCTACGCCCAATCCGGCTTCCACGGCGGATTTGATGGCCTCGGTGGAGTCGAGTTCCATCACGATCTGCAGGTTGTTTTGCTGGATGCCACGCCGCTCCAGCGCCATCTCGATCACCTGGCGAGTGCCCGAACCGCGTTCCCGCATCAGCAGGGGAACCGCGCTCATCTCGGAGCAGGCGATGGAGGCGCGCTCGGCCCACTCGTGCGCCGTGGATACGATAAGAACCAGTTCGTCTTCGAGGAAGGCTTCCGACCCCGCATCGCGGCTGTGCGCGGGGCCTTCGATGAGACCCATCGCGATGCGCTGCTCTTCTACGGCGCCGACAATTTGCTCGGTATTTCCGCTGGTCAGAGTGATGTGGATGCGTGGATGCTCGCGGCGAAACTCGGCCAGCAGGCGCGGCAGCACGTACTGGGCGATGGTGGTGGAGGCGCCCAGGGCCAGTTCTCCGGCATGTTCTCCATTGAGCGCGGCGATCCCGCGCTCTGCCCGGTCCAGGAGACCACGCACCTGCTGCGCGTAATCCAGAAGAAGTACGCCGGCCGGAGTGAGCGCGATCTGACGTCCCATCCGGTCGAAGAGCTGAACGCCCACATCTTCTTCGAGAGCCTTGATCTGCAGGCTCACCGCGGGTTGCGTCAGGTAGAGATCTTCGCCAGCCTTGCGGAAGCTGAGCCGCTCCGCGACTGCCCGGAAGACAACAAGACGAAAGTTTTCAAGGCTGGCCATGGGCCTATTAGAACATTGCCGCCCTACGCCGGGAGCGGACGCGGGGACGCGGGAGCGCCGGGCTTCAGTTGCGCTATCGGACGGGTTCCGGCACAGCCAATTCGATGTGGATCTCCGGCGGCGTCAACAGCGTGTTGTGAATCAGGCAATGATGGACTGAGCGCAGGAGGGCCTCGCGCTGCTCTTCAGTAAGCGCGACGGGGCACTGCACCTGAATGCCGAAGTTGCCCAGGCGCGCCGGCTGCTTCAACTTCTCCGCGGTGACGGAAACTTCCACACCGCTCTGGGAAAGCCCGCGCGTCTTCAAGTATTCGGCAGCATAGTAGGCGGCGCAGGAACCGAGCGAGGCGAGCATCAGCTCGGGAGGCGTCATGCCGGAGTCTTCGCCGCCGTTGCTGACCGGCTGATCGCAGACGATGGTGTGGGAGCGCGCCTGAACGCTGAACTTGACGCCGGCGACTTGCGAAACCTTAACTTCCATGGGAGATTTTGCCTTTCATAGAATAGATACCTCGAAGGGGCGCGTCGTTTCAGCAATCAGACAATTTATTCCGACGGTCTTTGCCCGCATATGCAGGAATTCAAGCTGAGACGTGTCGTGGCGCAAATCTCCAGCGAGGTGGGTGAGTTGAGATCGAAGACGAGAAATTCTGCACGTAGATTCAGTATATTCTGCCCGCGATTTCGCGCGAGGCTGGGGAAAGACAGGCAGGGAAAGATCGAAAGGTCGGTCCATCCAGAGCAGAGGGACTCAATCCGGATGGGTTGTCGCAAGGAGCCTCGGGATCATCGCTCCGAGATGGGCGTCTCAAAGAGCGGCCGCGGCTCCTTGTCACATTTTGACTATCTATACTTGCGCAGCACGCCCAGCACCCGGCCCTGAATGGCGCATTCCGCGGCCTTGACGTAGATGGGTTCCATCTCCACGTTGGAGGGTTGCAGCCTTACCAGGTTGCCCTCGGTATAGAAGCGCTTGAGCGTGGTCTCGGAGCCATGCACCAGCGCCACCACGATCTCGCCCTGGCGGGCGGTGCGGGCGCGCTCCACCAGCACATAATCGCCGCTGATGATGTGCTCGTCGCGCATCGAGTCCCCACGCACTTCGAGGGCGAAGACGTCCCGATTGCCCACCACGTCGTGCAGCGAAATGGTTTCCGGCGTCTCGGAGGTTTCCACCGGCAAGCCGGCGGCGATGCGGCCGGCCAGGGGCAGGCGGTCGCTGGTGCGGGAACGGGCTCCCGGGGGCAGCACGTCGATGGAGCGGCTGCGGTTATGCACGCGGTCCAGCAACCCTTTCTTTTCCAGGTTGGTAATGTGCTTGTGAACCGTTGCCAGGCTCTTCAGCCCCATGCCGCGCGCAATCTCCTCAAAGGAAGGGGAGTAACCGTTGCGCGTCACAAAGGACTCGAGGAAATCGAGAATCTCTTTTTGTCTTCGGGTGACAGCCATGGGCGCATTGTAGCGAAAACTACTCGCTATCCTTTCGCAAGATGTTGAAACCAAATGATATAGTCAGAGAATTCAATGAGTTGGAGAGCATTTCCTGTCTTACTGTTTGTATCAATGTGTATCCAAATTTACCCTCAGTATCCGCAAAAGAGGTCGTTTTGTGGATACCAAAAATGGACACCAAGACGCGCCAGTTGCTCATCGTCCGGCATGGAACTTCCCCGCGGAATAATGCGGAAACGCGATGTCCCAGTGTGAACATGGTGTCCATTTTTTGTGTCCAGCTACGCGGATACATGCTGGGGAAACTCTAGCACAAAAAGCGAAGGAATGGAGAACAAAGGCACCCGCGGTCGCAGGTGCCTTCTGTGGTTCAGGGAAGGGAACTAAGCGGCGCGTCTGTTCCGACGATCGATGGGCTCAACCTTTGAGGTGGCCCGGATGTGGGCGGCGGGATCGACGCGAACCATACCTGCGACTTGGAAAGTGGGGAACTTCCCGCTCTGGGCGTGGCGATACAGCTTGTTGTGGCCGATCTGTAGCAGGTCAGTGCACTCGGTGATCGTAAGCGCGGTGGTAGGGCGGTCTAGATAGATAAATATGGCGTTTCCAGTCGAAGTCTCTGCGGGGTCCATGTAGGGTAGCACCATCGCCAACCACGTTTGCGGGGTCACCTCCAACTTTATTATCGGGCGGCGCCACAAAACTGAAGTCGGCAACTCATGAAGCATTCCGACTTCATGATCGGCGGGACATTCCTGTGTGCGACCGAAAGTGGCGATGTAGATCAAACACGCTCAATGCCGAGACTGACTATTAAGAAGGCGCCCTAGACGAGCGGCTGCGCCGCCGCACCCCCAGACCTTCGGGGAGAGCCGCTTCACGTTGACCCCTTCTTCGCAGCGCTCCAGCGCTGATGTAATTGCCGACGTCGGCGCCAGGATGCACCCTTGACAGATTTTCAGGGACCTTTGCGGAAGTTGACCGCTGGCCTGGTGAAGACGGCGACCACGCCTCACTCGACACAGGTAAATCCATACGAGGGAGAACTACCAGGACGAGGGGGTGAGGGGGGAAGGTCATCTGGCTCGGACCTATGGTGAGCACAAGCAGAATTTCGCAGGCCAGCATTTCTGGGTTCGCGGGTATTTTGTGTCGACCGTGGGTCGGGATGAAACGGCAATTCGGGAGTACAACCGCAATCAAGAAGTTGAGGACAAGCGCCTGAACCAACTGCGGATGTTGAAATTGCCGCCGTAAGGCGGCCCCAATCACGTCGGGGCCGCGTTAGCGACCCCGCTCAAGCCGCTTTGAGCGGCTCACACCGTAAAGCCCCCGGCTCTGCTTGTGCCATGAAGAAGCGTGAGCTTCATGCGGTACGAAAGATGAGGGTAGGCCCCTCGGAGTCTCTCTGCCGGGGGAGGCTCCAAACAGCCACAAGCTGCTTCGGTCAAAAGCTGCGGTGGTGAACGTTGTGGTTAAAAGGCATGGCTTGACCATGTGAAGTGGCAATGAGAGAGACGAACGTAAGTGAACCGCCGATTGAAGCATCGAAAGGGGGTTAGATGACATCGAAACCGAGGTCAGCAGAGTACCTTGGATGCGCATGGAAGATACCTGTTTACCGTCCATGCGGTGTCCGGTGCAGAGGAGGCGTGACTCTTATTCAGGCTTTCGTGCGGAACCTGGGAACCTGCTCGAAGATGAAAGGGGAAAACGTGCAAGCGCAGAAACGCAAGGCGGAAAGTACCAATGCTTCGATCAGGGGCGGACCACCTCGCAGTAGTGAAGAAGTTGCTGTAATCGCAGTGGAGCGAAGGGGGTGGGCGGTCCAATCCAAGTTGGGTCAACCGGCAACGGGAGGAACCCTCCTATTTGGATGAAAGGCGACAGCCTTTCGCGGGCTGCACGAGCCGGATGATGCGCGATCGTCCTGTCCGGATCTGTGAGCGGCTCGGGGTGCAATTCCCCGGGCCGACTCGGCCGGGGGATACTTACAGAATCGAACAGTTTACAGCTTTCTTCGAACCGCCTAAAGGCTAAGAGGCAAGATAGTTCCAGGCTAGCCCGCAACGAAATCACTGTTCGTTTTCCGGCGGAGAAGCCCATATCTTTAACGTTGAACCGAAACGATGAAACTTGCGGAACTCGATCTCGTTCAGGGCCGTCTCATTGCGCCCCTTCTTCAGGATGACTTGGGCGCCAACCGGCACCAGGTAATCACGGTCGCCGATGAAAACATAGTCGTAGTCAGCGCTCACGGAAGCTGCGTGAATGGCATATTTCTTGGGCACGTCGTCCGCTACTTCCGTAATTCGCCGGACGCTGTGAGTTGCGTCGTCAATGTAAACAAGGCCGTGATAGCCGACCGTGATCACCTCCGAGGAACTTACACGGAGGTTCAAATTCGAGTTTTCCTGGGCAACGCGATAGCTGAAGACTTGTACCGTGCCGTCGTTCAGCACCCCGGCCTCTTTCCATGCAATCTCCGCCTTCGACGAGGGCCCGAACAGGCCTGTAATCACTGCTCCAAAAAGTCCCGCGGATGAAATACCTCTCTCGCTCTCGGTATCTTCTTCGATGTGGTTCTTGTGGCCGTCTTGTTCGGTTTCCAGGAAACTCCAGTTTTCCACATGATCGAAGTAAGTCAGCTGGCCCGTTACCTTGTCCTTGTGTTTCCACGTTCTCCCGTGATCCGAACTGACGAATCGATCTGTAACTTGATCGCACATGAAGTTAGGCAGTGAATCGCGGTAATCTGTCGCGTATCTCGTAGCATCCGCGATAATCATTTTCAACTCGTCCATTCCCGGACGCTGAATTGGATTGGTGGGAAAGGTGATCGCCAACGGACCCACGGGGCGGGATGGTTCTTCCGGCGTCGATGAGCCGCCATCAGGGTCCGGCCTTGCCGATTCTGCATCGATGAAGGTAAAAGAAGCATCGGCTTCCGCAGCCTTTCCGCCTTGGCTCAGTACTACCCTCACCTGGTACGTTCCATCCTTCGGCGTATGGATGGAAAAACTGTTCAGGTAAGAAGTGTATTCCGATCCTTTTACTTGTTCTGTACTTAGAGGAGCGCCCCCGAGAGGTTTTCCGTCCCGAAGCACCTGCAGTAGCAACTTGGCCTTATCATCCTCGCGCGGGTCTGTGTGCGTAGCAAAGAACACTGAAACGTCGGTGATGCCCGGCGGCAACGTGCCCGATAGATTCGGTGTTACCCGAACCGTCCCTTGGCGAAGCGGATCGTCAATGTCTTCTTCTGCGCGAAGCGGATCTAACCGCCGGACCAGAACGATTTTGCTTAGCGAGGGCGTATCAACTCCCTTGGGAATCTCGAAGGGTATACGCTGCGCTCCTGCCTTGCCGCCGTTGCAGTCCAAGATTACCACTTCCACATAATACTGGCCTGGAGAGGCTACGAAGTTACGCTGCAACGAAATCACTTCGACGCGGTTCATCTCTGGACTTCTGAGCGTCACGCGTTGTGGCATTTCCGCGCTGAAATGCTCCACAAGCGCGCCTGCCTGGTCCCTGACATTTGCAACCATCGAAAGATGTGCGGAGTAGGTGGGTGTATTTGGGTCTTTTCGAATATCCAGGCTTGTCAACGGCACCTCGATGGCCAGCGTGCTCACGCCACCCTCGGCACGCACTCCCATCGTCAGCACCGCCGCGCGAAAGTCCAGTTCCGCAGGCAGCGGTGTTTGCTTCAGAAGCTTTGACAGCGGTAACTCGAACGGCTGCGGACGGCTCCCGTCCTCCGCGCGCGGAGGCAATGCCAGATAGCCCGTCTGTGTCCGTAACTTCAGCCCCGCCCGCAACGGCTTGACCACCACCGGGCGAAACCTTCCGTCGTATTCCTTGAGCGGCGGCAGATAGGATGCCTCGTAGTAGGTGGTCATATCTCCGATCAGTTGTTCCACTGACTTCCGCAGACGATATCCGGAGATATAACTGCCGCCGGTCTGATCGGCGAGATGCAGCATATCTATGACATCGGTCTTCTGAATGTTGGCATCTGTGATCAGTCGCGCCAGCGCGTAACCTTCGGGTGGGCCGGTGTAGCCGGAAGAGTCGCTGGCAACTGTACTTGTTATGACCGTCTCCGATCCATTGCCATTGATGGAATTCATATCCACTACATAAATGCTGACCCCGGCCTGATTGGCCGTTCCGGTGATGGATTGGATCGCCGTTCTTGCATGGGAATCGATCTGTTTATCCTGAATGGAAGAAAAATAGATGATGGCTTTTCTCTGCGGAATCTCCTGCTGCGATCGGATCAGGGCCAGCAAGCCCGCCAACGAAGGTCGAATATGTTGATCCTGGGCAATAGGGCCGGAACTCCTGAGCGCGGCATAGAGCGCCTGGGCCTGTACGCGCTCGCGCGTCGGGGCTCTTTTCCCGGAGCTATCCACACCGGTCAGGGCGACCGAGATCAGCTCCTTTTCCGGGGGGCTCGTAGTGCTGTCGCTGCCGGGCTTTTCGGGTTCCGTCGCCGCGTTGATGGCTTCGGCTAAGGCATTGCGATCGGAGGTGAAACCATGTCGAAGACGAAGGCGCCGTTCGATACTGAACACCGAGAATGCAAAACCATTCTGAAGTGTCATCTTGAGAATTATCGCCGCGGCATCGCGTTCATCCTTCATCATGGTCGGACTGAATTGCTGCTCCAGTCCCTTCTCAGCGCTTGGCCGATCGAAGACCAGCGTGATCAAAGGTTCGCTCTGATCCTTGCCGCTAACAAGGCGAAGACTCGAGAGCGTTACCGGAGAACCGTCGTCGGTCACCACCAAGTCTTCAGGTTTCAGGTCGATTACAGGCTTGTTTTTCTTATCGTGAACCACGACATTGAGAACCACAGCATCGGTCGCGTACGCGCTTGGCTCCATGTGCGTTTGCCCCGCCTGGCCACTGGCCCAGGGAACTGTCAAAATCGCAGCCAAGAACAGACTCCCTGCATGACCTTGCTTCATTGTTCCCCCGGATCGCATGAAAGATGGTTTCTGATCTCGTAACGGCGAATGTGTTGCTTGTAAAACACGAATGAATAGATCCTTGGCCTGTAAATCCCAACGAAGAAAGCATGGAGCAGCCGGCTGGGCAAACCAAACAACAGCGGCAATCATCCTGCGATTTCTCCGCCCAACCAGAACCCACCAAGGGAGCCGTAAGGTAAGGCTCATTGCGACCGATCTAAGCCATTCGTTTGCCATGTGGATGAGTGCAACGTACATAGAATCACACCGATTCATTATTGATCGTGGGGGCCTGTTATTCGGAATCCGCCTTCACTTTCTCCTCGGGAATTGTAAATAAGATGATGCGCAAGGCGGATGTAGTGAGCGGGCAGCAGTTTGGACTGACGTCGCAAAAGCGCATCATAAATCGACTCGGACAGATCAACATGTATCTGATATATATGCTACTTATAGACACTTCACAGGATTCGTACGAATATGCATCCTGGGGCAAGTCTTTGTCATTTGACGAGAACAGGCTGCGTCAGCGTATACCGCGCGTTGAGTACAAGTTCCCAACCGAAATCCGAGCCCAACCACAGATCTGGACGCTGGGACGCTTTTCGGTTCCGATCCTGGCCGCTTGGTTGAGGGTTGAATGCCAATGTCACTTACTTTACAACGGGGATGAAGGTTGTTCGGGATTGTAGGGGGCAGCGAAGGAGTGCAATCTGGGACCGCTCAGCCGTTTTTCCGCGCAAACGCCGCGATGCAGCCAGGATTTGATGAACGGTCGATTTTGCGTTTGTTCGAGTCAGTTCTGCCCACGGTAAGGTGGAAAGCGCTGGAGGGCCGGGCGAAGGCGCAGACTTATACCCTGCGCGTAGTGATCTGGATGATGCTGCTCCAGCGGCTCGCTGAGCGAGGCACCCAGCAGCGCGTCGTGCATGGGGTTGCCCAGGGCCATTTGGAGCGTTTGCTGCCGTCCAGCAAGCGGGTGCGGGAGGGCAAAATCTCGCAAAACAGCGGCGCTTATGCACGAGCCTGCGGACGGCTCTCGATGGAGACGACCGCACAGGTGTGTGATGAGGTGCTGGCCGAGTCGCGCAAACGCATCGCGCCGGAGCTGGAACTGGAACGGCCGGTCATGCTTTTGGACGGAAGCAGCTTGAGCGTGGAACACAGTCCAAGCTTTTTGGAGGCGTTTCCCCCCGGGCGTAACCGGCGCGGGCTGGGGCATAGGGGCATCGTGAAGTGGGTGGACCTGCACGATGTGCGAACGGGAATTGCCCTGCGGCCGGTCCGGGGGCCGATGTATGGCCCCCAGACGGTGAGCGAACAGGTGCTGGCCCGCCAGGCCGTAGAGCGGACCCCAGCCGGCGGCGTAATCGTCGGCGACGGCAACTTCGGGATTTTCTCCTTCGCCTATGCGGTTGTCCAGAGTGAGCGGGAGACGGTATTCCGGCTTACCAAAGCGCGCAAGCGCTGGGAGCAAAGCGGCTGCTGCCCAACGGAGAGTGCTGAGTTTGCTGGCAGCCGAGCCGCTTCGAGCGGAAAAAGTATCCCGAATTGCCCGCCGATGCGGCCATCGAAGGCCGCCAGAGTGTGGCTACGCAGAAGGGTTTTCGCGACAGCGGTATCTATTTACAACGTTGAGCGAAGAGATAGAGGCGGAAAAGATCGTCGCCTGGAATGGGAAACGCTGGAACCTGGAACTGGATCTGCGCACGCTGAAAGGTACGCCGCGTCTCAAGCACTTGCCGGGCAAGAGCAAGGCAGCGGTGGAGAAAGAGTTGCTGATCGCCGTGGTGGCCTATGGATTCGTCCGCGCCTTGAAGCGAGAAGCCGCCGAGCGCGCTGGACTGCATCCGCGAGAACTGAGCTTCACGTGCGCTCGCGGGCTGCTGAACGCGATGACCGGCCAACTGTGTTCTCTCGACGCTGACCAGCGCCGACAGGCCTATGACCGCCTGCTTGCCTAAATGGGCCAAGCAAAACTACCCAAACGAAGCAAAGCCCGCGCCTATCCACGAGCCGTGTGGGGCTCCGGGAAATACTATCCAGGAAGGCAGGCCGTTGAAGCACAATTGCAAAGTAAGTGACATTGGGAGGAACCCTCCTATTTGGATGAAAGGCGACAGCCTTTCGCGGGCTGCACGAGCCGGATGACGCGCGATCGTCCTGTCCGGATCTGTGAGCGGCTCGGGGTGCAATTCCCCGGGCCGACTCGGCCTGGGGATACTTACTGTGGAGTTCACGGGCGATCTCGGCCTGTGACCGCTTGCCGGCGGCGCTCTTGTATGGCTGAAACGTCCAGATGTCGCGCACAGGATCGTTTCATTCTTAAAGCCGACTGTTATATGACTGAGGTTGCCACTTTATTATGCGAGACCCAGTTAGCTACCTGCCCAATGCTCACACCCTGGGTGTAGGGTAACTCCAATATCCGGCCCTTTTCCGCTTTCGAACGCCACCTACGTACACGCCGTCAGCCATCGTCCTCTCCATCCAACCAACGACCACATAGTCAGACGCAACCACTGGGCCGCCTGGTAGGTAGACAAGACGCTTACATTGAAGTCGTCAAGACGACGAACCTCCTTGAAACGTAATGGGGTTCAGGACCAATAGAGGTATCCACTCCGTTAAGTTACGAAGGGTTGTGAAATCTTTCAGATGCACTCTGTACTGCAGAATGTCCTTGTGTTATGGCGCTATCCATTACCCATGTGGATAACTCACTTCGTCCGTTGGGAACCTCGATTTTCTCCGATGATTGTCGGCGGGATGGATGTCGGCCAAAAAAACTATCGCCGATGAGCCGGGCTGGGAGTCTTTGCACTTGTCGCGATACCAGGGGTTGATGTCCGACGATCTTGATCTTCCTTAGATGATCGAGCCCCAGACGAATATCGTGGTTCATTCGTCTTACGCGTCCAGATTGCCGATCGTCACTCCTTCCAACTGGAAATCCAGATCGGAGATTTGATAGACTCCAATCCAAGCCTTTGCTCGTCGCCGATCCTCTTCCCCTAGCCGGATTGTGGAGTGAACAGATGCCTATTAAGTTGAATGTCAACAACGTTGCCGCGACGGTGGACGTGCCACCGGATACACCCCTGTTGTGGGTGCTGCGCGACATATTGAATATCAAAGGCGCCAAGTACGGGTGCGGAATTGGTGTTTGCGGCGCATGCACGGTGCTGATGGGCGGCCATGCAGTACGCTCCTGCATGACGCACGTAGGGTCTGTGACCGAGCCCATCACCACCATCGAAGGGCTTTCGCCGGATGGCCTGCACCCGGTTCAGGTGGCATGGGAGGCGCTGGACGTGCCGCAGTGCGGCTACTGTCAGGCCGGCCAGATCATGTCTGCAGCCGCCCTGTTGGCGCGCACGCCTCATCCCACCGACGCGGATATCGATGCGGCCATGAGCGGCAACCTATGCCGTTGCGGGACGTACACGCGCATCCGTCAAGCCATTCATCAAGCAGCAGATGCGGGCGCGCCAGCCCGCACCGCGTGAAAGAAGGCCACCTGATGCGCATGAACCGGAGATCGTTTCTGCAGTTGACGGGCCTTGCAGGCGGCGGCCTCGCCCTGGGTCTTTATCATTCACCGCTCGCCGCTGCTCAAGGGCCAGGCGCGCCACCCGACCTGACGCCGCAGGCCTTCATCCACATCGCTCCGGATGGCGTGGTGACTATCATGGCGCGTGCCTCAGAGTCCGGCCAGGGCATGCGCAACATGCTTCCCATGCTGATCGCCGAGGAACTGGATGTCGACTGGAAGAATGTTCGCGTCGAGCAGGCCGAGCTGAACGAGAAGGTCTACGGCCGGCAGTTTTCCGGAGGCTCTGCAAATACCCCCCAGGGTTGGGAGCCAATGCGTCGCGTGGGTGCAGCGGGACGCCAGTTGCTCATCACGGCAGCTTCACAAACTTGGAGCGTGCCTGGGGATGAATGCACTACGCAGTCCGGCCGTGTGATTCACAAAGCTTCGGGACGCTCCGCAGGTTATGGAGAGCTTGCCGCCAAAGCTGCTACGTTACCGGCGCCTGCGCTCAGCAGCGTCAAGTTGAAAGACCCCAAGGATTACCGCATCATCGGTCACTCACAGCCCGGCGTTGACACGCATGCCATCGTCACCGGCAAGCCGCTCTTCGGCATTGATGTGGTCGCGCCGGGGATGTTGTTCGCGTCCATAGAGAAGGCGCCCGTCTTTGCCGGCAAGGTGAAAAGTGCAAACGTAGATCAGATCAAAAAGCTGTCCGGCGTGCGTCATGTCCTAGTCATCGATGGCGGCATCACCCCCGCCGCCTTTACGCCATGGGAGCCGGGCATGGAGCCGGGCATCGCTATCGTGGCCGACACCTGGTGGCAGGCGCAGCAGGCTCGCAAACAGCTCAAGGTCGACTGGGACCCTGGCCCCGCGGTGACGCAAAACAGTGAGGGCTTCAGGAAGCGGGCAGAGGAACTTCTTCAGGCCCCTCCCGCAAATTCGCTGCGCAAGTATGGCGACGTGGACGCGGCGCTCAAGGCTTCGGCCAAAGTGGTCGAGGCAACTTATGAGTACCCGTTCATTGCCCATGTCACTTTGGAGCCGCAGGGCGCCACCGCGCACTGGAAAGAAGGCAAGCTGGAGATGTGGTCCACCAGCACGCTGCCTGGCAACGGCCTCACTCTGGTCGCTAAAACTCTCGGCATCCAGGAAAGCGACATCACCACTCACATGATCCGCTCCGGTGGCAGCTTTGGCCGGCGGCTCCAAAACGATTACTTGGTTGAGGCCGCATGGATCGCGAAACAAATTGACGCGCCGGTCAAGCTACTCTGGTCGCGCGAAGACGACATAGCTCACGACCCCTTCCGCCCCGGCGGAACGGTAGGGCTGAAAGGCGGCCTCGATGCGCAGGGCAAGCTCACTGCCTGGCGGCATCACTTCATCACCTATGGCGATGAAAAGAATGCGACCTCCGGCGGCGGCATCGGGCAGGACTCGTATCCTGCCGGATTTCCGCCGTCTTACGCGCTTTACACCTCGAAGCAGCCGCTCATGTTGCGCACCGGAGCGCTTCGCGCCCCCGGCGACAACGCATACTGTTGGGTGGCGCAGTCGTTCCTTGACGAGTTGGCCCATGCCGCCGGACGCGATCCACTCGAATTCCAGCTCGAACTGCTCGGCAACAAGCAGTCCCCTTGGTCTTCTGGCGAACACGACCCCGTGGGCGACCATGAGCCATCAGGACAATCCGTTCTGATCCCGGAGCGGTTCAGGGGCGTTCTCGAGTTAGTCGGGGAAAAGTCCGACTGGGCGAAGCGGAGCAAACAGCCGGGCCGCGGAATGGGCATTGCCGCATGGTTCTGCCACCTGGGCTACTTCGCCGAAGTTGCCGACGTCAGCGTTGACGCGCAGTACAAGGTCACCGTGCATCGGGTGTGGGCGGCAGGCGATGTGGGCAGCCAGATCATCAACCCCGCAGCAGCGGAGAGCATGGCGCAGGGCGGCATCATGGAAGGCATGGGCCACCTGGCGCAGGAAATCACGC
>Ga0302195_10000983_pt1 | contig 22514 bp, 15 predicted proteins | sample II_Bog_N1_2_FD_198778 | JGI IMG/M metagenome (GOLD analysis project Ga0302195, IMG submission 198778) | Peat permafrost microbial communities from Stordalen Mire near Abisko, Sweden - II_Bog_N1_2 | ecosystem: Environmental > Terrestrial > Soil > Wetlands > Peat | place: Sweden: Abisko...
AAAGCGGCCGGGGCAGCAGCACCGGTGGCCAAAACGACCGGCGGAATCGAATTTCCGCTACTGGCCGGAAGTTCTTCGGCTACGATGGTCGCCGCCACTGCGAAGGAGTCGCCCGTCAAGCTGCAAGCCGCCACCGATCCCAGGAACAAGGAAGCCTCGGCACTGATTCCGGGCCTGACGCTGATCGAGTGGAAGCAAAACGCGAAAAACCCCACGGACGGAGGTACTGTCTCCGCTAAGCTGGACCCGAAGCCGGGGAGCAAGACCGCACTGCCGGATTCGCTGACAGGGGGAGAACCCTTCGATCTGAAACGTTCTCCCGATGGCAAACTCACGCTGGCGGGCAAGAAACCCAGGATCGTAGCAAAATACAAATTTCTGAGCGCTCTGACGATCGACAGCCTCAATCTCGAAGACGACGGCTCGATCTCCGGAGGCGGGACGATCCAGCCGACTTTGACGTTCCTGCCGAAGTTCCAGGTCTTGTTCAATAAGACGGAGTTCAGGCTTCTCGTACCGATTCCCGCGGAAAAGCTCCAGAAGCTGATGCCGATCCCTGGCGTCAAGATCCAGAAGGGGCAACTAGAGTTGCTGCTCGGCCCCAAATTTCTGCCTTCGGCCACGCTCGATTTTTCGCTCGACGCCCCCAGGCGCCAACTGCTCAAAGGCCAGCTTCTTGCTTCGGCCGACGACCAGGGTCTCGTTTTTAAGACAACCGCACAGCTGTTTCTGCCGGGAGTGAAGGATGCCGCCGTACACATTCTTTATCAGGGCGGGAAATGGTCTGGCGGCACGGAAATCGATATTATTCCCAGTAAACCCCTGAAGGGCGGCCACATCTCGGTCAGCATCAACGATCAGGGAATGAGCGCGAATGGTACGGTATCGCTCGATGTGCCGGGGACGGGGCCCGAGGGGGTCTCGGCCACAGTCGCGTATGCGGATAAGAAATGGTCTATCATCGGCAAGGGCGCAGTCAAGCCGCCTGGCGCCACGAAGCCGCTGGACATAACAATCCTGTACGACGGCGATAAACTCCACGGCGAAGCCGACACAACGTTTGAATTTCATGGACTGAACGGAAAGATTCACCTTGTCTATGAAGATGGAAAATTTTCCGGCACCGGCGACATCAACATGCACAGGCCGGGAGGGAAAATCACCGGGAATCTGCACGTCAATATGCACCAGGCCGAGGCCGGGGGCGAGCCCGCGTTCTCGGGCAGCGGGTCGATTACTTACCCGTTCACCAGGGAGCTCGTTGGGACAGCGGGGATCGCGATCAATGAGAAGCAGCAGGTCCATCTGACAGGCGCACTGGAGCACCCCAAGCCGATTAAGCTGTTCGACGCGATCAAGGGCGACTATAAATTCTTCGATGTCGGAGTAAGCCTGCCGATTCCGGGCCTGGCTGTTCCCGGTGTCGGCGGCGTAGAGGTTCGTTTCGATGCGGCTCTCTCCGCGGGGTACGCGCTGGGACCAGGGGAACTGGTCGATACGAAGATCACAGGGGACCTCGATCCGCTCGCGGAGAATCCAAATCTGAAAATTAAGGCGACCTCCACGCTGAACATCCCGCTCAACGTTCATGTCACCGGGAGCATCGACGCGTTAGTCCAGTTGAATCTGGCCGTGGCGTCGATCGGCGGAGGCGTTAAGCTCACAGCGACCGCGGCGCTCGGCGCTCACGTTTCTTCCACAGCGACCCTCGAGTATGCCGAGGGCAGCTTTGGAGTCGACGTGAATTTCGAGATGCTGGCTGGCCTGGCCCTCACGATGGCACTGGACGCGGTTGTCAAGGCCCAGCTTGGCCGGTCGGTGCTGGGTGTCGACCTCAGTAAGACGTGGGAATGGGACTGGAAGCTGGCCTCCTACAGCTACGACACCGGCCAGCAGTTCGGCCTGAAACTGAAAAATCCGATCCACTATCAATCGGGCCAGCCCTTCAGCGTGCCATTCAGTTCTATCGAGTGGGTCACTCCGACGCTCGATCCGAAAAAGATGGTGGATAAGACGTTTGCAGGCGCGGGCCAGCCCGCCCAAAAGGAAGCAAGATGAGCCAAAGCCAGTCGGGTTTTCCCGGATCTCCCAGACTCCTGCGGGCCGGAATCGTCGTAGCAGATTCCGTCTCGCTGGCGATCCAGCGTGTGATCTCGATGCAGTACAATCCCGATTCGCTGAGCCGTTCGCTGCAGATTCGCAGCGCCACCGGAGAAGCGGGCGACCGGCTGGACGCGTTGCGGCTCACCGGGCCGCCGGTGGAAACCATCAAACTGGACGCGGAGCTGGACGCGACCGATCTGCTGGAGAATCAGGATCCGCTCACCCTGCAATACGGGTTGCATCCGCAACTGGCGGCGCTCGAAACGCTGATCTATCCGGCCAGCGCGCAGATTCAGAGCGACAACAACATGGCTATGGGAGGGACCATCGAAGTGGCGCCGATGGAAGCGCCGCTGACGTTGTTCGTCTGGAGCGCCAGCCGCGTAGTGCCTGTGCGTCTCACCGAATTCAGCGTGGCAGAAGAAGCTTTCGACACCAATCTAAACCCGATCCGCGCCAAGGTCAGCCTTGGCATGCGCGTACTCAGCGTTAACGATCTGAACTTCGACGAAAAGGGAAATCAGATTTACCTGGCTTACCAGCAGAGCAAGGAGCGGCTGGCCGCAATGACCGGATCGGTTTCACTCGGATCGTTAGGAGTGGTCAGTCTTCCTTAGAAGTAATTCTGCCTGAGGCCACATATGTTCGATCCAACCAGCCGTTACGCGAAACTTCCGACACTGACCTGGACGTCGCCTACAGGTCAGCAGTATAGTTATGTCTCGCGAAGGGTGCTGCCGCAGCCCGACGAATACGATCTTCTGGTGCAGCACACGGTGACCGACAGCGATCGTCTGGATAACGTCACCGCGCAGTATCTGGACGATCCCACGCAGTTCTGACGGATTGCGGATGCCAACAGCGCGATGTCTCCCTTCGACCTCACCGACGAAGTGGGGTCGACCATCGATATCACCCTGCCGCAGGGTATTCCGGGGCCCAGCCGTGCTTAAAGGCGTCTACTTATCGTTGTTCATGGGCCCGATGGTGCCGGTTCCCGCGCCGAAAACGGTGGTGGACGCCCTGATCAGCGCGCAGGTCAACACTGGCGGAGAACGCAGCGGATTTCAGCTGGTGTTTTCGATGAACAAGAAGTCGACGCTGCGGCAAACGCTGCTGCCGGCGGGTTTTATGGATCCGGGAACCACGCGCGTGATTCTGGTGGCTACGCTTGGCGGCATTCCGAACGTGATTATCGACGGCATCGTGACGCGCCACGAAGTGGCTCCCAGCAATGAAGCGGGACAATCGACCATCACACTCACGGGCGAGGATCTCACGGTGCTGATGGATGTTATCCAGTTTCCATTGCTGCGCTATCCGGGGATGCCCATCCTGGCGCGGGTCAACCTGATTGTTGCCAAGTATGCGATGTTCGGCATCATCCCGGTGGTGATTCCGCCGCTGTTCGACGACGTTCCCATTCCAACGGACAAAATTCCCAGCCAGACCGGATCGGATCTCGCCTACATCAAGAAACTGGCGCAACAGGTCGGCTACATCTACTATCTGCAGCCGGGACCCGCGCCCGGGTCCAGCATATTTTATTTCGGCCCCGACATCAGTATTCCGGTGCCGCAGCCGGCTTTAACGATCAATATGGATGCAAATACTAATGTCGAAAGCCTGAGTTTCTCCCTCGACGGCCTGGCGAAAAAAATTGTCATCATGACCATCATGGACCCGATCACGGGAACGATTCCGATCCCCATACCGGTGCCCAACGTCAGCCTGCTTCGTCCGCCATTGGGCGCACGCCTGACCGCGCCGATGAAGTGGGAATATCCACCCGAGGGCGGCAACCTGAACTCCATCGAAGCAATTGCCCTTTCGATGGCCAGAGCGAGCGAGACCGGCGAAGCGGTCACCGGTTCAGGCACGCTGAACGTGCTTCGCTACGGGCAGGTTTTACGGGCTTTCCAGATGGTGGGCGTGCGCGGCGCCGGCCTCACCTACGACGGTCTTTATTACGTGCGAACAGTGACCCACAATATCAAGCGCGGAGAGTACAAGCAGAGCTTTACGGTGTCCCGCGACGGTCTGGTTTCACAGACTCCTTCGGTGCCAGTATGACGGGAAGCGATCAGAAGTTTTTCGGCAAGTATCGCGGTACGGTGATCAACAATATCGATCCGCTGCAACAGGGCCGGTTGATGGTGGAGGTGCCGGACGTGCTCTCGCTCGCGCCTTCCAGCTGGGCCGTGCCGTGCGTTCCGCTGGCGGGCCCCACTGGTCCGCCCATGGGTGTCTACCTGGTTCCTCCCATCGGCACGGGCGTGTGGATCGAATTCGAAAAAGGCGATCCCGACTATCCGATTTGGGTCGGATGCCGCTGGGGGGCTCCGGCAAGTGTGCCCACACTGGCGCTGGCCGGTCTGCCCGTTTCGCCGAACATCGTATTGCAGACCGCGGGGCAAACCGCGATCGTGGTGAGCGACGTTCCGGCGATGGGAGTCATGCTCAAGAGCGCGGCGGGTACGTCGATGATTCTGGTCAACGACATCGGCATCACGATTCAGACCACAGGCTTGTTGACATTAACGGGGACGACGGTGGCGATCAACCAGACAGCGCTGGTGATCACGTAAGGAGGAATATGCCGGGATTCATACTTCATCAGGGCGCGATGGTCATGTGTGCACACGGGGGCCAGGCCCAGCCAACCGTGATGAACCCGCAGGTGCTGGTGTCTGGCATGCCGACCACCACGCTTTCGGCGCCGTACGTGGTGGCGGGATGCGCCATGCCGCCTCCGCCCGCCGGCAACGGACCCTGCGTGACGGCGCAGTTCATGATGGGCTCGGTCCGCGTCACTTCCAACGGCTTGCCACTGCTCCTTTTCGACAGCCAGGCAATTTGCGTGCCGACCGGAACACCCACGATCACCAGTTCCACCCAAACCAGAGTTATCGCGACTTAGAGGCTTGCGATGAATATTGCGTATCCATACAGCTTCGATGGGCGCGGACGTACCGCGCAGGCGAACGACAACGATCATATTCGCCAGATGATCGAAGAAGTGCTGTTCACGGCGCCGGGCGAGCGTGTCAATCGTCCGGACTTCGGCTGCGGCCTGCTGCAGATGGTGTTCGCGCCCAATAGCAGCGAAGTGGCAACGGCGACGCAGTTTCTGGTGCAGGGAGCGCTGCAGCAGGCGCTGGGGGATGTGATCGATCTGACCAGCGTCGCGGTGAGCGTCAATAACAGCCAGCTCACAGTGACGGTACAGTACACAGTCCGGACTTCGCAGCAGCAGGCGGTGGCCCAGTTCACACAGGGAGGCGCCAACTCGTGATCTACGCCTGTTGCGACGACCGCCGCCGGAGCATTCTGGCCGCACAAAAGATCTGGAACGGTATCGATTACATCGATGTGTCGGACGACCAGCTCACGCTGCGCGTCTATTTCATCATTCCGCTCACCCCGGGCCAGCTGACCATCGGGAACGTGACCATCACCGGCGGCGAAAGCATTACCAATGTCGCGCCGGTGAACGTTAACGAAGACGGCTTCGCATCGCCGGGCGATCCGACCTGTCTGGTGGTGCAGGTCAACGGGCCGGGCGATTTCTCCACCTACACGCTCAGCCTTGTGAGCACGGCGGACCCCACGAAGCCACCGCCAGGAATCGACTTCGTGCTTTCGTCGATCGGATTTTCGTTCAAGGTGTCCTGCCCCGGCACGCTCGATTGCCAGCCGGTGCAAGACTGCCCGCCGGTTACGGCAACGCCCATCGACATCTCGTATCTTGCGAAGGATTTCAAGAGCTTCCTCGGTCTCATGCAGGACCGCATGGCCGCGATTGTACCGCAGTGGCAGGAGACGCATCCGGCGGACCTTGGCCAGATGCTGCTCGAATTGCTGGCGTTCATCGGCGATTATCTGAGCTATCAGCAGGACGCCGTGGCCACTGAGGCGTATCTGTCTACAGCGCGCCTGCGAACTTCCGTGCGCAGGCATGTGCGGCTGATCGATTACCCGATGCACGACGGGCGAAATGCGCGAACCTGGGTGCATTTCAACGTGCGCTCGGACGTGGAAGCGTTGAACGTCGCGCCTGTAACGACACAGCTTCTCACTCCTGGCAGTCAGCCCGGTCCGATCCTGTCGTTTACTTCGAGCGCCTATACACAAGCCATCAGCGAGGGTCCGCAGGTTTTCGAGCTCATGGAAGGCGCCACTCTGTACGCCGAACACAACCAAATCTGTTTCTATACATGGGGCGACCGGGAATGTTGTTTACCCGCCGGCGCGACCAGCGCGTGGCTGCGCGGTTCGCTGCCCAACCTGGCGCCGGGAAACGTGCTGATCTTCGTGGAAGCGAAGGGGCCGGACACGGGCCAGGCCGCCGATGCCGATCCGGCTCATCGCTGGGCTGTGCGCCTGACATCCGTAACCCCCCTTCAGGATCCGATCGGCGGCCAGTTCGACGACCCGCCAAATTCGAATGTTGTAAACGTAACCGGAATCGAATGGGCCGCCGGTGACGAGCTGCCCTTCGCATTTTGCCTCTCCAGTTCGTACGGCGCCAGCTACTACGACAACGTAAGCGTTGCGCTCGGCAACAATGCCCTGGCCGATAACGGCCAGACGATCGCGGCTGAAGCGCTGCCCCCCGTACCGGGGGTCAATCCAGCACTGACCCTGGCGCAGCCATCCATCGGCGACCGCTGTTCGCATCCTCCGCCGGTGACACCGAAGCCGGTCCGGTATAACCCGACGCTGGCGCAGGCGCCGTTGACCTTCGCCGATCCCTACGATCCAGCCGCGGCGGCGAACGTAGCGCTCAACTCGCGTGTGGTGGATGGCCTTTTGCCGGTCGTCAGCCTCACGGACCAGTCTGGCTACGCCTGGACAGTAGCAGCCGACCTGCTTAATGCCGGACCCAACGACCCATTATTCGTAGCCGAGATCGACAACGACGGCGGCGCTTCCCTGCGCTTCGGAAATTCCGTCTACGGCATGGCACCGGTCACCGATACCGTCTTCCAGGCCTCCTATAGGATTGGAAATGGGACGGCCGGCAATATTGGCGCGGACGCGTTGGCGCTGGTCGCCACCAACAATCCGGTGCTGCTTTCGGAACTATCGAACCCGTACATCACGTCGTTCACGAATCCTCTGCCGGCGAGCGGCGGAATCGACCCGCAGCCGCTCTCTCAGGTCCGGCAACTGGCTCCAATCGCTTTCCGCACCCAGGAACGCGCCGTGACCGCGCAGGATTACGGCGCCACGGCCGTGCGGGTGGATCCATCGCTCTCCCAGGCCATGGGCACGTTCCGCTGGACCGGCAGCTGGCGCACGGTGTTCGTCAGCGCCGATCCGGAAGGCAGCGAGACACTTTCAGCGGCGGACGCGAGCGAGATACAGACCGGCATGGAACTCTATCGTATGGCGGGCCATGACGTAGCGGTGATGGCGCCCATCTATGTCTCGCTCGAACTGCAAATGCAGGTGTGCGTGCAGCCTGGATATCTGTCCAGGGATGTGGAGCAGGCGCTGCTGAACGTATTGAGCAACCGCATTTTGCCAGATGGCACGGTGGGCGCGTTTTATCCCGACAATTTCACGTTTGGCCAGACCATCTACCTGAGTCCGATCTATGCGCTGGTACAGAATACCGCCGGTGTGGATTCGGTGAGCATCACGCGCTTTCAAAGACAGGGCCAGTGCTCCACAAACGCCGTGTCCACGGGCGCTCTGGTGATGGATGCTCTCGAAATCGCACGGCTCGATAACGATCCGAACTTTCCGAATCACGGCATTCTGAAGCTGTGCGTCGCGGGAGGGCAATAATATGGCTTGCTCAGGCGGAGGAACATGCACTTGCGGTTGCTGCGCGGGTATTTCGCAGGAAACGCCCCAGACGCCCGATAACCGCCCCGGGCTCTCCGCGATTTCCTATCGCGTGGGCACGTATCAGCAATTCAACGATACGCTCCAGGCGCGCATCTCGCTCTCGGGCCAGCCGCAGTTGCGCGAGCTGACCACCCGAGAAGACGACGATTTCACCATCGGGCTGCTGGATGCGTTCTCCGTGATGGCGGACGTGCTGACTTTCTACACCGAGCGTTACGGCAACGAATCCTATCTGCGCACCGCAGTGCAGCGTCAATCGGTGGTCGATCTGGCGAATCTCGTAGGTTACGAACCATCGCCGGGAGTCGCGGCCAATACCTCGCTCGCGTTCACCATCGATCCCGCAACGGGCGCGTTCGGTCCTGCCCTCACCGGAGCGGGCAACGGCCAGGTGGTGCCAGTGACAAGCTCTTCCGTCACGATTCCCGCGGGCACACGCGTACAAAGCATTCCCAATAATCCGACCCAGCTCCCCCAGCCGTTCGAGACGTCGCAGGATATTCAGGCGCAGCCGGCCTGGAATGCCATCCCGCCGCAGTCGGGCGTGCCGCAAAATCTGAGCAATCTCTCCGGCCAGACTTGCCGGATCTTCATCGCCAGCGCCGCCACCAATCTGAAGCCGGGCGACACTCTGCTGATCCGTCCGCCTTCGGGAAGCCCGGCGCCGCTATTGAGCACCGTGAACAAAGCAACGGTTCTGGCAGATGGTAAGACCACTCAGGTCGCCCTGAATTCCCTTATTCCGGCGGGAACGCCTGCGGCCTGCCAGCAGCAGACAGGCGTGGTCGGCTCTGTCGGCACGGCCCCGGTCCCGCTCAGCCTGGCCACCGTCAAAACCATACTGCAATACAACTGGGACAACAGCACGCTGGTGCTTCTCTCGCAGATGAATCAGTGGCCCATTGAGCAACTGGAGGCCGCCATCAATCAGCAGGTCGCCGCCACGAATCAGTCTCCTTCCGGACAGGTGTTCGCATTTCGCCAGCAAGCCGCCGGCTTCGGATTCAACCTGCCTGTCATCGCGTTTCCGGAACTCTCGCCGCCAGCCTCTTACGACCCGGTGCCGCCAGGTACGAATCTGAGTTTCTGGGACGGCCCCATCTATCTGGATGCGGTGTATTCGCAGATTCTGCCCGGGAGCTGGATCGTGCTGCAGGACGATGGTGGCGGCTCTGTGACTCTGCAAGTCCAGACTGTGACTACAACCACCCACAACGACTTCAACAGCACAGCGAAAGTCTCCATGCTAACCGTTTCCGACACCAGCCAGCTGAGCAATTACGATATCCGCTCCACCGCGATCCTCTGCCAGAGCGAAGAACTGCCGCTGGCCATGTTGACCCTTACCAACTGCGTTGCGGACGGGGCCATCATTCCGATCACGCTGAATCAGGCGTACCTGGGGCTGACAGTGGGCCAGACCATCGTGCTCAGCGGACAGCGCATGGATCTCCCCGGCGTTCTGGCATCGGAAATCTGTACGCTTCTCGGCGTGCAGCTGCTCTGCGGCCTCACGGTAATCACGCTTGCGCAACCGCTGAACAACAAATACGTGCGCTCCAGCGTCCAGATCAACGCGAATGTCGCGAATGCCACCAACGGGGCTACGGTCAACGAAATTCTGGGTAATGGCGACGGTACGCAGACGTTCCAGAGCTTCACGCTCAAACAATCGCCGCTGACCTACACCACCGCGGGATCCTCGACAGGCGCCCAGAGCTCGCTACAAATCTGGGTCAACGGCGAACAGTGGACCGAGGTCCCCTGGTTCTATGGACACGGTCCGGCCGAGCACATTTTCACCACTACCCAGAACGGCGATGCCACTACTACCGTAACGTTTCCCGACGGTCTGACGGGCTCACGGCTGCCAACCGGCACGGCGAATGTCACGGCGACATACCGAACCGGAATCGGCACACCTGGGCTCGTTGACGCCAATCAGATTTCCATGCTGACCTCGCGCCCGCTGGGCGTTCGCGCAGCCACCAATCCGCTCGCATCCTATGGCGCACAGGATGCGGAGACGATTGACGATGCACGGTCCAACGCCACCCTGACCATCATGACGCTCGACCGGATCGTGTCGCTCGAAGATTATCAGGATTTTTCGAATGCATTTCTCGGCGTCAGTAAAGCGCTCGCAGTATGGATCTGGAGCGGCGAGCAGCGCATGGTGCTGCTGACCGTGGCTGGCGTCAATGGCGCGGTCGTTCAGCCCACAGACGACACCGGCACCGCCCTGCAGAACGCCATCGCGGCCGCTTCGGAGCCTTACGTGATGCTGCAGCTACAGGCCTACAGCCCAATCTATTTCCGCCTCGCCGCCACGGTCACGGTCTCCCCGGACTTCATCCTCAACGATGTGCAGACCGAAGTGGTGGCCGCGCTCCAGTCCGCATTTTCGTTCGAAGCCTGTGATTTCGGCCAGCCGGTGAATTTAAGCGAAGTGATCGCAACCATTCAGAATGTGACCGGTGTGGAGGGAGTCCTCGTAACCGCTCTATACTTCTCCACCGATACCACCACGCCCCCGCCATTGAACCAGTATCTGGCCGCGAATATTCCGCAAACCGGCGCACGGGCCGCCAGTCTCGCCCAACTACTCACGCTCGATTCCGCGCCCCTCGCGCTCAACATGGAGACCGCTTCGTCATGACGCCGCTCGATCTCAATGCGATCTATAACCTGCTGCCCTCGGTGTATCGCATTCGCGATGCCAACATTGCGCTGCAATCCGGCAATACGCTCGATCCGGCGGATCAGGAGCAACTGGCCTCGCTGCTTTTGGATCTCAACGGTCTCACTCCGTCTCAGCAGCAAGAGCTGGCGACACTTCAGGATAAGCAGCAGCGCGGTCCCCTGAAATCGCTGATCGCGATTCTGGCGGAACAAATCGAAGTGCTCCAGGAGAGTCTCTACCAGTCCTACGACGATCTGTTCATCGAAACCTGCCAGGAATGGGGGGTGCCTTATATCGGAGACCTGGTGGGCTCGAAGGGGCTCAGCGATTTTCCCGGAACACCTTACAGCCTGCGGGCTGCGGTAGCCGACACCATCGGCAATCGCCGCCGCAAAGGCACCGCCTACGGCCTCGAACAACTGGCGCATGATGTGACGGGCTGGCCGGCGAATATCGTCGAATATTTCCAGCTACTCTGCACTACGCAGTTCATGAATCATATCCGGCCGCAGAATTTGTCGATGGCCGACGTGCGATGCGTCGATTGGGGCCTGCCCGAAACGCCGTTCGATACCAAAGCGCGCACTGCCGACATGCGGAGCATTTCCGCCGGCCTCGGCAAGTTCAATATCCCCAACATCGGAATCTATCTGTGGCGTCTGCTCGCCGAACCGATGCAGAATTCGCCTGCGTTTCAGGTGGATGACTTCCGCTACAAATTCGATGCTCTCGGCAGGGATACGCCGCTTTTTACCGCGCCGCCGGGAACGCCCATCACGGGCCGCCGCGTCACGCCGCTCGATGTCCCGATGCCCATCAGCCGCCACATGCTGTATGCGCGATTCAGTTCCTACTACGGCCAGAATCTGAGTCTCTGGATCGATCCGCCTGCCGCTTCTCCGTCTGTTCCGGTTTGCGCCTGTAATCTGTCCGATTTGACGGATGCCTACGGCAATGTCATTGGCTGGGCACATGCGCCGCAGCATTCGATCGCGATCGACCCGCAGCTCGGCCGTATTGCGTTTCCCTCTGCGATGCCGCCTCCCGCTCCGGTTCACGTGAACTACGCCTACGGGTTCAGCGCGCAGATGGGCGGCGGTCCTTATAGCCGGCCTTTAGACGACACGGCCGACGTTCTCATCCATGTCCCGGCGGACTATCCCACCATCCAGGCCGCCATCGACCAGGCATCCTTTGAATTTTCCGGCGGCGCCTCCTCGGTGATCGTTGAGATTGGCAACTGCGAATATTACAACGAGACGCCCGCCGTCACGCTTCCCGAAGGCGTCAGCCTTACGATTCAGGCCGCGGACAAAATGCGGCCCGTACTGCTGCTCAGCGGTGATTTTGAATTCCGCGGAGATCTGAATTCGAGCGTTGCAATCAACGGGCTGTTAATCTCCGGAGGCGCTCTCACCGCGCCGGCCACGAAGGGCGCCAATCCGAATCTGCTGGCGAGTCTCACGATTTCGCACTGCACTCTCGCGCCGATGCCCACGTCCTTCGGCAGCCCCCCGGCGCAAATTGAAATTGTGGAACCGGCCCTCCGCTCCGAAGCCGAGGACCTGAGCATTGAAATCGACAATTCCATCACCGGACCGCTGCGGATCTCGGCCGAGAACACTTTGACTATCACCGCCAGCATCGTGGACGCGGGCAGTTCCACGGAAGTAGCCTACGCCGACCCGGCGTGCACCGGCTTCGGCGCGCCACTCACGATTACCGCGTGCACTGTGATCGGCAAGGTCGCCACGCGCCAAATGACGCTGGCCTCCGATGCGATTTTTCTGGCGGGCACGCTGGAGGACGATCCGTGGACCGCCCCGGTCAACGTGGAACGGCTGCAGCAGGGATGCGTCCGCTTCAGCTACGTTCCGCCCGGCTCGCAGGTGCCACGGGCCTTCCGCTGCTACCCCGGCCCCAACGATACCTCGCCCACCGCTCCCGCCTTCACGTCGCTGCGGTTCGGCGATCCGGGCTATTGCCAGCTCGCGCCGCAGTCGGGGACGGCCATTGTGCAGGGCGCGGATAATCGGGCGGAAATGGGCGTCTTCAACGGACTTTATCAGCCGCAGCGAATCGCGAATCTGAATACCATGCTCGAAGGTTACCTTCGCTTCGGACTGCAGGCGGGAATTTTCTACGCAACTTGAAAAGGCAGGAATTTATGACAGGTGATTTCAGCCGTAACTCGCAGGATCCGACCAAAAGCTACACCGGCGTGCTCATGCAGCAGGGGCGCGTGCAGGTGGATGCCGACTGGAACGAGCAACTCGCCCTGGCGCAATACCGCACTAACACTGAAACCAGCGATGTCATCGGCGCGAGCGGAACGCCCATGGGTCAAAACGGGTTCGGCCTCTCACTGACGCCGACCAAAGACGACTTCTTTATTCATCCGGGCAGATATTACGTCGGCGGCTTGTTGTGCGAAATCAATCCGGAATGGATTGCGGTGTCGATTGCGGCGTACAGCCCGTCAAGACTCTCGAAAAGTCTTTTTCCGGGGGGCGCGTCTTTGGCTTCTTCCTGGCTCGATGGCCGTCCCATCGAGGTAGACGACTGGTTCGAGATCAAAACCGACTCGGGCTCCGACACGGTCTATGCGCAACTCACCGAAATCGGCTGGAACGGGGTTTTGCGGCTCGACCCGCCGCTGACAGCACTGGAGAATAAGGGAGCCCTGCGGCTGAGGCGCGCGCTCACCTATCTCACCCAGCCGTTCTATCCTTCGCCGGACCAAAATCCTGGCGTGACAAGCCCGCCTTCCAATGCCCCGGGCAGCGGTCTTTCGCTCGAAAGCGGCGATTACATTGTTTATCTCGAAGCCTGGCAGCGATCCGTCAACGCGCTCGAAGACCCGCACATTCGCGAGGTCGCGCTCGACGGTCCCGATACCGCCGAACGCCTGCAAACCGTCTGGCAGGTGCGTATACTTCCAATCACCGCCAAAGCAGGCACCAATCTTTGCCAGGCGCATCTATCGGAATGGAAGTCTCTCATTGCCGACGCCACCACGACGGCACAGATGAATGCCCAGGCCGCGCCTCCGCCGCAAACGACCAATAAGTGCATGCTGCCGCCCTCGGCTGGATTTCAGGGTCTGCAGAACCAGCTTTACCGCATCGAAATCTTTCGGGGCGGCGCTCAGTCCGAGGCAACTTTCGTGTGGTCTCGCGACAACGGCATGGTGGAAACCAGCATCGTCAGCGTCAACCCCACAACCCCGAATGTGGTCACCGTGAGCAGTCTGGGCACCGACGATCTGCATAGCTTCGCGATCAACGACTGGGTCGAAATCGTGGATCGCGAAGACGAATTGAATGGAACCGGGCGCTTTCTCGCTCAGATCGTCGCGCCCGCTCCCGATCCCGTCAGCCGGCGGATCACGCTGAACCTTCCGGTTCCTCAGCCGTACCTCGACGGCATCGACAATCCCCCGAGCCCTACAACCAATTACTACCGCCTGAAGCGCTGGGACATGCCTGCCACCGGCGTCGAGGCCGACGGAATCCCGATCGCGCCCAATACATGGATGCCGATTGAAAATGGCGTGCAGGTGCGGTTTACCGATGGGCATTATGCGCCGCGCGCCTGGTGGCTGATTCCAGCCCGCACCACCACGGCGGATATCGAGTGGCCTCCGTTCCAGGTTCCCCACACGGAGCCGATTCCGCAGCCGCCCTCCGGAGTCGATCGCAATTACTGCCGGCTGGGGTTGATCGTCAGCGAAGAAGGCTCCTGGACCTTCGGCGATTGCCGCAACTTCTTTCCTCCGCTGACTGCCCTGGAGGGCCTCTATTATGTTGGAGGCGACGGGCAGGATGCGATGCCCGGTCAGCCGCTTCCGGAACCACTCAAAGTTCGCGTAGCCGATGGCGGCTGGCCCGTTCACGGCGTGCAGGTGCAGTTTAAGTTTGCGCAGGAGTACACATCCGGCACCTTCACCAGCGGGGACGCTTCGCCCAGTACAGTGATAGCGGTGGTCGTCGAAACTGACGCGGACGGAATCGCAAAATGCACGTGGACGCTGCCCTCGGGCTGGGCACCCGTCAGCCCCACCGTGCCGCCATCCACTTCGCCGAAAGCGTTCCGTGTAATAGCCACAGTGGTGGAACCCTCCCTGCAAAATTCCGACGGCACTTCTATCTACATGCCGGTTATTTTCAGCGCGGAGTGGAGCACCGCCGATCAGGTGGCGTTCGCTCCCAGCGGTTGTCCCACTCTCGGATCGTGCACCACCGTGCAGGAGGCGCTCGACGCCCTCTGCCCTCCCGGTCTTTACTATGTGGGCGGCGACGGCCAGGATGCCCTGCCTGGCCAGCAGGTGCCGCTGCCGCTGCAGGTATCGGTAGCCACCGGCGCCACGCCCATCGCCAACGGAACCGCGCAGGTAACGTTCGCCGTGGTGGCTCCTTCCGTCGCTTTGTTATCGGCTACCAGGGGCGTTGCCGGCGCGTCGGCCTCCGTCTCGGTCGCCACCGACGCCAACGGCATCGCGAGTTGCTACTGGACTCCCGATAACTCGACGCCGAATCAGCGGGTGGTCGCAACCCTCAACGGCAGTTCCGCTTCGTCCGTCTATTTCAACGTCAACTATGATCCAGGCGTTCACATCACGAATATTCAGTACAGGAAAACGCCGTACAAGGAAGCCTCGTCGCTCGCAAACCTGAGCAACAACGAAGTGATCCCCGCCTACTACTTCGCAAACGACGCTGAATTGCAGGTGGTCTGCGATAGCTCCCTGAACCCAGGCACGATCACTCGCGGTTCCTGCTTTCTGACTCTGGACTGGTTCTACCAATACCAGTATTACGGCCAATTCGATGCGGGCGGCCGCGGCGGCGCGATTCTTCCCGGCACCTTTCTGCCGCTGATTCTGGATGCGAGCCTGACATTGTCGTCCGACAAAAAAACAATCCTCTGGCAGCCCACCGCTACCGCGCAGCAACTGATCGGCGAAATGGCCTCGGAGCTGAGCGTCTTAGCGTTCCCTCCCCGCGTGCTCGCACGGCTCACCATCAAAGGGAACATGATTTTGTCGGATGCGGAGGCGCCTTTCCACCTGGACGGCGATGCTTTCTTCGGCCCGGCCGGTGTTCTGACCAATTCCATTTCCGGCGACGGCCGCCGCGGAGGCACCTACGAAACATATTTCTGGCTGACATGGGATGTTCTGCTGACCTTTCCTTCGGGACAGGTCACATCGCCCACCAACCCGGTCCCGTCAGACTGGGCGGCCAATACCAAATACGCACTTAACGACATCGTCCTCGACTCGCACGGCAATCTGGAACAGGTCACTGTCGCCGGAACTTCCGCCGCCACCGCTCCACAATGGCCCACCACGTTTACCGGCGGCAACACCGTTGACGGATCGACGGGACTGACGTGGCAGCAAACTTCGGCAGACTATTCGCTGTCTTTTGGCGAGAGTGCGGTCAAGGTCACGCAGATGATTCTCGTGACCAATGCCGGCAGCGCGGCGGTAACCGTCCGCGCAGAGCTCGCACCGGGTTCGTCCAAATCGTTCACGGTCACTGCGGGAATCGATCTGGCGGCGGGTGAGAGTTCCGCTCTGGTTGTCACTTATACTCCGGTATTTGGAACCGCGGCGGTGGCGGCCACCGGCACTCTGGTGGTCACAACTTCCGATCCCAGCGCACCATCGGTCCTGGTCGGGCTCAGCGGAACCCCGGGAAACAAGGGAATGGCGCAACTGGGAGTATCTCCCGACACGCTGTCGTTCGAGTCTCAGAAAGTCGGCACTGCCAGCGCAGCCCAAACGATCACTCTGACGGCGGAGACTGCCGCAGTCTCCGGCATTTCGGTCGAGATCTTCGGACCCACTTCAGCCGACTTTGCCTTCCAGACGGGTTGCAGCAATCTGGCAGCGGCGGCGAAGTGCTCCATCAACGTGACCTTTACGCCATCGCAAACGGGCCAGCGCGCGGCACTGCTGGTGATCAGCGATAGCGCCGGCGGCAACCCTCAAACGGTCTTACTCCGCGGTACCGTCGCGTGAGCGAGGCGGTACCCGTCGTCTCCGCGATCATGCCGACTTACAACCGGCGTGACTTCGTTCGCCAGGCCATCGAATACTTCAACCGTCAGGATTATCCCGCCGGCGCCCGCGAACTGATCGTGGTAGACGATGGCGAGCAATCGGTTGCGGACCTCGCATCGCGCCGCGAAAACATACGTTATTTCCGGCTCGATCGCCGTACCTCTGTCGGCTCCAAACGTAACTTTGCCTGCGCGCAGGCGCACGGAGAAGTCATCGTTCATTGGGACGATGACGATTGGAGTGCGCCCAATCGTATTTCCGCACAGATCGGCGCACTCGGGAACGCAGACGTCTGCGGCCTCGCGAACGTGCTCTATTTCGATCCGAGGGCGGGCCGCGCGTGGGAATACCGCTATCCCCACAAGCATCGGGCATGGGTATCGGGCAACAGCATGTGCTATCGCAGGGCGTTCTGGGAACACAATTCCTTTCCCGATATCAATGTGGGGGAAGACGCACGCTTTCTATGGTCCGGCCGCCCCATGCAACTCGTGGAATGTCCCGATGGCGGGTTTCTGGTTGGCATTATCCATAGCTCCAACGTCAGCCCGAAATACACCGGAGGCGACTACTGGAAGGCAGTCCGCACGGAGGACGTACACAGAAGAATCGGCGTGGACCTGCCATTCTATTCGACGCACAGTAGCGAAAGACGCGCCCTGGTGACAGCTGCCCGCGGCATCGGAGATATTCTGCGGCTAACTCCGCTCATCCGTGTGATGGCTCGCATGGGCTATCGCGTGGATACCGCGCTGGAGCCGGATTACGCTGAAACGGTCGAGCTTCTGCGCGGAGCTCCCGAAATCGAACAGCTGTACTGGCGCTCCAGCCCGTGGGCGCGCCACCACGCCGATTACACTGCGGGTCTACGCGATCAAAGTTACGACGTAGCCCTGTTCACTACCTGGAGTTCTTCACTGCGCCCTCTGATCAGGGCCTCGCAGATACTCTCCTTCGAGCGCAACACATGGATGCAGAACGGAGACAGCAGCGAAGTGGAACGTATCGCGCGACTCGCGGGCTGGCAGAAAGAACTCCCGGCACCGTTCGCCATGGCTTCAGACCGCGCCTTCGGACTCCCCGCGGACACCATCGCTCTTCACCCTGGCTGCAAGCCCGACTGGCCCTGGAAAAAGTGGCACGGCTTCGATGAACTAGCCAGGTCTCTGCCGGAAGTCGCACTCGTCGGCACTCCGGGCGACCTGAACAACGCCGGCACGTACTTCGGGCGCTCCTTCGAATGGCCAGGCCACACCAGAGACTTCATCGGACAATTGAATCTTCCCGATACCGCGGCCCTGCTGCAACAGTGTGCAGGGCTGGTTTCGAACGATTCCGGCATGATGCAGCTGGCTGTGGCGCTCAATATTCCGACTTGGGGTATTTTTGGCATCACCAGTCCCGCGCGCGAGGGGGTTCCGGCCCGCAATTTCTTCCCCATCACCAAGGGTCTTTCCTGCGAGCCGGGCTGCAGAAAGGAGCGCTGGGGCCGGCGCGACTGCGAACATCATCTGGAGTGCCTCCGCACGCTGGAGCCGGCTGAAGTGCTCCGGCATATTCGCGCAGACGCGACCCCGCAGCTACCCACACCGAAGCAACACGTCCCGGATCTTGCCCTCGTCTATCACGGCGAAGTTTTCAACGCCTCCGGCTACGGCGCCGCCGCGCGCGCTTACGTCCATGCGCTGCATGACGCCGGCATCAAACTTTCCGTAGTGAATACCGGAGGACCGCCGGCGGGCGTGCGCGATCCTCTTGTCGAAAGTCTGCTCGATAACGTCGGCGGCCGCACCGCCGATTTTCACCTCTTCCACGGCATCCCAACCACCTGGGCGCAGCAGGCCTTCCGCTGCTCCAACGCGATCGGCATGACGGTGTGGGAAACCGACACCATGCCCACGCAATGGACCGGCACGCTCAATCACGTCATGGAAGTCTGGCTGCCCTGCGATCACAACATCGCCGCCTTCGGGCGCAGCGTCCACAAGCCGCTGTTCAAGCTGCCGCACGCATTTCGCCCACCCTCCGCGCCGATTCAAAGTCCCGGTGAGTCGCCCGGCTTGCGCGGAGTTCGTCCCGGCGATTTCGTGATCTACAGCATCTTCGAATGGCAGGAGCGAAAAATGCCGTTCGGTCAACTCACAGCATACATGCGCGCCTTCCCTCGCGACGAAGCGCACGTGCTCGTGCTCAAAGTCAATGCCGGCGCCGCACGCGCAGCCGAGGACGCAGTCCGGCACGTCCGGCGTCAGACCGGCTCCGCTGCCCGTGTGGAGATCTTCCCGGAAGCCTGGAGCGATCGCCAAATTGACGCCCTGCACGAACGCGGCGACTGCTACCTTTCACTCCACCGCGGCGAAGGCTGGTGCTATCCGCTCTTCGATGCGGTCTGCCGTGGCAAGGCCGCGGTGGCAACAGGCTACTCCGGGCCGCTCGAATACCTGAGCGCCGAACACCACGAACTCATTCGCTATAAGCTTGCCCCTGTCACGCAGCGTTACGCGTTCTATCACCCGCGCATGAACTGGGCCGATCCGGATCTGGATCACGCCGCCGAAAGATTGCAATGGGTGTTTCAGAATCGCAGCGTTGCCGCGGAACGCGCGCAGTCGGCGGCCGAACTGCTGCGCGCGCGTTTTTCATCGGCGGCCATCGGCGAGATGGCACGCCAGCGTCTTCTCGAGCTCAAAAAGAAAATCGTCGCCCGCGCTTCGGCGCCTGCCGCTCCCGCTCACCCCGCGCCACGCCGCTCCGTGGTCTGCGCGCCGCAGCGAGTCCCGGTTCCACCCGTCCCCGTGCCTGCATCGTGGTACGACGCGGATTACTTCGAACACGGCATCACCAGCAACTGGAAGAACGGTTATCATTGGGACAACTTTCAGGGCCTCTTCCGCGACACCGCGTCGTTTCTCACGCAGTCCTTTCCCGAAGCCTCGTCGTTCCTCGACGCTGGCTGCGCCAAAGGCTTTCTGGTGCGCACCCTGCGCGAAAAACAAAAGGAAGCCTGGGGCTTCGATGCCAGCAGTTTCGCCATTGAACGCGCCGGCGAAACCTCGCCGTGGCTGCGTGTGGCCGGTGTCGACGAAGTCGAATGGGACCGGCAGTTCGATGTGCTGATCGCGCTCGACCTGCTCAGCCATCTCACTGAACAACAGGCTATCGACTTTCTCCGGCGAGCGCGCGCCTGGACGCGGCATGGGCTGCTGGCCACCATCACACTCGCGGGCGATGTCCGCGCGGGAAATCGCGACCTCACGCATGTAACGCAACAGAACCAGCGGTGGTGGCACAATCTTTTCCTTCGCGCCGGGTGGCATCAGGATGCCGCGCTGCTCCGCTTACAACAGGCCCGCCAGCGCCATCCGCTGCCTGCCGCCATGCGGTGGAACGTTTTCTGCTACACGCCGGATTAACCGCGACTGAACAACCATGGAGCAGGTACTCGTCCATCTCGCTTCCGGCATCGGCAACATCGTGCTGGCCACGCCGTTGCTAATCGCGCTCGAAGAGATGGGCTTCGCCACCGACGTGCGCCTGGATGCCGACTATCCCGCCACTGCGGATTTGCTCTCCGGCTGGAGCGCGGTCAGGCAGGTCTTTACAGGATCCGCGCGCCCGGATATGCGCCGCTACCGGCATATACTCCCCGCGATTCCGCCATTCTACTGGCAACGTTTTTCACGCAAGTACCGGGGACTTCCCGGCGTTGCCCCCCGGCCACCCGACGACCTTTTCTATCGCGATGAACAAAGCTACTACGTCGCATTCGCGCGTGCCCTGGGCTACACCGCGCCCGACGCCCCGTTGCCACGCCTCCCCATCGCCCCCGACGATCGCTGGGGCGTAACCGCGAACACCGTAGCACTTGCGCCAGGCTGCAAGACCGGCGAGATGGCCGTTAAACGATGGCCGCATTTCGCAGATCTTGCGAGCCGGCTTTCGGACGTCGCCGTCGTAGGAACGCCGGATGACATAGGCACAAACGACTTTCCGGCTCATGCGCGATCGTTCGTAGGACAACTGACGCTGCGCCAAACCGCTGAACTGATGGCGTCCGCCGGCGCGGTGGTCGCCAACGACAGCGGCCTTGCGCACATCGCCGCAGCGGTCGGCACACCGACATTGATGCTCTTCGGGCCGACGCCCAGTCGGACGCTGGGGCGCTTTCCGCCGCATGTGAGCATCCTGAGTTTGGGCATGGAGTGCCAGCCCTGCTGGTACACGGCTCCGCTTCGCGCCTGCGGCCGCCGCATCGATTGCCTGCAGCGGCTTACGGCGGAACGCGTGCGTGAAGAACTCATATCCATGGGGCAAATCGAAAGAACACGGGATGTGGCAGAGCGATGAAACCCCGGATAGCCATCCTTGTCCTGAACTACAACACGCCGCACCTGACTGACCCGCTGGCGGTCTATCTGCAAAGCGTACTCCACTATGCCGGGAAAGACGTCTACGTCATCGATAATGGCTCGGAGAAGCCGCCCCGGTCGACCACTCACCGCCTGCCGGAGAATCTCGGATTTACGCGCGGAATGTACGAGGCATGGAAGATCGCTTCTTCAGCGGGCGATTACTCGGCCTTCTGGTTTCTGAACTTCGATGTAGGCTTTGAATATGGCGACGATATATTGTCGGATCTCGTCGACGTCCTCTTCTCCAGCGGGGAATTCGCGCAAATCTCCCCGCAGTTCAACTCGCCGCACCAGTTCATGGAGAAGGCCGATTGTGCGGCTCAAAAGGTCCCTATCTGGAGCCAACGGCCACACTCATCAAGGCATCCACCATCGAGAGAATCGGTTTCTGGGATCTCGATCTCAGCTACGGCTGGGGCGTGGATTACGATTACGGCTTTCGCGTGCGCGATGCCGGGCCCGCGAGTATCCTCACCAATCGGGCGCGGATCGTACACAAAGAGCATCAGTCGATCACAGACTTTTCCGGCTATGTAGAGCGCGCAGCCAGCGAGATGCATACCTACCGTACTCAACCGGAAATACGGCCCGGGCTGGGAACAAATCAAACGCATGCGGAAAGTTGTGCCTTTGATTCTCACGTGCGATCGCGACCACACGCTGACGTCGCGGTTCGTCGATTCCTTCGGCTCGGTAAAAGCCGCCATTGAGAAGCCGGTTGTGATCGTCGATACCAGCGCTTCGGCGAAACTCAGCCCCGACTTCCTCAAAATGGTGCAGGCGCTGGACCCCTGCGTGGTCGCGATCCATCCACCCCAGGCCTCCATGAGCTTCTACGAATCTGTGCAGGACGCCGCGGATTTCGCGCTAAGCACGGCGCTCGAGCAGGGCGACGAAGAAAGCTGTTACCTGTTTCTTGAAGACGATATCGTCTTTTCCAGCCGCTTCGCCGACCGCCTCGGGCAGGTGCGCTGGGAGAACGAATTCGGATTCCTGAGGTTTTATCTTCCCGGAGAGGGCTTCGGAGGCGACCGGATCGATCCGAGCCATTTTTACGGCACGTAGTGTGTCCTGTTTCCGCGCAACTCGGTAGAGAAAGTCGTCTCCGGGAAGAGCGAAATGCACGCGGCGTTCCCGCCCGGTTATGACATCCGCTGGAGCAGCTATCTGGCCGCTCAGGGCTATCCTCTCTATGCCACGGAGCGCTCCTATGTCCAGCACCTTTCGACTCTTTCGCGGTTGCATGGTCACGGCACCCACGCATCCAGATGTTTTGTTCCCTAACCCGGCGTAGCCGGAACCAAACAGGGAATCGGTTAGGATGCGGGAGTGGGCGTCGAACTACGGACAGAACGTCACGCAACACAGATTGCGGGAGTATGGGGCT
>Ga0302195_10001005_pt1 | contig 22271 bp, 20 predicted proteins | sample II_Bog_N1_2_FD_198778 | JGI IMG/M metagenome (GOLD analysis project Ga0302195, IMG submission 198778) | Peat permafrost microbial communities from Stordalen Mire near Abisko, Sweden - II_Bog_N1_2 | ecosystem: Environmental > Terrestrial > Soil > Wetlands > Peat | place: Sweden: Abisko...
CCATGATGAGCGCGGCTGCTTTTTCGCAAGTCTCGGCGAATCCGCGATCCACCAGCCAGCGATCGAGACGGGTCTTTTTCACTTCACCCCTACGACTTCCGCTGCACGATTAAGTCGGCGATTTCATGCAATCGCCGCGCGCTATCGCCGAATGTGGCAAGCGCTTCGTGCGAGAGGCGGCATTGCTCCTGTGCCATCTCGCGCGAGGCGTCGAGACCGTAAACCGCGGGGAACGTGATCTTCCCCTGCGCGGCGTCTTTGCCCGCCGTCTTGCCCAGGGCTTCCGACGATTCTTCCACGTCCAGAATGTCATCCACGATCTGGAAAGCGAGACCGACATGTTCGCCGTAGCGCGACAGCGCGTCGATCTGCGCGGCACTGGCGCCAGCCGCGATACCGCCCATGCGAACGCTGGCTCTGAGCAGCGCGCCGGTCTTCGCGCGATGAATGCTGTCGAGCAGTTCCGCGGTGGGCGGCAGACGTTCGCTCTCAATATCGGTCACCTGCCCGCCGATCATGCCGTCCACCGTACCGGATGCGAAGGACAACTCGCGGATCAGCGCGACCAGGCGGGCCGGGTCCGCCGCATCGATACACGTGAGCGTCTGGATGGCGAGCGTGAACAACGCATCGCCCGCGAGGATGGCCATGGCCTCGCCATAAACTTTGTGGCAGGTGGGCTTGCCGCGCCGGAAATCGTCGTTATCGAGCGCGGGCAGATCGTCATGGATGAGCGAATACGTATGGATCATCTCCAGCGAACAGGCGGCGCGTATGACGGCGTCAGTAGTGTTACCGCTGGCACCGTTGGTATCGCCGCTGGCGGGGGCGCTGGCGGACGCGATGCAGAGGATGGGTCGAATTCGCTTGCCGCCGGCGAACAGGCTGTGCCGCATGGCGCGATGAATGGTCGCCGGATGCTGCGATTCGGCGGGGGTAAAGCGATCGAGCGCGGCGTCGATCACGCGCTGTTGTTCGGAGAAAAATTCCTTGAGGGTCATCGCTCGGTTGTGCGCTAATTTACCGCTATTTGCCGCTATTTCACGGGGCCGAACGGTGCGGGTGTGTAAACGCCTTCCCTGCGGATCAGTTGTTCCACGCGCGTTTCGGCTTCTTCGAGTTGTTTGCGGCAGGTTTCGCTCAACAGCATGCCGCGCGAAAACAGGTCGAGCGAGCGGTCGAGCGGCAGATCGCCCGATTCCAGTTCTTTGACCAGTTTCTCCAGTTCGTCGAGCGAGGTTTCGAAACTGCCGGCGTTTGTTTCAGGTGCAGCCATCGGTCTATTCTAACTTGCACGGATTACAACTGGCCGATCTTCGCCCTGGCGGCGCGGATTGCGGCGCGGATTGCGGCACAGAGTTGCGGTACAGAGTTGCTCGGCTTCGTCTGTCGAGCAACAGGCCAGGTATGCCACGAGCGCGTCGGCCCATTCCGTCCACCGAGCGGAACGTGCGATGCCAGTTCGCGCGCGGTCAGTTCCTCGCGCACGCGATCGGTCTCTTCCCACTCCCTACGCTCCGCAGCCGGGAGGAATCGCGCTATCTCGAAATCATGGCGCCCGGTGGCGTCTGCCAACACTGCCCTCGCCGGTGAAAATGCCGATGTTTTTGGTTCGCGTCCTGCCGGGCGGTGTCACGAGGTTCCTGCATTCTACCGCGTTTTTGCGGCGAGATAATCTTCACTGCGTGGCTTCAGTGCGTGACACTTCAGTGCGTGGCCGCGCGCTTCATCAGCCATGCTCCGATTAAGCAAACCATGCCGCCGGCGACTGACAACTGACAACATCGCAACCTGTTCATGGAGTAACGATCGTTCCGAGCGCCAGCGCTACCACGGGGATCAGGAACGTGGAGCCCGAAGCGCGCGCCGCTCCAAAGTGGCCCGCCGCCGAGGCCATGAGCACATTGGCAAAGGCCGTTCCGAACCCGCCCAGTGCTATCAGACAAAGCAGAGGCACGAGCGACCAGTGCGCTTTGAACAGATCGGGAACGCCGAGCGGCGCCGTATTTTTGCTGCAGCGAGCGTGCGATGCTCGGCGCGAAGCCGTACGCGATCAAGGCGGCCAGAATCATCCAGACTCCGAGCGGGCTGCTGTGTCCTTCATCCAACGCGGGGATTGCCATGAGAACGCCGGTGAGGCCGACCGCCAGGCCGGCAGCAACGCCTCGCGCTGGCGCGCGACGAAGAATGTACGCCGCGACGATGTTTGCGAACAACGGATTCGCGCCATTGAGCATGCCTGTCAGCGCGGAGGAAACGCGCTGCTCGGCGAAAGGAAACATGCTGAGCGGGAAGGCGAACCAAAGCAAGCCGAGCCACGCGACCGAGCCCCAATCGGCGCGCTCGACCGGCTTCCTTGCGGCCGGAAACAGGGCCAGCGTCAGGAAGCCGATGGAGATGCGCACGAAGGCGACGCCGCTCGGTCCGATGGAACGCAGTCCCTCGGCCATGAAAAGAAACAACGCGCCCCAGATGAGGCCCGGAACGATGAGCAGCAGCCAGTCTGCGGTCAGGTTACACCGATTCGAGCGCGGCCTGCATCATCGCCCTGGTGTACGCCACGCTGAACGTGATGCCGGTGTAACCGCCGCCACCGGGATAGCCGCCAATGCGTCCGCCCGGCGCGAGGCGATCGCGATCGGCATCGACTGCGCGGGGGTGCTCCGGATAAATCGTTCCGGTGTACTTGTTGCGCACGAGGGCTTTCATCACGCCGAACATGTCGTTCATCCCGGCGTCGATGAAGACTTCCTGATATTTCTCGTAAGGCTTCACGACCTGAACGTTACGGAAGTGCACGTGGTTGATGCGCTTGCGGCTGGCGAAATAATCGGCCACCTGGACGGCGTCTCCTCCCATTTCACGCGTCACGCCGCAATCGAAAGTGATGCCGTTCGACGGGCTGTTGACGATCTCGATGAAATGCTTCCAGCCTTCGACTGTCCCCATGATTTGCTGGGAGCCGCGGCTGATGGGCGCGGGAGGATCGTTGGGATGCAGAGCCATGCGGACGCCCGCTTTTTCGGCCACGGGGATCGCGGCCTTCAGGAAGTAAGTGACGTTGGCCCACATTTCCGTCAGGTTGTGCGCGCCTTCGCTCGCGAGCGGCGGCAGGTCTTTTATCTTCACCTTTTTCGCGTTGGGGAAAGCGGCGAGAGTTTCGGGCGTCATCTGCCCTTTCTCGTCGCGGAAGATGGGTTGCACGATGCGGCCGGCATCGTCGATGAGGACGTCGAGATCGTAATCGAAAGCGGTGTAACCGGCGTTGGCGCGGCCGACCGCTTCGTAGTAGCCCTCGATGACGCGGTGTGCGTAAAAGTTGTATTCGAGCACAGGCAGGCCAGCCTTGCCAGCCGCTTCGATGGAGGCGATGAAGGGCTCCATATCTTTGGCGCGAGTGTCTTTGCCATAGATGACGCTGGCGGGGACGTTGATCATGGCGTTGTAGGCGACCAGGCCGGCATCTTTGGCGCTCTGGATGGTGCTGCGAATGCCTGCTTCGGTGAGCGGCATGCCGCCGCCCACGCCGACGCCTATCAGATAGCCGACGCCGAGTTGTTTGATGCGTTCGTAGCTTGCGGCGAGATTGCGGCCACCGAGGGCGCCGCGTCCACCGGCCGCTGCAGGGTCTGGTGCGGGAGCGGGCGCGGCTTCCGGTTTGGGTGGCAGGAAACCGCCGTAGCCGCCGCCGAATGCGCCCCCCGGTCCGCGTCCACCGGCTCCGGGGGCGGCGGGTTGCAGGCTGGCGGGCAAAGGTCCGCCTCCGTCGCCGGGTGCGAGGCAGATATGGGGTGTATCGGCGCCTTCTTCAATCGGCCACGTGCGAGCGGCGGGCGCGGCGGCGGCTTCTTCAATCGCGAAAGACTGCGCTACAGCGGCGCCAGCCATGCCCTGCATGATTCTTCTTCTTGAAAGGCGAAACTCCATAAAGACCCTCCGGACAATGGACGTACCAATCGTTATACCCAGATAGTCTACATCCAAATGCGGTGGCTGTGGGGCACGGTGCTAGATTCAACATTTGGCCCTTCATGACGTTCTCTCCTGCTGAAAAAATCGTACTGGCGCTGCTGATCGCGGCCTCGCTGACCGGGTTCTGGCTGCGTTTGGGGCCTGTGGTGCGCATCATCCGCGCGGCGAAGCCCGATAGCGGCTTTCGGCTGGGCGCAATTTTGCCACGCGTTCGCCGATTCGTGTGGGAAGTGCTGCTGCAGGGCAAAGTCATCCAGGACAGGCCGGTGGCGGGCGCCGCGCATGCGCTGGTGTTCTGGGGATTCTGCGCGTTCGCCCTGATTACGATGAACCACGTGGCAACCGGTTTCGGGCTGCCGCTGCTCGAGCGTTCTGGCGGATTTGGCGCGGTTTATTTCGGGCTGGCGGCTGTTTTTGCTGTGGCGGTAGCGGTCTCGATTTCGTATCTGGCGTTTCGCCGCTATGTGCTGCGGCCGGTTTGGCTGGGTAAACTGGCGCCGGAATCCGGCATCATCGCGGCGCTGATATTAATTTTGATGGTGACGTATCTGGGCGGACTCGCTACGGATGAAAGCACGCTCGCGGCGCATGCGCTGTGGTGGGCGCATACGCTGGCGCTGTTGATTTTCCTGCCGCTGATTCCGCATACGAAGCATTTGCATCTGGTGCTGAGTCCGCTCACGGTATTCATGAAGCGCGAAGGGTTCAGCGATATTCCAAAGCTGGCCGGCGACGAAGATTTCGGCCTGGTGACGGGCAAAGACGTCACGCAACTGGACGCGCTGCAGGCTTTTTCATGCGTGGAATGTGGGCGCTGCACGGAGCAATGTCCGGCTTACAACACGGGAAAAGTGCTGAATCCGAAAGAAGTGATTCTGGGCCTGCGCGGTTATCTGCGCGCGGAGGGTACGGCGTCCGAGGCACCTCTGCTGGGCATCCACATTTCCGAAGAGGCCATATTTCAGTGCACCACATGCGGGGCCTGCGAGCAATCGTGCCCGGTGGGCATACAGCATCTGCCGGACATCATCGGACTGCGGCGCGGCGCGGTGAATACGGGGGCGTGGGAAGATCCGTTCGGCACCAAGCTCTTCCTCGCGATGGAGCGCAATGGCAATTCGCTGGGCATGGCGTCTGGCGAGCGCATGAAGTTTATCGAAAAGGCCGGGCTGCCGCTTTACGATGGCACGCAGGAATACTGTTTGTGGCTCGGTTGCATGGGCGCTTACGATCCCGCCGGACGCGAGACCGTGCAGGCGCTCGTGAAGATTCTGCGGCATCTGAATATTACGTTCGGCGTTTTGCGCAAAGAGAAATGCAACGGCGATCCGGCGCGGCGATTGGGCAACGATCTATTGTTTACTTCGTTGGCCGAGGAGAATCTGCAGACAATCTTCGGCTCTGTCGACCCCAAAATCGGCGGCGTGAGCAAAGAGAAAGCGCCGAAGTTTCTGAGTATCTGTCCGCACTGCGTGCGCACGATGAGCACGGACTGGCAGGAAGCGGGACGGACGGTGGAGATCGAGCATCACTCGGAGCTTCTGGCACGGCATGCGGCGCAGTTGCCTGCGGTGGGCGGCGAAAATCGCGAGAAGGTTGTGTATCACGATCCTTGCTATCTGGGCCGGTATCGCGGCGTGTACGATGAGCCGCGCAGTGTGCTGGGGCAATCGGTGGAGGTGCTGGAGGCGCCCAGGAATCGGGAGAAATCGTTCTGCTGTGGGGCGGGTGGCGGGCAGATGTTTCTGGGTGAAGAGAAGGGCGAGCGGGTGAATATTGCGCGCGCGCGCGAGTTGACAGAGACGGGAGCGGAGACCGTAGCCGCGGCTTGTCCGTTCTGCGCGTCGATGTTTCGCGATGCGTTGAAGGCGGTTTCGGAGAACCCGCCGAAGCTGCTGGATATTGCTCAGATTGTGGCGCGGGGGCTGGGGGAGTAGGGAACGGTATGTCTGTATGTCTGGTAAAATATGTCTGGACATACAGCTATGCAATTACGAACAACCATCCGGCTGGAAGAGAGCTTGCTTGAGCGGGTGAAGGCAGAAGCGGCGAGACAGAATAAAACGCTGACATCGCTTGTTGAAGAGGGTCTCTACATGGTGCTGAAAGAGGCGCAGAAGCCGGTGCGGCGGAAGAAGGTGGTGTTGCCGGTGAGCAAATGCACTGGCGGGACCTGGCCCGGCGTCGATATCAGCAACAGCGCCGAGCTCCTGGACATCATGGAAGGCTATCTTGACCCTGGCCGACGTTAACATCCTGATTTACGCATTTCGGCCTGATTCCGCATTGCACAGTCTTTGCAAATCGTGGCTGGATGCGACCACCAGGGGCATTGAGCCGTTTTGCGTATCGCCACAGGTGCTTTCGTCGGTAATACGTATAGCGACAGACAAGCGCGTATTTCCGAATCCTGACTCGGCTGCGGATGTCATTGCTTTCGCTCACACGCTTCTCGATCAGCCGCATTGTCAGATCGTGAATCCTGGACCGCGGCACTGGTCGATCTTCTGCGATCTTTGCCACCATACAAATGCGTCAGGCAATCTGATTCCCGATGCGTGGTTCGCGGCGCTCGCGATCGAGCACGGTTGCGAATGGATCACGGAAGACCGCGATTATGCGCGGTTCCCTGGACTTCGTTGGCGATCATTGCGTGAGTCGCGCGGGCCACTTCAGTAATTACTTTGTGAACCGGTAATCCCAGGCGTTCTGCCGGATTTGCGCCAGTTGCGCCGGGCTCAATCCGAAAATCTGCTCGGCGATTCGGAACTCAGTCGCGAGATCCGAGCCGAACATTCCAGGATCATCCGTGTTTAACGTGACGATCACGCCGGCGTCGACCAAACGCCGCACCGGATGGGCTTCGAGCGACGCAACCGCACCGGTCCTCACATTGCTCGTGATGCAGACTTCGAGCGGAATTCGTTCTTCGCGCAGACGGCGCAGCAGATCGGGATCTTCCACCGCGCGGATGCCGTGGCCGATTCGTTCGGCGCCGATATCGAGCGCATCGCGCACGGAATCCGGTCCCGCGGTTTCGCCCGCGTGCGCGGTCAGGCGCAAGCCCGCGTCTTTGGCGTAGCGATAGGCTTCACGGTATTCGGAAGCCGGTCCGCGCACCTCATCGCCGCCGACACCGAACGAAACCACGCCGTCATCGACGTAACGCGCGGTGAGTTTCGCGATCTCCATGACGTGGTCGGCGCCGAGTTGGCGGATGGCGTCGAGGTTCCACCAGACTTCGACGGGCCACTGCTTCTGCGCTTCCAGTTGTGCGGTCCGGATGGCCCGCCAGACGCTGTCGAAGTTGAAGCCGAGCCACTGAACCACCCCCGCGCCCAGCGTCACTTCGGCGTAGGTAACGCCCTGCTTTGAGAGGCTCTCGATCATTCTGCCGGTGATGAGCGCGTAGTCGGCGGGGCCGCGCAGACGGCGCGCGACGAACTTAAAGCACTCCAGAAATCCGGCGAAATCGGTGAACCCCCAGACGCGATCCACTTCGTCGCGCGTGAGCGACGGATCGAGCAGGATCGCGGTTTCCCGGTCAACCGTTCCTTCCAGATGTAAATGCAACTCGGCGAAGCCCATAGAATAGAAGTTCTCATGAGTGACGACAAAATGGAAGTGGGCGCAATCGCCCCCGGATCGATCGACGCTGTTGCGGGTGGCTATTGTCACGACCCGTTTGCGATTCTGGGGCCGCACGCCGTGCCCTCGCGGGACGCATGGACGGTGCGCGCGTTTCTGCCTCAGGCCGAGTCGGCGGAGGTTCTGCTGGCCGATGGGACGCTGGTTCCGATGGAACGCCGCCACAAAGAAGGCTTTTTCGTGGCCACGCTCGCGGGGCGCCCGGGCCCGTACCGGCTGCAGGCGCGCGACTGGCAGGGAGCGACGGCGGTGACGGAAGACGCCTATCGGTTTGGCGCCATCATCACCAGTTTCGATCTACACCTGCATTCCGAAGGCAAGCTTTACGAATCGTGGAATACGATGGGCGCGCACCCGATGACGATCGATGGCATCGCCGGAGTTCGTTTCGCCGTGTGGGCGCCGAACGCGGAGACCGTGTCGGTGGCCGGCGATTTCAACCAGTGGGATACGCGACGGCATCCGATGCGGGTGCGCGATGCGGGCGTGTGGGAAATTTTCCTGCCGGGCGCGAAGACAGGCGATTCGTATAAATACCTGGTGCGTTCGAAGCATCAGGGTTATCAGCAGCTCAAGGCCGACCCGTTCGGCTTTGCCAGCGAGAAGCCGCCGAAATCGGCATCCATCGTTTACGATCTGGATCAGCACCGGTGGAACGATGCCGAGTGGATGGACATGCGCGGCAAGCGCAACTGGCTGAAGGCGCCGATTTCGGTGTATGAAGTGCATCTGGAATCGTGGATGCGCGGGGCCGATGGCCAGCCGCTCACTTATCGGGAACTGGCGGAGAAACTGGTCGCGTATGTGACCAGCATGGCTTACACACATATCGAGCTCATGCCGATCCAGGAACATCCGTTTTCCGGATCGTGGGGCTATCAGGTGACCGGCTACTTCGCTCCCACCGCGCGCTTCGGTGAGCCCGCCGACTTCATGTATTTTGTGGATGCATGCCATCAGGCCGGCATTGGCGTGATTATGGACTGGGTGCCCGCGCACTTTCCCAAAGACGCGCACGGACTGGCCTATTTCGATGGCACCGCGTTGTACGAGCATGCCGATCCGCGGCAGGGCGAGCACCGCGACTGGGGCACCCTGATCTTCAATTTTGGACGCAACGAGGTCCGCGAATTTCTGGTGGCCAACGCGCTGTTCTGGCTGAAGCGATATCACATCGACGGCCTGCGCGTGGATGCGGTGGCGTCGATGTTGTATCTCGATTACTCGCGCAAGGAAGGCGAATGGATGCCGAATCGCTTCGGCGGCCGCGAGAATCTGGAAGCCATCGACTTTCTGCGGCGCTTCAACGAGCAGGCGCACACGGTGCCGGGCGCGTTCACGATCGCGGAAGAATCCACGTCGTTTCCCGGGGTTTCGAGGCCGGTGTATGCAGGCGGGCTGGGCTTCACGATGAAGTGGAACATGGGCTGGATGCACGACATGCTGCATTATTTCGGCGAAGACCCCGTGCATCGCAAGTATCACCACAGCCACATCACGTTCAGCATGCTTTACGCGTTCACGGAGAATTTCCTGCTGCCGATTTCGCACGACGAGGTGGTCTACGGCAAAGGCTCGCTGATCGGGAAAATGCCGGGCGATCAGTGGCAGAAGTTCGCCAATGCGCGGGCGTTTCTGGGCTATATGTTCGCGCATCCGGGCAAGAAACTGTTGTTCATGGGCTGCGATATCGGCACGTACGACGAGTGGGATGCCAATTCCAGCGTGCCGTGGGATCTGCTGCGCTATCCGATTCACGATGGCCTGCGCGCCTACGTGCATGAGCTGAACAGGCTGTATCGCTCAAGCCCTGCGCTCTATCAGGTGGACTCCGAATATACGGGCTTCGAGTGGATCGATTTTTCGGATGTGGACCAGTCGTCGATTTCGTTTCTGCGGCGCGCGGAAGACCGCTCGGACTGCATTGTGTTCGCTTGTAACTTCACGCCGGTGCCGCGCGAGATGTATGCGATCGGGGTGCCGGAAGCGGGCTATTATCGCGAGATTCTGAATTCGGATTCCGCTATGTTCGGCGGCAGCAACTGCGGCAATGCGGGCGGTGTGATATCGGTGGATGAGCCGCGGCACGGGCGTCCGTGCACGATTATGGTGACTTTACCGCCGCTGGCCGTGGTCGGGTTCCGCATCGAACGTTGAGATGCGGCGCCGAGAAGGGGGCGGTAGTCGCATAAACAAATTAGCGTGCGGCGCGTGTGATCCGGTCGCGCACGCCTGCCCATTCCGGCGTATCCGGCGGCAGTTCGATGGCGATCCAGGCGTAACCGTGCTGGTCCAGTTCGTGAAGTTTTCCGTAGAACAGCTCCGCATAGGCGGCGGCATCGCGTGGCATGTTGGAGGAATCGAGGCGTATTCCATGGCCCTCGCGCGGTGGCTCGCCGACCACCACGCGAGTCCGCGGGCTATAGTGCTTCGGATGCTGGCCCGGAGATTCTACACCCGCGCCCGATTCCACGGGTCCGATCACGTCCTCGATCTGAGTTTGCGAAATCATACCCGGGCGCAGAATTCGCGGGATCGGACCGGTGAGTGAAATGACAGTGCTTTCGATTCCCACGGTGCACGGGCCGCCGTCCAGGACGAGATCCACGGCGTCGCCCAGCGCGTCGCGCACGTGTTGCGCGGTGGTGGGAGAAAGCTGGGTGAAGCGATTGGCGCTTGGCGCGGCGAGCGGAACTCCGGCGGCCCTGATTACCGCCAGCGCCACTGGATGCGCCGGCATGCGCAACGCGACACTCGGCAGCCCCGCCGTGACGATATCGGGTACCCTATCGCTCTTCGGAACAATGATCGTCAAAGGCCCAGGCCAGAATCGCTCCGCGAGTTTCTCGGCCTCCGGTGGCCATTCTCGCGCCATATCGCGCGCCATCGCGAGGTCAGCCACATGAACAATCAGCGGACTCGAATAAGGACGGCCCTTTGCGGCAAAGATTCGCCGCACTGCCGCCTCGTCGAGCGCATTCGCTGCCAGACCATACACAGTCTCCGTCGGGATCGCTACCAGTTGGCCGGCGCGAAGCAACTCAGCGGCGCGCACCGGCTAATCCTCGGTGTCGTCGTCGGCGCCGGAACCCGCTACCTTGCCCGTCTTGCGCCACACGAGGAATGCATGCTGCAACTCTTCCAGATCGCCATCGAGAACCTTATCCACGTCACCGATGGAGAGCTTGGTGCGGTGATCCTTAATCATGCGGTAAGGCGCCAGGACATAGCTGCGGATCTGGCTGCCGAAATTGATTTCGAGCTTGGTCGCTTCGGTTTTGCGCGTTTCTTCACGCTTCTTTTCAAGCTCAAACGCGTACATTTTGGCGCGCAGTTGCTTCATGGCGCTATCGCGATTTTTATGCTGCGAGCGCTCATTCTGACACTGCACGACGATGCCGGTGGGGAAGTGGGTGATGCGCACGGCGGAATCCGTCATATTGACGTGCTGTCCACCGGCGCCGCCGGCGCGGAAGGTATCGATGCGCAGATCTTCCAGCTTGATATCGATCCTGATTTCGTCGTCGATCTGCGGAAAGACGAAGACGGAGGCGAAGGAAGTGTGACGTCGCGCCGCCGAATCGAAAGGCGAAATGCGCACCAGGCGGTGAACGCCGATTTCCGATTGCAGCAGGCCGTAGGCGTTCACGCCGTTGACTTCGAAGGTCACCGATTTGATGCCCGCGCCTTCGCCTTCCTGGCGATCCGTGATGACCGTGCCGAACTTGTTGCGTTCGCACCAGCGCAGGTACATGCGCATCAGCATTTCAGCCCAGTCCTGGGATTCGGTGCCGCCCGCGCCGGGGTGAATGGTGACGATTGCGGGGAGCGATGCGTTCTCGCCGGAAAGCAGCATCTGCGTTTCGAGGGTTGTCAGCAGGTCGGCGTAGCTCTTCATTTCGCGCACAATATCGGCGGAAACGGCTTCACCTTCGCGGGCTAATTCGAAAAGCGTGTCCAGGTCGTCGGTGAGGCCGGCGATCTGGGCGTCGGAGGCAACGGCTTCTTCGAGGCGCTTGCGATCCTGCATCACCTTCTGGCTGCGTTCCGGCTGCGACCAGAAATCGGGCGCGGCAATCTGCTCGGCGAGACTTTCTATATCTTTCGTCTTTTTGGCTGCGTCAAAGATAACTCCGGACGGCAGATGCCTGTTCACGTAGCGGAGCGTATTCGCGTTCGAGTTCTTCGAGCGTCATAAGGGGAAGCTTTATTTTACAGGACTGCCCAGCATGTAAGCGCGAACATCTTCCGGCCAGTCTTTCACGCACTCGGCCAGACGCGGCTGGTCGCGCGCGTAGAGCATTCTATATGCCTCTTCAAAGCCTGGCAAATTGCCGGCCAGCGCCGACATGACTCGGCCGGTCGCCTGAATGGCGAGCGAAAGCTGCGCCGCGCCGGGATTGTGTTTGCGCGCATCGTCGACGAGTCGGCGCAGGGTCGCTGAGGCTCCGGCGGACTGCGTTTCGAGCCACTCCCAATGGCGCGGCAGCAACGAAACTTCGCGGGAAACGACGCCGAGTTTGGGTCGGCCTGGCCCGGTGCGCTCCGGTTTCGGCGCGGCGCGGTGCAGGACGTCCTGAATGGAGCCGCGAAAGTCGAAATCGACCTGATTGCCGGTTTGCTGGTGGAAGATGAGGAGCTGTTCGGCGGCTGGGTTGGCGTCCAGGTTCGCTTTGCATTTTAGCAAAACAGCCTCCAGTGTGCCGTTTGCGATAGATTTCCAGCCGACGAATGCGACGTAAGTGCTTTCGGTGTCCATTTCTGTATTTTACCCGGGTTTAATTCGGCTGTCAATAATGCCCGGGTAAAAATACGGCTTGATTTGGGACATAATGAGCCTATGTCATTTCGCGTTCTGATGGTGGCTGTGTTGGCACTGATCGGCTTTGGCTCCTGTGCGTTCGGACAGGCCAGTCCGGCCGTTTATTATCCTGGCGAAACCTGGCGCACCGCTTCGCCGGAATCGCAGGGCCTGGATTCGGGGGCGCTCTCCGCGGCTATCGACGAGATCCGGCAGAAGCAATGGGGCGTTCACAGTCTGCTGGTGATTCGCCACGGCTACGTGGTTGCCGATACGGACTTCTACCCTTACAGTTCCAGCGTGCCGCACGATCTGGCGTCGGTTACGAAGACGATCACTTCCACCTTGACTGGCGTAGCCGTTGGCAAGGGGTTGCTGAAGCTGGATGAGCCGGTGCTTTCGTTTTTTCCGCATGAGAGCCCAGCGAATCCGGACGAGAAGAAGCGCGCGATTACGGTGGGAAATTTGCTGCATATGGAATCCGGCCTGGATTGCGGTTTCCTGCCGGGCGAGCAGGAACTGGAGCAGATGAAGCGCTCGGCAAACTGGGTGCAGTTCGCGCTGGCGCTGCCGATGAAGTACGATCCGGGGACACATCCGGCGTATTGCAGCCCGGGCTACCATTTGCTGGGCGCGGCGCTGGGCGTAGTGGAAGGCAGACGGCGGCCGAACTATCCGAGGCTCGAGAGCGTATTTGCCCAGGACTATCTGTTCGACCCGTTGGCCATTCGCGATGTCAGATGGGCCCTGGATCCGCCGGGCAGCAACAACCACGGCTGGGGCGATAGTCACCTCTATCCTCGCGATGTGGCGAAGCTGGGCTATCTTTATCTGCACGGCGGCGAATGGAATGGCAAACAGATTGTGCCACGCGACTGGGTTGCGATGTCGATCGCTCCACCGACGGGTGGGCGGGGCAATCCCGGCGGTCTCGGTATTGAGTGGAACGCGACGAATGGACCGAACGGATTGCAGTATGGCGGGACGGGGCGCGGAGGACAGATACTGATCGTTTGGCCGGAGCTCGACATGATCATTGTGAGCATGGCGGGCGGGAATGCGGGTCAACTGGCGCCACTGATTCGCGCGGCTGTGAAATCGGATCAGGCGCTGCCGGCGAATCCAGAGGGTGATGCGGTGTTGAAACAGAAGTCGGAGGATGCTTCGAAGGCGCCCGCTGCGGTGGCGGTTCCCGCGATGCCGGCGATTGCGAAGACGATCTCGGGAAATACTTATGCGTTTGCGGTGAATTCGTCGCGACTGGATAGTCTGCGGCTGATCTTCGATCCTGACTACGGCTCCTGGGCGGACGTGAAGTACTACGGCGAGCCGCTGAATGTTCCGCTGAGTCTCGATGGTGTCTATCGTGCGGGTCAGGCGGGGCCATTGGGGCTGCCCGCTGCCGCGCTGGGGAAGTGGACTTCCGAGAACGATTTTCTGCTGGATGTGAATTTCATAGCGAATATCAATCACTACACGCTGGCGCTTCACTTCACGGCGGATAAGACGATCGAAGTGACGGCGGATGAAGCGTCAGGTCTGATTCGCAACGGACATTTGATTGGCACGCTGGTGCCGATGAGAGATCGCTAATCGGCGAGGCGTTTCAGCGATGGCCACTCGGGCGGCCGTTTCTCCAGAAACGCGCGAACGCCTTCGGTGAAATCCTCGGTCGCCATCAGGTCTCCGCGCATGCGGCGACCGATGGGCGCGGCTTCCGCCCAATCGAGTCCGCGAATGCGTTCGGCGTATTCGAGCCCGGTGGCGATCGCGATCGGGCTCGACTGCGAAAGCTTTTGGGCCAGTTCCAGAGCCTTGATCTTCGGATCGCTCGCGAGTTCCGTGACCAGGCCAAAGCGAAGCGCCTCGTCCGCGCCGATGGTTCGGCCGGTCAGGCTGAGTTCCGTGGCTCGGCGTTCGCCGATGGCGCGCGCGACCGAGCGGAAGACGACTACGGGCCAGAGTCCGATACGAATTTCCGTGAGGCCGAAGCGTGCTTCGGGAGCGGCGACGACAATGTGCGCGTTGGCGGCGAGCCCCATGCCCGCGGCGAGCGCAACGCCCGGCACGGCGGCGACGATCGGTTTGCGAGCGCGCTGAATGGTGGTGAACAGGCGTTCGTGCAGGTCGACGAGGTCGTCCTGATCGGCCCCGAGAACTTCTTCGAGATCCATGCCGGAACAGAAGGCGGTGCCGTTGCCGCGCAGCAGAATGGCACCGATGGCGGGATCGGCCTGGGCGCGCTCGAAGGCATCGAGCAACTGACGGCACGTGGTTGAGTTGAGGGCGTTGCGCTTCTCCGGGCGATTGATGGAGAAGCGCGCTACGCGATCGATAGTTGCGATTTCGATCATAAAACCTCCGGGATCATAAAATCTCCAGCGGCAGAGCTTCTCCGCGCGGACGCTGCATCGCGACTTCGAGCGCCAGCGTCAACACTTCGCGCGTGTCTTTCGGATCGATGATCGCGTCGCAGTGGCCGCGCGCGGCGGCATATTTGGCATCGAGCCAGCGCTCATAGTCGGCGCGGGTTCGGGCAATCGATTCCTTTAATTCATCGGGAATAGCGCCGCCCTGCTGCTTCGCTTTTTCAAGATCTGCGGCGAACAGCGCCTGCACAGCCGAGTCGCCTTCCATCACGCCGATACGCGCCGTCGGCCAGCTGAAAGTAAAATTGGGATCGAAGCCCTGGCCGGCCATCGCGTAATAGCCTGCGCCCGAAGCATGATTGATGGTGAGCACGATGCGCGGTACCGTGGCGCAGGACATGGTCTCTACCATCTCGGCGCCGGCCCGAATGATTCCCGCCGATTCCTGTTCCTGCCCCACCATGAAGCCGGACACGTCCTGCACATAAACGATGGGAGTGCCTTGCCGTTCAGCCAGTTCGACGAAGTAAGCCACTTTGCGCGCAGTCTCGGCGTAGATGATGCCGCCGATACGCGGTTTCAGGAAGCCGCGGCGGTTGGCGATGACCGCGACCGGGTGCCCGGAAAGGCGCGCCGTGGCGCACAGCATCTCCGGCGCATACTCGGGCTGAAATTCGGTGAAATCGTCGCGATCCAGAATGCGATGGAGGATGTCTTCCATGTTGTAGGGCAGGCGATGATCGGCAGGAAGCACCGAGTAGATGCTATCGGCCGGCTGTGCGGGTGCGGAAGTATGAATGCGGGCCGGGCGTTCGGGTGGGGCGGCGAGATTGCGGAAGCGCGCGCGAATCATGTCGAGACAAGCTTCGTCATTCTTCGCCATGTAATGGGCCACGCCGCTGGTCGCGGTGTGCAGGTGTGCGCCGCCGAGAGTCTCCTGATCTATCAGTTGGCCAGTGGCGCCCTTTACGAGGTTCGGCCCTCCCAGCCCCATGAAGCTGGTTTTTTCCACCATGATGATGACGTCACTCAGTGCGGGGAGGTAAGCGCCGCCGGCAATGCACGGCCCCATGACAGCCGCGATTTGCGGTACCCGCAGTTTGCGCCGCATTAGAGAGTTGTAGAAAAAGATTCGTCCCGCGCCGTACTGGCCTGGGAAGATTCCGTCCTGAAAAGGCAGGTTGACGCCTGCGGAATCGACCAGATAGACGATGGGCGTGCGGTTGCGCATGGCGATTTCCTGCGCACGCAGAATTTTGGTAATCGTTTCGGGCCACCACGCGCCCGCTTTCACGGTGGCGTCATTGGCGACAATGACGGCCGGACGGCCTTCGATTCGACCAAGCCCGGTCACCACTCCGGCAGCGGGCGCCTGACCGTCGTAGAGGTCGTACGCGATGAGAAGACCGATTTCGACAAAGCGTGTACCAGGATCGAGCAACCGTGCGATGCGTTCGCGCGCGGTGAGTTTGCCGGCACGATGCTGCTTATCGATGCGCTGCGCGCCGCCACCTTCGCGAAGCTTGTCTTCGAGGTGGTGGAGAGTGTCGACCAGGTGCCGCATGTGGGCGCTGCGGGCGATATCCTGAGCGTCGCTTGCGGGAAATTCCTGTGCTTCGGCCATGGATGATTCAGTGTATCGTTTCATGCCTGCAGACGGTAACGGCCATCATATGTTATAAAATGACCGTTTCAGGAGAAACACATGAAAGTACTGATGATCGGTTTCGCGGCGCTGGCAATGATTTCCGCGATTCTTCCAGCTGCCGACGTCGACCCGCTGCAGACCAACAGCGACAGCCTTCGGGCCGCGGTAGATGGCAAGAAGGGCGCCACGGAAATCAAACGGCTGGCCGTTCTGGTATTGACGGAGGCGAAAAAAGAAGAAGGCCCCGCTCCGGCTGATGCGGACAAGGACAACTGGGAGGCGCACGTGAAATACGCGCAGGGCGTGGGGGAATATGCGGAATACGCGCTCTATTCCGCGTCGGTGGGCGCGCCGGCGGCGACTGCGTCCGACCTGATCGCAACATTGGAGGCGCAGAGCCCGAAGAGCAAGTATCTGACCGAGGATGCATATCTGCTGGTGGCCAATGCCGCACTCTCCGCGCAACAGGGCGACCGTGCTTCGGCATTCGCAAAGAAGGCGCTGACGGCCCCGAAAGGCGCGAAGCCCGAACTGGCTGCAGGCACCGCACACTACATCATCGGCGTGGTCGCGGCCAACAAGAAGGATTTGCCTGTGGCAGATAAGGAACTGCGAGCCGCACTCGCGGGAATTAAAGGCATAGCAGCGATGGAAGGACCCGCTTTATATTTTCTTGGCGAAGCCGATTACACTTTGGGCCGTCAGGGAATGGACCGCGCGCAGGCCGATCAGGGCATCAAGTTCCTATCGCAATCCGCTTTGATTTCGGGGCAGTACCAGTCGGCGGCGGGGGCGGAAGCGAAGAGAATGAAAACGGAAATGGGCGAGAAGTAAGACTTAACCAGGACTAATGGCCCGGTAGCGCGTCCTGCGTTACCGGGCCATTCTTTTGCCGAAAGACTACTTCGAAGGAACCGCCTGGAGAACGTACTTATCTCCCGCGCGGTTGAACTTCACAGTGGTCTTGCCCGATTCGTCCGTGTCGAGGACCAGGGCGCTTCTGGGCACGAAGACCCCGCCCTTCTCGCCCCGGATCAGGAGGTATCCGGAGTTAGCTTCGGTTACCCTGTAGGTGCCCGCCGGCAGTGTGGACGCTCCGGCTTTGAATTCGAACGGTACCTTTACATCAAGATCGGTTACCGAACTGGCCATCGCCGATGTTGCAAGAACGGCGAACGCAATTACGCAATAGATGTGCTTTTTCATAGTTTTGTTTTCCTTTTGATCTTGGATCGAACGCGCACAACAGATGCAAAGTCTGTGCGTTTTCGAATGTTGTAAGTAGAGACACACGTACACCGGAGTAACAGGTGCACAAGGGTCTGGAGATGCCAACGTGGGAAGAAACTATCCCTCGATCTGAGGAACGATGCGAATCAACGAAGAGACAATTATTAAGCGACCGGGCGATTACGACTCGCTGCAATCGACTTACAACCCCAGTTTATCGCGGATGCGGCGGAATGCCAAATTCATAATTTCAATATGATCTATACCACTGATCTACAAACTGTTACCAGCGGAGGTTTCAGTTAATACGGCGTGAAATCAGGGGAAATTGTTATTTCTGACACACTATTGCAATACTGTAATTACGGCGCAATAATGCACGCAACATCTACATGAAATAGTCTTTGACTTTATCGAGCAGCCCTTTTTCGTGCGGATCGTTATCCACCGGCAGCGTATCTTCGAGTTCTTCGAAAATGCGGCGCTGGTCTCGCGTCAGCTTAGTCGGGATGCGCACGTCGATATGAACGATCAGATCGCCCCGTCCTTTGCCCTGAACTTCGGGAATGCCCTTGCCTTTGACCTTCAGCTGCGTACCGTTCTGCGTACCTTCGGGAATCTGCAGTTCGTGCGGACCTTCGAGCGTAGGCGCCTGAATGCGCGTCCCGAGCGCAGCCTGCGCGATGTTGATCGGGATGCGGCAATGCAAATCGTTTTCGTGGCGTTCGAAGACCGGATGTTCCTTGACGCCGAAGAAAATGTAGAGATCGCCGTTGGGGCCGCCATTGGTGCCGGGCTGGCCTTCGCCTGAAACGCGCAAGCGGTTGCCATCGGCGATTCCGGCCGGCACCGTAACCTTCAGGCGTTTGTTGACGTGTTTATAACCTTCGCCGCGGCAATCGCGGCAAACCTGTTTCACAATCTCGCCCGCGCCGCCGCAATGCGAACAGGTGCGCCTGACGGAGAGAAAACCCTGCGAGAACAACTGCTCGCCGCGGCCATGGCAGGCCGGGCACTGCATCATCGAGCTATCCGGTTCGGCGCCACGGCCGCGGCAGCGCTGGCAGGGTTCCATCTTCGGCACCTGCAACTCCACAGCCTTGCCGAATGCGGCCTCTTCGAAGGTCAGCGTCAGATCGTAGCGGAGGTCGTCGCCCTTGGTGGCGCGGGGCCTGCCGCTGCGCTGTCCGCCGGCGCCGCCGAACATGTCGCCGAAGCCAAACACCTGGCTGAGCAGGTCGCCCAGATCCATCGACGAGGGGTCGAAGCCGCCGCCGGCCGCTCCGGAGACGCCGGCATGCCCGTAGGCATCGTAGGCCGCGCGTTTCTGGGCATCGGAAAGAACGCCGTAAGCTTCGGCCGCTTCCTTGAATTTTTCTTCGGCTTCGGGGTCGCCCGGGTTGCGATCGGGATGGTACTGGAGGGCCAGCTTGCGATAGGAGCTCTTGAGTTCCTGCTCGCCCACGCCGCGGCTGACGGCCAGAATTTCATAATAGTCGCGTTTAATGGTCGGCATGGTAGTTCACTGCTTACTTATCTAAATTTTGAGAATTCGCGTATCCGTGCGCGGCGCTGCAGGCACAGCCACCCGCACCATGGACGGGCGCAGGAGCTTGCCTTTGAAATTGTAGCCGCGCTGGAATTCGCCGATCACGGTATTTTCGGGCGCATCGTTGGTTTCCACACGCTCAATGGCCTGATGCTGGTGCGGATCGAACGGTTTGCCGGCCGCGTCTATGGGTTCGAGGCCGGTTTTCTTCAGCGATTCCGACATCCGCTGGTAAATCATCTGGACACCCTTGGCGTATTCCGGGCTGCTGGAATCGGCTGCCAGGGCGCGCTCGAAATCGTCCAGAATCGGCACGAGGTCGCCCACCACCTCCATGCTCGCGTACTGGGATTGCTCCATGCGCTCGCGCTCGGTGCGTTTGCGGAAGTTATCGAATTCGGCCTGCCTGCGCAGCAGCGTATCCCGCAGGTCGTCGCGCTCCACGCGCAGGCCATCGCGTTCGATGCGAAGCTGATCGAGTTCCGCGGACGTAACGGTCTCGGTTGCGGCTGTTGGGTTGGCAGACACGTCGTCCACTTTCATTTCGGAGTTTTCCACGGTTGGTTTCTGTTTTAAAAACTGTCTATTTCAAGATTAGCATCGGGTAAACGCAACCGGCCGGGGGAAGCTGCCCCATTCCATGATGCGCCGGATCAGGACTGAGATTCGAACGCCTGCCCGATCTGCTGCACCGCCGAGATGACGCGCTCGTAGTGCATCCGCATGGGGCCGAGCACGGCGATGCGCGCGCGCACGCCCGACGGAAGATCCACCGTGACGCCAATCAGCGCCAGTTCGCCCATGGACGGGTGAGCGTCTTCGAGCCCAACATGCACGCCGACACGGCCGTGCGAACTATCCAGAAAACGGTCCAGCAACGCCACAACCTGCTGCTTTTGCTCAAGCGCGCGGAACAGTTCATGCATCCGCTCGCGGGTCATATGCAGGTCCAGACCCACCAGATAGGAGGCTCCGTCCATGGCGAGCTGGGGGTCGGAATCGGCAAAAAGCCCCTTCTGGCAGAGCAGCGTGAGCTGGCGGAGAATTTCGTCGTACTGTGCGCGCTCTTCTTCGATGCGACGCAGCAGTTCGGCGCGGGCGCGTTCGAGCGTCCAGCCCGCAAAGTGGTGGTTGACGTAGTTGCGCAGCAGCGTGAGATCGGCCTGCGGCAATTCGCGACTCAGCGTGACCACACGATTGCTCACCATGCGGTCCCGCGTCGCCACAATCATCAGGACGCGGCGATCGGAGAGCGCCACCAGTTCGATATGTTCCAGTTCCTGCGACGAGACCGGAAGCGCGGTGGCGATTCCAACGTTGTGTGTGAATTCGGTCAGCACTCTGGAAGCAGTGGCCACGCGGTCTTCGAGCGAATTGGCGGACTGCATACTGGCATAAATGCGCTGGCGCTCGGCGTGCGGCAGCGGCCGCGCCGGAACGCTGGCGGCGAAATCGCGAAAGGCTTTATCCGTTGGAACGCGGCCGGCGGAGGCATGTGGCTGCGCGAGGTAGCCGTCATCGGCCAGATCGGCCATGACATTACGGATAGTGGCAGGGCTGAGCGAAAGATGGCGCAGGCGGGCAAGTGCTCTCGATCCAACTGGTTCGCCGGATTCGATATGGGCACCAACAATCTGGTGAAGGATCGTTCGTTCCCGCGCCGTGAGTTGTCTTGGTGCCGACTGCATCGCGTCAAACCGCCTGTTTTCACTATATAACGGCGGAGTGCGCGGCCAAAGCGACCCGTTTGCGACTATCTTATTTGGTGAGGAAGATGACAACGAAAGCGCTATTGATTTTATGGCTGGCCGCGGGCATGGCATTCGCGGACCAGATAACACTGAAGAACGGAGACCGCGTCACGGGAGCCATCGTCAAGAAGGACGGCAACAATCTGACGGTCAAATCGGCACTGATGGGAGTGGTCACCATCCCCTGGGATCAGATCACAGACATCAAGACGAATGAACAGCTGAATGTGGTGCTGGCCGGCCAGCCACCGCAAACTCCCGGCGTCAAAGCGACCATCACCGCTGCCAATGGCCAGATCACGCTTTCAGGCGCGCCCGGCGGACCGCAAACGGTGACGCCCGCCAGCGTGGTTGCCATACGCGACAACGCCGAAGAGGGGACTTACGAACGGCTGCTGCATCCGACTTTGCTTCAGTTGTGGACCGGCACTGTGACGCTTGGCCTCGCAGGCACAGAGGGCAATGCGGTCACCAGTACATTCAATACCGCCGTGAACGCGTCACGCACCACCAGTCACGATGTGATTTCGATTTACTTCAATGGCGTGAATTCGTCGGCGACGGTCAACGGCGTGCATTCCGGCACCGCGCAGGCGACTCGCGGCGGCTGGAAATATGACCGGAAAACCGGCTCGCGGATGGAAATCAACGTCTTCAACGATTACGAATACGATAAGTTTCAGAGCCTGGATCTGCGGTTTGTGCTGGGCGGCGGTCTGGGGTATCGTGCCTGGAAGAGCAAGCGCGGCGCCCTGACACTTCAGGCTGGCGCCGATTACGACCACGACAAATTTTCCCCGGCAGCGCCCGCCTTGGATTTCACGCGCAGTTCATCGGAAACCTACTGGGGCGACGATTTCAGCTACAAGGTAAATGGAACGACCAGCATCGTGCAGGGGTTCCGCATGTTCGACAATCTGTCCGATACCGGCGCATACCGCGCAAATTTCGATTTGTCGGCGAACACAAAGCTGCGTAAGTGGCTGGTGTGGAACGTCAGCTTCAGCGATCGCTATCTGAGCGATCCGGTGGCGGGGCGGAAACCGAACGACGTCTTATATACAACAGGAGTTGGCGTTACGTTCGGAAAGTGATGGACCGCTACAGTTTGGAAGGCAGTAGGTTCGACAGAGAGCCGGCGTGCGGCCAGCGTTGAGCGGTCCTCCTCTACTATGCATCCTGGCCCATGGACTGGTTGCCAGGGCCTTTCCGGGCCAGGCAGTGCCCAAAGCCAGGCAGTGCCCAAAGCGCTGATGGGCGCGCCGTAGTGAAGCCGTGGCAGCTGCCGCCTGATTCACGATTC
>Ga0302195_10001007_pt1 | contig 22267 bp, 21 predicted proteins | sample II_Bog_N1_2_FD_198778 | JGI IMG/M metagenome (GOLD analysis project Ga0302195, IMG submission 198778) | Peat permafrost microbial communities from Stordalen Mire near Abisko, Sweden - II_Bog_N1_2 | ecosystem: Environmental > Terrestrial > Soil > Wetlands > Peat | place: Sweden: Abisko...
AGCCGTCGAGGATAGAGAGGCTGGGAACGCCGTTGAGCGCGGCCTTCATGCCGCTGGTGCCCGAGGCCTCATAGGGGCGCTTGGGCGTATTCACCCACACATCCACGCCGGCCGTCAGCAGCGCGCCCAGGTCCCACGCGTAGTTTTCGAGATAAACAATCTTGAGCAAAGTGTTGGAGAATTTGGCGGCATCCTCGACCACCTTCTGGATCAGCGCCTTGCCCGGCTCGTCCTGGGGGTGCGCCTTGCCTGCGTAGACGATCTGCAGGCCGCCGGCCTGGCGGGCAATCTCCTCTAGCCGGGCGGGATCGGTAAACAGCAGCGTGGCCCGCTTGTAGGTGGCCACGCGGCGCGCAAATCCGAGCGTCAGCACCTTGGGGTCCAGCACCTGTCCGGTGCGCAATTCGATTTCTGCCAGCAGTGCTTCCTTGGCGCTCGCGTGCGCGGAGAGAATCTCGCTTTCCGGCAGGTCGATGGCGTTGCGCAGGTAGAGATTGTCGCGCCGCCAGGAAGAGAAGTTGGCGTCCAGCATCTGCTGGATGGGCTCGGAGACCCAGGTGGGGGCGTGCACGCCGTTGGTGATGGAGTCGATGGCAAACTCCGGGAACATGGCGCGGGAGACCTTGGCGTGCTGCATGGCCACGCCGTTGGCGTAGCGCGAGAACTTGAGCGCCAGCAGCGTCATGTTGAGCATGCCGTCGCGATAACAGCCGAGGCGCTCCAGGCGGGCGGTGCGGTCGCCGCCGAGAATGCGGATGGTCTGCTCGGTAGAGAAGCGGTCGTGTCCGGCCGGAACCGGCGTATGCGTGGTGAATACGCATTTCTGACGGACCAGCGCCAGGTCTGACTCGGTGGGCACACCCAGCGGTCCGCCGCCCAACTGGCTCTCGATCAGGGCCAAAGTCAGCAGCGCCGCGTGGCCTTCGTTCATGTGGTAGACGTTTACCCGGTGGGCCAGCGCATTGGCGATGCGCACGCCGCCCATGCCCAGCACAATCTCCTGCTGCAGCCGGTAGTTGGTATCGCCGCCATACAGGTGATCGGTCAGGCCGCGATCCCAGCCGGAATTCCCATCAACATCGGTATCCAGCAGGTAGATGGGCACCACGTGCCCGTAGCGGCCCACCAGGTCATAGCGCCAGGCACGCACCGTCACCACGCGGTCTTCCACGCTGACCGTGATCCGCGCCGGCTCCTCGGTGCAGAATTCGGCCGGATTCCAGGGTTGCACATCCTCGCTTTGCACGCCGCGCAGATCGAGATGCTGCTGAAAGTATCCTTTGCGATGCGCCAGCGTAAAGGCCACCAGCGGAACACCCAGGTCAGCCGCCGAACGCAGCGTATCTCCGGCCAGCACTCCCAAGCCGCCCGAGTAGGTTGGCATCGCCGGATTGATCGCAATCTCCATGGAAAAGTAAGCCACCACGCCCGCGGCCGGAAAAGTCTCGTAGGAAAACGGAATTGATGATGTCGGTTGCGTCATTCTTTCTCTCCGCGACGCTTCGATCCTGCAAAGCGACGATCTGGAATTGACTTTCTGCTAGGCCAGTTGGAGGACCGCAATCGTTCCTGGCTTCTGTGGTCTGGACTCGTATGATTTTAGCAAGGATGGCATCCAAAAACGTTGGCACAAATGGGGCCATAAGTAACCCAGGAGCAATCCGATGGGTGGTACCAAAGTGGGATCGGCCGGCACATTTCACCTGGCGCACATTCTGCAGGTAAACGTTGTACCGGACGAAAGGCCGTCGTTGCTCAGCATTCTCGATCGATAAGAAAACTCCAAAGAATTGCTACCCCACACGGTGCGCGCCACCGGATGCGTGGCAGATGAAGATCTGCGGCACAATTCCGGTCTGGCCCGCGTATGCCGCCGCCAGGCCCTCTTGAAAGGCCGCTGCGGAGTCCTGTTCCACCAGGTTGATGGTGCATCCGCCAAACCCGCCGCCGGTGAGACGCGCGCCAATCAGGCCGGGCAAATCCTGGGCCAGCGCAACCATGGCGTCGGCCTCTTCGCAGCTGGCTTCAAAGTCCTGGCTGTAGCTCCTGTGAGCCTCGGCCATCAGGCGGCCCAACTCGGCCAGGTCGTGGTTCATCAGCGCTTCGGCGGCGGCCACGGTGCGGGCATTCTCCGTGATCACGTGGCGCGCCCGCTTGAGCGAGTTGGGAGTCATCTCGTGGCCCCACTTTTCGAGGTCGTCCACGGTTGCATCGCGGAGGAACTTCACCTCCGGCCGATGGCTGGCGATGACAGCGCAGGCCGCTTCCACCTCAGCCCGGCGGCTGGTATATTCGCCGCCAGTAATGGCGTGCTTGACCATGGTGTTGGCAATGACCAGCGCGACGTTGGATGGAATGGGAGCCAGCTTGAAGCTCAGGTTGCGGCAATCCAGCAGCAGCGCGTGGTCTTTGGCGCCGTTAGCGGAGATGAACTGGTCCATGATGCCGCAGTTGGCGCCCACAAACTCGTTCTCCGCGCGCTGGCAGAGGCGGGCCAGCACCGGCCCAGGATAGGTCACGCCAATCAGCCCAGTCACTGCCAAAGCCGTGGCCACCTCCACCGAGGCCGAGCTCGACAGACCCGAGCCGAGCGGCACATCACCCCACAGGCTCAGGCTGAAGCCGGGAATCGCGTGCCCTTCGCCGGCTAGAATCGAAACCACCCCCAGCGGATAGTCGGTCCAGTGCTGGCCGGCCGTGGCGGGCAGCCCGGCCGCATCGAAATAGCGCACCTGCCCGTAATTCTCAGAGAAGAGGGCGATCTTGCCGTCCACCCGCGGGGAAATCCCCGCGAGGGTGGCAAAGTCGATGGCCGCGGGCATGACAAAGCCCTCTGCATAGTCGGTGTGCTCCCCGATCAGGTTCACCCGCCCCGGCGCCGCATAGATGGCCGGCTCCGCTTCAAAGCGGGCCAGGTGCAGAGAACGGAATATTGCGATATCACGCATGTCAGTTCACTTTCACGATGGATTGAATCTCAACCGTCATGGTCCAGGAAAACGTCTCGCCGGCGCCCAATGTGCGCGACCAGGTGCCGGTTTGCGCCAGCGAGTCGACCGGCGCAGTGGCCGGCTCGAGCGCTACGCAGATTTGTTTTGCGCCGGGCCGCTCCGGCCAGCCCCCGTAACAGATCCACAGACCGAGATAGGGTGTGGCGGCTGTATTGAATGCGATTCGGATGGAGAGCCCGGCCTTCGGCCGTTCGAGGACACACCAGTTTTCCGCTCGGCCGAGTGGTCCGGCAAAAAGCTTGTCGCCAATCTCCGACTCGGGGCCCTGCGCCAGGTTCAGGTCGCTCGTGGTCCCATCCGCCAGCGTTGCAACAGGCCAGCTCACCTGATCGCCGCCTTTGCCCAGCCTGCCGCCGCCGGAGCCTTCCAGGCGCAGAGACTTGATCGAAGTTGGGAGCACGATCCTGTCCCCAGCCCCGGCAACAAACAAAGGATGTGCCGCCCACGACCACGGAGTCGGGGAGTTGCCAGTGTTGTGCAGCAGGTAATCGAGTTCAAGCTTCCAGCCGCTTGCGGTCTCTTGGAGTGTAGCCGTTCGCTCCAGCGCCAGCGGCAAGGAGAAGCACTCCCCGCGCAAGCTCACGGATTCGCAAAGGTCGCTGCCTGAACTTTGATCTCTGATCTCTGCCCACCGAACCCGCCACAGATCGCCATGGTCGGGAATTGCGGCGACGCCATTTGCGGTTTCCACCGTGCAGGACGCGACCGAAGGCAGGCACTCATCCCAGCCGCTGGCGTCCGCCTCGTCAAAGCTCATGGTCCGGCTGCGCGGCGCATAGGGAAGGAGCGGGGTCTGGAGCAGCTCCTGCTGGCCGACACGGATCGACGCAATTTTTCCGCCCAGAGCGGGGAGGAGGGTGACCGAGCAGTCGCCGGCCCGCATGACAACGTTTTCTTTCTCGATCAGACTTGCCTGACTCATCGCACCTCAAACTCCTACGACCTCCGCGCACCCCGCGTCGAGCCGTTCCCATAACGGGTCCATCCACGCGCGATGCTCGGGCTTCATGAGCACCGAACGCAAGCACGTAACCAGACCCGCATCCCCAACCGCGCCCGCCTGAAACCAAAACCTCGGCAATTGTACAAGAGCTAAATGTAAACCCCTTGTGGCACAAGCCACAAATATCTTCTGGGCCAGCTCGGAAGCCCGCTCCGCATTCTCCGCTTTCAGCTTCCAGACCACAATATCAACTTCGGGCTCGCCGGCCGCCAGGGTGTCGAAACGATCATCGGTGCGCAGGCGCCGGTCAAGCTCCAGCGCGGCCGCCCGCCCGCTCTTGAGGCCGGCGGCAAATGCGCCGTTCTCGGTCAGCGGCAAAAGCTGCTGCGTGGCCCACAACGCCACCGCCGCGGCGCCGGCGCGCGAGCACTCCAGGCTGATTTCGCCCAGATGCAATTGTTTTGACGTGAAATAGGTGTACGGGGAGTCGTGCTTGTAGAAGCGCCCCACCCCAGGGTCGCGGAAGAGCACGCACCCGCACCCATAAGGCTGCAGGCCGTGCTTGTGGGGGTCGATGACCAGCGAATCCGCCTCGCTCGTGGCCAGATAAGCTCGCCGCGCCGGTTCGTCCAACTCATTTGCAATCAGGCGAAAATAGCCGCCGTAGGCTGCGTCCACGTGCACCCGGAAGCCGTAGCGCGCGCGCAGCTTGAGCACCTCGTCCAGCGGGTCGACGGCGCCGATGGCGGTTGTGCCCAGCGTAACCACTACGGCGCCCACATCGCCCCTGCGCAGCTCGGCTTCCAGGGCTTCGAGACTCATCCGGCCGCGGGCGTCGGCCGCTATGCCGGTGTAGTCGAGCTTCAAGACTGCCGCGATGCGGCGGTGAGTGTAGTGCGCCTGCTCCGAGCCCACGATGCGCTTGCCCGGTGCCATTTGACCAGCCACCCAAAGCGCTTCCAGGTTGGCGATGGTGCCGCTTGAGGTGAGATGGCCCAAGTATTCCGGCCAGCGGAACATGGCCGCGATCTCGCGGACCGCCTCAATCTCCATCTCCGAGCTGGCCCGGCCGCCATCGCGGGCGTGATTGTTAGGGTTGATCTTCATGGCCAACGCATAGGCGGCGCGCGCCACCGGATGCGGCGGCTTGAGCATCTGGCCGGCGTAGAGCGGATGGAAGTAGGGATAGTTGTCGCCCAGGCGGTGGGCTACGGTTTCCAGAACTCCGGCCATCGCGGCCGTATCCTGGCTGGGCTCAGCTGCGTAATCCGGGAGCACGGCATACTCGGCCTCAAGCTGCGCGGTGGCGCGGCGCAACAGCTCGGGGACGGGATCGTGGGGCATGAAGGCCTTTCCGGGCAAGCACGGTGACTGGCAGAGTTCCCATCCACGATAAATCACGGCATTCCATGCGCGCCGGCTCGCCGAATGCTTTGGTTGGCAGGTGTTGATCGACGCTACGACCGCTTACCGAGGACAAGAAGATTCCGGCTAAACTCGGCTCCCGCCAGGTACTTTATTCCCCTGTCGAACGTGACGAGCACCCCTTCGTGTTTCACCGCCAGTCCTAACAGATAGGCGTCCGTAACCTGCTGATGCCCGACCAGGCGGGCCGAAAACGGAGCCGTGAGAGCGGACCACGATTCGGCGATGGGCCAGTACCGGTAGCCGGGATGGGCGGCAAATGCAGCAAGAATTGCCGTGGCCTGCGCGACCGTCCGATGAGCGCCGCCATAGGCCGGATTGGTAGTTACCCGAACAAAGCCCGCCTCGGTGAGGGGGCAGACGCCCCAGTCCTCTTTCCCGGACGTGTCGAACCAGTTGTGCATCGCCGCATAGTGCGGACTTTCTGTATCGGCAAGAAATGTCAGGGCGTTGAGGTCGAGGAGGTAGCGAGCCTTAGTCAAATTCACTCTCAGCCTCTTTGATCGTTTCAAGCGTCAGTCCCTTGCCGGTGGGAGGAAAGCAGGGCAGGCCGTTGGGCGAGCGCCGAATGTCCGGTGCAGGTTGAGGCGTGGTCTCCGCCTTGCGAATCAGCTCGCTGATGGCAGCGCCCAGCGTAATCCCCTTGGCCGCGGCATAAATGGAGGCCAACTGGTGAACGTCGTCATCAATGTTTATATTGGTGCGCATGAACCAATTATAGATCGATTCTCAAATTTGCCCCACTTGGCAATGTGGCTCATAGTATTCACGTTCGCACACCGGGCCCATTGGTGCTTAACAATAGGCATAGTGTAGGTTCTCAGTTTGGAAAGCCACCTTTGCGGGGCGCATTCAAGAATTTGTGCGCTATTCTATATACAGCGATGGTACACTAGCCCTAGCGTTAGAACCGAACCGGGCAGTAGCAGCACTCGCCCCAAACAAGCAAGATTCTGCCAGTGGTCGCTCCGATTCCTCCAGCGCAATTCAATCCAGGAAACACGATCAAATGGAACAAGGTACTGTGAAGTGGTTCAATGACGCGAAGGGCTTCGGCTTCATCTCGCGCCAGAACGGTGAAGATGTCTTCGTGCACTACTCGGCGATCAACTCGAGTGGTTTCAAGAGTTTGCAGGAAGGTCAAGCCGTGCAGTTCAACGTAGTCAAGGGCCCCAAGGGATGGCAAGCTGCCGACGTGCAGCCGCTCTAACCCTTCCAGGCCGGATTCCGGCAGAATCGAGCACGAGAAAACTCACGAGGGCTGGGGCCAAACCCAGCCCTCGTGCTGTTTGCCGGAGAGTAGAAGCCCCCGCAACTGGGCCGGCACGAAGAGGGACGCCCGGGCTGGCGGCTGGTGGACGATGGGCCAAACTGGGGATTCCGGTTTACTCTATTTAGAACTGCTGTTGTGCCTGGTTCCCGTTGAAGAAATGAAACACCAGCCCGGGTCTGAAGGCCACCCGAACTTGCGCCTGTTCCGGGAGCGGAAGCCCCCGGCTCCCTTCGAAAGCTGCGGTCTAGAACTGAAATCCGAGAAGGACTTGGAAAGGACGCTGTCAACCGTGATTGAGCCATCAGCCATGCCGGGGGGAGCCACTCTGGAATTTCAGCCGCCGTCAGGCTCCGTCGGTCCTGCCCTGGAAAAGCTGGCGCTGGTGATTCCCACGCTCTGCGAAGAGGAAAGCATTGGCGGCCTGCTGGTGCACGTGCGTTCTGTGCTTGACCCGCTCAAGGTCCCCTACGAGATTCTGGTGGTCGACGACGACAGCCCGGACGGCACAGGCGCGGTGGTCAAGGCGATCTCCGCCGCGGACCCGCGGGTGCGGCTGGTGGTGCGCCAGGGCGAGCGGGGGCTTTCCGGGGCGATTCTCTATGGCTGGCAGCGGACCGACGCTACCATTCTGGGGGTGATGGACGCCGACGGCCAGCATCCGCCGGCGGTGCTGCCGCAGCTGATCGAGAAGATCTATGCCGGCCGCGACATGGTCATCGGCAGCCGCTACACGCCAGGCGGCGAGACGGGCAGTTGGAACCCGGTGAGAAAGTTGATTTCGGCAACGGCCGTGTGGGTGACCTGGCCGCTGCAAAGGAACCATCTCCGCGTGAAGGATCCGATGTCCGGGCTGTTTATGGTGCGCCGGCACTGCCTGCCGCAGACCGAGGTTCAAAAGACCGGCTTCAAGCTGCTGCTCGATTTACTGGTGCGCGGAAACATTCAGACGGTGACCGAAGTCCCCTTCGCCTTTGGCCTGCGCAGTCACGGCACCAGCAAGGCCAACTTCAAAACGGCCTGGGACTACGGCTTGCTGCTGGCCAGGCTCTACGCGGACCGGCTGGGGTTTGGACGCCAGTCCTGAAGCTGCCCGCGGCGAGACGCTGAGCCGGCGTAGCGAGGCGCGTCTCGACCTGAGAAACAATCAGTTAGCCCCGGAATTGCACCCATAGTAAGATTGCGTCATGACAACTGAATCACCCCTCCCTGGTGCGGAATTCGCCCTGAAAAACGAGTGGTGGACCCCGCCGCTCGCCGGTCCGCTGATCCTGGGCGCGGTGGTCCGATTTGGGTTGATGGCTCTGGGCTTGGCCAGGACAGGGGCCGGCGCCGTTGAGGGCACCGATACCTACAGCTATCTGATTCCCGGACAGAATCTGCTGTTTCACGGAGCTTTCTTTGCGGATGGAGTGCCGGCCGTGATGCGAACCCCGGCGTATCCGCTGTTTCTGGCTGCGACCAGCCTGGCGGGGTTTGCGGTGGCATCGGCGGTGAATATTCTTCTCTCCCTGTTTTGCGTGGTGCTGGTCTGGCGCCTGGGACGGGCAGTCTCCGGAAGCGACCGGATCGGTCTTGGCGCAGCCTGGCTGATGGCGATCGAACCGATGACCATCATCTTTTCGATCCTGCTGCTCTCCGAGACCCTGTTCTTGGCCTTTTATCTGTATGGGCTGGAGCGGCTGGCCTGGTTCCTGCGCACGCAGCGGCTGCGCCTGGTGACCGGGTCGGGGCTGGCGTTTGCGGCCGCAGCGCTGGTTCGGCCGGCTGCATATTATCTGCCGGCAGCGCTGGCGCTGGGGCTGCTGGTGGTGCTGATCCGCCGGCCCGGTTTGCGCTGGAAGGCGCCTGCGCTGCTGCTCGTCTGCTCCCTGCCTTGGCTGGTGGCGTGGCAAGTTCGCAACAAGGTTGAGTCCGGGTACGGCGGGTTTTCCAGCGCACGCGAGCTGAATCTCTACTTCACCAATGCCGTCGAAATCACCTCCCGTCTGGAGCACCGGAACTACTTCGACGTGCATCGGGAGTTCGGTTACTCGCCGTTTGTGGGACATAGCGGTCAAGTCTACCTGGCACAGGAGTATGTGAACGTTCATCCGGAGCAGGCCAGCTGGCCGCAGGCGCAACGGATTGCTTTCATGGGTGTGGAGGGCGGCAAGGTGATCCGCGCGCATCCCGGGATGTATGCGCGAACCTGTATCGAGCCACTGGCGTCTATGATGCTGGAGCCGGGCGCTGGCTACTTTGCCCGTATGCTGAGCCTGGGCGACAGCGAACTGACCAACGGCGTGGGCACCAATCAAGGCATCGCGCATTTCGGCATCAATCTCATCAAGACGCATCCGATGATTGCCGCCTCGAAGGTCGTTTTTATGGGTGTGCTGCTGGCGTTCTACCTGCTGGCCCTGCGTGGAATCGCGCGGGGGATCGTCGGCAATCCTTACCTGGCGCTGATGCTGGGTACGGCGTTCTACTTCATCGGCCTTTGTGCGGTTACGGCCGGTCCCGGTTACGATCCGCGCTTTCGCATCCCCATTTTGCCTATCCTATGCATTTTCACGGCGGCGGGGCTACCGAGGAAGAAGACGGCTGATTCCTAAGCGAGTACCCCTCAAGCACAGCGGCTCGATCATCGGTGCGGTTGCACAGATGATGCGCACCGAATGCTTTGTTTGGCGAGGAGCGCGGGGAGATCGGATACTCTTCAGTAGAAGATTAGCCGCGGCGCGGTCACGTGGCCACGCTTCCGTGCAGCTCTTCATCCACACGGTGAAGGTTTGTGACCCATAAGAAAGCGATCATCATCGGGGCAGGCCCAGCCGGTCTCACTGCGGCCATCGAGCTCGAGCGGCAATCCGGAATCAGACCCACTCTCATTGAGGCTTCCCACGAGATCGGCGGCATCTCGCGCACGGTGCGCTACAAGGGAAACCGCATGGACATTGGCGGCCACCGCTTCTTCTCGAAATCCGACCGGGTCATGCGCTGGTGGCTGGAACTGATGCCTGTGGCCACCTGCGGTGGGGCGGACCTTCCTGGAGAAGGTGAACTCCGCTACCAGGGCCAGCAACGCGATCTGCCTGAGGCCGCCGCGACTCACGATCCGGAGAACGAAGACCTGGTGATGCTGGTGCGCCAGCGCAAGAGCCGCATTTATTTCCTGCGCCGGTTCTTCGACTATCCGATCAGCCTGACCGCGGCCACCTTTCGCAACCTGGGCCTGAGCCGCACCTTCCGCTGCGGCGTCAGCTACATGCGCTCAGCGCTCTTGCCCCAGCGCCAGGAAAAATCTCTCGAAGACTTCATCGTCAATCGCTTCGGCAAGCAGCTTTATCTCACGTTTTTCAAGTCCTACACGGAAAAAGTGTGGGGCGTGCCGTGCAACGAGATCAGCGCGGAGTGGGGTGCGCAGCGTATCAAGGGGCTCTCGCTCAAGGGCGTGGTGGTGCATTTTCTGAAAAAGGCTTTCGGGCCCAAGCCCTCCGGCGACATTGCGCAGAAGCAGACCGAAACCTCGCTGATCGAAAAGTTCCTCTATCCCAAGTTTGGCCCCGGCCAGCTGTGGGAGCACGCGGCCGACCTGGTGCGCGGCGGCGGCGGCGAGATCCACTTCGGCATCCAGATTGACCGCATCCACCTGGAGGGCAACGTGGTCGCGTCGATCGAGGGCGTGAACGACGCCGGCGAGCGCGTAACCTTTGCCGGCGATTATTTCCTCTCCACCATGCCAGTGCGCGACCTGGTGCGGGCCATCTCCGCAACCGCCCCGGCCCAGGTTCCCGCGGACGTAACCCAAGTGGCCGAAGGCCTGATGTACCGCGACTTCATCACCGTGGGGTTGCTCGCCTCGAAGCTGGCTGTCAAGGAGAAGGACGGCTCGCCGCTGAAGGACAACTGGATCTATATTCAGGAGCCAGACGTGGTGGTGGGCCGCTTGCAGATCTTCAACAATTGGAGCCCCTGGCTGGTGGGCGCGCCGGACAAGGTCTGGATTGGCCTGGAGTATTTCTGCAACGAGACGGACGATCTGTGGAAGCTGACGGATGAGCAGATGTCGCGCTTCGCCATCGAGGAGATCGCGCGGATCGGCATCCTCCGTGCCGAGGATGTCGAGGATTCGCACGTGGTGCGTGTGCCCAAGACCTATCCCGCCTACTTCGGCAGCTACGACCGCTTCGACGTGATCCGTAATTACCTCGACGGGATTCAGAACCTGTTCCTGGTGGGCCGCAACGGCATGCACAAGTACAACAACCAGGACCACTCCATGCTGACTGCAATGACCGCTGTCGAAAACATCGTGAACGGAGTCACGACCAAGGACAACATCTGGGCCATCAACACGGAGATGGAGTACCACGAGGAGAAGGCGGCAAAGTAGCCGTCGGCTTCAGTTGAGCCGCCAGAATGCTCCGTTCAGGACGCTGGCGAAGGTGACCCAGGCCAGGTAAGGCGCCATGAGCCAAGCGGCCACCGGCGCCACACGCGTAAACACCAGAGTCGCGGCTCCGATCGTCGCCCACAGCAGCACCACCTCAGCCAGCGCCGCACCGATTGCATGCTGCTTGAAGAAGATCCAGGACCAGGCGAAGTTCAGCGCCAGTTGGAGGAGAAACAGGGCCAGGCCCCAGGTCCGCGCGGGCGACGGCGCAGCCAGACAAACCCTCCAGGCCGCAATCGCCATCAGCGCATAGAGAAGCGTCCACACCGGCGCGAAGACCCAGTTCGGCGGAGCGATCGAGGGCCTCACAAGCGTCCGGTACCAGCCCGGAATCTCTGCAGCTGTCCATCGCCCGCTTGTTCCGGCGACCCCGAAGCAAAGCCCGAGCCAAACTGCCAGCCAAATCCAGCGCATTCCGCCCTCTTTCGCCCTGCGTCCATCATCCCACGCGCATGCCACAAAAGCAGATGCCGGGAGCGATGACCACAAAGGGCGAAGTCGCTTACCGGCATCCGGAAGGTCGAATTGTAAAAGTTCCGCCGCGTGCCTTTTGGACTACGCCAGGAACTCCAGGTACCGCAGGTTCGGCTTTTTTGCCTGGACTCATCTGCTTTTCTCTTCTGGCCGGTCCTGCCGGCTTCCCGAGCCCCGGTCAATCGCGTTCAAAACGCTTCACACACTGGAGAACAACGCCCGTAGCGGGCAAATGCTACAACGCCCAGCTCGGCGCCTGGCCTGAAACTGCCGTTGCCGATGCCGCATTGGAACCGTTCCACTCCGGAACCAGAAAACCGCCACTGGGATGTGCTTCCGGCCCTTTGTGGCTGCGGTGCTGATTGCGCAGAGTCTTCTGTATCTCGCTGAGCATTTCCTGGCGCTGGGTGCGGGTTTGCCGCTCCCAGAACATCACGAAGCCCAGGCCGCACACGCTGCAATGCGTCTCGGCGTTCCCTTGCGTACTCTTGCAGAGCACTTGCATTGCGATGCCTCCAGCCCGAGCGAATTCTCCAGCCTCGAAAGCCACAATAGCCCCGCTCTGCAATAGCTGACTATTCCCTCTATCGGCAGTTCTGCCGGTCTTCAGCACCAGCCACAAATCCCCTTTTTGTGGGATGGCCGTCCCTGATCCGCTCTCTTTATCGTTCCAAAGCCACGCCTCCGCTCGACTTCACACCCTGCATCCTTCTATCCTGAGATTGTTTGGCCGTGTTTCTCTCACCCACGACCCAATTGGAATGGCATTCATCATGAGCACGCAGACAATCAAAGTACACCTTCCCGATGGGGCCATTCGCGAAGTGCCCGCCGGCACCACACCGTTCGACATTGCCAACGCCATTTCGCCGCGCCTTGCCGCAGCAGCTGTTGTCGCGCGGCTCACCCCTCTCAGCCCCGCGGCCAGCACAGGCACGACTGCAGCGGGCGAGTCGGCTGAGGCCGCCATGTATTCTGCGGAGGACGCCGCCGAGGCGCGCCTGGTCGATCTCTCCACCCCGCTCACTGAAGATACCCGCATGCAGCTGCTCAAGGAGACGGACCCCGAGGCCCTCAAGGTGGTGCGCCACTCCGCCGCGCACGTGATGGCCACGGCGGTGCTCGAACTGTTTCCAGAGACCAAGCTCGGCCATGGTCCGGCCACCGACGCGGGGTTCTTCTACGACTTTTATCGCCCCACCAACTTCACGCCCGACGACCTGGCCGCCATTGAGGCGAAGATGAAGGAAGTGGTCGCGCGCGACGAGAAGTTTGCCCGCATCTACGAGCCGCGAGAGCAGGCTCTGGCCGACTTCGAGCGCGATGGCGACTTCATGAAGACCCACTTCGTGACCAAGTTCACCGAGCCCGGCGCGGAGGTCAGCTTCTATCGGAACGGCAGCTTTGTGGACTTCTGCCGCGGACCACATGTGCCTTCGACGGGGCGCGTGAAGGCTTTCAAGGTGCTCTCGCTGGCTGGCGCTTATTGGCTGGGCGACGAGAAGAATCCTCAGTTGCAGCGCATCTATGGGACGGCCTTCTTCTCGCAAAAGGATCTCGATGCGCACTTCGCGCGCCTGGAAGAAGCGGCCAAGCGCGACCATCGGCTGCTGGGCAGGCAACTGGACCTGTTCAGCATTCAGGAGATCGCCGGCGCGGGCCTCATCTTCTGGCACCCCAAGGGCGGCATCATCCGCAAGATCATGGAAGACTGGATGCGCGACGAGTGCCTGCGCCGCGGCTACTCGCTGGTCTTTACGCCCCACGTGATGCGCCGCGAGCTGTGGAAGATCAGCGGCCACGAGGGCTTCTACTCCAACAACATGTACACGCCCATGGAGCTGGACGACGCCGAGTATCGGCTGAAGCCCATGAACTGCCCCGGCCACATTCTCATCTACAAGAACTCGCCGCGCAGTTATCGCGACCTGCCCGTGCGCCTGGCCGAGCTGGGCAACGTCTACCGCTACGAGCGCTCCGGAACCATGCACGGCCTGCTGCGCGTGCGCGGGTTTACGCAGGACGACGCGCACATCTTCTGCACCCCCGGCCAGATTGAGGATGAAGTGGTGGCCTGCATCGACTTTGCCGAAGCGGTGCTGAAGACCTTCGGCTTCAACGAATTCCAGGTCGAGCTGTCGACATGGGATCCGAACGACCGCGGCCACTACGCCGGCTCCGACGAAAACTGGGGACTTGCCGTCGGCAGTCTTGAGAGGGCGTTGAACAGGAAAGGAATCGCCTACAAGACCATCCCCGGCGAAGCTGCATTCTATGGCCCCAAGATCGACGTCAAGCTGGTCGACGTGCTGGGGCGGCTGTGGCAGCTTTCGACGGTGCAGTTCGACTTCAATCTGCCCGCCCGCTTCGAGCTCGAATACGTGGGCGAAGACGGCGAGCGCCATCAGCCGGTGATGGTGCATCGCGCGCTGTTCGGTTCCGTCGAGCGCTTTTTTGGCGTACTCATCGAGCACTACGCCGGCGCATTCCCGCTGTGGCTCGCGCCCATCCAGGTTGGCCTGGTCCCCATCAGCGAGCGCCACCACGCATACGCCAAAAAGGTCGAAGCCGAACTGAAAGCCGCCGGCCTGCGCGTAGAAACCGATGACCGCAATGAAAAAATGAACGGCAAGATTCGAGACTTCGCCAACCAGAAGACGCCCTACATCCTGGTCTTCGGCGACAAGGAAGAAGCGGCGGGCTCCGTAAGCGTTCGCACCAGAGCCAAGGGCGACCAGGGGTCTGTGCCGCTGGCCGACTTCATCGCCAAGTGCAAGGGGCTGGTGGAGAGCCAATCGTTGGAACTGTAATGTCGGCCTGCAAGTCTTGGTGGCGACTCGTGATCCAACGAGGATAGAAGATTGGAAGATCTGGATCGGCACTTTTTGGACGTGCTTAAGGGCTTGCGGACCGCTCTCTAGGAGAACGGTTTCCGCTCGTCAAGCCAGAATTTCATTTCGGAATCTCCAGACTGCTGGGCGGTCATCGATCTCCAAAGGAGCCGCTGGTCGCAACCGGGCGAAAAGACTTTTTACGTGAACGTGGCAGTAACAGCGAAGCGATTGATGACTTTCGACGATGAGCGTTCGGACAAACCGCCAGCCTTTTGGAAGTGCATTTGGAACAATCGCGCTGAGCAGTTTGGGCCAGAGCCGAATGTGCAACAGTGGACCATACGGGACGACCAAACCGCGGCAGAGGCTCTTGTCTATGTAAAGAAACTGATTTGCGACTTTGTCATTCCATCCATTAAGCCCAGGATGTCCGAAGTTGCCCTATTTCGCGCATGGGCAAATGATCGTAATCTCGGCTATCAACAACTAAAAGCAAAGTCGGTCTTGCTCGCTGCATCTGGTGACACCACAAATCTTCGAGTATCTGTGCAGGCCCTAATAGAGGCATTTGGAGGCAGCGGCGTAGCCGGGGGAGTAAGAAACCATATCAAAAAACTGCGAACAAAATTCCCTGCGGCAATGGAAGAGATCGACGATTGAGTGTCGCTGCTTCAAGCGTTGATCGCCATCCCCTCCACCGCGCCATACGCATCCAGCAAACTCTCCGACAGCGTGGGATGGGCGTGGATGGTGAACATCATCTCCTCCACGGTTCCTTCCAGCTCCAGCACCGCAACTGCTTCGGCGATCAGCTCGGTGGCTTGTGGGCCGATGATGTGGACGCCGAGAATTTCTCCGTATTTGGCGTCGGAGACGATCTTCACAAAGCCGTCGTGGCTGCCCAGGATGGTGGCCTTCGAATTCCCAGCAAATGGGAACTTGCCCACCTTCACTTCAACCCCTTTTTCTTTTGCCTGCGCCTCGGTCAGGCCCACGCTGCCGATCTGCGGTTCGGTATAGGTACAGCCGGGAATGCGATCCCTGCGCACGGGGCGAAAGGGCTTTCCGGCAATCTTGGCCGCCGCGACCATGCCGCTCATGGCGCCCACGTGGGCCAGCTGCGGCAGCCCGGCCACAATGTCTCCAATGGCAAAGACGCCCGGCTCGGAGGTTTCCTGTGCGCAATCCACCTTCACAAAGCCGCGGTCGAGCTCGATCTTTGTCTTCTCCAGGCCCAGGTCGGCAGAGCGCGCGGCGCGGCCCACGGCGACCAGCACCTTTTCGGCCTCCTTCACCTGAGTCTTTCCGTTGGCGTCGGTAAAGGTGACCTTGACACCAGTCTCGGTCTTCTCAATGGTCTCGACGCGGGCGCCGGTATTCACGTCGATGCCGCGCTTCTTGTAGAGACGCGTGAGCTCTTTGGAAACTTCCTCGTCCTCGACCGGAACCATGCGCGGCAGGAACTCGACGATGGAGACCTCGGCGCCAAAGGTGCGGAAGATCGAGGCGAATTCGACGCCCACCGCGCCCGCTCCGATGACGACCAGCGATTTCGGCACTTTATCGAGCGCCAGAATCTCGATGTTGGTGAGGATGCGGTCGTCGGCCTGGAGGCCAGGCAACATCTTGGCCTCGGAGCCGGTGGCCAGAATCACGTTCTTCGCCTGCACCTGGCTCACTTCGCCGGCCTTATTTACCTCGATGCTCAGCACCCCATCCACCGCCGGCCCGGTCAGCCGCCCGTGGCCCTCAACGCGCGTGACCTTGTTCTTTTTCACCAGAAAGTCCAGGCCCTTGGTGTGCTTCACAATAATGCCGTTCTTGCGCTTCTGCACGGCGGCCCAGTCCAGCGTGGGCGTGGCGCTCGCTCCCTCGCCGAAGTTGATGCCAAACTCCGCAGCGTGCTGCATGTGATCCCAGATCTCGGCGTTGAACAAGAGGGCCTTGGTGGGAATGCAGCCCACGTGCAGGCAGGTGCCGCCCAGCTTGTCGGTCTTCTCGATCAGCGCCACTTTCAGGCCGTACTGCGCAGCGCGAAACGCCGCTGTATAGCCGCCCGGGCCGCCGCCCACAATTGCCACGTCGTAAATCGCATCTGCCAAAGCCGTCTCCATTCCGCGGCGCTCCCAGTTTCAGGATCGCCGTACCACCCAGCTTAGTTTAAATCTCCACCGGACCGGTGCCAGCCGGCGCGCTCCAGTCCTGTGTTAGTCTTTCCCCGCGAGGTCTCATTGAGACAGAAAGCGCACCTGCCGCGACTAACCCTGGCCCTCGCCGCGCTCTTCGCTGCCAGCCTTGTGGGGCAGCGCGCGCAGGCGCAGGGCGGTGCGTTCCAAACCAATGCGCCTCCGGACCGGCCGCACGTGGTGCATGGCATCTCGATTCCTTCCGTCGCCGGGGAGCCGTTTTCGGCCACGGTGGTCATCGAGTCCGAGCTCGATTCGCCCGACGGGTTTGTCGAACTGCGCCGCACCATCGGCATTATTGCCCGCGACTCCAAGGGGCGCACCCACAACGAGACGCGGCGATTGATGCCGGAGTCGTTCCACGGCTCGCCTGCGCTGGTGAGCGTGCGCATTTTCGACCCCGAGAGCCGCATTCGCACCACCCTCGATCCGGTGCTCAAGATCGCGCGCCGGCAGTTTGTCCCCAGCCAGGCAAAGGCGGCCAGCTTGCCCAACCCCCTACTGCACATCGAAGACCTGGGCACAACCCTGCTCAACGGCGTGCAGGCCCGAGGAACCCGCCGCAGCTACAAGATTGATGACGCCTCCAGTGAGACCGGAGAGCCGTTGCAAGTGGAGGACGAGACCTGGTACTCCCCGGATCTGCACCTCACCCTGCTCCTCCGCCACTCCGATCCACGGACTGGCGTACAGACGATCGGCGTCTCCGGATTCAAGCGCGAAGATCCGCCCGCTTCTCTGTTTGATGTTCCGCAGAGCTACAGGGTTCTGGACCTTCCACCGGCCGCGCCGGGACAGCCGATGACCCCGCCGATCGGTGAGCAGCCGGAAGAACCCAGTTCCTAGCGAGACTGCTTAACCAGTTCTGCAGCTGCTCGCACCGTACCTGGCTCATCGCCAAAGCTTTCAAACCAATGGACTTCTGGCTCGCTCCGGAACCAGGTCAGCTGCCGCTTGGCGTAGTTGCGATGGCCTTGCTGGGTGGCTGCGATTCCGGCTTCAAGGCTCAAGGTTCCTGCCTGGACCGCAAGTGCCTGGCGGTAGCCGAGCGAATCGAGCGCTTTCACCGGGCCGTAGCGCTCGAGGAGCCCGCGCGTCTCCTCAACCAGGCCTGAGGCAAACATCGCAGTCGCACGCTGGTTCAGCCGGTCGTAAAGGCCCTGGCGGGGCGGGAGCGCCTGGCGCGGGGGATTCAAACCGATGCGCAGCAGGCGAAAGCCGGTGAGCGGGTCTCTGGCTGCGCCGGGCATTGCAAGAACAGCGGACATGGGCCTACGGGCGGCGAGGCAGACTTCGATGGCGCGAATCAGCTTGGGTGTGTCGTTGGCGTGAATGCGTGCCGCCGAGGCCGGGTCAAGGCGGCGCAGCACGCGGGGCAGCCAGGCCTCTCCGTGGCGCTGCCGGCTTCGTGTGAGGCGTTGGCGCAGTGCGTCCTGGCGTGTCGGGCCGACGAAAAGGCCCTCGGTCAAAGCCTGGAGGTAGAGGCCGGTTCCGCCGGTAACGATGGGCAGGCGGCTGCGGGAGGCTATATCGCGGAGCGCCGCCCGCGCCTTCCGACTGTACTCGCCTGCGGTGAAGGGCTGGTCGGGTTCGGCCACATCGACCAGGTGGTGCAGGATTCGCGCTCGCTCTTCCAGCGTGGGCTTGGCCGTGCCCAGCTCCATGCCGCGATAGACGGCGACCGAGTCGCAACTGACGATCTCGCCGTTGAAGCGCTCGGCCAGCGCCAGCGAAAGCGCCGTCTTTCCGCTGCCGGTGGGGCCGAGGACAATGACCGCCAGGGGATCGCGCCCACCGGCAATCGCGCTCAAAGACGCCACCAGCCGGGCGGGAAGATCCACCCTAGATTGGTGCGGAAGAGCCAGAAGACCAGGATCGCCAGGGCCACCAGCACCAGTCCGATGGCCTGGTTGCGCCGGAAGACGCGCGTCTGCGCCTCGCGCCGCGCCAGCTCGGCCTGCTCCTCGAAATACGGCTTGATATGGCTCTCAACCATCGCTCGACCCCTGGCTCGTTCCGACTCAGTATAGGGGACCGAGACTCGACCGCGTTCCGCTCCGTTTGACTTCCCATCCCGGCTTTGCTCAGATAACCTTTCAGGTTTCGACAACGCCATCCACATAGCGAGAGCAGGCAAGCACCCATGAAAGTTTTGATCCTTGGTTCCGGAGGCCGCGAGCACGCGTTGGCCTGGGCGGTTGAGCGCAGCAGCAAAGTCACCGAGATTGTATGCGCGCCCGGCAACGGCGGCATGGCGCAGATCGCCCGCTGCGTTCCCGTCGACCTGAAGGACCTGGACGCGATGGTCCGCCTCGCCGTCGAAGAACAGCCTGGCCTGACCATCGTTGGGCCGGAGCTGCCGCTTTCCCTCGGCATTGTCGACGCGCTCCAGGAGCGGGGGTTGCGCGTGTTTGGGCCAACCAAGGCAGCGGCCATGCTGGAATCGAGCAAGGGCTTCGCCAAGCACTTTTTGCAGCGGCACAACATTCCCACCGCCAACTACGCCGTCTGCACCACGGCCGAGGAGCTGGAACAGGCGGTCGAAATCTTCCACCCGCCCATCGTGGTCAAGGCCGACGGGCTGGCCGCCGGCAAGGGCGTGCTCATCTGCCAGTCGCGCCGAACGGCCGTCGAGGCCGCGCAGGGCCTGTTCACCGGCGCGCTGCTGGGCAGCTCAGAGCGCCAGGTGGTGATCGAGGAGTTCCTGGAAGGCGACGAGGTGAGCTTTCTCTGCCTTGCAGACGGCGTCCACGTTGCCCCGCTCGCGCCCGCGCAGGACCACAAGCGCATCGGCGAGGGCGACACCGGCCCCAACACCGGCGGCATGGGCGTCTACTCCACCGACACGCTGCTCGACCCCGGCATGACCGAGTGGATTCTGCGCCACATCGCCGAGCCCACCCTTGCCGGCATGGCGGAGGAGGGCAGGCCCTTCGTGGGTGTGCTTTACATCGGTCTTATGATGACTCCGCGCGGGCCGCAGGTGCTTGAGTACAACGCACGGTTTGGCGACCCCGAGACACAGGCCATTCTGCTCCGGCTGGAGTCGGACCTGGTGGAGGCCCTGGAAGCCTGCATCGACGGCCGGCTCGCCCAGACCGAGCTGCGCTGGTCGCAGGGTGCGTCGGCTTGCGTGGTGGCCAGCTCGACCGGCTACCCTGGCAGCTACAAGACCGGCTTTTCCATCTCCGGGCTCAGTTCCGCCGCGCGCGTTCCCGGCGTGCAGGTCTTCCATTCCGGGTCGGCGCGGCTGGGCAACCAGGTGGTGACCGCCGGCGGAAGGGTTCTTGGCGTGAGCGCCGTGGCTGGATCGCTCGAAGAAGCTCTTGACCGTGCCTACCAGGCCATCGCCGAGATCGAGTTTGAAGGAATCTACTACCGGCGCGATATTGGGCATCGCGCCCTGGGGAGGAAGCCATGAGCGTTGCCATCACTTTGGGGGAGCTGCTGGACTGGAACCAGGAGACATCGGCCTTCTGGAAGGCGCATCTGGACGCCAACCCGGCCCTGCTCGCGCTTCCCTGCGACATTGGCGGCACCAGGACTGTGCAGGAGTTTGTGCGCCACATCTGGGGTGTGGAGCTGCGTTGGACGCAGCGCCTTGCCAGCCTGCCCGTGACTCCCCGCGAAGAGGTGCCCACCGGGCCGCTGGCGGCGCTCTTCGATCTCCATGTGCAGGCTGATGCGATCTTTCGCGGGCTGCTGGTTGCGCCGGCGGAGAGCTGGACTGAGCCCTTCACCATCGACTTTATCCCGCCGAAGCCGTACACAGTCTCCCGGCGGAAGGTCGCCGGACACATGCTCTTCCACAGCCAGCGCCACTGGGCGCAACTGGCCACGCTGGTGCGCACTGCCGGATTTCCCTCCGGCTTCAAGGGCGATCTGTTGATGAGCTCAGTCCTGGAATAGACGACTGATCAGGATCCTCAGTCTGCGGGCGCCGGCTGAGGATCCAGCTGGGATTCCTTCTCGAGAGTCGGCTCGTGAGGCGTTCCTTGCTGCTTCTGGAAGCACGACCGGCAAAGCACGGGCCGCCCCTGCGTCGGCTTGAAAGGGACTGTTGTCTCCTCGCTGCATTGCGAACAGACCGTCCGAGTCTCCGAGCGCACCCGCGGGCCTCCGCGCACACGCTTCGCCTTGCACTGCTTGCAGTGCTTGGGATCATTCTTGAATTGTTTATCGTGAAAAAATAACTGTTCGCCGGCGGTGAACACAAATTCAGTGCCGCAGCCGTTGCACTTCAATACTCGGTCGGTAAACTCCATGGCCGGCTTCCCCAATGCAGGGAAACTTACCGAAATCGGCCATGATTCCTGAATGCTTGCCGTTCCCGTTTCCCTGTCTTCGTTCCTGCTTGCACAACAAGGGCCCGGGCCGCAACAAGATCAGCGGCAAATGGTTGTATCTTCCGCAACCGGCGGGGAGACACTCTTACCTCGATACAATACAAGAACTTCCGAAAAACCAAACCAAGACGAGAAATCGTGACTGGCCGCACCGGGCTGATTTCCGCTACTCTTCTCCAGCGTTTTTCTGCCGGAAGGAGCCGGAGCGGCCCAGATCACGAATGAGTTTCAAAAACTAGTCAGCCTCTTTGCGAGCCTTCTTGCGATTCCGCTTGCGTGCCAATGCTGCCTTCACGCGACGCTTCTCACCGGGCTTCAGATAGTAGGAGTGACGCTTTACTTCCTTGATAATGTCCTCCTGCTGTACCTTCCGCTTGAACCGGCGCAGCGCATTTTCGAGCGGCTCGCCTTCTTGTACGCGAACCTCTGCCAAAAAAATCCACCTCCAAACCCGCCAAATGGCCTTCTCCCATGATAACGGATTCGTAACGCTTTGGGTCAACTTGGCGCCTGATTATCGCCGCGGAGGATCATTGATTCGAGGTAATTTGCAGCAATTCCGCCGCCCGGAATCGATATTCGATCAATCTCAGCCCGAGTAGTCCCATTTTGGGATTGAAAGGATCTGCCGGGGCAGCTCTACCGCTTCCGGCTTCGAATAGAATAATCTTCCTCATGAGGCCTTCCCCATGATCCGCAGCTACCAGGGCCACACGCCCCAGGTTTCCTCCACCTGCTACGTCGATCTCTCCGCCCAGCTGATCGGAGACGTGACCCTCGGCGACCACGCATCGGTCTGGATGAACGCCGTTCTGCGCGGCGACGTCCACTCCATCCGGGTCGGCTCCAACTCCAATGTGCAGGATTGCTGTGTCTTGCACGGCCAGCGCAACCTCTACTCTGTCGTGCTGGGCGACTGGGTCACCATTGGCCATAACGCCACAGTTCACGGCTGTGTGGTGGAAGACGAGTGCCTGATCGGCATTGGCGCGCGCGTGCTCAACAATTGCCGCATCGGGACAGGGTCCATCATCGCCGCCGGCTCGGTAGTGCCGGAGCACACCGTGGTGCCGCCGCGCACACTGTGGGCCGGCGTACCCGCCAGAATGCGCCGCGAACTCACTGACAAGGACCGCACCCTGATTCTGGAATACGCGCAGAATTACCTGGACTACACCGGGTTCTACCTGGCCGAAACGGGAAAATAGTCCGCGCATGACGATATTCAACCAAGCCCATGCCCCGCGTGTGGATAGGCCGCCTGGCCGTTAGTCGCTATTCCCTATTCCCCGCTTTTCTCACACCGGCAGCGGGTTCCTGTCGGAAAAGAACTTCCGCTG